>Ga0134124_10001035_pt1 | contig 22278 bp, 22 predicted proteins | sample KB304_FD_96880 | JGI IMG/M metagenome (GOLD analysis project Ga0134124, IMG submission 96880) | Terrestrial soil microbial communities without Nitrogen fertilizer from Kellogg Biological Station, Michigan, USA - KB3-0-4 | ecosystem: Environmental > Terrestrial > Soil > Unclassified ... | reverse complement strand
CGTCCAGGTCATGGTCGAGGGCCCGGGCCACATCCCGCTCGACCAGGTGCCCTTCCAGGCGATCAAGGAGCAGCAGGAGTGCCACGGCGCGCCGTTCTACTCGCTGGGGCCCCTGGTCACCGACATCGCCCCGGGCTACGACCACATCACCTCGGCCATCGGCGCGGCACAGATCGGCTGGTACGGTACCGCCATGCTGTGCTACGTGACGCCCAAGGAACACCTGGGGTTGCCGGACAAGAAAGACGTCAAGGACGGCATCATCGCCTACAAGATCGCCGCCCACGCGGCGGATTTAGCGAAGGGGCATCCTGGGGCCCAAATTCGGGATAACGCCTTGTCGAAGGCGCGATTCGAATTCAGGTGGGAAGATCAGTTCAATCTGGGATTGGATCCCGACACGGCGCGCGATTTCCACGACAAGACCTTGCCGCAGCAGGGCGCGAAGCTGGCGCATTTCTGCTCCATGTGCGGGCCGCACTTCTGCTCAATGAAAATTACTCAAGATGTAAGAGACTATGCGGCTTCTCAAGGCGTAGGCGAGCAGGAAGCCTTAAGCAAGGGCATGCAACAAAAAGCAGTGGAGTTTGTTCGGAAGGGCGGCGAGGTCTACGGGAAGGGATAGGTTGAGGCTATTTTTTCTGGCTCCCCTCATCCCCGTCCCTTCTCCATAGGGAGAAGGGTGAAAACCCCCGGTTTCTTAGCCCCTCTCTCCCAGGGAGAGGGGTTGGGGCGAGGGCAACGTAAAAGCCCTTTTTGGAACGGAACTCGTCACTCCCACTGTCTTCCAGCAGCGCATCAGGGCCCGCAGGCAACGAGCCCGAGCTCTGGCCAACTCGATTTCGGCATCCAGCCGTTCCTTCTTTGCCTTCTCCAGGACAACAAGCACACCAAGCGGATTTTTTGAGCGGTTCAAGTCCGCCGCAGCTTTCTGAATGACTACATCGATCCGCGACAGCTTCCACGACGCCTGGGCAAGCCGCACTTCGCAGACGAACAAATCCGCCTCAACCACTTCGCGACGCGGCTTGGCCTGAAAAACCTGTTTTCTGGGAAGCATGCGCTGCAATGCAGCATGCTCCATGCCAGCCAAGGCTCCAGGCAAAAACCCCCTGAATTCAGCCCCTTCCCAATAGAGCAAGCACGACGCCGGTGAAATGCGCACGCCATTGTGGTGAACGCGCGCACTGGGCAAGTGCGATAAGCGCTAGTCCAGCGTTCGCTTGTAGAACCCCAATCCGACCAAGACGACTGCCAGCATAAACACCAGTATCGGCCACAACTGCGGCCACAAATCGGCCATGCCCACCCCCTTCAGCATGATCCCGCGCACCATCACCAGGAAATGCGTCAGCGGCAACAGGCTGGATATCCACTGCGCCCACTCCGGCATGCCGCGGTAGGGGAACATGAAGCCCGACAGCAGGATGGAGGGCAGAAAGAAGAAAAACGTCATCTGCATGGCCTGCAACTGGTTGCGGGCCAGCGACGAGAAGGTGATGCCCAGGGTCAGGTTGGCGGCCACGAACACCAGCACCACGGCGTACAGCAGCACCACGCTGCCCTGCATGGGCACGCGGAACAGCCACAACGCGGCCACCAGGATGAGCGTCATCTGCACCAGGCCGATCAGGATGTAGGGCACGATCTTGCCCGTCATCACCTCGATGGGCAGGGCGGGCGTGGAGAGCAGGTTCTCGAACGTGCCGCGCTCGCGCTCGCGCGTCATGGCGAGGCCGGTCATGAGCACCATGGTCATGGTGAGAATGGTGCCCAGCAGCCCGGGCACGATGTTGTAGGCCGTCACCCCCTCGGGGTTGTAGCGCCGGTGCACGCGCAGATCCACAGGCCCAGGCAGCGTGCCGGGAATGCCGCCCGCGTTCGGGACGGGCGCGCCCGTAGCCAGCGCGCCCGAGAGGTCGCGCGCCAGCGCCGAATTGACCAGGCCCTGCATGGCCACGATGGCGTTGCCCGCGGCCTGCGGATCGGTGGCGTCCGCTTCGAGCAAAAGCTGCGGCGTCTCGCCGCGCCCCAGTTTGCGCGAAAAGTCCTCGGGCACCTCGATGACGAACTGCACCTCGCCCTTGTCCAGCAACGCTTCGGCGCTGGCCTCGTCAGTGAGCTGGCGCACCACCTTGAAATAGCCGCTGTTCTGCATGGCCAGGATGAGGGTGCGCGTGTAACTGCTGTTGTCGCGGGAGAGGATGGCCGCCGGCAGGTTCTTGGGGTCGGTGTTGATGGCGTAGCCGAACAGCAGCAATTGCAGCACGGGAATGCCCAACACCATGCCGAAGGTGAGGCGGTCGCGCTTGAGCTGGATGAACTCCTTGAGGATGATGCCCATCCATCGGGAGAGGGAGAAGGCGCTCACTGGAAATTGTCCTGCGTACCGCCCATGAGGTTGATGAAGACGTCCTCCAGGGTGGTTTCGATTTTTTCCACGCGGTAGCGCTCCCCGGGGGCGGCCGCTGCGATGGCGCGTGCCAGTTCCGTTTCATCGCGCCCGGTGACATGCAGCACGTTGCCGAAGGGAGTGACCTGGGCCACCGCGGGCGAGCTTCTGAGGCCCTCCGTGAGCGCATGCGCATCCTCGCCGCTGACGGCGAAGGTCACCAGGTGCTGGCTGGCGATGACTTCCGAAGTCGTTCCCGTCACCAGCAGCTTGCCGTAGGCGATGTAGGCGAGCCGGTGGCAGCGCTCGGCCTCGTCCATGTAGTGCGTGGACACCAGCACCGACAGGCCCTTGCCGGCCAGCGCATGGATGTGCTCCCAGAAATCGCGCCGCGCCTTGGGGTCCACGCCGGCCGTGGGCTCGTCCAGCAGCAAGAGTTTCGGCTGGTGCAGCAGGCAGGCGGCCAGCGCCAGGCGCTGCTTCCAGCCGCCGGACAGCGAGCCTGCGAGCTGATCCTGACGCGCGGCAAGGCCGAGGCTTTCCAGCGAGGCCTGCACTGTTTCGCGCCGATTGCGCATGCCGTACATGCGTGCCACGAAATCGAGGTTCTCTCGGATGGACAGGTCTTCCCACAGCGAGAAGCGCTGGGTCATGTAACCCACTTCGCGCTTGATCCTGTATGACTCACGTATCACGTCGTGGCCCAGGCAGGTGCCGCTGCCCGAATCGGGCTTGAGCAGGCCGCAGATCATGCGGATGGAGGTGGTCTTGCCGCTGCCGTTGGGACCGAGAAAACCATAGATCTCGCCGCGGCGGACCTGCATGTCGAAATCACGTACTACATGCTTGTCGCCGAAGTGCTTGTTCAGGCCGTGAACGTCTATGACCAAATCGGTTGAGTTGGTCGGCGAGGTCATTGTTATGGGGAATGGGACCGCGCTACGGCGCGGTAGGTTTCGGTGCTGCCGTAGTAGCAGAGGGGTTGAGTGTTACGTCGACGGGTTGGCCGGGCCTGAGCTTCGCGCCGTCCTGAGGGCCTGGGCGCGCTTCGATCATGAACACCAGCTTGGCGCGCGAGTCCTTGCTGTAGATCACGGGCGGGGTGTACTCGGCCTGGGTGGAAATGAAGCTTACTTTGGCGGATATAGGGGCTCCGCAACCGTCGCAGGCAATGCTCACCGGATCGCCGGGATGGACGGCACCCACTTGTGTTTCCGGCACGAAGAAGCGCACCTTCACGTTGCCGGGCGGCAACAGGCTGACCACGGGCCGGCCGGCGGGCACCCATTCGCCTTCGACGAAGAAGGTGTCCTGTACCAGCGCGCCCTCGGCGTTGGCGGGCGCGACGCCGTTTCTCTGCGACAGGCGCCAGTCGGCCTGGGCCAGCGCCGCCCTGGCTGCGTCGAGGTCGGCGGCGGCGGCGCGCAACTCGGCGTCGCGGCCCAGCGGCAGGCGCGCCACGCGGCCCAGCGCTTCGGTTTCGGCATAGCGCCCGATGTCGCGGTCGTAGTTGGCGCGTGCCTGGTCGAGCGCAGCTTGGGAAATGAATCCGCCCTTGAACAGCTTTTGCTGCTGCTGCCACTGCAGCTCGGACAGGCGCCTTGCCGCAGCGGCCTGTTCGGCCTGGGCGGTGGTCACGGCCACCTCGGGCGGGCGCTTGCCGGTTTGCAGGTTGGCGAGGCGGCTTTGGGCGGACTTCACCTGTTCCTCGGCCTGTTGTTTGGCGGCTTGTTCGCTGGTGTTGTCGAGGGTGAAGAGGGTTGCGTTGGGGGCTACTTTGTCGCCGCGTTTGACGGTCAGTTTGGTGAGGGTGCCAGGGGCGGAGGCGCCTACGTTGGCGAATTCGCCTTCTACATAGCCTTGGAGGGCTTGGGATTTTTCTTTGGCGCAGCCGGATAGCACTACTGCCGCGAGCAGCGCGAGAACGGTGTTCGCAGTTCGGAGGTGCGGTTTGTAGTTTGGGCGCATGGGGTAGTGCGGTGCATTCTAACCGGACCGGTTTCGCCTGTCGGCGAGATACTTTCTTTTGCTTCGCCAAAAGAAAGTATCCAAAGAAAAGGCGACCCTGCGGGAGCGATCGCTGCGCGATTTCCCTGCGGTGCTCGGGGCGGCGGGCCGGCGCGTAAACTCGGTCGCTGCGCGCCCTCAGACAACGCGCCGGACGGCCCCCGCCACCCCTGTGCTCCTCGGCGCTCCCGAAGGGTTCAAGCCGGTGCCGTGCGTAGGTCGCCGCCTGTAGCCGCTGCTACAATCGTCCACCCATTTCTGGCGCTTTCTGCAATGAGTTTCTATCTTTTCGACCGTATTTCCGATCAGCGCTATCGCGAGCGTTGGGGCCTGGATTTTGAGGAATTTGCCGTCGGCCAGCGTTTCCGCCATCGCCCCGGCCTGACTCTGTCCCAGCAGGACAACACCGAGGAGTCGCTCGACTCCATCAACGCGGCCATGCTGCATTACGACGCGCATTACGCGGCCCAGACCACCTGGAAGTTGCCGCTCATGGTGAGCACGCTTACCATCCAGCGCCTGATCGGCATGGCGTCGCGCACCTTTGGCCGCAAGCGCGCCATTCCCGGCTTCTCGGAAATGCTGCTGCCCTCGCCGCTGTTCGGGGGCGACACCTTGTATGCCGAGTCCGAGATCGTGTCGCTGGCCGATGGCCATGCCGACTGCGGGCTGGTGGGCGTGGTGACGCGCGGGATCAACCAGCACGGCAAGGAAGTGGCCAAGCTCACCTGCGAGGTGGAGGTGTACAAGCGTGGCCGTCATCCGCTGTATCGCGTTGCCGCGCTGGAGCCCGCCGCCGAGCCCCGTTTCGAGATGTACGCCAGGCAGGCCGACGGCAGCCTGCTCGAGCGTTATGGCCTGTTTTTCGAGGATGCCCGGGACGGCGATACGTTCGTGCACTTTCCGCGCCGGCATTTCCGCCGCGAGGAGGCCATCGAGCACGCGGTGCGTTCCATGGAAGCCAATCCCGAATACCACGACCTGGCCTGGGTGGACGCGCATGCCGGCGGGCAGTACCGCATCAGCGAGGCCTGGCTGATCGCCCAGGCGACGGCCGCCAGCACGCGCACCTTCGGGCGCGTCGTGGCGAACCTGGGGTGGACGGATGTGAAGCTGCCTGTGCCGGTTTACGCGGGCGAAAGCATGCAGACCGAATCAAAAGTCATAGAAAAACGCGAATCTAAATCAAGACCCAATGAAGGGATTTTGACCGTGGACACTTGGGGGCGAAATCAACGTAATGAAATCGTTTTGTCTTATCGGCGCAGATTGCTGGTCTATAAGAAAGATGCTGATACGCCCTATGGCAAAGCGGGCTACGCGTAATTTACAAGTTTAATTCGACTCCCCTCATCCCCGGCCCTTCTCCCTGGGGAGAAGGGTGGAAAACTCGCGGGTTTGAGCCCCTCTCCTTGGGAGAGCGGTGGGGGAGAGGAAAACAGAAGATTGAAACGCAAAAATAAGCGAGGAGACCCAGTTGAAGCATCACCGTAAATACTCGTTACTGCCGGCCTTGTTTCTAGGCCTTGCATTTTGTGGTCAGGCTTACGCGCAGGATTCAACGTCACAGCCGGCAACCACGCCGACTGTGACCGAAACGCCCAAGATCATCGAGGAGACCCCCTACGTCACCTCGCCGCAGAACGTCGTCGACGCCATGCTGCGCATGGTGGGCGTGCGTTCCAACGATTTCCTGATGGACTTGGGCTCGGGCGATGGGCGCATTGTCATCACCGCCGCGCAGCAGTACAAGGCGCGCGGCGTTGGCATCGAATACGACCCGCGGCTGGTGAAGCTGGCCAACGAGAACGCGCGCATCGCCGGCGTCACCGACCGCGCCACCTTTCTGCAGCAGGATATTTTCAAGAGCGATTTTTCCCAGGCCACGGTCATCACCATCTACCTCATTCCCCAGTACAACGAGAGGCTGCAGCCGGCCTTCCTAGCGCTCAGACCCGGCACGCGCATCGTGTCGCACGACTACGGCATCGGCGACTGGGAGCCCGACGCCAAGGAAGTGATCGCGGTGCCGGAGAAAAAGGTCGGCCTGAAGAAGGAAAGCGCCATCCTGTTCTGGGTGGTGCCGGCGCACCTCGGCGGGCGCTGGACTTCCTCGGTGCACACCTTGAAGGGCACCGAGACCATCGAGTTCAACATCAAGCAGAAAAACCAGCATTTCGAGGGCACGGCCAAGCTGCGCGGCCGCGAGTGGCCCATCGAGCGGCCCTATGTCAACGGCACTTACGTGTCGTTCCGCATCGGCGAGGGCGAGGACACGCTGCTGTTCAACGGCCACGAGTCCAAGGGCCACATCAAGGGCCTGGTGGTGCTGTCGAACAACCGCAACCTCAGATGGAATGCGCTCAAGACGCAGGAAGCAAAGAACTGAAGCGGCTCGCGCCCTCTGAAGTCGGGGATATGCAAGGGCAGTGCCCTCGAAAAGGTGAGGGTAGGCCGGTGGCCAGCTCGCGGCCCGCCGCGTGGCGGGCGTGTTAACAGGGCCTAGTGGCCGGCGTGCAGGCCGGCCGGCTTTGCTCGCGACACCGCGGCCGCGGCGGCATGGCCGTGGTGGGTGGCGTTCCCGCAGCCGTAGCCGTGGAACAGGCAGGGCTCGCCCGGTTCCGGGCGAGGGTCGCGGCGGATTTCGGTGACGGCTTCGCGCGTATACACATCGTGTGGGATGTGCAGGATGACCAGGAAGCGCGGGTCGATCTGCAGCGGGCACCACCACGTGTCGAAGCGCAGTATGCCGCGGCCCGGGTAATCGACTTCCGAATAGGCCTGCTGGCCCGACAGGCAGGATTGCGCTATGCGCGACTCCCCGGCCTCCCACATGGCGCGGAACTTGTCGTTCCGCAGCAGCTCGTTCACGCGTTCCTGGGGCAGCAGGCCGTCGATGGCGGCGGTGCGGCAGCGGATGACCGAGCGCTGCTCCAGCTCGGCGTGATTGCGGTAGCGGCTGTGCACCAAATCGGTGGTGCTGCAATGCGCGACATAGGAGTCGGTCAGGTCATGCCCCACCATGCAGGTGCGAAAGCGCGCCGGGGTCATGCCCATCAGCCGCAGCCAGAGCGCATTGGTGTACCACACGCGCATGTCGAGGGCGTACAGGGTGAATGGGTTGAGATAGGCGCGCGATTGGCGCGCCAGCCAGCGCACCGCCGCTTCCGCCGCCTCGGGCCCGGGCGTGTCGAGCAGGGGCGCGAAGCCCGCGAGGCGCAGAAGGAATTCGGTTTCCGGCCGGGCCAGTTCCAGGGCGGCGGCGATGCGCAGCAGCGTGGCGCGGTTGGGCAGGATGCTGCCGCGCTCGATGCGGGACAGATGCGCCTTGTCGTCGTCGGTGGCGACGGCAAGGTCGTCCAGCGTCCAGGGCTTGCCGTTGTGTATCTGGCGCCGGCGCAGCCGATAGCCGCGAATCGCCACCCCGAGCAATGCTGCGTTCATCCGCCCGCTCCTCCAGAACAGTGCCGCGCGGGCTACAGCCCGATGTTAGAGCGAGTATATCCGCGCCGCACTGTTTCGGAAGAGCGTCGAATTTGCTGCGCCGCAGCAGGAGCGCCAGCCCAGGATGAGCCCAGCTTCACGGCCTGATTCCGCCTTTCTGACGAGGCCCTGCGCTTCGCGGAGGAGATTATCCGTGCCGTGCTCGCCGCTCTGCCACCAGCGTCAGCACGGCGCGTTTTTCCTCGTTGCTGAAGGAAGACCAGCGCGCGATTTCATCCAGGGTCCGCCGGCAGCCTTCGCACAGGCCAAGCTGGTCATTCATGTGGCACACGTTGATGCAGGGCGAGGCCACTCCCCCGGCGGACGCCGGGGCCTCGCGAAAAGAGGTCTTGCTCACGCGAACGACCAGATCTTTCAGGCAGCCTTCTTGGCCGCCATGGCTTGCGCCACCTTGGAACCGGGCGTCTTGCCCAATTCCTTGCAGATGAACTGGCCCGCCTCGAACACTTTCTCCAGGCTCACCCCCGTGGAGATGCCCAGCCCTTCGAGCATGTACAACACGTCCTCGGTGGAGACATTTCCGCTGGCGCCTTTGGCGTAGGGACACCCGCCCAGCCCGGCCACCGAGCTGTCCATGACGGAAATCCCCATTTCCATGGCCGCGTAAATATTGGCCAGGGCCTGTCCGTAGGTGTCGTGTAAATGCACCGCGAGCTTATTCATTGGCACTTCGCGTGCCACGGCTTCCAGCATGCGCTGCACCTTGGCCGGCGTGCCCACGCCGATGGTGTCGCCCAGCGACACTTCGTAGCACCCCATTTCGTACAGCGCTTTGGCGACCCGCGCCACCGCATCGGGCTCGATGAAGCCCTCGTAGGGGCAGCCCACGACGCACGAGACATAGCCGCGCACGCGCACGTCGTTCGCGCGTGCCTCTTCCGTGACCGGCCTGAAGCGTTCCAGGCTCTCGGCAATGGTGCAGTTGATGTTCTTCTTGCTGAAGGCCTCGGAGGCGGCGCCGAACACGGCCACTTCGCGGGCGCCGGCGTCGAGCGCGGCGCGCATGCCCTGCATGTTGGGCACCAGCACCGGGTAGTCCACGCCCGGTTTGCGCTTGAGCCCGCGCATGACGGCGCTGGAATCGGCCATCTGCGGCACCCACTTGGGCGAGACGAAGGCTGTGGCCTCCACGCCGGGCAGTCCGGCGTCGGCCAGACGATGGATGAGCTCCAGCTTCACTTCGGTGGGCACGGCGCGCGCCTCGTTCTGCAGCCCGTCGCGCGGGCCCATTTCGACAATGCGTACGGATTTGGGCAGGCTCATGTGCGTTCCCTTCCGGCTACTTTGCGGCGACCCAGGCGGGCTTGCGCTTTTCCAGGAAGGAATGGATGCCTTCCTTGCCTTCGGCCGAGGCGCGGATCTCGGCGATGTAGCGCGCGCTGAGGGCGCGCAGTTCCTCGTTCAGCGGCGCGCGCGCCATGTCGCGCATCAGGTTCTTGGTCATGGTCAGGGCCGCCGGACCGCCGGCCAGAAGCTGGCTCACGAAGCCGTTCACGGCCTCGTCCAGGCGCTCGGGCGCCACGCATTCGTGCACCAGGCCGTTCTTGAGCGCGTCCTCGGCGCCGAAGGTCTCGGCGGTGAGAAAGTAGCGCCGCGATTGGCGCTCACCCAGGGCGTTCATCACGTAGGGACTGATGGTGGCCGGGGTGAGGCCGATCAGCACTTCCGACAGCTTGAAGCGCGCCTCGGTAGAGGCCACGGCAATATCGCAGGCCGCAACGAGGCCCATGCCGCCGGCGAAGGCCGGGCCATGCACCCGCGCCACCGTGGGTTTGGAGAGGTTGTACAGCTTGTACAGCATGTCGGCCAGCACCGTGGCGTCGGCCAGGTTCTGCTCGTAGCTGTAGGTGGACATTTTCTTCATCCAGTTCAGGTCGGCGCCGGCACAGAAGGCGCTGCCGCGTCCGGCCAGCACCACCACGCGAACGGATGCTTCGGCGGCCAGGACATCGAAGGCCGCCGACAGCTCGGCAATCATGGTCTCGTTGAAAGCGTTGCGCGTGTCGGGGCGGTTGAACCACAGCGTGGCCACGCCGCCGCGCGTCTCGATCTGCAGGGTCTGGAAGGTGGGGAGGGTCATGAGGTTTGCCCCTAAGTTTCGCCTTTGTGTATCCACCGCGGCGCGGGCGGCGCCCGGTAGCCGTCCATGCGCCCGAGCAGCCGGCCGATGTCGCTGTCCACCAGTATGAGGTCCATCTGTCCCGGGCGGATATAGCCCTCGCGCTCCATGTGCTGGAGGGCCGCCATGAGCGGCGCATAGAACCCCCCCACGTCGAGCAGGGCCACGGGCTTGGCGTGGAAGCCGAGTTGCGCCCAGGTCAGCACTTCGAAAAACTCCTCCAGGGTACCGAAACCACCGGGCAGCGCCACGAAACCGTCCGAGCGCTCGGCCATGAGCGCCTTGCGCTCGTGCATGGAACCCACCACGTGCAGTTCGCTCATGCCCGGCAGGGCCAGCTCGCGCTTTTGCAGCGCCTCCGGGATCACCCCGGTGACCCTGGCGCCCGCGGCCAGCGCGGCGCGCGCCAGCGTGCCCATCATGCCGATGCCGCCGCCGCCGAATACCAGCTCAATGCCTCGTTCCGCCAGCGCGCGCCCCAGCGCCTCGGCCGCCGCGGCGTATTCAGGACGGTTGCCGGAACTCGCGCCGCAGAACACGCACAGGGCGCGCAAAGCCATCTATTTCACCAGCCGCCGGTGGCGAGCCAGCGGTCCACCTGGTCCATCCGGTCCGAGCCCCAAAACGGCTCGCCATCCAGGATGAAATAGGGTGACCCGAACACGCCCTTGGTTTGAGCGTCGGCGACCTCGGCGCGCAGGCGCTCCTTTACCGCGGCGTCGTTCATGCCCGCCTGCACTTCGGCCGCCGCAAGCCCAAGTTTTCCTGCTACCGAAATCACATTGTCGGCGTTGGAAATGTCCACGTTGTCGACAAAGAAGGCGCGGTACAGCGCCTGAGCCAGTTTTTGCGCCGCGGCCGGATCGCGGCCATCCAGCCAGTAGAAAGCGCGGCTGGCGGCCACGCCGCTGATGGGAAAGTTGTCCGGGTGGCGAAAGGGCAAGCCGTAGTAACGCGCGCTGCGCGGGAAGTCGCGCACCGCATAGTCGCCCTTGATGGGAATGGTGGGCAGCGGGGCCATGCCCGTGGTCTTGAAAATTATGCCAAGCAGGACGGGCTTCCAGGCCACGGAGCGATTGTGCTTGGCGGCCAGGGCGTTGATTTTTTCACTGGCGAAGTAGCCGTAGGGAGAGGAAAAATCGAAGTAGAACTCGACAGGATTAGCCATGGATTTTTTTCTCCGAAAATCCCCCCTCCCGGAGGGAGGGGCCTCGTGCAAAAGCAGAAGCTACTTATTCGCTTGCAATGGCGCGCCCGATTACCAGCCTTTGTATATCGCTTGCACCCTCGTAAATCTGGCAAACCCGCACATCGCGATAAATCCGCTCCACGGGAAAGTCGTTCACATACCCGTATCCGCCATGGATCTGAATCGCATCGGAGCAAACCGATTCCGCCATCTCGCTGGCGAACAATTTCGCCATGGATGCTTCCTTGAGGCAAGGCTTCTGCGCATCTTTAAGCGTTGCCGCATGCCAAACCATTTGCCGGGCAACTTCGATCCGCGTTGCCATGTCGGCTAAGCGAAAATTGACTGCCTGGTGCTCAATAATCGGTTTGCCGAAGGATTCGCGCTGCTTGGCGTAGTCCAGTGCCGCCTCAAACGCCGAGCGCGCCATGCCGATGCACTGCGCGGCAATGCCGATGCGCCCGCCTTCCAAATTGGCCAAAGCAATCCGGTACCCTTCACCCTGCTGCCCCAGCAGATTCTCTTCGGGCACCTTGCAGTTTTCGAACACGATCTGCGCCGTATCCGAAGCGTGCTGCCCTAGCTTTTTTTCCAGGCTGGCCACCCTGTAGCCCGGCGTCGAGGTGGGCACGATGAACCCGCTGATGCCCTTCTTGCCCGCGTTCGCGTCGGTCACCGCGAACACAATCGCCACGTCGGCGTTCTTGCCCGAGGTGATGAACTGCTTGACGCCGTTCAGCACCCACTGGCCGTTCTCGAGCCGTGCCATGGTCTTGATGGCGGCGGCGTCCGAGCCCACGTGCGGCTCGGTGAGGCAGAAGGCGCCGAGCTGGCGACCGCTGGCCACGGGCTTGAGGAATTTCTCCTTCTGACCCTCGTTGCCGAAGGCGAGCAGCGGGCCGCACACCACCGAGTTGTTCACCGAGATGATGGTGGAGCAGGCGCCGTCGCCGGCGGCGATTTCCTCGATGGCGACGGCCAACGACAGGTAATCCATGCCGGCGCCTTCGTACTTCTCCGGCACGGTGATGCCGAACAGGCCCATTTCCGCCATGGACCTGAGCGCGTCTTTGGGAAAAGTGTTGTCGCGGTCCCAGGCAGGGGAATTCGGTACGAGTTGCTCCCTGGCGAAATCGCGAATGGAATCGCGCAATAATTCTTGTTCGTGGGTCAGCAACATGGGAGCAGTAAGGGCAGTTTTTTAGAGGTGATGTTTCTCGTTACCCTCTGCCCGGCCCCTCTCCCGGCGGGAGAGGGGAGTCCGGAGCGCCGGGGTTTGCTCCCTTCCCCTGGGGGAAGGGGCGGGAATGGGGCGACCCCTTGAAGTTGCTTAAAAACAATACAGCAGATTAAACCAACTCAATGGCCATCGCAGTTGCTTCGCCGCCGCCGATGCACAGGCTCGCCACGCCGCGCTTGCCGCCGTACTTGCGCAGCGCGCCCAGCAGCGTCACGATGATGCGGGCGCCGGAGGCGCCGATGGGGTGTCCAAGCGCGCAAGCCCCGCCATGCACGTTCACCTTCTCGTGCGGCAATTTGTGCTCGCGCATTGCAGCCAAGGTTACTACCGCAAACGCCTCGTTGATCTCATAAAAATCCACTTTGTCAGCAGTCCAACCCGTTTTGTCGAACAGCTTCTGCATCGCGCCTACCGGCGCGGTCGTGAACCAGCCCGGCTCCTGCGCATGCGTGCTGTGGCCGACAATGACGGCCAGCGGCTTGAGGCCCAATTTTTCCGCCACGGAACGGCGCATCATCACCAGCGCAGCCGCCCCGTCGGAAATGGAAGAGGAATTGGCGGCGGTGACCGTGCCGCCGGCGCGGAAGGCGGGCTTCAGCAGGGGAATCTTGTCGAACTTCGCCTTGAAGGGCTGCTCGTCCATTTCCATGAAGCGCTCGTCCTTGCCGGTCTTGATGGCCATTGGCGCGATTTCCCAGGCGAACCAGCCTTCCTTGTTGGCCTTCTGGGCGCGCTCCAGCGAGGCGATGGCGAACTTGTCCTGTTCGGCGCGGGTGAAGTTGTAGCGCGCCGCGCAATCCTCGGCGAAGGTCCCCATGGAGCGGCCGCCGCCCGACTCATCCCTGGCGTAGGCGTCCTCCAGCCCGTCCAGCATCATGTGGTCCAGCACCTGCTGGTGGCCCATGCGGTAGCCGGCGCGCGCCTTGGGAAGCAGGTAGGGCGCGTTGGTCATGGATTCCATGCCCCCCGCCACCATGATGTCGTTGGTGCCCACGCCGATCAGGTCGTTGGCCAGCATGGCCGCCTTCATGGCCGAGCCGCACATCTTGTTCACCGTGGTGCAGCCGGTGCCGAGGGGCAGCCCGGCGCCCAGGCTGGCTTGGCGCGCCGGGGCCTGGCCCTGGCCGGCCGGCAGCACGCAGCCCATCAGCACTTCCTGAACCTGGTCGGGCCGGATGCCGGCGCGTTCCACCGCCGCGCGTATGGCGGCGGCGCCCAGTTCGGTGGCGCTAAAGGCCTTCAGGTCGCCCTGCAGACCGCCCATGGGCGTACGGGCGGCGGATACGATGACGACGGGATCGTTCAGCATGGTGCTTCTCCTTACGGCCTGGACGGCGGGGATGAAAAATTGGATGGGTTCACCTGGGTTCGGGGACAAGTATGAGCCGAAATTCCGGCCCGAGGCGCGAGCCGAAAATCCCGCTTAAGGCGGGCGCCGACAGTTCCGCGCACATTGACCCCGATTTGAACAGCTGTTAAGCATACTTTACGTTTACGTAAGCGTCAACTTGACCGACTATTCGTGGAGAATTGTCCGCTCAGGCAGCCTTGCGCGGGGCGCGCCGCTCGCGGCCGGCCAGCAGCTTGCGGCTCTGGGCCTCGAAGGTCTGAATTTCCGCCAGCACCTGGTCGATCTCGGCGCGCTGCTGCTCCAATTGCTCGCGGCGCTTGGCCAGCGAGGCCACGAACTGCATGAGCTGGCGGCGCTCGTCATGGGCCGTGTCGTAGGCCTCGAACATTTCCCCCACTTCCGCCAGGGACAGGCCCAGGCGCTTGGCGCGCAGGATGAGCTTCAACCGCACGTAGTCGCGCTTGGCGTAGATGCGCCGGCTGCCCTCCCGCCGCGGGGTGAGCAGCCCCTGCGCCTCGTAAAAGCGGATGGCGCGCGGCGTCACGTCGAACTCGCGCGACAGGTCGGTGATGCTGAAGGTGGTTTTTTCGTCGCCGGACATGCGCGGCAGGGTTCGGGAAGGGGTTGAAAATGCGATGGCGCACATTATCTGCGAAAATGACCCGGCACACCCGCGATGTGGTTTTAACGCGGTGCACATGTCTCTTGGACCGAAAGCACGCTATGACCCGCACCTCCCCCGCGAAGGCCGAACCCAGACCCGCCGCGGACACTTCCCCGCGCTACGTGGTGAGCGAGCCCGTGGCGCCCGGCGTGACCCAGGAAATCGCCCCCGGCGTGCACTGGCTGCGCATGCCCCTGCCCTTCGCCGGCCTGGACCACATCAACCTGTGGCTGCTCGATGAGGGCGACCAGTTCGCCATTGTCGACACGGGCTTCCGCAACGACGAAACCGCGGCGCTGTGGGAACGCATTTTCCAAGGCTCGTTCGCCGGCCGCAAGGTCAGCCGCCTCATCTGCACCCACTACCACAACGACCACTGCGGCCTGGCCGGCTGGCTGGCCGACAAGCTCAAGATCGAGTTGTGGATGTCGCAGGGCGAATTCTACGCCGCTCACTCGGTGTACTCGGAAGTGGCCAGCCACGAACCCACCCGCCTGCTCGAGATGTACCGCGAGAACGGCCTGCCCAAGAAAATCCTCGACCAGATGCTGCTGTTGCGCAACAGCTACCGCGTCAACGTGCGGCAGTTCCCGGACAGCTTCCGGCGCCTGCTGGGCGACGAACAGGTGGTGATCGGCAATCACCGCTGGACCATCATCCCCGGCTACGGCCACTCGCCCGAGCACTCGGCCCTGCACTGCGAGGAACTGGGCGTGCTCATCGCGGGCGACATGGTGCTGCCGCGCATCACCACCAACGTCAGCGTGCAGGCCACCGAGCCCAACGGCAATCCCATGGGCCTGTGGTTCCGCTCGCTCGACCGCCATTCCCGGCTGCCCGAAGAAACCCTGGTCTTGCCGTCGCACGGCCTGCCCTTCCGCGGCCTGCGCCCGCGCCTGGCCTTCATCCGCAACCACCATGAGGAGCGGCTGGCAGAGTTGCTAAAGGACTGCGCAACGCCCAAATCCGCTTCAGATATCCTGCCCACGCTATTCCACCGTGAATTGGATGCTCACCAGAGCGGCATCGCAATGGGGGAGGCATTGGCCCATTTGCATTACCTGATGCATGAAGGCAAGCTGAAACGGGAAGTGGGTTCGGACGGAATAATCCGCTTTCAGGCGCTATAAAAATTACTGGTTTTCGGTGTTATAGATTATCTCGTAGCCCCTCTCCCCCAGCCCCTCTCCCTGTGGGCGAGGGGAGCGCAGGGTGCCGGGTTTTTGCTCCCTTCCCCATTGGGGAAGGGCCGGGGATGGGGATTACGAGAAGATTAGTAAGCAATTTTGGTTGGTATTCGGAGGAGCGGTGAACAAGCCTACCCCGGACAAGTCGCTCGAAAATAACGCGCTCCCCGATTCCCAGGCTATGGCGAAAATCTTCGCCGAGGTCAGCACCCACGCCAGCAAGCTTCTTCAGCAATACCTGGAGCGCCAGGCCAAAGAAGGCCTGAAAGTAGAGGCCCCCAAGGACGAGTTAGGCATAGCCAAGGCTTTCATGGACTTGTGGGCGGCCGCGCTGGCCAATCCCTGGCCCGTCATCGAATCCCAGATGAAAATGTTCTGGGATTACACCGCGCTGTGGAACAACTCGCTGCTGCGCCTCATGGGGCAGCCCGTGGCGCCGCTGGCCGCGCCCGTCCAGGGCGACAACCGCTTCCGGGACGAGGAGTGGCAGAACCGCTTTCTGTTCGACTACCTCAAGCAGTCCTACCTCATCGCGGCACGCGACATTCATGACGCGGTGTCGCAGGTGCAGGGCGTGCCGGCCGACTCAAGGCGCAAGATCGACTTCTATACCCGCCAGTACCTGGACGCGGTGGCGCCTTCCAACTTCGCGCTCACCAATCCGCAGGTGCTGCGCGAGACCCTGCAGTCGGGCGGGCAGAACCTCATCCGCGGCATGGACAACCTGCTCGCCGACCTGGAGCGGGGCAAGGGCGAGCTGCGCATCCGCATGACCGACGAGAAGGCCTTCAAGCTGGGCGGCAACGTGGCCACCACCCCCGGCAAGGTGGTGCACCAGAGCGACCTCGCCCAGCTCATCCAGTACGAGCCGCTTACCAAAGAGGTGGCGCGCCGGCCGCTGCTCATCATCCCGCCCTGGATCAACAAGTACTACATCCTCGACCTGCGCCCGGAAAACTCCTTCATCCGCTGGGCGCTGGAACAGGGCCACACGGTGTTCGTGATCTCGTGGGTGAACCCCGACGAGCGCCACGCCGCCAAGACCTTCGACGACTATATGCTGGAGGGCCCGCTCGCGGCGCTGGACGCAATCGAGCAGGCCACCGGCGAAAAGAGCGTCAACGCCATCGGCTACTGCCTGGGCGGCACGCTGCTCGCCGGCACCCTGGCGCGCATGGCGGCACACAAGGACGATCGCGTCGCCACCGCCACGTATTTCGTCTCCATGCTCGACTTCTCCGAGCCCGGCGACCTGGGCGTGTTCGTGGACGACGAGCAGATAACCAACATCGAGCGCAAGATGCAGGAGCGCGGCGGCTACATGGAAGGGGCGGAAATGGCCACCACCTTCAACATGCTGCGCGCCAACGACCTGATCTGGTCCTTCGTCATCAACAACTACCTGCTGGGCAAGGAGCCGTTTCCGTTCGACCTCTTGTACTGGAACTCCGATTCCACCCGCATGCCGGCGCGCATGCACAGCTTCTACCTGCGCAACATGTACATGAAGAACGCGCTGGTCCAGCCGTGCGGCATTTCGCTCGCCGGCACGCCCATCGATCTGCGCAAAATCACCACGCCGTCGTACTTCGTTTCCACGGCCGAAGACCACATCGCGCCGTGGAAGTCCACGTACAAAGGCGCGCGCCTGCTGGTCGAACACGCCAAGGTGAGATTCGTGCTGGGCGGCTCGGGCCACATCGCCGGCATCATCAACCCGCCGGCGGCGAAGAAGTACGGTTACTGGACGAATCCGCAACTGCCCGAATCGGCCGCGGAATGGCAGAAGGCAGCCGAGTGGCACACCGGCTCGTGGTGGCCGGACTGGCAGGCGTGGATGGGCGCCCTGAACGGCGACGAAAAAGTGCCGGCGCGCAAGCCAGGGGAGGGCGGACTGAAGGTCATCGAGGATGCGCCGGGCACGTACGTCAGTTTCCGGCTAACGGACGCCGCCGCAACAGCGGCGAAGAAGCAGCCCGCATCTCGAAAGAAAAAGCCCACCTGAGCCGCCACTGATTCGCAACGGAGAGGGAGTTCCACGCTCCTCATGACCGTCGAGCAGGCCGCGGCATTCATCAGCTTCTCGTTCGTCGCGGCCGTCACGCCGGGGCCGAGCAATGTGATGCTCACCGCAACCGGCGCAGCGGGAGGCATGCTGCGCGGCCTGCCCGCGCTGGTGGGCGTCGGCGCCGGCATGGCCGCCATGCTGTTCGCCGTGGCCATGGGGCTGGGCGCCATCGTGCTCGGACGCGCGACGCTCCTCGTCGTCATCAAATGGGCCGGAGCGGCATTTCTGCTGTGGCTGGCCTGGAAGATCGCCAGCGCGCCGATTGATCAAGGAGGAGATGCGCGGGGCGAGCGGCGCATCACCGGATTTGCCGGAGCGTTCGCGCTGCAGTGGTTGAACCCGAAGGCGTGGCTGGTGTGCACCGGCGCCTCGGCCGCTTATCTGCGTCCGGACGAGCCCATGCTGCAGCAGGCGCTGCAGATCGCGGCGATGTTCTTCATCGTCACGCTGCCATGCGGATTTGTCTGGCTGGGTTTCGGCATGGGGGCGCGCCGGTTGCTGGCGGCGCCGAAGTTTCAGCGCGGGTTCAACGTGGTGATGGGATTGTTGCTGGCGGGATCGGTGGTGCCGCTGCTGATTTGAGGATTGACGGAACGCTCGGGATGAAAAGGAAAATTCCCCACTTTATCCCGTCGTACGCTTGCGCGCGGCCCCGCGCGAGCGGTTTGCGGCAGGCTCCCGCTCCGAAAGCCTGCCGGTAACGTACTTGTGCAGCACACTGGCGATCAGGGTTTGATAAGGAATCCCTTCTTCCATCGCTTTGACTTGGATATCGTTCAGATCGATGGACGACAGGCGGATGTTTACTCGCCGGTCCTTGATGGCCGTCGCCCGGGCTGCCGCCCTGATTTTCTCGATCTCGCCCTTGGTTGGGGCCGAAACAAGCCCGCCCCTGTCATAAGCATTGAGTATTTGCTTTTCGTAGGCATCAATCTTCGGCATCTGGATCACCTTGGCTCAAATAGTCCCGCGTGGCCTTGCGGCTTGGGATGATGGTCTTAAGGAAGTAGTGGTCCTTTTCCTCGACGAAGGGCACCAAGTAGACGTAATTGCTGAGAACAACTACAAGCACCCGTTGGTGGAGATACCGCGCCTTGTTGGGATGACTGAGGATATCAAGCAACCCGCCGGACTCGACTGCGACCGTAATGCTTTCGAAGGAGACACCGCGACTCTTCTTCAGCGCCGCGTTCTTTTCCGAACTCCATCGAAAAAGCTTCATGCGGTATTTTAACGCTCTGTGTGCCTTTTGTCACCACACAGGAAAGTGAGAATCCTTGAGCCTGGAGTCTTTTCCGCATCGTCACTCTGGCCTGCGGCTTCGCGTTGAAAATTGTTGGGCTCAACTTCGTCGCGGCTTGCGCGGCGCCTTCACCACCAGCGCGTCATAAGCCCAGGCCGGCAGCAAACGCAGGATATGAAACACCATGCTCACCTGCCAGGGAATGATGGCGAAGCTGCGCCCGGAGTCGATGGCCTTGGCGACCCGCTTCGCCCCCTCTTCAGCCGTCAGCAAGAACGGCATGTGGTAGTTGTTCACCTGGGTCATGGGGGTATCGATCGGACCTGGGCAAATCGTCACCACCTTCACCCCGCTGCCGCGCAATTCCACCCGCAGCGCCTCCAGCCACGCAATGGCAGCGGCTTTGGAAGCGCTGTAGCCGCCCGAGCCGGGGATGCCGCGGATGCCTGTGATGCTGGCAATACCGACGAGCTTTCCCTGTCCGGCCTTCTTCATCGGTTCCACGAAGGGCTGCAACGTGGCGGCCAACGCGACGGTATTGATGGCGAGCAAGTCTTGTAGCACCGGAATGTCCTCGGCGCGATGGCCTTCAGTGGCCAGTGACACACCGGCATTGGCAATCACCATGTCAGGCATGCGGTGGCGAGCCATGAAGTCCTCGGCAGCGCGAGCCAATGCGGCGGAGTCCGTGGCATCCAAAGCATAGGTGACAACGGTGGCCGGAGCGAGCTTTTCAGCTACCGCCGCAAGGCGGCGGGCATCGCGACCAGAAATTCCCAGTACCGCGTTCGCGCCATGCAAGCGTGCGTAAAGCACCGCCAGCGCCGCCCCAATCCCCGAAGAAGCGCCAGTGAGAAAAATTTTCACGGCGCGATGAGAGGACTAATTTTTATCTGGTATTAATTGGGCCGTTCGCTGCGGGCTTGTTTGACCAACTCATCGACTACCTGCGCCAGCCTGCGTGTGCTCCCCGCCAGCCGCCCCGAGGTGAAATACTTCCCATCCACGATAACCGTCGGCACGCCCTTCACGTTGTACGACTTCATCAGCTCGTCCGTGTCGGCGAGCTGCTTTTTCACGGCGTCGGAATTGTAGGTGGCGATGAACTGCTCGCGGTTGACGCCGTTGCGCGCCACCCAGTCGAACATCACCGGCTCCTCGTTCAGCTTCACGCCGTCGAAGTGGTAGTTGTCGTAGATGGGCCAGTGCAGCCGGGCGGCTTGCCCCATCGAGTCCAGCGTGTAGTAGAGCTTGGCGAAATTGTCGTAGGCTTCCTGGCCCACCACGGGCACGGCGCGGAAGGCCACGTATTCGGGGGCGGAGTTCAGCCAGCGCGTGAGCTGTGGCTGGAACTCGTAGCAGATGGGGCAGCCGTAGTAGAAAAACTCGATGACTTCGATGCGCGGGCCCGTTGAGACGGGGTGGGGCGGGTCGAGCACGAGGTATTCGCGGCCGGCCTGGATGGCCTGGGCCTGCGCCGCGCCGGCCGGTCCAAGGGCGAGCAGGACTGCGGCCAAGATCGAATAGGCCGCACGGATCAGTGACATGGACGAAAATGAAGGCATGGAGAGACCGGCCAGAGGGGCGTTGAGGAGGCCCATGATATGCCCGATGCCTGGTATTTGCCAAAGCGGAACGTCCTGATTGCCGCCCCCCGGACGTGACAAATTTGGCGGTCCCGCATGGATCATGACCACGGGTTAGGATTGGGCATGTCTTTGCGCCGTCTTCGCTGGGTTGGCCTGTTGTCACCGCTGCTGTTGTGCGGCATGGCGTGGGCCCAGGGCTTTGCCGACGAGGACCGCGACTGGGGCATCGCCCCCATCGAGGAACTGCGCCGCCCGCCCTACAGTGCGCCCACGCCGCGCAGCCTTCCCGATGGCAGCGTCATCACCACGGCGGAGTTGCGCGACCGGCTTGCGGGCGCCAACCCGCCTCTGGTCATCGACGTGGCGGGCGGGGAAGGGCATGAGACCCTGCCCGGGGCGCTATGGATTCCGGGCGCCGGCCGCGGCGACAATTTCGTGGACCCCATCCAGGCCCAGTTCGCGGCGCTGCTGGGGCAAATCACCGCGGGAGACAAGCAGCGCGCGCTGGTGTTCCTGTGCGTGAACGCGCAGTGCTGGCTGTCGTACAACGCCGCGCGCCGCGCCCTCGCCGCCGGCTACCGGCAGGTGTACTGGTACCGCGGAGGTTATGCGGCGTGGCGGGCGGCGGGGTTGCCGCTCGCGCCCATGCAGCCGCCGGCTTCTTCACCTGCCGGCGCGTCCAGCGCGGCGCCGATCAAGGAGCCGGCGAGGTAGCCGGCGAAGTAGTCGAAGATGAGGCCTGCAAATCGCGCCGCGCCAGGCCGATGAGATGGTCGCTCATGTCGAGCAGGGCGCGCGGGCTGCCGGTCATGTCGGCGTTGGTGATATAGCGCCCCACCAGCAGGGTGGGCACGCCCAGGGACTGGATGCCGTAGTCGCGCGTCATGCGGATGGCGCCCTCGAGCTGGTTTTCCACGGCAAAGGAGCGATAGGCGGCGGCGTAGTCGCGCGCGTTAACGCCGTGCAGCGCCACCCAGGCCTGCACCGCGTCCTCGTCGGTGATGCGCAGGCCCTGCCGGTGAATGGCGTCGAACAGCGCGCCGCGCAGGCGCCGTTCCTCGCCCAGGGCTTCGAGCGCGAAGTACACTCGCGCCGCCACGCCCCATTGGGCATTGGGCACGGCCGGCACGCGGCGAAACGTGACGTCGGCGGGCAGCGCCGCCGCCCAGCGCGCCAGCCGCGGCTCCAGGGCGTAGCAGTTGGGGCAGGCGTACCAGAAGAACTCGATGACTTGGACGGTGTTGCCGGCCGGCTGGAATTGCGGCACTTCCAGGTAATCGCGACCCTTGGTTGGACCGGACTGCGCCTGGGCCGGCGAAAGCAGGCTCCAAAACAGCAGCGTCAGCCCGAAAAAAAACCTCCAGGGCTTCAATCCCCGGAGGTTCGGGCGTGCTACCGAGGCGCGAATACTTATCACGCCGAAGTAAATATCAGGACGCTTTCTTCGCCGGCTTCTTGGCGTCGGCCTTGGCCGGCGCCGGGGCGGGCGCTTTGGCGGCGCTCTTGCTGATTTGCTTGTCCACCTCGGCCACCAGGTAGCTGGTCACGTCGAGCAACGGCTGGCCGTCGCCGTTTTGCTCCGCGCCGGCCAGGTACTTGCCCTGGACCACGAAGGTGGGCACGCCCGACAGGCGGTAGCTCTGGGTCATCTGCTGGGCGCGCGCCAGCTTGGACTGCACGGCGAAGGAGTTGTAGGTGGCCTTGTACTTGGCGGCATCGATGCCG
>Ga0134124_10001034_pt1 | contig 22296 bp, 22 predicted proteins | sample KB304_FD_96880 | JGI IMG/M metagenome (GOLD analysis project Ga0134124, IMG submission 96880) | Terrestrial soil microbial communities without Nitrogen fertilizer from Kellogg Biological Station, Michigan, USA - KB3-0-4 | ecosystem: Environmental > Terrestrial > Soil > Unclassified ... | reverse complement strand
AGCGCGTCCGAGGCGGCTGCGCCCCACTCGCCGTCGCCACCGCCGGACGAAACCGCCGTGCGCAGCAGCTCGGCGCGCTCGCAACACAGCGCGAGCGCGCCGTCTGCCATCATCGGCAAGGCCGTCGCCAGTTGCAGCAACATCGCCGGGCGATCGATGACTAGCGCCCACCAAGCCGCGAACGGCCCGAGCCACTCCACGTCGTCGACTTCACCGAGGGCGGTGCCGCGCGTGGTGTCGACCAAGCGCCAGAACAGCGCGCTGAGTGCCGCTTTCAGCTGCGGGGGGAGTTCACGCGAACCATCGGCGAGGCCGGAGATCTTGCGCAACCAATGACACGTGTCGTGCGCGGTCGGGCCGCGACCCGGGCCGAGATCGGCGGATTCGCCGCAGGCGTCGAGCGCATAGCCGCCGAGGCGAATGGCCAACACTTCCAGCGGCAGATCGGCGTCTGGCGCGCTGCCGTCGAGCTGACGACGCTCTTTGACCAAGTCCAAGATCTCAGCCGGGGCGCGCGCCACGAGCTTCCACGTTTCTTCGAGGTGCGGTTCTTCGATCGGCTCACCGACGGGGCGCGTCGCGAGCATGGGGCCCCACAGGCGCAACGCGAACGCGCGAGCGCAGCCCTCCAAGGCGTTGATCGCCGCCGCGCGTTGACGCAAGCGGCCGCCCTCTCCGAGCGCGATTCGGCGCGCTTCACCAAAGGTGGAGAATAGCGAAGTCGCGAAGCGCGCCGCGCGCGAATCGGCCTCTTCGTCGTCGTACTGTGCGGCGACGCGCATCAAATTCTCGAGCCCCAATTCGAGATCGAGCGGATCGCGTTCGGCGCCATCGACCGCGTCGGTCAAGGCGGTGACTTCGATCCAGCGTCGTGACTCATCCAGCGACCCGGGGCGGGCGCACCACGCGAGGTCGCGCAGCGCACGCAGCGGCGCTTCGATTTCCGGCAATCTTTGCCCGCGCCGCCAAATGACCGATAGCCCGCGCGCCAGGGCCCGCGCCGCCACCGAGCCGCCGTCCCCGGCGAGAATCCGCCCAGCCAGTCGATCCCAGAGTTGGCGACGTTCGAAGAACAGGTAAGGCGTGGCCACGGCCACGGCACCGAGCGCCCAATCAGTCTCGCTCGGTGAGTCGAGGATCGCGACCAATTGACTGGCCAGGAACTTGAGCCGCGCCGCGGGCAGCGAGGCGAATGCGGTCAGCGCGCGCTGCCGCAAGAGCGTGGATTCGCCCAGCACCCAGTCGAGCAGCGTGCCTTCCAACTGTTCGACTTGCCCAGTGAGGCGACCGAGCGCGCGCGCTGCGTGCACCCAGACCAAGGGTTCCGGGTGCAGCAAGAGTGGCTGCAGGGTTTGCAACGCGCGGCCGACCAACTCTTGATCGGCGTGCGCCGATAGTCCGCAGACGCTGATTTCCAAGCAGCGCGCGGCCAACACGCGACCGCGCAACGCGCCGCGAGCCGGATTGCGGATCAGCTCTTCGAACGTGTCGGTCGACCCCCACAACCAGCGGCCGAATTCGGGTACCTCGCGTGCACTGGCGCCTGCCTCCCAGATCAAGATCTCCAGTCGCGCGCGCGCTTCGGCATTTCCGGGCAAACGCAGCGCGGCTCCGGTGCCCAGCAAGGTCGCGCACAGCAGTGCGTCGAGCAGCGGCCCTTCGATCACGCGATCGGCTGCAACCGCGGCCACGCGCTCTTCGAAACCCGGCACGCGGCGTGCGATGCCGAGCAGCTTTGCCAGCTCGACGTCCTTGCGCCAAGTCGACGAGTAACACCAAAGCAGCAAGAGTGGGCCGCTGGGCGACGCAAAGCGCTCACCGAGCGCGGCGACGTCGGCCGCGTTGTGAGTCTGCAGCGGCAGGTCACGAGACAGCATATCTGCAGCGTTCCGCAGCGCCTCCGGCAGCACGTGGTCGTGCTGAGTGGTTGACGAGCTGCGCAGACGAATGCGCCAGCGATCGCGAACCGCCTCCTCCAACTCGGGTTGACCGACGAGTGCGGCGGCGAGGGTCGAGAATGCTTCTTCTGCCGGAACCGAGAGCATGCGTAACCACAAACGCTAACACCGTTCCCCTCGGCAAGGGGAGGGGATGACCGGCCGCGGCCTTTTTTAGCGGTTCTGAGTTACGGTCTCGGGCCTGGTCGAGGCGACGACTCGGGCTCGGCTTCGTCTAGCTTTTGCTCGAGCTCTTTGACGTGGGTGGCGTCCATTCCGCCACGCATCTCACGTAGTGCCCGACGGGCCTCCTGGGGCCGCAGCGCGCCACGCTCGAAGTCGATGCAGATGATGCACATGCTTCGAGCGTAGCAGGCTTTGCGCGGCATGCCGAGCTACGATGGCCCCGGGACTATTAGGGCGCACTCGGCGTGCCCCGACCGAGGAAGCGGCAAACGCCCGGGCGCTGTACTAAGCTGTGCGCTCTCATGGAACCATCGACCCAAAAACACAATGCGTGCCTGACCTGTTACGGGCAGGGTGAGGTCTCGAGTGACTACGGCGCGACCACGTGTCCGGATTGCGGCGGCGCAGGCGCGCTCCCGCCGCAAAATGTGCTGGCGGATTGGCGCATCAGCGCCATCGAGAAGCTCTACAACGGGGATCCGTCGCAAGCCGCGCAAGACGTCGGTTGGCTCGCCTTCGAGCTACGCCGCACGCGCCACGCCATGATGCAAATCCTTTCGCTCGCCCAAGACGCCGCGCAAGACTCGCCCGCGGCGCATCGCATCCAATTCTTGGCGAACGACGCGCTCGGAGTGTATCGCCCCGAGTCGAGTGACTGACGCTCTCGACGCGCGTCAGCGCGCCTTGGGGGCGTGCTTCCGACGCTCGAGCGCGCGCTCGTAGGCGCGTTGTACTTTGCGAAATTCCTCGGCGCTCCCCCCGCGATCCGGATGAGTCTCGAGCGCGCGTGCCCGATACGCGCGTTTGATCTCGCTGAGTGTCGCGCTGGGCTCGAGCCGGAGCGTCATCCAAATCGAGGTTGCGTCGTTGCTCGCTCGCGCCCGAGGTGCTTCGTCGGCAGCGCGCGCATTGGCGCTCGAGGGCCAAGGCTCCTTGCCGACCAGGATATTGGACCAAGCGCGCGCCCAGCCGGCTTCGATCTCGGTGAGCTTGCAGCCAGCCGCTCGTTCGGCGGCGGTCAGCGCCTCGGCGCGCGTGCGCGCGCCACCCTCGAAAGCGTCGGGCTTGCGGAAGGGTTTGCGTGCCGGGGCGCCTGTCCACCAGGCCGCCCACAAGAAACGGCGACGGCGGGTGGGGGCGATCGCGCAAACCGGGGCAAATAACGCAGAACTCATCGGAGGACGGTGCTCAGGCTAGCGTGAGCGCGGGTTTGACACTACTCGCTCGGAATGCCTTCGAACACGAGCAGGCCGAGTGACGAGCTGGTTCTCGCGCGGACGCGGGCTTGGCTGACCGAAGTCGTGATTGGGCTGGAGCTTTGTCCGTTCGCCAAGCCCGTCCACGTCAAAGGCCAAATTCGTTACTTCGTGAGCCCCGCCGAGACGCCCGAGGAACTATTGCAAGACTTCTTGCACGAGCTGCACGCGCTTTCGTTGGCCGACCCGGTGCTGATCGACACCACGCTCGTCATCCACCCGTGCACGCTCTCGGATTTCTCGGAGTACAATGATTTCTTGAGCGTCGTCGAGTTTGCGCTGCAAGATCTGGGGTTCGAAGGCAAGCTGCAGGTGGCAAGCTTCCATCCCGACTATTGCTTTGCCGGAAACAGCGCGGATGATCTGGCAAACCACGTCACGCGCTCGCCCTATCCGATGTTGCATCTATTGCGGGAGGCAAGCGTCGATCGCGCGGTGGCCGTGTTCCCGGATGCCTCACGGATCGTCGACAAGAATATCGCCACTCTGCGCAGCCTCGGTCTCGAGGGTTGGCGGCGGTTGATGGCCCGCATCGAGGCTTGAGCATGCGCATTCTGGCGATTTGCGGGAGTCTGCAGGCGAAATCGAGCAACCTCACCTTGCTTCGCCAGGCCATGGCCAGCGCGCCTGCCGGCGTCGAGGTCGAGCTCTACGACGGCTTGCGACACTTGCCGCAGTTCGACCCAGATCTCGCCAGCGACGACCTGGCGGGCGGCCCCAGCGGGGTCGCCGAGCTGCGGCGTGCCGTGACCAGTGCCGACGCACTCTTGATCGCCATGCCCGAGTACGGCCACAGCCTTCCAGGCTCGCTCAAGAACGCGATCGACTGGCTGATCGGCACCGGCGAACTGGAGAACAAGCTGGTCGCGATCACCAGCGCGGTGCCGGCGCTGGAGCGCGGCAGACTGGGCCTGGCTGCGCTTCGCACCACACTGGCAGCGGTCAGCGCGCGGGTCGCATTTCAAGAGCCAATCGCGCGCGGACCGAGCTTCGAGCCCGAGATCGAAAAGATGCTCGGGCTACTGATCAGCGCTGCAGCTGGCTCCTAGCGAGCTCACTTCGGCGGGTTGCCGACCTGCGTCGTGCAACCGAACAGCACTTGGAGCTTGCCGTTCTTGTCGGCCTTGACGTCGTTGCAGGCTTTGCCGCACAAGTTGATCGTCTTGCCGTCCGCTGAATATTGCCAACCGCTGCCGGCATCACAGCTGGTGCCCGGGGGATCTTGGAGCACGTTGGTCACGGTACCCGCGCTGTTGGTGTAGGTGATGTTCACCTTGCTCGGATCGAGCGTTTGTCCCTTGGGAGGCGCCGGGACGGTGTACGTGCAATCCAGCGCAGTCGTGCTGCGAATGCTGGCCAGCGCGGCGCTGAGCTGTGACGCGGCGTTACCCGAGGTGTCGACCAAGAACGCGGCTTTGGTGCCACCGTTCTCGGCGATCGTGTTCAGGTTGTCGAGGCTGGGGCCGACGCCGAGCACGTAGGTGGGAATCGCCGGATTGCCCAGCGCGGCCTTGAGTGCGACCGCCGCAGCTTGCTGGACCGTGTTGCTGTTGCCGCAGCCATTGGGCTGCCCGTCAGTCGCGTAAACGACGGCCACGCGGTGAGTTGGATTGGCTTTCGCCCAGGCCGTGGCGTGGTCGAGCGCCGCGGTGAGTGAGGGAACCGTCGGCGTCGTACCGTCGGGCATTTGCATGTTGATCGCCGTGGTCAGCGGCGCAGAAGTCGTCGAAAGCGGCCCAATCTCCACGTTCGGCATCGCGTACGAGTTGACGTTGCAGACGGTGTTGTTCCCGCCTGGGACCGGAAAGAAGCGCATGCCGACACCGAGCGACTGATTCGCGGGATCGGCAATGAAGGCCTTGAGCGCCGCGCTGACGACCGTCCAACGCGAGTCTCCGCTGGCCGGAGGGCCGTTGGGCATGGTGCACACGACTCCGCCGTCCGGGACGGGACAGTTCATCGAGCCCGTGATGTCGACCATGAAGTACAGATCGACCGGGGTCGGCTCACCGTCCGCCGAAGTCGTCGTGCACGCCGTGTTCGGGTCGACCGAGCCAGCGCCGCCACTGTTGCCCGTGTTGGCTCCAGTGCCCGTGTTGATGCCACTCCCATTGCCCGACCCGTTGTTTCCGTCTGCTCCGGTGCTGTTGCCGTTTGCAGCCGAGCCGCCATTGACCTTCGACTCATCGCCGCTCGAGCCACAGGCTAGTGCCACGAACGTGCCGAATAGAATTGGGGCGACTTGTCCAAAGCGCATCAGAAGGTCCTCCGAGGGGTGGGGCCGAGGCCGCACACCGAAAACACGTGTTGAGTACTCAACTCTTTAATAGTGACCGATCCTGTGCGAATGAGGCGACAATTCCGGAAACTCGCTACAGTTCGCGTACGAGTATATCTCTCCAGCCTCGCTTGTTCACGCGGAGCAAGGTAAATCATGCTGATTTCGTGAGTGATGACCGCACCTTCTCCTACTCTAAGACCCTATCAACTCGAAGCGATCGAGGCGTTATTAACTGCTCGTCGAGCGGGTGTCCGGCGCATGGTGGTCTGTTTGCCCACAGGCGCAGGAAAGACGGTTATCTTTTCGCATTTGGCGCAACTCGCGCAGCGTCAGGTGCTGGTGCTCGCGCATCGTGAAGAGCTGCTGGCGCAAGCTCGGGAGAAGCTGCAACGCGCCCTGCAAGGGACGGCGGTCGTCGCGCTCGAACGCGGCAGTGAGCGCGGCGCTCGGGAGGCCAAGGTCCTCGTGTGTTCCATCCGCTCGCTTCACGAACAGCGCTTGGCCGAAGTCATTCGAGGCAGAAATCTGGGCCTGGTGATTTACGACGAATGTCACCACGCCGCGGCCGAGGACAACCTGCGAGTGCTGCGTCAGATTGGCGTGTTCGAGCCGGATTGGCCAGGCACCTTGCTCGGCTTCACGGCCACGACCAGCCGTGGCGACGGCAAAGGTTTGGACGCCGTGTTCGAGCGTATCGTCTACTCGCGCACGCTGCCGGATTTGATCGAGCAAGGCTACTTGTCGAAACTACGTGGCTACCGCATCTCGACGTCTGCTGATTTGACTCGGCTGTCGGCGACCACTGGTGGTGATTTTCGCGAGGAGGAGCTGGCCTGCGCCGTCGACATCGAAGAGCGGAATGCGCTGGTGGCGCGCTCGATTCAAGAGCTGGCCCGCGACCGACGCACGATCGCCTTTTGCGTGACCGTGAACCACGCGACGAATCTATGCCGCTCGCTGAACGCCGTCGGGGTACCCGCTGGCATCGTGCACGGCGCCATGCCGAGCGAACGCCGTGCCCAGGCTTTGGCCGATTTCCGCGCTGGAACCACGCAAGTGCTGTGCAACGTCGCGGTGCTCACCGAGGGCTTCGATGATCCTGGCGTGTCGTGCGTGGCCATGGCTCGACCCACGCGCTCGGAGGGGCTGTACGCGCAATGCGTCGGTCGGGGTACGCGGCTCTTTCCCGGCAAGAAGGACTGTTTGATCCTGGATTTCGTGGATCTATCGGAACTCAGCCTGTGCAGCCTGCCCTCGCTGTTCGGTGTTCCGCGCGAGCTCGACCTGCAAGGCGGGGACGTGAGCGAGGCGCGGCGGATCTGGCAGCAAATCGAATTCGATCGGCCCGGCTTCGAGCTCGAGGCCGGCGCGCTCACCTTGCCAGAAATTCAGCAGCGCGCAGAAAGCTTCGACCCGCTGACGCTAGAAGCGAACCAAGAGGTCCGCGCGATCTCTGCCAACGCCTGGTTTTCACTCGGACGACACGGGCTAGGTCTGCATTTCGAGCGCCGACCGGGCACGGTCAGTGAAGTCGTGATCTTGCAGCGTGCTCAGCGCGGTAAGCGCTGGGAAGTGTGTCTCGACGGAAAACCGAAGGACCGCTTCTCGAGCATCGAAGCCGCGGTCGAGGCGGTGGACTACGAAATCTCGCGCATGGGCGCGCGGGCTGCGGCTTCTGCGCGACCCGAGGCGGGCTGGCGTCGCGCCTCGGGCGCCGTGCCGCCGGCGGATGCCTTGCGCCTGGCGGTGTTTCAACGGGTGTTCGGCAAGTGAGCCAGGAAAACGCCTGAAAACGCGGCTGCCCGCGCGCTTTGGCTTGTCCCGAGCTGGGCTCTGTGCCCAAGGTGCCGCGCTCGGAGAACCCGCCGCCAATGCTCGAATCGCAGACCATCGACAGTGCGCGCATCGAGGGCGGGAGCGAATTCGTCCTGGCGCGCCACGATCAAGAGTGGATCGTCCGCGTGGACGGTCGTGTGTTGATGTCCAGTCGAATGCACGATTCCGAGGAAGCACTCGCCGAACATGCGCTCGAACGCTGCGAAGATCCGGCGGCGGTGCTGGTGGGAGGTCTAGGCCTCGGCTTCACGCTGCGCGCCGTGCTCGACCGCGTCGCGTCCGACGCGCGCGTGACGGTCGCAGAGCTCGTTCCGCAGCTCGTGACTTGGAACCGAACCCACTTGGCCGAGCTGAACGATCGCCCGCTCGACGATGCGCGCTGCGAGGTCGTGGTCGGCGACGTGTACGACACGATCAAGCGTTCGCCGCGCACTTTCGACGTGATTTTGCTGGACGTGGATAATGGTCCGGTCGCGCTTTCCAGCGCCAAGAATCAGCGCTTGTACAGCGAGGCGGGCGTGCGCGCTTGCCACCAAGCATTGCGAGCGGGAGGCGTTTTGGCCGTGTGGTCGTCCGGTCCCAACGCGCGCTTCGAGCGGCGGCTCGCGTCGACCGGTTTCGCCGTGGACGTGCTACGCGTCGCGGCCCGCAAAGGCTCGCGCGCGCGGCACGTGATCTTCCTGGGCGAGCGCTCGAGCCAGCGCTGAACTCGGGAACGCTCAGGGCGCTTCGCCGGCCTTTGCGGGTGTCGCTGGCGCCGCAGCGCTGGCGTTCGCAGCAGGTTCCGGCGCTGCGCCGGGAACGACCGCCACGATTGGCGCGCTGGCGGCCTCGCTCGGCGCGGGCGTCGGTTCGCTGGGCGCGTCACCCGTTCGGGTGATTGGCGCGCCACGCTTGGGGCGTTTGCCGCCCCACTTGGGGGCGGCCCGTGGAGCCGCAGGCGCCTGCTGGCTCGCGCTTGCGCTGGCTGACGCGGGCGCCTCGAGCGTGGCTGCGGGCAGCGGGACCGGCACAGTGACAAGCTCTGGCGCGCTGCTCGGTTGCTCGGCCTGCGCAGGCCGGTGCGCTTCGGGCGCAGGCGAGCGCACGACGAACAGGGTGAAAGCTGCGGCCATGGCTGCCGACCCGAGCGCCGCCCAGAGCACGACACGCCGAGTGTGCTGTTGCTCGGCCCGCCGCTCACCCGATAGGAGCTCGTCGATATCTCCCCACGCGCCGGGCGCGCGCGCAGAAGAAGAAGCTACGGCTTCAGCGGTCGTGGGCGCGAGCGAGCTCTGTAGCATCGCCGCGCTCGAATCTAGCATCAGCGTCGTGACAGGCTCGTCGCTTTCGTCCAACTCGGAGTCGCTCACGGACTCGAAGTGCTCCGGAGAGTCGAGGTATTCCGCCGAGTCTTCGTGTTCCGTAGGATCAGCTTGTTGCGCCGGGATCCCAGCGGCCACCGGCGCAAGCTCCGCAGGCGGTGCAACGGACGGCGGAGGCGGACGGGAGCTTGCGGCCAGGCGTAATTGAGGGACATCCAGCACCGCGGTCCAGTTGCGCATGCCGATCCGCCAGACGAGCGCCTCTTCGGACAACCTGCCTTTACGTAGGGCATCGATCACTTCCAAGGTCGTCATGGGCGCGACCACGTCGTCGGCTACGTTCACCAACCACTCTCCGTGGCTGGCACGACTCGACGAACGCTTGTCGTTGGAAGGGCCCACGGCGGGCACCATAGCCAAATCGCCGGCCGCCGCTAGATATTGCCGAAATCCGCGCAAAATTGCCGGGATCCCGGCAACAATTGGCATTTCCCGAAGCATCTCGCGCTATCATGGTCGGCGATGATCATCGAAGAATCCACGGTGGAGCTCGCCACGCCGAGTGGCGTGATGAACGCCCACGTCTCGAAGCCGGCAGCTGCCGGTTGTCGCCCGGCCGTCATCTTGTTCTCCGAGATCTACCAACGCACCGGGCCGATCCGGCGCATGGCCTCGATGCTCGCGGGGCACGGCTTCGTCGTGCTCGTGCCCGAGATCTTCCATGAGCTGGAGCCCCTCGGGAGCGTGCTCGCCTACGACGCCGCCGGCACCGCGCGTGGCAATCAGCACAAGGTCGGCAAAACCGTGGCCGCCTACGATGCCGACGCGCGCGCGTGCCTGGACTACTTGCAAACGCGCGACGACTGCGACGGCAAACTGCTGAGCGCAGGCGTGTGCATCGGCGGTCATCTGGCCTACCGCTGTGCGCTCGACCCGCGCGTCCAAGGAGCGGCCTGCTTCTACGCGACCGACTTGCACCAGGGGTCGCTGGGGCTCGGCGGCGACGACTCGCTGGCCCGAACCGACGAAATTTCAGGTGAATTGATGATGGTTTGGGGACGCCAAGATCCACACGTGCCGGACGAGGGGCGCGCGTTGATTCAGGCGCGCCTGGTCGAGACCAAACGTCGCTTCACCTGGCACGAGTTCAACGCCGCGCACGCCTTTTTGCGCGACGAAGGCCCGCGCTACGATCCGGCGCTGGCTGCGCTCTCGTATCGCATGATGATCGACTTCTTTTTGCAGGTCTAATGGGCGGAACGCTGACGCCCGGCGAGCCGTTGCCGGCTTGGTTTTTGGATCGCAAAGCGCTGAAGGCTCGGGGACTCGCGCGCCGCGAAGCGTACCGTGCGGCGCGTCCTTTCGCGCACGCGGTGTTCGATGAGTTCCTCGGTGAAGCCCGCGCACTCGCTCTCGCGCGTTGCTTCCCCGGCCCTGAGCATAGCGGCTGGATGCGGCGTGACTACCGCGAGCAGTCCGCGCGCATGGGGCAACTGCAGCGCAACGGCTTCGAGGGCGTCGAGCCCGCCTTGCGTCACTTTCTGTCCGAGTTGTGCGGCATGGCATTCTTGGATTTTCTCGGCGCCGTCTCGGGTTGCGAGGGGCTGATCGCCGATCCGCATTTCCGTGGGGCAGGCCCGTCACTCACCTTGCCTGGCGGACACCTCGCGCTCCACGCTGACTTCAACCGCGACCGCACACGGCACCTCCAGCGCAAGCTCACCGTCATCTATTACTTGGGTCTGAATTGGCAGCCCGAGTGGGGCGGTGCACTCGAGCTGTGGGACGAGCAGCGAACCCGCTGTGAGGCCAGCCATCTCCCGCTCCTCGATCGCCTGATCGTGATGGATCACGGAGACGCTTATTGGCACGGTCACCCGGAACCGCTGGCTTGCCCCGAAGGCCACTACCGCGCCTCGGTCGCCGCCTACTACTACGTCGCGCCAGCGACTCCAGACGAAGAAGACTCCCACGGCGCAATCTGGGCGACCTGACTTGCATTTCCGTCACAGCGAGCGGCCATCCCGGCCGCGCGGCGCGGTGAGCATTGCCGGGCGCGCGATTTGCAAGGATTCAGCGCATGACGATATCCATCACCGGGCTCATCATTTTGCTGATTGTCGCCGGCGTTTGCGGCGGAATTGGGCGCGCCATCGGCGGCGGCACCGGCGGCGGGTTCTTCGTGTCGATCGCCGTGGGGTTCGTGGGCGCGTTGTTGGGCACTTTCGTGGCCCACTACTTCCACCTGCCCGAGCTGCTCATGGTCACGATCGACAATCACCCGTTCCCGATCTTGTGGTCGATCATCGGCGCGGCGCTGTTCGTCGCGTTGGTGCATCTTGTCTCGGGCGGGGCGGCAGGCCGCAGCTGGCGCTACCGCTGACCCGACCGCTCACCCCGCCTCGCTCGCGCGACTAGGCCTGAATCCGCCAAGGTTGATCCCTGGGGCCGGCGTGCCAATTATCGTGCCGCCCGTCCCAGTAGGTCACCTTGACGTCGATCGGGTCGACGTCGTCGAGCGTGTTGAGATTGATCGACATGAAGTCGCCGCCTAGTTCGGCTAGATGCCCTGCGCCGAAGCAATGAACGCCGCAGTGTTTGCAGAACGACCGGCGCGAGACCTCGTGACCCCAGGCGTACTTCGTGATGCTCTCCTCGCCCGCCAGCAGCTTGAACGCTTCCGGTTTCACGATCGCGCCCAACTGGCTGATCTTGTTGCAAATCGAGCAGTTGCAGCGAGAGCCCTGGCTTGCGTCGATCTCGACCTGAAAACGGACGGCCCCGCAGTGGCAGCCTCCGGTGTGAAGCTTCGGACCCTGGTTGACTGAGGTTTCGCTGGATTTCGGGTTGCTCATGGCGCTCGCTCCTTTTGGCTGTTCGTTACTGACAGCCCCAATCTGTCACAGCCAAATGACAGCATTATGTCAGTTATTGTTGGATCGTTTCAACCCCTGGGAAACGCTCGCTTGCAGCGCTGACGTATCCCGGTTTTATCGATGACTGTGACTGCTTCAGACGCCCAGCGCGCCGTCCACGCCGTGTTTCGCCTCGAGTCGCCGCGCCTGATCGCCGGCCTCACGCGCCTGGTGCGAGACGTCGGCTTGGCCGAGGAGTTGGCGCAAGACGCGCTCGTGGTCGCGCTCGAGCGCTGGCCGGAGTCAGGCGTGCCGGACAACCCCGGAGCGTGGCTGATGGCGACGGCCAAGCGTCGCGCCATCGACGAGCTCCGCCGTGGCAAGCGTTGGCAACGCAAGCAAGACGCCATCAGCCACGAGATTGAAACGCGCGCCGAGTTCAGCGCCAAGGATTTGGACGCGGCGCTCGACGACGACGTGGGCGACGATCTGCTGCGGCTGGTTTTCACCTCCTGTCACCCCATCTTGTCGACCGAAGCGCGTGTGGCCCTCACTTTGCGTTTGCTCGGCGGGCTCACTACCGAAGAGATCGCACGCGCGTTCTTGGTGCCCGAACCGACGATCGCGCAGCGCATCGTGCGCGCCAAGCAGAAGCTCGCGGAATCGAAGGTGCCGTTCGAGGTTCCGCGCGGGCCGGAGCTCGCGGACCGCTTGGCCTCGGTGTTGGAGGTCGTGTACCTGATCTTCAACGAAGGCTACTCGGCGACTGCGGGCGAAGACTGGATGCGCCCCGGGCTCTGTGACGACGCGCTCCGTTTGGGCCGAATCTTGGCGCAACTCGCGCCGGACGAGCCCGAGGTGCACGGCCTAGTGGCGATCATGGAGATCCAAGCTTCCCGCGCCAACGCGCGCACCGGGCCCAGTGGCGAGCCGATCCTGCTTTTGGAGCAGAATCGCACGCGCTGGGACCAAATGTTGATCCGGCGCGGTCTGGCAGCGCTCGAGCGCGCCGAAGCTCTGGGCGGTGCGAACGGCTCCTACGCCTTGCAAGCAGCGATCGCGGCTTGTCACGCGCGCGCCAGCCAAGCAGACGCTACCGATTGGTCGCAGATCGCGAAGTTGTACGCGGCCCTGGCCGAGCGCACGCCCTCGCCGATCGTGGAGTTGAACCGCGCGGTGGCGGTGTCGATGGCCGAGGGACCCGCGGCCGGCTTGGGGATCATCGATCAGCTCTCGAACGAGCCGTCGTTGCGGTCGTACCACTTGCTACCGAGCGTGCGTGGGGATCTGTTGCAAAAGCTGGGTCGCTTGCCAGAAGCACGCTCGGAGTTCGAACGCGCGGCGTCACTGACGCGCAATGCGCGCGAGCGCGCGTTGCTGCTCGAGCGTGCGCAGGCTTGCGCGCCCGCACCGTGATGATTGAATAGGCACGCCGTTTCATGGGGCGGAGCTCGACCGATCCAGGTCGGCCTGCAGCACGAAGTCCGGGTAACCCGGGACGCCCATCTCTGGCACATCTAGGCCGGCCAACTCCACCTCGGCCGAGACCCGATTGCCGCCGATCAGCTTGCCCACGAGCCAAAAGATGGAACCGCCGACGAGCACGTTCCAGGCGATGCAAGTTCCGGCTTCGATGCATTGGGCGACCAATTGAGACGGATCCCCGTAGAACAGGCCAGTCACGCCGCGGCCTGCCTGTCCCAGGTACTGGCTCGGGCCGACGCCGTTCCAACCCGCGCCGTAAGTGCCGTCAGAGAACAAGCCGACGGCGATCAACCCCCACGCGCCGTTGGCGCCATGGACGCTAATCGCACCGACTGGGTCGTCGATGCCCATGCGCTCGACGAAGAACACGCTCCACACCACCAACACGCCGGCCACGGCGCCGATGATGAACGCGCCGACCGGGCTGACGAACGCACACGGTGAAGTGATCGCCACCAAGCCCGCGAGCATGCTGTTGCACATCATCGATGGGTCGGGCTTGCCGTACACGTTCCACATGTAGACAACGCCGCTCAACGTCGCGGCCATGCCGGCGATCATGGTGTTGACGGCGACGATGCCGATGCGGCCGTCAGTGCCCGCGAGCGAGCTGCCCGCGTTGAAGCCGAACCAACCGAAGGCCAAGATGAACGTTCCGAGCTGCACCATCGGAATGTGATGCGGCAAGATCGCTTGCGGCTGACCGTTGATGTACTTGCCGATGCGCGGCCCGAGCATCCAAGCGGTGATGACCGCGAGCGCGCCGCCTTGCAGATGAACCACGCCCGAGCCGGCGTAATCCACCGCACCATGACCAAAGCCGAGGCGATAGCCGATCTGAGCCAGCCAGCCGCCGCCCCAGACCCAGTTGCCGAAGACGGGGTAGGTGAATCCACCCACGAAAATGCTGAAAATGAAGAAACTCTTGAAGCGCCAGCGCTCGGCACAGGCACCAGTGACGATGGTCGCGGTGGTGTCCATGAACGCCATCATGAACAGGAACATCACGATCGCGGCCGAGTCGTAGCCGGAGCCGGTCAACAAGAACCCGGTGGTGCCAAACAGACCCCAGCCGTGGTCACCATTGACGGAAGTGCCGACGGTGAACATTTGTGACAGCGTCGGCAGCCCTCCCAGCGTGGCGGGACCGCCGATGGCGGTGCCGTTCATGCCGCCGCACATCAGCGCGAACCCGCTCACGAAGAAGCCGAACATGCCCAGCGCGTAGACCAGGAAATTCATGGACATCGTGTGCGCGGCGTTTTTTGCGCGGCACAGCCCCGTCTCCACCAGCGCAAAGCCTGCCTGCATGAAGATCACCAAGAAGCCGGCGATCAGCACCCATACGAAGTTGATGCTGAAAAAATTGTGTGAAGACGACTGAGCGACGGCGTCGATGCCGGCCGCGACTTGCTCCGGCGTCATCTTCTTCGGATCGAGCTTGCTGTAGCCAGGGACCGACGCTGGCGTCGGGGTGGTTTGGAAGGCCCCGGTCTTGTCCGGCTGTGCGTCGGCGGCGTGCGCCGCGGGGGTGACGAGTTCCAGCAGGCAGCAAAGGCCGAGCGCTAGCGCGTATCGCCATTTTCCCCCGTCGGGGATCGCGAAGCGCGTCCAAAAGAACCAACCAGCCTTCACTTGCTCGCGCATCTGATCACCTCGGTATCGATACTGAGCGGGCCGATCGTTTCGGCCCTGTTTCGCAAGCGCTTCTCTAACTCATGAATATCGTTGGCCCCTCGGCTCGAGGCGCGGCGCGTGGGTTCTGTGCGCCGCGCGGGCCTGGTAAAGCTGTTGATCCCATGGAGAACAGTGCGCTTCGGGCCCGCTTCGACGGATACGACCGCGACGCTGACGGACGCATCGCGCTGAGTGAATTTTCGGCGCTGCTCGACACGCTCGGCCTCGGCTACGAAGACGCGCAAGTGCGCTCGGCCTTCGAGTCGTTGGATGCGGACCACGACGGGCAGATCGACTTCGCCGAATTCTGCGAATGGTGGGTCGGGCACTGACTCGCTGTCTGTCGGCAAACAAAGCAACGCCGCGCCGTCGAGCGAGTCGACGACGCGGCGTTTGCGATTTAGGTCGAGTTCAGTCGCAGATCAGGTGGAACCCACCGCAGCCGAGCTGGCCGTGGCCGGCGCAGCGAGATCTTCCTGCTCCAAGTGACCGTAGGTGTGTTCGCTGGTGTGGTAGCCCTGCTCGCCGTGGTCGGCGAGGTCGAGACCGAGCTCTTCGTCTTCCGGATCCGGACGTAGGCCAATCGTGGCTTTGAGCGCGTAGCCGATGATAGTCGTCGCGACGACCGCGAGGACGATCGTGAAGCCCATGGCCTTCAGCTGTTCGATCCACAGGCCGTTGCCCACGACATCCTTCAGGTTCGTGTTCAGGTTGGGGTTCATGCCCGCGTCCGCGAGGAAGCCGGTGACGAGTGCGCCGATCGTCCCACCCACGGCGTGCACGCCGAAGGTGTCGAGCGCGTCGTCGTAGCCCAACATTTGCTTGAGCTTGGTGCAGGCGAGGAAGGGCACGATGCCCGCGATCACGCCGATGATGATGGCACCCACCGGAGTGACGAAGCCAGCAGCGGGCGTAATCACGACCAAGCCGCCGACCGCGCCGGAGCAGAAGCCGAGCACGGTGGGCTTGCCGCGGGTGATCCACTCGGCCGCCGGCCAAGCCGCACAGGCAACTGCGGTGGCGATGGTCGTGGTCATGAAAGCGTTGGCTGCAATCGCGTCCGCAGCGACGGCGCTACCGGCATTGAAGCCATACCAACCGACCCAGAGCATGCCGGTGCCGACCATGGTCAAGACCAGGCTATGCGGGGCGAAGCTCTCCTTGCCGAAGCCTTTGCGCTTGCCGACGATCAAGGCCAGCACGATTGCGGACCAACCGGAGGACATGTGCACCACGGTGCCGCCTGCGAAGTCGATGGCCTTGATGCCGGCCTTGGCGTTCCACACGCCGTTCATGAAACCGTCCACGCCCCAAACCATGTGCGCGAGCGGGAAGTAAACGACGAACATCCAGATCGCCATGAACAGCATCAACGCGCTGTATTTCATGCGCTCGGCGATCGCGCCGACGATCAGCGCCGGGGTGATGATCGCGAACATCAGCTGGTACATCGAGAACACGTTCTGCGAGACCCAGGCCGCGTAGTCACCGTTGGGCATGGCGTCCACGCCCGCGAGCATCGCGAACTTGGTGCCGCCGAAGAACGGGTTACCGGGCGCGAAGCACAGGCTGTAGCCGATCACGACCCACAGGATGGTGACCATGCCGGCCGAGCCCAGGCACTGCGCCATGACAGAAAGGACATTCTTCGTGCGTACCAAGCCGCCGTAGAACAGCGCCAAGCCGGGCAATGTCATGAACAAGACCAGCGCGGCCGAAACCATCATCCAAGCGTTGTGACCGGGACCCGCGCCTGCCACTTTCGACTCTTTCGAGACGCGCGCGCCGTTGTTGACGTACGCCTCGAGATCACCCAAGCGCTCTTCGATCGCTTTCGCGTCGAGCGCGGGCGCTGCGGCAGCCGGTGCCGCGGGCGCTGGGGCAGCTGCGGGCTCGCCGCTCTGCGCGAAAGAGACGCTCGGCAGGGCCGCGGTGAACACAGCGAGCACGACGAGCGCTAGCAAAAATGTGCTTTTTGCGAAACGCGTCCTGGCGCACACTGTGAAAGATTTTATGAGATTGCTCAGCATCACTGGTCTCCTTGGGGATGTCGGCCCACCCCCAGCTAGGTACAGAGGAACCGGGTGTGGCTCTGTTTCGTGTTTCGGGCGCTGACATCGCCGGGACATCAAAACTCGCATATGCGTGAATGATCTGAAATTGACTTGAAATTGATTCCGTCCACACTGATTTCATAAAAATGGCCTCACAATTGGCGGCTTTGACCCGAGCGACCCGCGGCTACGGCCTGGCCGTGGCGTGCGTGGTTTTGAGCACGCTGGGTGCGCACCTGGTCCAGCCGTATGGGCACCTGGCCGATCTGGCGATGATTCACCTGCTCGGAATCGTCTTCCTGTCGTTGCGCTCCAGCGTTCGAACGTCGGTGATTGCGAGCGTCGTCAGCATCTTCTCGTTCGACTTTTTCTTCATTGCGCCGAAATTTGCGCTCGCTTGGTCGGATGCAGAAAGCATCGTCACCTTCGTAGCCATGGTCGTCGTGGCGGGGGTGGTGAGCAAGCTCAGTGAAAATTTGCGGCGACAGGAGCAAGCTGCGCTCGCGACTGCGGCTCGGACTCAAGCGCTCTATGAATTGAACGTGGAGCTCTCCAGCTCGCGTGACGCGAAGGAGCTCGCGGCGGTCGCGGCGCGACACTTGGGCAAGCTTTTCGGCGCGCCGGTGAGTGTGCTGCTCCAAACTCCGGAAGGTACTCTGGAGCCCGCAGAGACCGCTCGCGATAGCGCGCTCTCACACAGCGCCTGGGTGCGCCGCGAGTTCGTGAAGCAGAGCGCTCCCTCCGGCACGGCGATTTGGGTGCCTGTGGTTGGCGCGCATTCGTCCCTGGGTGCTGTGGGGCTGAGACCCAAGATCTCGTTCGAACAGGACTCAGAACAGGGGTTTTTGCTTTCGGCCTGCGTGAATCAACTAGCGACGGCGCTGGAGCGAGTACAACTTGCCGGCGCGGTGCGGCGCACGCAACTCGAGGCCGAGGCGGAGCGACTGCGCAGCTCGCTATTGAGCGCGGTTTCGCACGATCTCAAGACGCCACTCGCGACGATGATCGCCGCTGGCGCCGCGCTGATTGGCCGCACCGGCGAAATCGAGCCCAAGGCCGCGGACGAAGTGCTGCGTTCGTTGGTCAATGAAGGCGAGCGCTTGAGCCGCTTGATCCACAATTTGCTGTCGGTCACCCGTCTGGAATCCGCCAGCGTCGAGCTTCGCCGCACGCCCGAGTCGGTCGACGACATCGTGCTCTCCGCGGTGGAGCGCTTCAAGGATCGCCCTCGAAAAACGCCGATTGTCAGCGAAATTGACCCTGATCTGCCGCTGATTTCAGCGGAGCCCGTGCTGCTCGAACAGGTGTTGGTCAACCTGCTCGAGAACGCGACCCGCTATTGCGGCTCTGATTCGTCGATCTCGGTCCACGCCCGCGCTGCCGGTAGCTCCGTGCTCGTGCAGGTCGAAGACGACGGACCCGGAATTGCCGAGCACGAACGCGAAAAGGTGTTCGAGAAGTTCTACCGCGGCCAACACTCCGTGAAGAGTGATGGCGGGGTCGGCCTCGGCCTCACCATTTGTCGCTCCATCATTCGCGCGCACGGCGGCAAAATCGGCGTGCGGGAGCGGGCAGGCGGGGGTACGCTCGTCGAGTTCACCGTCCCGTTCGCGGCTGCCCGAGAGCAGCTCTCCAGAGAGGCTTCGCTCGACTCATGAATCGATCACTCCTGCTGGTAGTGGAAGACGACCCCGAAATGCGTAGCGTGGTCTCGTTCACTTTGCGCAATTACGGCTATGACGTGCGTGAGGCGGCAACGGGGGCCGAAGCGCTCAGTCAAATCCAAACGCGCACGCCGGACGCCATGGTGTTGGACCTGGGTCTGCCGGACATCGACGGGTTCGTGGTCACGGCCTGCGTCCGGCAAGAGCATGAGTTTCCGATCATCGTGCTCTCTGCCCGGGGTGAAGAGCAGCATCAGGTGCGCGCGCTCGACAGCGGCGCCAATGACTACGTGACCAAGCCGTTCCGCGAGGGTGAGCTGATGGCGCGCATCCGCGCTGCGCTGCGGCGCCCGGTGCCCGTGGCAGAGCGACGCGATCTCAACGTGGGTGATTTGCGTATCGATTCCACGCAGCGTCGCGTGTTCGTGCGCGGCAAAGAGGTGACACTCACGCGCACCGAGTTCGACTTGCTCGACACCTTGGCGCGCAACGCGGATCGCGTGGTCACGCATCGTCAAATCTTGCGCGCCGTGTGGGGCGCCGAACACGTCGATGAAGTGCACTACCTGCGCGTGTACATCAAACTCCTGCGCACCAAGATCGAGCAAGATCCCGCGCGCCCGACCCGCATTTTGACCACGCTCGGCGTGGGCTATCGGCTGGTCAGCGCGGAAGCGGTCAGCTGACGCCGGGCGGCTCCGGTGGCCGCGCGCCGAGCTCGGCCAGGCGCCGCGCCAGGAAACGCAACTCAGGCGCGTTTTGCGCTAGCGCATACGCGCGCTGATAGCTCGCGATCGCCTCTTGCTGCCGACCCAGCCGTCGCAGGAGATCAGCCCGCGCTGCGTGCCACAAGTGGTATCCGGCGAGCGCTTGCTCCAGCCCCTCGACCATCTCGAAACCGGCCTCGCATCCTTCTGCCATGGCTACCGCGACGGCGCGGTTCAAGGCCACGACCGGCGATGGGTACAGCTCCAGCAGGCGCGCGTACAGGCCGGCGATTTGTGCCCAATCAGTGGCCTCAGCGCTGGCCGATTCGGCGTGCACCGCGGCGATTGCCGCCTCCAGCGCATACGAGCCTGGGCGTGCACGGGCCAGCGCTGCACGTACGAGCGCGCAGCCTTCCTCGATCTCGGCGCGATCCCAGCGGCTGCGATCTTGTTCTTCCAGCAAGACCAAGTCGCCGTCAGCCGCGACGCGCGTTTCGCGACGCGCGTCGTGGAGCAACATCAACGCCAACAGTGAGTCGACCTCTGCGGGGACGTTGCCGAGACGCGCTTGCAACAACCCGCGCAGCAAGCGCACGAGTTCGATGGCCTCGCTCGAAAGCCCGCGCCGCAGCAGCTGCTGGCCTTGGGTCGCCGCGTAGCCCTCGTTGAAAATCAGATACAAAACCGCCATCACCGCAGACAGTCGCTCGGGCAGATCGGCGGCTTCTGGGATCGCGTACGGAATCGCAGCTTCGCGGATTTTGGCTTTGGCGCGCACGAGCCGTTGCGCCATCGTGGTCGCAGGGACCAGGAACGCGTGCGCGATTTCCTCCGTGGTCAAGCCGCCCAAGGTTCGCAGCGTGAGTGCCACGCGCGCTTCCTCGGCCAGCGCGGGGTGACAACAGGTGAAGATCAGACGCAGGCGCTCGTCTGGAACGGCATCGCCTTGTTCCGTCGACTGCAGGTGGCGCTCGTCGAACGGAGCGAGCTCGGCGAGCAGCACCTGTGAGCGCGCGCGGTGACGAATGCGATCGATCGCCCGATGCCGTGCGGTGCCGTAGAGCCAGGCCACCGGGTTGTTCGGCGGAGCTTCGGCCCAGTCGACGACTGCCGCCGAGAACGCCTCTTGGAGCGCTTCTTCAGCAACGTCGAAATCGCCGAAGGCGCGAATCAACGACGAGAGTAGGTGTCCCCACTCCGCACGGCACAGGCGATCGAGATCACCCCTTCGGGTGTCACGAAGCGTGTCGCTCACGAGAAGATCATCAGCGGGCGCACCTCGATCGAGCCGTAGCGCGCGCCCGGAATTTTTGCAGCTATGTTCAGCGCTTCGTCGAGATCCGCTGCCTCCACCAAGTAGTAGCCACCGAGCTGCTCTTTGGTCTCGGCGAACGGGCCGTCGGTCGTGATGCGTTTACCATCGCGAATGCGCACGGTGGTCGCGGTCGAGGTCGGCTTGAGCGCGTTCCCGCCCAAGATTTGCGCGGCAAATTCCTTGCCGAACGCGCCGTATTCCTCGAGCTCCGGCATGTTGTAGCCGCTTTCCCAACGTTTCTCGGCTTCGTAGATCAAAAGTAGGTATTTCATGGTGCGTCTTCTTTCGCGAGCCGCCCGGGGGCCGCTCGGGCTTGGGTTCGTCTCAATGGCGAACGAGGGAACCCAGGATCGACAAACCCGTAACGATTTTTTCTGCCACGGGGTTGGGGCCGAACGGACCGGCGGGTCGCTCAGAACGGGTCGAAACAATCGTAGTTGTGCTGGCGGGAGATCCGCCCTTCACGGAAGGTTAAAAACACCCCGAAATGAGCCTTGAGCGTACCCCCAGCCGGGATGCTGCCCAGCGGAATCGCGAGGGTGCCCCTCCAGATCACCTCCAACGCCAGCCGGTCACGGTCCTCCAGGGAATTCACGATCTCGTACTTTTCCGAGCTGAGTACGCGCTTGCCACGCTCTTGCCCTGCCAAGAGCGTGGCAAGGTCGCGTATGGCTCCCTCTCGAACCAGCTGGTTCGGGAACTCGCGCTGCTCGACGTCCGGACAAAAGTAAGGAGTCAAATCCGCTCGCGCTTCGATGGCCGCAAGGTACGCCTGTGCACGTTCCAGTAGGGTCATGGTAGTCCTTTGGTCAGTCGCGCTCGTCAGTTTACCCGAACCGGTGCTAACCCTGGTGCATGGCTGAAACCATCGTTATCTGTGGGTATGGGGTCGGGATTTCGGACGCGGTTGCGCGTCGTTTTGGCAAAGAGGGGTATCGCGTGGCGATCGTGGCGCGCAACGCCGAGCGTCTGAACAGCGCGGCGCAAAAGCTGAGTGCCGAAAAGATCGACGTCAAAGCGTTCCCTTGTGACGTGGGTGACGTCGACGCCGTCAAGAAACTCGTGGCCGATGTCCGAAGCAGCCTCGGCCCGATCAAAGTGCTGCATTGGAATGCGTACACCGGAGCCGCGGGTGATCTGAAGACGGCCGGCGTCGACGAGCTACGCGCGGTACTGAACGTGACCGTGCACGGGCTCGTGGCGGCAGTGCAAAGTGCCTTGCCCGATCTCAAAGCTCAGAAAGGAGCGTTGCTCGTCACCGGTGGCGGCTTTGCTTTCTACGACCCCGCAGTGGACGCCGCGGCGACCCAATGGGGCGCGCAAGGCCTGGCCATCGGCAAAGCAGCACAACATAAAACCGTCGGGTTACTGAGCAAGAGTCTGCAGCCCGAGGGCGTATACGTGGGCGAGGTCGTGGTCACGGGCTTGGTGAAGGGCACCGCCTTCGATTCGGGCAACGCGACGCTGGAGGCCTCGACCATCGCCGAGAAATTTTGGCAGCTGTATCGCGATCGCAGCGTTCTCTCCGTGACTATTTGAGTCATTCTGTGGCGACGCCGTGAGTCGCTGCTAGCCACAGCGCTCACCCGCCGAGGCGGAATGGCACTGGCACGCTCGCCTCGGGCTTGCGTTTCTCATGCGATTTTCCGCATGGAACAGGCGCGGCCCCGGACTTGCTAAGCGGTAGCCATTGACCATGAACCGCTTGATCAATCGTACGCTTGGGCTTGCGACTTTTT
>Ga0134124_10001032_pt1 | contig 22313 bp, 12 predicted proteins | sample KB304_FD_96880 | JGI IMG/M metagenome (GOLD analysis project Ga0134124, IMG submission 96880) | Terrestrial soil microbial communities without Nitrogen fertilizer from Kellogg Biological Station, Michigan, USA - KB3-0-4 | ecosystem: Environmental > Terrestrial > Soil > Unclassified ... | reverse complement strand
TGCAAAGCCTGCGCTCGCGGCCCAGCTCATCGTCAGCCCGAGGCCGAGCACGACGATCATCTTAGCCGGCGCCAGCAGGCTGCTGCTCAGCAGTATGTACTGCAGCCAGACGACGAAAACGTAATGCAGCAGGTAGATGCTGTAGGCATTGCTCGACAGACTGTCGGCGGCGCGCCAGCGCAGCGCGCCGGCAAAGCGCAGGAAGCCCGCGATCAGCCACAGGCCGCCGGTGGCGCAGCCGATGGGGAAGGCGAAGCTGGCGCCGATACGAGCCAGCGCCGGCGCGTTACTCCAATCCGGGAAGGTCAATGAGGTAAGCCCGGCCCAAAGAAAGAATCCGGCGAAGGCGGCGGCGAGCCACGCGCGCCAGTGGCGCGCGAGCGGGCCCTCGCACGACAGCAGTCCGCGATCGAGCCCATGCGCGCCGAGCGCGAAGCCGGCAGCGAAATAGACGATGTAATGTCCGGGCCGGCTGAGTTGCAGCGAGAAGGGTCCGATCGCGCTCCACTTCAGCGGTGAGAATTCGAGCGCCAGCGGAACGTAGACCAGCATCGACGCGCCGATCAGCAAGGCGACAAAATGAACGGGCCGCTTGCCGGCCCAACCACCCAGTGCCGCCATGCGATCGATGAAGCGCGGATACACGGCGCAGATGCCGGCGGCGATCAGATTGACCGCAAGCAGTTGCCACAAGAACCACTGCGGACCGCTCGGCAGAAACGGAAGCTCGAACCAATCGCGCCAGAAGCCGGCGAAACTCGGATCGGCGACGCGGCTCGCATAGGCCGGATAGAACGACAGCGGGCTCAGCACGACGATGGCGAGCACGAACGGCACGCCGATGCGCCAAAGCCGGTCGATCGTATATTTGAAGCTGCCTTTTCGGTTAAGGCTGTTTGCAACAAAGAGGCCGGACAGCAGGAACATCAGCGACATCAGGCTGACGTCTTGCCAGGCGCAGAAAATGTCGAGGCCAAGCCAGCGATGGCTATCCACGATGGGAAAAGCCTGCCACCAATAGGGTGCTGCGTTGAATGTATCGTTCGGAGAGGGTGTGGAGGCGATGTAGGCCAGCGCCGCGTGAAACGCGACCACGATGACGATGACGAAGGCCCGAAGATTGCTGAGAGCAAGACTGGCTTTCGGCACGCGCGCGATCTCCTCCCTTACGACTTCCCCTGTGTTAACAATGAGGTCGGGTTGGAGTTCCCGTCTATCACGGTTCGTCAAATGGCCATATTTCCGAGTAACCAGAGCCCTTCGCGATATTTCGGTCGAGATTGGGAGAGCCGTATGGGTTTACGGACAGCGTTCGCCTTTTTGATCCTGCTTGCTTCGGCTTTCGCCGGCACCTCCCAAGCCCAGCAAAGCCAAGCCTATCCGCCCCGCGGCGTCCAGCCCTATGCCCCTCCGGCGCAGCCGACGGTGGCGGGGCTGTGGGAAAAGCGCTCGCGCGAAGGCCAGCCGATCGGATGGTTTCTGTTCGTTCAGGCCCAGGACGGCACCTATGTGGGCGCGATTGCCAAGCTGTTTCCGCGGCCCGGCGAACCGCCCAACCCGGTCTGCAACAAATGCACGGACGACCGCGCCAACGCGCCGCTGCTCGGACTGTCGTTCATCCGCGACATGAAGCCGCGCGGACTGTCCTATGAGGAAGGCAACATCCTCGATCCGCGCGACGGCAGCATCTATCGCGCTAAGATGACGCTCAGCCCGGACGGGCAGACGCTCACGTTGCGCGGCTATCTCGGCATCCCGCTGCTTGGCATGGACGAGATTTGGAATCGGCTGCCGGACCAGGAACTGGCGAGTCTCGACCAGACCGTGCTGGCCAAGTATTTGCCGGACTACGCGGCGCAGGTGAATGCAAAGCTGCCGGCGCAGAATTCACGCCGGCGGCAATAGGCGAGATGCCTACATCGGCGGAATGCCCGCCTTGGTGATGATGTCGCCGAGTTTCACCGTTTCCGAGGCCATGAACTTGGTGAGCTCGTCGGGTCCGCCAGCCGACGGCTCGGCACCCTGTTCGACGAAGCGCTCCTGCAACGCCGGCTTCTTCAGCGCATCGGCGACCGCCTTGGAGAGCTTGTCGACGATCGGCTTCGGCGTGCCGGCTGGCGCCAGCAGAGCGAGCCAACCTCCGGTCACGTAGTTGTTCAGCCCAGCTTCGGCGGACGTCGGCACGTCCGGCAGCGCTGTCATGCGCTTGTCGCTGGTGACGGCGAGCGCGCGGGCCTCGCCGCCGCGCAACAGGCCAAGCACGTTCGGGAGAAGCTGGAAGCCGACCGATACCTGACCGGCGAGAAAATCGGGCGTGTACTGCGCGATGTTACGGTAGGGCACGTGCGTGAGCTGCGTGCCGGTGAGCTGTTCGAAATAGAGCGCGGCGATATGCTGCGAACTGCCGACGCCGACGGTGCCGTAATTGAGCGCCTTCGGATGCGCCTTTGCATAGGTTATGAACTCGGTCAGCGTCTTCGGTGCCAGCTTCGCATTGACCATGACGACATTGGGCAATACGGCAAAGAGCGAGATCGGCGCCAGGTCCTTAAGCGGATCGTAGCCGAGCGACTTGAACAGCGTCTTGTTGGCGGCGAGCGGACCCGAGGTACTCACCAGCAAAGTGTAGCCATCGGGCGGAGCCTTGTTAGCGGCGGCGGTGCCGGTATTGCCGCCGGCGCCGGGGCGGTTGTCGACGATAAAGGTTTGCCCGAGCGACTTCGACATTTCCAGGAACAGCAAGCGGGCGACGACGTCGCTGGCGCTGCCGCCGGCGAAGGGCACGATCACAGTGACCGGCCGCGCCGGGTAATCTTGTGCCTGCACTGTGGGCGCGACGGCGACGCAGAGCGCCGCCAGCAGTGGCAGCAACTTCATCAGCCGCTTCGTCGGTCCCATTATGGTTCCCTACTGGTGGCCCACCGCCGCGCAGATTGCGACGAGCGGCGTGTGCGCCGGGTCTGGCACCGCGCCGCAGGACACCGACCGCTCGGTCAGCACCGTCGCGGTATTGCGGTTCGGTCCGCAATAGGCCGACACCAGCACTTCCGTATCGGTGCACGTCGCGGTGCAGGCAGTCGCCTGACAATTCTGCCGGATGATGCGAATGTTGGCCGACGTTCCGGCCGGGCCTTGCGGGCCCGGCTGACCTTGCGGTCCGGGCGGTCCGGCCGAACCGGCTTCGCCCTTCGGGCCTGCGGGTCCCGCCGGGCCACGGTCGCCTTTCGCGCCGGGCTCCGGCTTGCCGCAGGCGGCAACGCAAAGCGACAAGGCGATCGCGGCAAAGACGGTCGGGCTGCGCATGGGGCTTCTCGCGTTGGGTGACGCGATCATACCCGTACAGCGCTAAAAAAAGCGAGGCGGCCGGCTTGGCGTCCGAACCGCCTCTAACCCGGACAAGCGGCATAACTGGTTCGTCCAGGGCTGCACCAAATTTATCATCGCCCGCGCTGGCATTTTTTCCAGTTGAGGCTGAGGTTAACGGCGGCGACGCGAGAGGTTAACGCCGCCACGGTTTGTCCGCGGCAAATTGTGCCTTGTTTTGCAGGCTTTCTTCGATGCGCAGGCCTTCGTTCCATTTCGCCATGCGCTCGGAGCGCGCGAACGAGCCGACTTTTAACTGCAATACATTCCAGCCGACGGCAAGATGCAAGATGGTGACGTCTTCCGTCTCGCCCGAGCGCGCCGAGACGATGGCGCCGTAGCCGTGCGCGCGCGCGGCCTCGACCGCGGCATAGGCTTCGCTGATGGTGCCGACCTGGTTCGGCTTGATCAGAATGGCGTTGCAAGCCGGCAGCGCTGCGGCGCGTTTGAGGCGCGCGGCGTCGGTGACCAGAAAATCGTCGCCGACGATCTGCACGCGGTCGCCCACGGCCTTGGTGAATGCCGTCATGCCGTCGATGTCATCTTCGGCGAGCGGGTCTTCGATGGAGATGATCGGATAACGGTCGAGCCAGTCGATCAACATCGCGGCCATGGCGTCAGAGTCGAGTGCGCGATTATCGAGGGCGAGGCGATAGGCGCCGTTGCGGTGGAATTCGGACGCGGCGATGTCGAGCGAGATCGCGACGTCGTTGCCGGGCGTGAAGCCGGCGCGCTCGATCGATGCGACCAGCGCGTCGAGCGCCGCTTCGTTGGAATCGAAGGCGGGCCAGAAGCCGCCCTCGTCGGCGACGCCCTGCAGGAGGCCGCGCTCTTTCATGAACGCACCGGCGGCACGATAAACTTCAGCGGTCCACTCCAGCGCCTCGGCGAAGGTGCGCGCTTTGGGCGCCACCACCATGAAGTCCTGGATGTCGACGCGGCGGCCGGCATGCGCGCCGCCGCCGAAGATCTGCACTTCCGGGATAGGCAGAACGGCGGGCTTGTCGCCGAGCAGGTACGCATAGAGCGGAATTCTGGCGTCGGCCGCCGCGGCGTGTAGCACTGCCATCGAGGTGGCGACAGTGGCATTTGCGCCGAGCCGCGACTTGTTCGGCGTGCCGTCGAGTGCGATCAGTTTGGCGTCGACGCCGGCCTGGTCGCGCGCGTCGAGCCCGCGCAGCGCCTGTGCGATCTCGTCGTTTACGTGGCCGACGGCTTTGAGCACGTCGGCGCCGCCGAAGCGGGTGCCGCCGTCACGCAGATCGAGCGCCTCGTTGCGGCCGGTCGAAGCGCCGGCCGGTGCGATGGCGCGGCCGCGCGCACCGCTCGCCAAAGTCACATCCACCTCGACGGTCGGCTTGCCGCGCGAATCCCACACACGGCGGCCGTGCACTGATGCGATTTCACTCATGCGTCGATCTCTTTCGCCCAGGCTGTGCGGATGGTGGCGAGACTTTCGGTCGGATTGGCTACGAAACCGCGCGCAAAGCCTCGTACCAGATCCTTCTCGCGCTCGTCGGTGACGTATTCGATCTTGGACTTGCCGTCGATACGGCCGAGCAGCAGCGCAGGTAGTAGCGCGGCGGTGAGCGCGTCCATCTCGGCGCGCGGCTGCCAGGTGACGCCGGCGAGATAGGTTTCGCTCAGGCGTTCGAACAGATGCAGGTAGTCGCGTGCATGCTGCGGCCGCCACAGGCATTTCAGCAGCAGGTGGTTGAGGCAGAAGGCGAGGTCGAAGGCGGGCTCGCCGTACCAGGCGCATTCGGAATCGATGAACATCGGACCATCGGGGCCGACGAGGATGTTCTTCGGGCTGACGTCGCCGTGCACCAGCGCGCGCTTGGTCGCGAGCGTCTGCTCGGCGAGTGCATTCAGGCGGGAGCTAAGATCGGGGTGCACGCGGCCGGTCGCCACCAGATAGGGCTCGAGCCGGATTGCGTAGAACGTCGCGCCGTTGTCGAAGCCCGCCGCAATGTCGGCGCGGCCGGCCGTGGCGGCGTGGATGGCGGCGAGTCGTCGCCCCACCGCGACTGCCGTATCCTCGCTGAGAAGCCCATCGCGCAACTGCGCTTTCCAGTTCGGGTAGCGCGCGGGGTCGAGGTAATCCATCACGAACAGGCCGGCGTCGCGGTCCTGCGCCACGAGCTGCGGCACCGACCCGGGCCAGATAGTTTGCGCCTCGGCGAGCCATTTCCATTCCGCGTCGTTGCGCTCGACCGGCGCTTCCCACACGGTTGAGACCTTGAGCTGCGCCAGTGCACGTTTCACGCAGTATTTGCGCGCGCCGATCTCGACCCGCCAGATGTCCGACGAGATGCCGCCGTCGAGCGGGGTGCAGACCAGCCTGTCGTCGGGCGCGAGCAGCCCCAGGCGTGCGAGCACGGCGCTGATTTCGCGTTCGGTGAGGGTGCCGCCTGCCGCCATGCACCCGACTATATCGTCATTGCGAGCGAAGCGAAGCAATCCAGAGTCGGAATTCCGTGGCTCTGGATTGCTTCGTCGCTGCGCTCCTCGCAATGACGACTCAGTTCTAGACTTCCGCCAGTACGGCGACCGGTACATCGGCAAACAGCGTGGCGAGGTCGGGCGCGGCCTCGGCGCCGCCACGCAACAGGTCGCGATAGCGCTTCCCGGCGGGCAGCCGCGCGTCCCAGCCCTGCGGCCAAATGCGGCCGCCGTCGGTGAGCGGGGCGAAATGCCGGCCGACCAGGACGATGAGCTTCTTGCGCCGCGGCGCCCGCACGAAAGCGATGACGTGATCGGCGTGCGCGCCCGCGACGGTGAGCGGCGCGTAACGGCCGTCGCGGAACTGATCGGCGAAATCGTTGCGCATCGCCAACAGGCGGCGGGTGAGGGCCATCTTGATGCGCCCATCCGGCCAAGTCTCGCGCAGCGTCTGCCAGGACGCGTCGCCGTCAAGCAAGGCCTGGCGGCCCGCGAAGTCGACCGGCCGCCGGTTATCGGGGTCGACCAGCGACAGGTCCCACAGTTCGGTGCCTTGATAGAAGTCCGGCACGCCGGGCAGCGTGAGCTTCAGCGCGAGCTGCGACAGGCTGTTGAGCGCGCCGAGGAGAGCCGGACGCTTGGCGAAGGCGCTCATCGCCTCAATGAACGCCGCCGAGCGAGCCGGATCGAGGATCGCCGCAATGAAGGCACGCAGGCGTTCCTCGTAGCCTTCGTTGGGGTTGGCCCAGCTCGTCTCCAGCTTGCCCTCGCGCGCGGCTTTCAGCGCATAGTCCTGCATGCGATCGACAAAGCTTTGGTCGATTCCTTCAAGCGGCCAGGAGCCGATCAGCGCCTGATACATCATGTATTCATGCCCGGCGGATGGCTGGCGCCCGAGCCGCTCACGATGCACATGCACGGCGTTCATCTCGCTCCAGCGGCGGACTTCGGTGCGCCAATCCTGCGGCATCTCGGCGAGCGCCAAGATGCGCATGCGCGCGTCTTCGCCGCGCTTCGTATCGTGCGTCGCGGTGGCAATGAGGCCGTGGGGCATGCTTTCGGCGACGTGCGCATGCAGACGATGAAAATCGTCGAGCGACAACGCTGCCGCCACCGGATCGCCGCCCACTTCGTTGAGCGCAAGCAGCCGGTGGTAGCGATAGAACGCGGTGTCCTCCAGCGATTTTGCCATCAGGGGGCCGGTGAACTGCTGGAGCTTGAGCGCGAAATTGCGCACACGCGGCGCGCTGGTACCGCTGTTATGCGCGAGATCGGCGGTGATCGCGTCGCGTAGGAAATCGAAAATGTCGGGATCTGGTCCAGTCCAACCGGCACGGGCGCGATCAATCGTCGCCTGGATCAACTCGCGGTCATCATCCGATATGCTCGCCGCCGTGATGTAGGTGCGATAGACGGGAAACTCCAAGACGTAGGCATGCAGCGCGGCGCGCAGGCGGCTCAGCGTATAGTCGCGCGAGCTAAAGTGCCCGGCTGCAATGCGGCCGAGCGCGCGCGTGAGCACGGTGAACTCGCTCGCCAGCATTGTATCCACGACGCGCTGTTTGGCGGCGCGCAGGATGTCGTGGAAGCTGGCGCGCTCGCCGGTGAATTCGCGCCACATGTCGTCGAGCGGCGCAAGCCCCGCGTCGTCGAGCAGCACCCGCGAGATGAGATTGAGCCGCTCATAGCCGGTAGTGCCGTGCGCGCCGGCAAGACGCATCGGCTCGCCGTCGGCGAGGATTTTCTCGACTAGGATGTAAAAGCCGTCGCGCCGTGCATCCGGACGCACGCGGCGGATCGTCTCGCGCAGACGGCGGATATATTGCGCCGGGTCGCGCAGGCCGTCGATGTGGTCGAGCCGCAGGCCCTGCAGGCGGTCCTCGCTGATCAAACGCGCCACTAGGACATGCATGGCGTGGAAGGTCGCCGGATGTTCAGGCCGCAGCCCGGCGAGATCGTTGACGTCGAAGAAGCGGCGGTAGTTGATGGCGGCAAAAGCGACACGCCAGTAGGCGAGGTGATAGGCCTGCCGCTCGAGCATCGAATGCAGCGCCGGCCAAGTCTCGGCGTCGCCACGATAGGCGGTGAGGCCTTGCTCGATAACGCCCGCCGCACCGGGAATAGCGGCGAGCGCGCGCTTGAACTCCGGCGCTTCCTCATAAGACGGCGAATGGCGGCCGCGATGGCGGTCGGCGAGGGCGGCGATCTGCCGTCCTGCCTCGCTCTCCTCGGCATGAGTGGCGTCGACAACGGTGCGCAGGATTTCGCCATAACGCTGCGGGTTGATCGGAAGCTTGTGCTCGAAATACCAGGCGGCAAATTCGCCGGCCGCGGCGTCGTATTTCAATTTGATCTCGCCGCCCTGCAGCGCGTCGCCGTAGGGCTTGCCGAGGATCGGCAGCAGCACCCCTGGCTCGCGGCGGTAGGGCAGGCCGTTCCAGTCGATGTCAAAGGAGGGCGCGTGCGGCGAACGCTGGCCCCATTCGAGCACGTCGAGCCACCAGGCATTGTCGGAGAAGCCGACGCCCATGTGATTGGGTACGAAATCTAGGATGAGTCCCATGTCGGCTGTCCGCAGCGCGTCCGAGAACGCGAGGAACTCGCTTTCTCCGCCCAGCTCCGGATTGAGCCGCGTGTGGTCGACGATGTCATAGCCGTGCGTCGAGCCGGGCCGGGCGGCGAGGAAGGGCGAGGCGTAGAGGTGCGAGATGCCCAGGCGTTTGAGATACGGCACCAGGCCAGCCGCCTGGGCGAAGCCAAATTCCTTCGTTAATTGAAGGCGGTAGGTAGCGATGGGGACGACGGGCGGCATCAGCGGCCGCCGATCCCGGCGAACACCGCGCGCGGCGGCAACTCCGACGGTGGCGCGCCGCCCCAGACCGAGCGATCCCAATTCACGAACTTAGGCCCGCGTGCGGGTTTGCCGGACAGGTTAGCCACGATCGAGTAGGCGTGGTCGGGCGTCCGCCACGTGGCGCTCAGCAGGCCTTCCGTGAGCGAGGCTTCCGCGTCACCGACGATGAAGTCCGGTATTAGCGCGACGATATGCTCGCGGCGCGCGCGCAGTAGCGCCTGAGTCAGCTTGAGCCGCGCCGCTCCTGGCCCGCGTGTCGCCGCGCTCCAGTCGAGTGTTGCCGAACGCACCGTGTCCTCGGCGAGCGGATCGGGGATCTCATCGCCGTGCTGCGCATAGGCTTCGGCGAACTCCTTGCGGCGGCCTCGGCGTATGGCTTCGGCAAGGTCGCCCTTGAAGTCGCAGAAGAACGGGAAGGGCTCGGTGGTGCCCCACTCCTCGCCCATGAACAACATCGGCGGCGACGGCGCGAGCAGCAGCACTGCGAGCGCGACCTCGTATTCCTTGGGCTTGGCGAGACGCGACAGGCGTTCGCCGAGCGGGCGGTTGCCGATCTGGTCGTGGTTCTGCAGGAAATTGACGAAGGCAACCGGCTGCAAACCTTTGGTGGATTCCCCGCGCGGCTTGCCGCCGCGATTGGCGGACGCCTCGCCTTGATAAGCGAAGCCTTCCGCGAGTGTGCGCGCGATGTGCATGGCATCGTTCGCATAGTCTTTATAATAGCCTTGTGTCTCGCGCGTGAGCTGCACGTGCCAAGCGTGATGGAAATCGTCGTTCCATTGCGCGCGATAGCCACCGTGCGGCATTAGGAATCGCGCGCCGTTGTCGTCGTTCTCCAGCACGAGATGGATGTGACGGCCGCTCTTTTGAGCGAAGTCGCGCACCGCGGCGCTCAGTTCATCGAGGACATGCGGCTTGCGGGGTGTGACGATCGCGTGGATGGCATCGAGCCGCAGTCCGTCGAAGCGATAGTCGTGCACCCAGGCCAGCGCATTCTCGACGGCGAATGAGCGCACCTCCGGCAGCGCATAGTTGATGGCGCCGCCCCACGGCGTCTGCGCGTCTGAAAAAAACTGCGGCGCGATGCGGCCGAGGTAATTCCCCTCCGGGCCGAAGTGATTGTAGACGACGTCGAGAAACACCATCAGCCCGCGCTGATGCGCGGCGTCGATGAGTGCCTTGAGGTCCTCGGGGCGGCCGTAGGCGCTGTCGGGCGCAAAGAGCAGCACGCCGTCATACCCCCAATTCCAGCGACCGGGGAAATCGGCGATCGGCATCAGCTCGATGGCGGTGATGCCCGATGCCACGATGTGATCGAGCTTGTCGATGATCGCGCAAAAAGTGCCCTGTGGCGTGAAAGTGCCGACGTGCAGCTCGAGCAGGACGGTCTCGTGCCACGGCCGGCCCTTCCAGTCGGTGCAGCGCCAGTCGTAAGCGTGGTCGATCACTTCACTGGCGCCCTGCACGTCGTCCGGCTGAAAGCGCGAGGCCGGGTCGGGTATCAACAACTCATCGTCGATCTCGAATTTATAGCGCAGACCGGCCTGCGCGCCTGCGACTTCCGCACTGAACCAGTCGCCCTCGCGCCGCATCGGCCGCTTGGCGTCGTCGAGCACGACCTGCACCGACTTGGCGGCGGGCGCCCACAAGCGAAATGTCACCCCCGCTGCGGTGACAAGCGGGCCGAAACTCGGGTGCGTCATGGCTCACCCGCGAAAGCGAGCACGGCGAGTGGGCGCGCCTGCAACTCGGTGCCGGGCTTGCCGTCGGGCGTACGCTCGTCCTCTCCGGTGTCGAGCACATTGATCCATGTGGCGATGTTCGGCCATTCCGGCAGGGTAAAGGCGATCGGCTCGCGCGCGGCGTTGAGCACCGTGCACAGCGGCTTGCCGCCGTCGCCAGGCGGCGCCAGCACGAAGCAGAGGAATTTGCCGTCGGGGAATTTCCAGTCGTCCTCGCTCATCTCGGCGCCGGACGGCGTCAGCCATTTGATGTCGTAGGAGCCGTCCGCGCGCTTGCCTTCCAGCCAGCGTGCTTGTTTGAGCTGAGGAAAGCGGCGGCGCAGCTCGGTAAGACTGCCGACGAAATCGGTGAGGTCGTCGGCGGTGCCGAGGCCGCGCCAATCCACCCAGCCGATTTCGTTGTCCTGGCAATAGGCGTTGTTGTTGCCGCCCTGGCTATTGCCGACGTCGTCGCCGGCGAGGATCAGCGGCACGCCTTGCGCCAGCATGAGACAGGCAAGCTGGTTGCGGCGGAGCTGGCGGCGCATGGCGAGAATGGCCGGATCGTCGGTCGGTCCTTCGATGCCGCAGTTTGTGCTCTCGTTGTCATTGGAGCCGTCGTTGTTGTCTTCGCCGTTCGCCTCGTTGTGCTTGTGCTCGTAGGCGAACAGGTCTGCGAGCGGGAAACCGTCATGCACCGTGACGTGGTTGACGCTCGAGCGCGGCCCGCGGCCGTCGTGGTGGAATTGCGCCGCCGAGCCTGCCATGACATTCGCGACGTCACCCAGCAGCCCGCCGTCGCCGCGCCAGTAGCGGCGCATGGTCTTGCGGTAGACGTCGTTCCATTCCGACCAGCCGTTGGGGAAACCGCCGACCTGGTAGCCGCCGAGGCCGAGATCCCAGGGCTCGGCGATCAGCTTGACGGTGGCGAGCACCGGGTCTTGCGCGATGGCCGCGAAGAACACCGCGTTGCGCGCGAAGGCCGGCTCGCGCCCAAGCGTGGTGGCGAGGTCGAAGCGGAAGCCGTCGACATGGTAGTTCTCCACCCAGCGGCGCAGCGAGTCCATCACCATCTGCAGCACGCGCGGATGCGCGAGCTTGAGCGCATTGCCGGTGCCGGTGAAGTTTTCATAGAAGCGCGGCTGGTCGGGCAGCAGCCAGTAGTACGAGGCGTTGTCGATGCCGCGGTAGCACAGCGTTGGCCCGAGATGATTGCCCTCGGCGGTGTGGTTGTAGACGACGTCGAGGATCACCTCGATGCCGGCCTCGTGCAGGTTCGCCACGGTAGCGCGGAAAGCGTTGCTGGCGTCGCCGTCGGCAAAGCGTCGCGTCGGCGTGAAGAAGCTCAGCGTGTTGTAGCCCCAGTAATTTTTCAGTCCGCGGTCGACCAGCACGCGCTCGTCGACATAGGCGTGGATAGGCAATAGCTCGATCGCGGTGACGCCGAGCTTGCGCAAGTGTGCGATCATCGCCGGATCGGAGAGACCGCCGAATTTGCCCCGCAGCCGGTCGCGCACGTCGCCGCGCGCCTGCGTCAGGCCTTTGACGTGCGCCTCATAGATGACGGTGTCTTCCCATGGCGTATTCGGCCGCTTGCCGCGTATCCAGCTATGCGCGTCGTCGACCACGACCGACTTGACCATGCAGCGCGCATTGTCGCGGCGGTCGAAGGAGAGATCCTCAAGCTTATGGCCGGGACGGTAGGCGAAATGCGTGTCGTTCCAGATGAACTCCCCGGCAAGCTCCTTGCTGTAAGGGTCGATCAACAGCTTGTTGCGGTTGAAGCGGTGGCCGGCGGCCGGATCGTAGGGGCCATCGACGCGGTAGCCATACAGCTGTCCGGGCGACACGTGGCGCAGATAGCCGTGCCATACATCCTCGGTGCGCTCCGGTAACGCGATACGCTCGACCTCGCGCCGTCCGCCGCGGTCGAACAGGCATAGCTCCACCTTGGTGGCGTGCGCGGAAAACACCGCGAAATTGGTGCCGCGCCCGTCCCACGTTGCGCCGAGCGGGTAGGGCGCGCCTGCCGTGATCCTGGCGCTAGAGCTCAGGAACGAGAAAGACGGCAGCAAGCGGTGGGACGACAAGACGGAGCTCCGGGGTGTCACGTCTCACAACGGCCGAAACGGTTCCAGCGTTCCCCTGGTTGCTGCCTCCATAGAGGGCAGCGTCGGAGTTGAAGACTTCCCGCCAATTGCCCGCGAACGGCACCGGCACGCGATAATCGTGCAGCACCTGGGGGGTGAAATTGACCACCACGACGCAGCGGTCGCCGGCCTGCCGGCCCTTGCGCATCCAGGCGAACGTCGAGTTGTCGGCGTCGCCCATCACCAGCCATTCGAAGCCGGCGGCGTCGCAGTCAAGCTCGTGCAGCGCCGGGGTGTCGCGGTACAGCTTGTTGAGGTCGCGCACGCAATTGCGCACACCGGCATGCGGCGCGTGATCGAGCAGGTGCCAGGGCAGACTAACGTCGTGATTCCATTCATCGGGCTGTCCGAACTCACTGCCCATGAACATCAGCTTCTTGCCCGGATGCCCGTACATGAAGGAGTAATAGGCGCGTAAGTTCGCGAAGCGCTGCCACTCGTCGCCCGGCATGCGGCCGAGGATCGAGCGTTTCCCGTGCACGACTTCATCGTGCGAGAGCGGCAGGATGAAGTTTTCCGAGAAGGCGTAGTGCAGCCCGAACAGGATGCTGCCGTGATGGTGACGACGGTAGATCGGATCCTTGGAGATGTAATCCAAGGTGTCGTGCATCCAGCCCATATTCCATTTGTAGCCGAAACCGAGACCACCCCATTCGATCGGACGGGACACCTGCGGCCACGCGGTCGACTCTTCCGCCGCGGTGGTGGCGTTGGGGTAGTGGCCGAACAGCTCGCGGTTGGTGCGGCGGAGAAAGGCGATGGCTTCGATGTTTTCGCGGCCGCCCTGCTTGTTCGGGATCCAGCCGCCCTGCGGCCGGCTGTAATCGAGGTAAAGCATGGAGGCGACCGCATCGACGCGCAGGCCGTCGATACCGTAGCGTTCGAGCCAGAACAGCGCGTTGGCGAGCAGGAAATTCGTTACCTCGGTGCGCCCGTAGTTGTAGATGAGCGTGCCCCAGTCGAGGTGGCGGCCCTGCATCGGGTTTTCGTGCTCGTAGAGCGCGGTGCCGTCGAAACGGCCGAGCCCATGCGGATCGTCGGGGAAATGTCCGGGCACCCAGTCGAGCCAGACGCCGATGCCGGCCTTGTGCAAAGCGTCGACGAGATAGGCGAAATCGGATGGACTGCCGAAGCGGCTGGTAGGCGCATAGAGGCCAGTCGGCTGATAGCCCCAGGAGCCGTCAAAGGGATGCTCCGAGACGGGTAAGAATTCGACGTGGGTGTAGCCCATGTCGGCAACGTAAGCCGGCAACACGTCCGCCATTTCGCGATAGGTGAGCCAGCGGTTGCCTTCTTCCGGCTTGCGCCGCCAGGAGCCGAGGTGCACCTCGTAGATCGAGATCGGCGCGTTCAGCCCGTTAAGACCGCTGCGCGCCAGCTTCGGATGCGGGATCTGCGCCGGATCGACCACGACCGATGCGGTCGACGGACGCTGCTCGGCGGCAAAGGCGAGCGGATCGGACTTCAGCGGCAGCAGGTCGCCATTGCGCGAGATGATCTCGAATTTGTATTTGTCGCCGGGGCGCGCGCCGGGAATGAAGATTTCCCAGTATCCGTTGCCGCGCACACGCATGGCATGGCGACGGCCGTCCCAGAAATTGAAGTCGCCGACGACGCTGACGCGCTGCGCGTTCGGCGCGAAGACGACGAAGCCGACGCCATGCACGTCGTCGACCGTCATCGGGTGCGCGCCGAGCTTGTCGTAGAGCTTGAGGTGGTTACCTTCGCCGAGCAGATAGAGATCGAAGTCCGAGAGAATCGGCGGGAAGCGATACGGGTCTTCCAGCTCCACAACGTTGTCGCCGAAGCGCGCGCGCAGGCGGTAATGCTGCTCCGGCCGGCTGATTGGGCCGGCAAATAATCCGGCTGGATCGATCTGGGTGAGCGTGTGCTCCTCGCCGCCTTCTTCGATGGCGGCGACTTGGCTGGCGCTCGGTAGAAATACACGCACGACCGTGTCGTCGTGCTCGCGATGCGGCCCGAGATAACTGAAGGGGTCGTGATGGCGGCCGGCGAGCACGGCCCGCGCGGCGGATGACAGACGGCTCATGGCGGCACCGCTCCGCGTTGACACAGTAATCTCAACGTCGCTTCGAGGGGAATGTTCACCCAGCCCGGCCGGTTGGCCAGCTCGTATTCGACCTCGTAGAAGGCCTTTTCCAGGCAGAAGAAGTCGAAGAGTTGCCGGCTTTTTTCCACGTCGCGCGGCCACAGCCGCTCGTCGCCGAGCGCCTCGCGATAGCTCTGCCAATAGGCCTCGATGAGGTGATCGGTCCACTGCCGCATGCGTGCGGCGAGCGCGGCTCGCTCCTCCGCTCCGAGATTGGCCTCTCGCTCCAGCGCAGCGCTGGTCGCGTAATCGATAGAACGGGCAAAGCCGGCGACGTCGCGCGCGGCCGGCGCCTTGCGGCGGCGATCCTCGAGCGAGCGGCGCGGCTCACCTTCGAAATCGAGCAGGTAGGCATCATCCTTGACGATGAGGACCTGGCCGAGATGGAAGTCGCCGTGATGGCGGATCTTGACCGCGTCGTATTGCGCGGTGCGGCTGGCCTCGATGGATTTGAGGATCGCCTCGCGATGGTTCTGCAGCACCAGCGCCGATCCTTTGGCCGGGTCCGGCAATGATGCGATGTCGCGCTCCAGCAGAGAGATCACGGTCTTGGCGCGGGCAAGCAAGGCATCGGTCCAGGCCGCGACGTCGGCAGGCTTGATCGGCTCCGGCGCAAAAGCCGGAATGTCGGCGCGGCTGACCATTGCCTGATGGAAGCCAGCGGTGCGCCGTCCGATCTGGCGCAGACGATGCATCATCGCGGCGATTTCCGGCGTCTCATTGATAGTTTCGGCGGGCAACATGCGCTGGTCGTCGACCAGGCGATCGAGCGACTGGCCGATCACCGCCCAGGCGTCGCCCTGGTTCTCGACAAACTCGTGCATCACGGCGAGCGCGCTCGACTGCTCGCCTTCGATCAGCTCGACCGAGCCGAGCAGCTTGGGCGCATAGTCGAACGGCGCGTCCTCGGCGAGGAAGCGGCCGATTTCGAGTTCGGGATGGATGCCGGGCGTGACCTTGCGCAGCACCTTCACCACGTATTTGCCTTCGGCGATGATGCTGGTGTTGGACTGCTCGGCGCCGACCGCCTTCACCGTCTTGATCTCGGCTGCGTCGGTGAATGCTCCCGTGCGGCGGAATTGCAGGCGATAGCCGTCTTCGCTGGAGTCCTCATTGGCGGCGATCTTGGCGATCAGCGCGGCGATGAATTCCGGCTCGGCCGTAGCATCGAGTAGCGAGCCTTCGCGTGCCGTGCGGCGAACGGCAGCAAGTACTTTGGTGGCGCCGTGCTCGACGTCGGTATGGCGCTGCCAGCGGATGGTGAGCGGCAGCAGATAACGGCTCGAGCCGCGCTCGGTCGTCGCCTCGACGATGCTGACGAGAAAGCGGTCGTTGCCGTGCGACAGCGGGAAGACCGCGGGCAAGCCGATAGTGAGCCTGCGAGCGTCCTTCTCGCCGAACCAGCGCCGCTCGCCGAGGAAGCTCGGCAAAATGTCGCTTTCCAGCGCATGCCGGTTGCGGCCTGAGACCAAAGTGTTCCAGCCGGCGCCAAGCACCAGCGTAGTAATATCGCGCGGTAGCGTGCGCTCCTGCCATTCCTGCGGCTCGGTGTGGAGTTGAAACCAATAGAAGCCGTAAGGCGGCAACGTCACCAGATAAGGGAGCTCGCCGATGCGCGGGAAGCGCGCGCGCCCCAGCATTTCCTGCGGGATGCGGCCTTTCCAAGGGCTCATGTCGAGCTCGACCGCCTGTGCCGAGCGCGACAGATTGGCGACGCAGAGAATCGCTTCGTCGCCGAGTTGGCGCACATACGAGAGCACGGTGCGGTTGGCCGGCCGCACCAACGTCAGCGAGCCGCGGCCGAACACGCGGCTCGACTTGCGCACAGCGATGATGCGCTTCATCCAGCTCAAGAGCGAGGCGAGCGAACGCGTCTGCGCCTCGACGTTCACCGCAGCGTAACCGTAAACCGGGTCCATGATCGGCGGCAGATAGAGCCGCGCTGGGTCGGCGCGCGAGAAGCCGCCGTTGCGGTCCGGCGTCCATTGCATCGGCGTGCGCACGCCATTGCGGTCGCCGAGATAGATGTTGTCGCCCATGCCGATCTCGTCGCCGTAATAGACGATCGGCGTGCCCGGCATGGACATGAGGATCGAGTTCATCAGCTCGATCTTGCGGCGGTCGTTGTCCATCAGCGGCGCCAGCCGCCGGCGGATGCCGAGATTGATGCGCGCACGCGGATCCGCGGCGTAGGTCGACCACAGATAGTCGCGCTCGGCGTCGGTCACCATTTCCAGCGTGAGTTCATCGTGATTGCGCAGGAACATCGCCCACTGACAGTTGTCCGGGATGTCGGGCGTCTGCCGGATGATGTCGGTGATCGGGAAGCGGTCCTCCTGCGCGATCGCCATGTAGATGCGTGGCATCAGCGGGAAGTGATAGGCCATGTGGCATTCATCGCCGCCGCCGAAATACTGCTGTACGTCCTCCGGCCACTGGTTGGCCTCGGCGAGCAAAATTTTGCCCGGTGCATAGGCCTCAAGCTCGGCGCGCAGCCGCTTGATGACGGCATGCGTCTCGGGAAGGTTCTCGTTGTTGGTGCCTTCACGCTCGCAAAGATAAGGCACGGCGTCGAGACGGAATCCGTCAACGCCGGCATCCAACCAGCGCTTCATGACCTGGATGATGGTGGAGACGACGCGCGGATTGTCGAAATTCAGGTCCGGCTGGTGCGAGAAAAAGCGATGCCAATAGTAGGCCTTGGCCTCGTCATCCCAGGTCCAGTTCGACTTCTCGGTGTCGGTGAAGATGATGCGCGTGCCCTGGTATTTCTGGTCGGTGTCGCTCCAGACGTACCAGTCGCGCGCGCTCGAGCCGGCTGGGCTGCGCTTGGCGCGCTTGAACCAAGGATGCTGGTCGGAGGTGTGGTTGATGACGAGTTCGGTGATCACGCGCAAATCGCGGCGCTTGGCTTCCTGCATGAAGCGGCGGAAGTCGCGCATGTTGCCGAAGTCCGGATTGATATCGCCGTAGTCGGCGATGTCGTAGCCGTCGTCCCGCCCCGGGCTCGGGTAGAACGGCAGCAGCCACAGGGTCGAAACGCCGAGGTCTTTCAGATAATCCAGGCTGTTGGTCAGCCCGGCGAAATCGCCGACGCCGTCGCCGTTGCTGTCACAGAACGCCTTGACGTGCAGCTGATAGATGACCGCGTCCTTGAACCAGAGCGGGTTCTCGGTCTTTTGCTCGGTCCTGAAATCCGGTGCGATGTTCATGTGACGACTAAGTGTGACAGCGGAACAGGAGCGCCGGGTCGTGAGCGGGATCGATCTGCAAGCGCACGCCGCCCCATTCGAGCATGCGCGTTTCGCCGGTAATGAGGTTCTCGATGGCGCGCACCGGCTTGCCGTCGGCAATGGTGATGTCGCCGAAATGCAGCCAGAACTCGCGCGGCTCGCCGGTCACGGCCAGCGCGCCCGCAACCGCGTTTTTGCCGTCGGTTGCTTCCTTGAGGAAACCGATGACGCCGTCGTCGTTGACGGTGAGGAAGCGTAGATTGCCGGTCTGCTGCAGCGCCGCGTTCTCGCGCCGGATGCGATTGAGCGTGCCGATGTAAGACTTGATGTTGCCAGGCGCGTCCCAGTCGCGCGTCTTGATCTCGTATTTTTCGGAGTGGATGTACTCTTCGCGCCCCGGGATCGGCTCGTACTCGATCAGCTCGAAACCGTTATAGATGCCGTAGTTCGAGGACAGGATGGTGGCGAGCGCGAGCCGCGACTTGAACAGCCACGTTTCGCCCTTCTGTAATTGCACCGGCAGAATGTCCGGCGTGGTGACGAAGAAGTTCGGCCGGTAATATTCGCGCTCGGGATAGCCCGAAAGTTCGGCGAGATATTCCTGCAGCTCGGCCTTGGTCGTGCGCCAGGTGAAGTAGCTGTAGGACTGCGAGAAGCCGAGCTTGGCGAGCGCCTTCATCAGCTTCGGCCGCGTAAAGGCCTCCGCAAGGAAGATGACGTTGCTGTTGCGGTTGTGCACCTCGCGGATCAGCCATTCCCAGAACGGCAGCGGCTTGGTGTGCGGATTGTCGATGCGGAAGATCTCGACGCCTTGTTCGACCCAGAACAGCAGCACGTCGCGTAGCGCTTCCCACAGCGCGATGCGATCCGGCGAGTTGAAGTCCGGATTGACGATGTCTTCGTATTTCTTCGGCGGGTTCTCGGCGTAGCGCATCGAGCCGTCCGGCCGCCATTTGAACCAGCTCGGGTGCTGCTTGAGCCACGGATGGTCGGGCGAGCACTGCACCGCGATATCGAGCGCGACCTCCATGCCGTAGGCGTGACAGGTCTCCACCAGCCGGCGGAAGTCCTGCAGCGTGCCGAGCTCCGGATGCACCGCGTCGTGGCCGCCGCTCTCGTCGCCGATCGCGTAGAAGCTGCCGGGATCGTTCGGCCCGGCGTTGAGCGTATTGTTCTTGCCCTTGCGGTTGGTGTGGCCGATCGGATGGATCGGCGTGAGGTAGAGCACGTCGAAGCCGAGCGCGGCGACCTCCGGCACGCGCGCGATGCAATCCTCGAAGGTGCCGTGCTTCCCCGGCACTTTGCCTTGGCTGCGCGGCACCATCTCGTACCAGGAGCTGTAGCGCGCACGCGGACGTTCGATCAGCAGCGGGACGGCGATGCTGCGTGACAAGTCGGGCCGCACATCGGTCTGCGCCATGGCCGTCGCCAGCGCCTCGGAGAGCAGGTCGGCCGGATCGTTGCTCGCTTCGTATTGCGCGATGGCCGTCTCCACCGCGGCGCGCGCATCGGTCTGGCGCGGCGCCAACTCGGCGATGAGGTCAAGCCCCTCGCGCAGTTCGAGCGAGATATCCTGTCCGGCGTCTTGCTTGAGCAGCACCCCTTTGCGCCAGGAGGCGAACTGGTCGGTCCAGGCCTCGATGCCGAATTCGTACCAGCCGGGCTCCGCCGGGGTGAATGTGCCGGACCACCGATCGTTGCTGTAGAATTGCATGGGTACGTTGTGCCATTTTGAGGCACGGTCGCGCCGCCAGCGTACGGAGGCGGCGATCTGGTCGTGGCCGTCGCGGAATACGTCGGCCCAGACGGTCACAGGCTCCCCGGTGATTCTTTTGACGGCATAACGGCCGCCATCGACGCAGGGGTAGATATCCTCGATGCGGAATCGGGGTCCGGTGGGGTCGGCGGGCGACCGCTCCACGCTTTGCATGACTGCGCGCAGGCGCATGCTGACCGGTTCGCCCATGGCTGCCTTGGCTTGGCTAATTGTTCAGACCCCCGGAAATTCCTCTGATCCAACGGGGCAAAATGGCAATTGTTCCAGGTTTCAGGCGCAACCGGGTGGGCGCCGCCGCGTTACCCGCGACAAAGGTGAAGACGGGGTACATGGACGATTCGACGCCAGTTCCACGGCAGTGGGGGATAGAGCCCGGCTACCACGACGTTTTCGGCGAATGGCACCCGGCCCCCGAGGCTTCGGTGCAAAAGGTGATGGCTGCCCTGTCGGCGCAAGGCACCCGGCCGGCGCATTTCGGCGCGGGCCACCCCGAAATACTGGCGTTCCAGGGCGACGGCCGGCGACTCTGGGGCCTGGCGGTGCAGCTTTATGCGGTCCGGTCGGGCCGCAACTGGGGAATCGGGGACTTTGCCGACCTGCGCGAGATCGTGCGGCTGGCGGCCCCCTCCGGTATAGCCGCGGTCGGGGTCAACCCGTTGCACGCTTTGTTTCTCGACCGGCCCGAGGTGGTGAGCCCCTATGCCCCCAGCAGCCGGCTGTTCTTGAACCCGCTCTACATTGCCGTCGATGTGCTGGAGGAGTTCGCAGGCGCCGACGAGGGCGAGCTCGCCTCGGCGCGACGGGGCGACCTGGTCGACTACCCGCAAGTGGCGCGGCTGAAGCTTGCGGCATTGCGCGGCGCCTACGAGCGCTTCGTCAACGATGGCTCTGCCGCACGGCGCGAGGATTTCGAACGCTTTCGCAACGAGCGTGGCGAGAGTCTGCTGCGGCTTGGCTGCTACGAAGTGCTGCGGCGTAAATTTGTCCCGCGACCTTGGTGGGAATGGCCGCAAGAGTGGAAGAACCCCGATCGCCCCACACTCGAGGAATTGCGTGAGCAGGACGCCGACTGCGGCTTCTACGAATACCTGCAGTGGGTCGCCGACCGGCAGCTTGCCGAGTGCCAGCAGGTGGCGCGCGACGGCGGCATGGCGATGGGCCTCTATATCGACCTCGCCGTGGGCGTCGATCCATCCGGCTTCGACGCCTGGGCCGACCAGCAAACGGTCGTCGCCGGCTTAAGCGTCGGCGCGCCGCCCGACGAGTTCAACCGCGCGGGCCAGGAGTGGGGGCTGGCGCCATTCAATCCGCACGCGCTGCCCGAGCACGACTTCGCCGCCTTCCGCAAATTGCTGGTCGGAGCAATGCGCCACGCCGGCGTCATCCGCCTCGATCATGTGCTCGGCCTCATGCGGCTGTTCATGATCCCGCGCGGCGAGACGCCGCGCGAGGGCGTCTATGTGCGCTTTCCGTTCCAGCAATTGCTCGATGTCGTCGCCGACGAGAGCAATCGCTATCGCTGCGTGGTGATCGGCGAGGACCTCGGCACAGTGCCGGAAGGATTCCGCGAGGCGATCATGCAGCGCGGCCTGTGGTGCTATCGCGTCATGCAGTTCGAGCGCTGGCATCCCGGCGAGTTCAAGCCGCCGTCGGACTATCCGGCGCAGGCGCTCGCCACCTTCAATACACACGATTTGCCGACTTACCGCGGCTGGGTCGGCGGGCAGGATATTGCGCTGCGCCGTTCGCTCGGCTTGCATCCGGGCGAGACGGAGGGCGTGCGCGAACAATCACGCCGCGCGCTGGAGCATGTTGCCTCGAGCGGCGGCGCGGGCTTCGCAGGTGTCGCTGCGTTCCTCGCCGACACGCCGTCGCGACTGATCATGGTCGGCATCGAGGATCTGCTCGACGTTGTCGAGCAGATCAATATGCCGGGCACGTGGATGGAATATCCGAACTGGCGGCGAAAATTACCCATCCGGCTGGAGGATTGGGCGGCGCAGCCGGGTTTCCGCGATGTCGTGGACGTGTTTCGCCGCAAGGGGCGGGCTTAGAGTTCGTCATTGCGAGCGAAGCGAAGCAATCCAGAGCAAAAGATTCAGACTGGATTGCTTCGTCGGCTACGCCTCCTCGCAATGACGCCTACCTAATTCACCGGCACTTGCCAGATTTCTTGCGCATATTCGCGCACGGCGCGGTCGGACGAGAAATAGCCAGCGTGCGCGCTGTTGAGGATGCTGGCGCGCCACCAGCGCGCCGGATCGCGCCACAGCCGCTCGACCGCCCGCTGCGCTTCCCAATAAGCGGCGAAATCCGCCGCCACCATGAAAGAATCGTAGGCGAGTAGCGACTGCACGATCGGCAGAAACAGATCAGGGTCGCCGCCTGAGAACTCGCCGGCGGCAAGCGCGTCGACCACGCCCTTGAGCTGCCGGCATTTGACCAGCGCGGCCGCGCCCTCGAACCGTTCCTGCTTGTGCTGCTCGACCTCTTCGGCGGCTAAGCCGAACAGGAAGAAGTTGTCAGCGCCGACGTGCTCGCGGATCTCGATATTGGCGCCGTCGAGCGTGCCGATGGTCAACGCGCCGTTGAGCGCGAGCTTCATGTTGCCGGTGCCCGAGGCTTCCATTCCCGCCGTCGAAATTTGCTCGGACAGGTCG
>Ga0134124_10001031_pt1 | contig 22327 bp, 15 predicted proteins | sample KB304_FD_96880 | JGI IMG/M metagenome (GOLD analysis project Ga0134124, IMG submission 96880) | Terrestrial soil microbial communities without Nitrogen fertilizer from Kellogg Biological Station, Michigan, USA - KB3-0-4 | ecosystem: Environmental > Terrestrial > Soil > Unclassified ... | reverse complement strand
GCGGGTGTCTCCATGCGGCACACAGATTGGCCAGCCTTCATCGGTTTTGTGGCGTCGGTTGCGCTCTTGATTGCCGGATTTGCATGCCTCCTCTCAGCAGAACAAAAACGCCTTCCAAACTTTGGACTTTTGCGGATCTTAGGATGGATAGCAATTTGCCTTGGCATTCCCTTAACAATAACTTGCGCGAGTGAATGGTTCGAAAGCTGGTTTGCGCGATGAACGTTGGCAATTGGCGCGTGTGCCATCTCTAGAACTCTAGGCGCGCAGCTCTTCAATAATATATGTCTACAGTTAATTAAAAACTAATGACAGAAGTAAATGCAAAACGCTAGTTGCTGGGGGAAAGGTTACGAGAAGTCGGAATGCTGTTTCTCGTATTTGCACCCCTAGACTAAATGTTTCAGTCTACCCAGAGAATGGCTTCAGTAGGGCACTGGTGGCGCGAGCTTCGACCAGACCTAGAACGAATAGACGTCCTGTACGAAGGTCCCCAGGGTATTGTCCTCGAAAGGCAGAAGGCCTACCGTCCTCGTCGGGAGGGGTGGCGTGGTACGCTTCCGGGAAACGAAGCGGTAGGGCTGGGACACGTCGCTCCTTCTTTCTTCTAATGCTCCTATCAATAGACGATCAGGGGTATTATGTTGTCTCGTTGTCTTACCGTTGCTGATCTAAAGACTGTGGCAGGCAAGTCCAAGAAAAAGCTGCCGAAAGAATCACGCGAAGCCAAGTTGGCGAACGTTCTTCTTGAGGTTAGCTCAAAAAGCCGCGCTCCGATGAGCGCTAGGGACAAACTGAGATTGCGCAAGGCAATTGGGAAATTTGCAAGAGCTGCTCTAAAGGACTGATCAGGGGAATTACGGCGGAGTTACTGCGCCGCTGATTATCAGCTAGTGTCATTGTTCCGGTTTTGCCAGCGACCAACTTCTCATCGTCCATCACGCCGTAATGCTCTTGCAGATGGTCTAGAATAGCGCCGTCAAATCCGAGCTAACGAGATGTCAGTTTGGTAGTTCCCGGAAGAATATTTGAGGTATGAGCCGCGTCTGCGAACAATTTCAACGGATTCGTAATTAACGTCCACGGCATGAGAACCTAGAATTTCCTTCACCCTCAATTTCTGACAACCTCAATTTGAACAGGCTCACCGTTCGTTACCTCTGCGCTGTCCCTAGGTCCTCCCCCTTAGTCCACCGTTCGTTTTCCATAGAGTACTTCCGCGGAGAGGTCGCAAACGACGGCGCACTGTTTGTTCCCCCCACACAGATTGCTTCAAGCGACAGTGGAGTCGGTTGGCGAGCCGACCTGCTGGTAGGCCCGAGGCAATGTCACCAGCATGACCGTGCCAGTTTCCGAAGTGCTTTCGACGGCAACCGCGCCGCCATGGTCGTGCACGATCTTGCTGACGATGGCGAGGCCGAGGCCGGTGCCATTGGACTTGCCGGAGCTGACGAAGGGGTCGAAGACGTGATCGCGAATCGCGGGAGGCACGCCGGGGCCCTGGTCGATGACGCGGATTTCGAACCAATCACGGCGGCTTTGCACGTCGACGGTGATGCGATGGTGGCCATCGGGAGTGGCTTCGCAGGCATTCAGCAGCAAATTAAAGAAGACCCGCTCAAGCTTCCTGGGGTCGAAGACGCCCTCGACGTCGCCGTTGGCGACCACGACGACCTGGCGATTGCGAAATTCGGGGCGGACCTTCACCGCTTCGATGGCGCGGCGCAAAATCTGGTCCAGGCTGGTGGCCACCGGCGAGATGGCGCGGCGCTGGTGGGCGAGTTCGCGGAGGGAATCGATCAGGTCGGTCATCTGATTTGAGGCCGTCTGGATTTCCTTGTAGATCTCGTGCTTGTCGAGCTTGAGCTCATCGGCTTCGTAAAGGAACTCGGCGTTGGCTACCACGGCAGCCAGGTAGTGGCGCAGGTCGTGGGATAGGGAACTTGCGGCGCGGCCGATGGCGGCCACGCGCTCGGTTTCGATCTGCTGCCGCTGCGACGCGAGCAGGTCGCCGCGCATTTTGGCGAACGCGGAGCTCAGTTCCGCGACTTCGGTAGTGCCTTCGGGCTTAATTGAGTACGTATAATCACCAGCAGCCAGTGCGCGCACGCCCGCGACCAGGTTATCGAGGGGTCGCGTTATGGTGCTCGACAGAAAGCCAAAAAGAAGCGCGCCGAACAGAACGGCGGAGCCGGCCAGAATGTAAATCGTGCGATTCAGATGTTTGAGGAAGCTGCTGACCGGCGCCAGCGGCATCAGCACGTAGCACCTCACGGGCGAGGGCAACGCGCCGTGGAGCAGGACGGAGTCATAGGCGTAATGACCGGAGTCGAGCGCGACTTCGCGACCCTCAGTCAGGGAGTGCTCAGTGTCCTCTTTGATGCGCGTTTCGAGGGTCGCTTCATCTTTGGGGGATAGCGTGGACGCGATGACGTCGGTGCCGGTGGCCAACGCAATCTGATTCTTGGCGACGAGAGCGAGTTGCTGAGCGAGACTGGCGTTGACCTGATAACCGATGGCCAGCCAGCCGAGTTCGCGCGACTCGTTGCCGACCCCCTTGCTGACACGCCGCAGGAAGACTTGATAGAGGCGGCCGTTGTCGTACCACCATGAGGCGTCGTCGCCCTGATCGACCGAACGGCTAAGGTCGCGTTGCGCGGCTTCGGCTGGCCATCCAGGCGTGTTCATATGCAAGGCGACGACTTGTCGATCGATTTTTGCGAGGACGAAGAGATCGCTGCCGGCGAGCTTCCAGTAGCGCGTCGAGGCGTCCTGAATAGTGGGCGCGTCATCAGTAGTCATCATCGCTTGCAGCGGCGGCAGGTCGGCGATCATCGCGGCGGCAATGGAAAGCTGGCGCTCCCGCTGATGCTGCACGGACTCGAAAGCGCGCACGGAATCTTCGGTGCCATCTCGAACCTGGCGCTGCGTCTCAACGCTGATGGTGTGCCGAATGAAGAGCAAGACTCCGCCGGTCAGGCCGCACACCGTGAGCAGTGTGGCGAGAAAGAGCTGAGTTCTGAGGCGGAAGTGGATCATGAGTGGGCCCGATGACGGTGTTTAGGCCTTGGCTCCTGCGTTGGCGCTTGCCGCTGCATTTGCAGTGCCGGGAACGAATTTGTAGCCGGCGCCGTGGATGGTCAGGAAGTAGCGCGGATTGGCGGAGTCGGGTTCAAGTTTTTGGCGGAGCCGCAGGATGTGGTTATCCACGGTGCGGGTGGAGGGATAGTTCTGGTAACCCCAGACTTCGTTGAGCAATTCGTCGCGAGACAGGACACGGCCCGGAGACGAGGCAAAGAATTTCAGGAGCTTGAATTCCTGCGCCGTGAGTGTGACAGACTTGCCGGCGTGCGTGGCTTCCATGCTGGTGAAGTCCACATGGGCATCACCAAAGGTGAGGACTTCGTGGCTGACGGTCTTTGCCGGCACACTGGAGATCGGTTGGGCCTTGCTTGCGCCGCGACGCATGGCGCGCCGGACGCGCGCGAGCAGCTCGCGGGGGCTGAAAGGTTTGGTGACGTAGTCGTCGGCGCCCAGCTCAAGGAGCAGGACTTTGTCCTCGACTTCGGCGTTGGCGCTGAGCACCACGATCGGCACGGACGCAGCAATATTTTTGAATTCGCGGCAAAGTTCCTTGCCGGAGAGGCCCGGGAGTTTCAAGTCCAGGAGCACGGCGCTTGGAGGTTGTTTACGAAAAGCCTCGAGGCCCGCGATTCCGTCAGACGCGATCTGAACCTGCAGCGAGTCGGCCTCCAGTAGTCGCTGGAGGGTTCGCTGCATGGCCCGAGAGTCTTCGACTACGAGAACGGTGTCCATTTTAGTTGTGTCCTTCACTCAGCGTTATGGTTCCAAAAATTAAATTTTGGTTGCCAGCTACTTTTCAGGCCGCAGACTGGTGTCCGGCCAATGCTTGCGCCCACATTCACCGCCTTTAAAGCGAAAGTCCGATGCTCCTAGTAGTCGGGTTTAAGTTCCTCGGGGTCGTAGTCCTGGCCGTATTTGTTCTTGTGCTCGGTGCGAGGCTGGGCCAGGACCGAAACCGAAATCGTCGGAAGGGCGCGACTGCCGCCTTCCATTTTGACATTGCGCTGCAATTCTTGTAGAGCTTCAGGGCTGGCATTTTCATACCAGACGTGAAGCAGGTATTTGCCGGCAGGAACATTGGCGATGGCGTAGTGGCCTGCTTTGTCGGAGACGCCGAAGAACTCCGAGTCGATAGCCAGAACGACGCCGGTCATTTCCGGGTGGATATTGCAGAACAGATAGGAAGGCCCGGGGCGATCGAATTGGACCGAACGTTGTGCGCCGGCCTGGTAGAGGCCGAGGTCGAATCGTTTCCCGCGGTACAGCGAAAACACGTTGTGGAACCACGGGTCGAGATTGGGGAAATCGACCACGCTGCCGACCGGAACCACGAGCAGGCTCGGTTCGAAATGCTTATTTCGCTGGATCAGCCGATAGCGGCCTTTGTCATTTGCGGAGTGAATTTTCTGGACCGGCTCCAGGGGAGTCAACCAGACGACCACACGGGAAGCGTCACCTGCATGACCGGACTTGCCTTGTAGCAGATTCACTTCGCCGGTCACGTCCGAGGACCCCGCGTCGTTGGGACTGGTGGACTGCGCGGGGCCAGGCGCGACCACGAACGCGGCCAGAAGCACGGTCAAGATGAAGAAGCGAAGTCTCATACGCGATTTAGAAAAGAAACCCCATGGCTAGACCTAGCTGGCCTGCACTCGCAGGCGGACCGTTGACCTCGTAGGTGCGAAGTCGCCGATACTCCACCGAGAAAAGCAGATCGGAGCGCGGCCGGAACACGTAGTTGACAAACATCATCTGATTGCGCGCTGGAACGGTGCTGATGAAATAGTTGTTGGCCGCAGCCTGGCGCAGATCATCGGAGTGGCGGCCGCCGGTGCCGGCCGCCACGTTGAATTCATTGCGCGCGTTCACTCTAACTTTAAATTGCGACCACCCGCCGATCACGCCCATGTTGGCGAGCTCGGGAGCGGTGACCGCAGCGTACTCGAACGGGTCGGTGGGACGCAGCGGGCTCAGCGGAACGCCGCCGAATCCGTCCAGGCCGTGACCCGTGAAAAATTCGCCGTTGAGTTCGGTGTGCGGCAGCAGCGAGAATCGCCAGTCGAGTGTCCCCGCCCAACCCGCGACACTGTAACCGAAAACGAAACGCTGCGGGGAGTACATCCCGGAGAAACCGATGATGGCCGGGCGTTCTTCGGACTTGGTTCCGGCGGAAACGCGAACCGCATAGGTAGGCTGGCGAGAGTTTTCTGTCGGTGAAACGACGCGCGGATTCGCGTCTGCGCTGATGTAGATCGACGAGGAGGGATCGAGGAAGCCCGCTTCCACCTTGAACGCGGCGAGCGGGCCGCCGAAGCGGTGTTCAACGCGGATCGTCGGTGTCCAGTTCCAGAGGTTTCCGGCGGACGCGAAGCCGGGGACGACCACGGACATATAAGTGGTCGGAAGGTTGGGCGAGAAAAATGGGTAGTCGAGGCCGGCCACGACCGAGGTGTCTTTCCAGTCGAGGCGGATCCGGGCAAGGCGGACTTCGGCGAGGCCCGCGCTGGTCGCGCCGTAGGAATTTGGCACGCCGCCGAAGAAATCCATCTGCAGGTCGGCGCTGGTGCGCGCGCCGAAAACTGTAGGGCCGATACCTGTCAGTCCGACGATGGATTGGCGCACCGAGGCGCCCACATTTCCGTCGGAATAGCCGTAGAACCTGGGCACGGCGATGGCCGGCAATTCAACGTTGTCGACCTGACCGAAGCCCGCGAAGGCGTTGAACAGGGCGAGGCCAGAGAGTTTAAGGCGGAAGCGCGAGCCGCTTTCTACCTTGATTTGGCGCTGTTCGTCGATACGGGCGTTAAGGATGTCCCAGTCGTCCTGGGAGATTTTCGCGGGGGCCGCGTGGGACTCGTCGGACTTCGTTTGCGCGGCAGCACTTGCGGACGAATCGGAAGGGGCTGAATTCGACGCCGATGCCGCGGCTCCACGTGGCGTGGCGGCGTTCATGCGATCCAGAACTTGCTGGAGGCTGGCGCGCAACTGCTGGATTTCGCTGCGGGATTGCGCGAGTTCCACTTGCGTCTGTTCGAGAGACTTGGTCAGGCGCTCGATCTTGCCGGCGAGCTCGGGCTGGACGTCGGAGTTTGTGGCGGCATCAGACGCGGGCGTGGCGGCCGTTTGAGCATGCGCAAGAGAGGTGACTTCAAGTAACGAGCAAAACAGCAGCGCGCAGCGCCGGAGTTGCGGTCGGCGATGGAATGGAGATGTCATGCAAACTCCTCCTTCATGCTGGCTTCAGGCCGGAAAGCGCGCAAAATTTGTCAGCGCGTTGCCGGCGCTTCCGTTGAGTATTCCACAGGGGAAGACACTGGCTTGCGAAAATGGAAAAGCGCTCGCCCCATGGTATGAAGCCTCTGAAATAGTTTGCCGAGAGTTTAGCGCCTGGAGCCGCGATTGACACGTCTCCGATGAACGAGCGGCTACCAACCACGAAAATGCCGCGGAGCGCGTAGCGGCGCCAGTGAAACGGCGGCGAACTCGTAGTACGCCCCGGCCACAAGGATGTCGACACACAGCGCGACGACGGCGCAGTTGCTCAGGTGTTGTTTTGTCACGGCAAGGTCACAGGCAGAATAACTGTACCGCGAAAAATGCAGCCTGGGACCGAGGCAGGGAACAATTGACAGACTGGAGACACACTCGTGACAATCGCCGGAGCCCCAAAATACCGGCGCCTTCTCGGCCTATTGTCACTAAAACGTCAAGAGGTGATCATCTTCGTGACCGTGAGCCAGCTTGCTGGGCGGGCACCTCATCCCCAGAACTTTACGCGTAGACATTGACTCGCGTGCCCTTACTCTCATGATCCGATTGCTTTCGCTTCTGTTCGTAGCCGGCTTGGTTTTCTGTGGTTACTGCCGCCGGCGTCCCTTGTGTGCCCTCCGCGTGGCCTTGCTGGGGCGATCCAGGTCGCGGCGTCTTGAGACGGTCCATTTTGCGCCCGGTTGGTCGCTGGTGCAGCCGGTTTTTCCTGCTCCGTCGAATGCGATTGCCTGATTGGGCTGACCGCCAGACGTCTCCTTCTTGTTTTGGCAAGATACACTACGACCTACCTGCTCTATCGGCAGGCCGGCACCAGACTTTGGCTGTCGTTTGAAGTATTTCGAAGCAGGCAACGCGCAGGAATCTCTTGCGGGCAAACACATTAGAAGAATCTCCAGAAACCACGGCGTCTCCCGCTCTCGCCGCCGTTCCGCTCCCCATTCTCGCCACCGGCAACTCTAGTCCGCGGGCTCCGCGGCTGGCTCGCTATGTGTTCGCCCGCTGGGCACCAGGCTGCGCACCAGCACATACAACACCGGAATGAACAACAAGTTCAGCGTCGTCGCCGCGATCATTCCGCCAAACACCGTTGTGCCCACCGACTGCCGCCCCGCCTTGCCCGCCCCCGACGCAAACACCAGCGGCACCACGCCCAAAATAAACGCCAGCGACGTCATCAAAATCGGCCGTAGCCGGATTCTCGCCGCTTCAATCGCCGCTTCCACGATCGACAATCCCTGCCCGCGCAACTGTTCGGCAAACTCCACGATCAGAATGGCGTTTTTACTCGACAAGCCGATCAGCATCACCAATCCGATCTGGCAATACACGTCATTCTGCAATCCGCGCAGCGCCTGTGCCCCCACCGCGCCCAGCAACGCCACCGGCACCGCCAGTAGCACGATGAACGGCAAAATGAAGCTCTCATACTGTGCCGCCAGCGTCAGATAGACGAAAACCAATCCCAACCCGAACAGCAGCGCCGCTTTCCCGCCCGATTCCAGCTCTTCCAGGGACAATCCGCTCCACTCAAACGTCATGCCCGCCGGCAGCACCTTCCTCGCCAGCGTTTCCATATCCTCGATCGCCTGCCCGGAGCTGCGTCCCGGCGCTGCGTTGCCGTTGATCTCCGCCGAACGGAACAAATTGAAATGGCTGATCACCTGCGGATTCGCGGTTTGCTCCACTTCTACCAAATTGTCCAGCGGAATCATCTTTCCCGCATCCGACCGCAATAGTATTGCCGGATGTCCCTCGCCTTCGCGCGGAACGGCTGGTCTGCCTGGATATACACGCGGTACGAACGATTGTTGAAGTCGAAATCGTTCACGTACACCGACCCCATGTACACCTGCAACGCATCGGTAATCTGGTTGAAGGGCACCTGCAAGCTCTTCGCCTTCTCGCGATCGATTTTCACCAGGTACTGCGGATCGTTCGCCGTGAAGCTCGTAAACAAACCGGTGACTTCTTTGCTTGCGTTGCCCTGTCCCACCAACTGATACGCGGCGTTGGCGATGTCTTGCAGCGAATTTCGCCCCAGATCTTCCAGCTCAAATTGAAATCCGCCGAATTGTCCCAGCCCTTGCACCGCCGGCGGATTGAAGGGCACCACAATCGCTCCCGGTATGCCCATCACCTGTGGGCGCACGCGCTCAATGACTGCCGCGGCTGTATGTTCCTTCCCTTTGCGTTCCGCAAACGGCTTCAGGGTCGCGTAAATAATCGCGCGGTTCGGGGCGTTGCCCGCCTGCGTCACGCCCGCTACCGAAAATGCTCCTGTCAGTTCGGGAAAATGCGCCAGCGTCTCTTCCACCTTCGCGCAGATGTCTCGTGTATACGTCAGTGAAGCACCCTGAGGCGCCTGAATCACGAACATGATGTAGCCCTGGTCGTCTTCCGGAATGAACGACCGCGGTACGATCGAATATACCCAGTATGTCAGGCCCAGCACACCCATAAACAGCGCCAGCGTCGCCAGTCGCCATCCAATCACGCCGTGCAGCACACGGCGATACACGTTCGTTCCCGCTTCCACCGCGCGGTTGAAAAGGCGGAAGAACCGCCCTTGCGACCGTTCGCGATGATGTCCCAGAAAAATCGCCGAAAGCGCGGGCGTCAGGGTCAACGCATTGAACGCGGAAATGGAAACCGAAAACGCGATCGTCAGCGCGAATTGCCGGAACAAAATGCCCGTGGTCCCCGGAAACAGCGCCACTGGCACGAACACCGCAACCAGCACCAGCGAAGTCGCGATTACCGCCCCGGCCACTTCCTTCATCGCCACCGAAGCTGCGTTATGCGGCTCCGTTATGCCTTCGGTGATGTGCCGCTCCACGTTTTCAATCACCACGATCGCGTCGTCCACCACCAAGCCGGTCGCCAGCGTGATTCCGAACATCGTCAGCGTGTTGATCGAAAATCCGAATGCCTTCACGAAAATAAACGTTCCCACCAGCGACACCGGAATCGTAATCGTGGGAATCAGCGTGCTGCGAATGTCCTGCAGGAATAAATAGATCACGATGATGACCAGGCAAATCGCCTCGATCAGCGTAACCAGCACGTCTTTAATCGACTCGCCCACTACCGTGGTGGTGTCGAACGCCACCGCATACTTGACTCCTGGCGGGAAGTTCTTCGCCAGCTTGACCAGCTCTTCCTTCGCCGCTCGATCCACGTCCAGCGCGTTCGCGCCAGGCAATTGCGTTACCGCCAGTCCTACCGCATCGTGCCCATTAAATCGAAGGATCGAGTCGTAGCTTTCCGCTCCTAGCTCCGCGTGCCCCACGTCCTTGAGCCGCACCAGCGTCCCGTCAGTCCCCGACTTCAGCACGATGTTGTCGAACTGCGCTGGCTCGGTTAGCCGCCCGATCGCCCGCACGCTGATCTGGTACGACTGCCCGTTGTCCGACGGCGGCTGCCCCACTTGTCCCGCTGCGACCTGCACGTTCTGTTCTGCCAGCGCGTTCTGAATCCCCGTCGCCGTCAATCCGCGTTGTGCCATTCGCGCCGGATCGAGCCACAGCCGCATCGCATATTTCCGCTCGCCGAACACGATTGCGTCGCCCACGCCTTTCACGCGCTTGATCGCGTCCTTCACATAAATGTCGAGGTAATTGCTGAGAAACAGCGAATCGTACTCGCCGTGTTCGGCATAGACTCCCGCGCCGAAAATGAATCCACCGATCTGCTTGGTGATGATGATGCCGGTGTTCTTCACCGCGTTGGGCATGCGTCCTAGCGCCTGGTTCACGCGGTTCTGCACGTCCACGGATGCCAGGTCCACGTTGCGGCTCACGTCAAAGGTCACTGTGATTTGGCTGGTCCCGTCGTTTCCGCTGTTGGACTGGATGTACTTCATCCCCTCCACACCGTTGATGGCTTGCTCCAGCGGAATCGTCACCGCGGACTCCACCGTCTGCGCGTTCGCGCCGATGTACACGCTGGTGACCACCACCTGCGGCGGCGAAAGGTTAGGGAACTCCGCGATCGGCAGCGTCGGAATCGCAATCGCTCCGCCCAGCACAATCAGCAAAGCGCAAACCGTAGCAAACACCGGCCGCCGTATGAAAAAATCTACAAACAAGTTCCAATCCTCGGGCCAACTTCGTCAGAGGTCAGCTCTAGATTCAAGTCGCACCAACCACGATCTCAGCTCAAACCAATCCGCGTGCCATTGTGCGCGCCGGGAGGTTTCCTGGGTGCCCCATCCTTCGCGCCTTTTGCGAACGGTGCCAACTGCACCTCACCCAGCCCCGGCACTCGATTCACGCGAATCGATCGGACCGGTTCTTTCATCCTCGCCCCTTTGCGGTGACCGCAGACTAATGCGCCGCCGCAGCTCCCGCAGCCGCGGCCACCGGCGCAGCACCCGGCGTCTGCTCCATCACCGGTATTCCATCCTGCAAAAACTGCAAGCCGGTAGTGATGATGTGATCCCCGGGCTTAATACCGTCAATGACCGCATAGTCGTTTCCGACGGTATCGCCAACGCGCAACAATCGCTGCCGCGCCACGGTATTCTTCCCGTCATTCACCGCCAAAAACGCGAAAAATTGCCCATTGATCCGCGTCACCGCAAGAATCGGAATCGTAGTTCCTTCGTGCGAACTCCACACCAACTGAGTCCGCACCTGCTGCGCCACGCGCAGCGTTCCCGAAGGATTCGGCACCGCCGCCTTCGCCAGCACCGTCTGCGTCTCCGTATCTACCTGCGGCGAAACAAAGGTGACTCGTGTGTCCCCAATATCGCGGCCGGCCGCGTCAACCAGGTGCACGGGCACCCCAATCTTCAAATCCCGCGCGCGGTCCGCCGGCACGTAGATGTACGCTTCCAGGGCGCCGGGCTCGTCCACCGTAGTCAGCAATGTCGTCACCTGCACGCGATCTCCCGTGCGCACCGGAACATCGCCGATAATTCCGTCCATCGGTGCTTTCACGTTGTAGTAGTGCAGCTCGACTTGACCGGAGTTAACCTGCTCTTGCAGGGCCTGGAGTTGCGCCGCTTGCGCGTCGTAGTTGGACTGGGCGTTGTCCAGATCCTGTTTGGGCGTTACTCCGGCCTCGAACAGCTTTTTTTGCCGGTCGAGCTGCGTCTTCGCGTACGCTACGGTCGCCTGCTGCGCGGCTACCGCGGCCTGCTGGCTGCTTACCGTCGCCTGCTGCTTTAGCGGATCGATCTGCAACAGCGGAGTTCCCGCAGCGACTCGATCGCCGGACTTCACGAAGATTTTGGTGATTTGCCCCTCAACCTGGGGATTGATGGTCGCCGAATGCCGCGACTTCAGCACCGACAGGTACTCGGTGGTGTCGGGGATCTTCTGCATCTTGGCCACGATCACTTGCACGGGCATGGCTTGCGGAGCGCCTGTCGCCCCTTGATTGCCGGCCTCGGTTTTGCCGCATCCGGCAGCCAGCAACGCCGACACTCCGGCCAGCAGAAACACGCGCTTCGGCCAGCTGTGAGGACGCTGAGCGCGCGAGGCTGGCGCAGCTACACTGAAGCTTTTGGAATTTTGCTGCTGTGGATCAGACATGCTCGAACCGCTCCCTGGACCTAACCATCGATGTTACGCGAACTTAGCCACACACACCATTCCGGACCAACCGTGACTGATTAGACGCCGGGAGGAAAATTGCGTTACATCGGTCCGTCCTGCACTCACGGACTCAATCCGACCAGCTTCGATAGCCGCTGGTCGATTTTTTTGGCTGCGGGGACATGCCACTCCGGGGTGTACAGGTATGTACTGTAGCTAAAGGGCTTAAAGATGCGGTTTTTGTAAGTGTAACAGCCGAAACAGATTACGCGTGCATGCGGGTCCGGACGATTTTGCATCTCTTCTGTTTTCAAATGACTGCACGGATGGGCCGACGCGCTCAAGCTGTCAATACATGTCTGTTGGATCGATGGGCTTGCTCGACAAGCCCAGTTGCAGCACTTCAATCTGATTCTTGCGGTCAAACACTTTTCCCGGGAACAGCCGTTTGGTGATGATCCGCACGCCGCCAAATGCAATGCCCACCACCACGGTCACCACCATGAATACGCCCGTGGCGATAAAAATTTTCACCAGGGTGCTCATGATCGGGGGATCGGTGGCGGTCGTACTCGGTTCGCTCCAGGTCACTTGCGTCTCGTAGTTGACCGCTGACCGCAGTCTCTCCGCATACTCCTGCGAGGTCGGCGCAAACACGATCGACAGCAGCGAGCCCTTGCGCTCCACGCTGGTGCCATTTTTCAATGCCAAAATCGCCCGCTGCATATGCTTCAAATGCAATTCGGCCAACTGCGGCGTCGGATACTCGATCAGCAGCAACGTCGCGACACTAAAGTTCTTGCCACTGCCCGACTCATAGCGCCCAAACATCGCCTCTGCACCCGAGTTGAAACCAACCTGTTCGGCTAGCCCTGCCGCAGCCCCCAGATCGTTTACAACTGCTTGGAAGCCAACGGGTCCAAGTGCATATCGATCAGGAGGCCGCCAACCGCTGTGACTGGGCATGTAAGTTGCGATTGGAGGGGAAGCCACATGATCGGATATCGACTCTACCCATTTATCGGCCTCGACCAAATCCTCTGCTGCCGCTGCTCCGGAGACCGATAGAACCTGATTGCTCTTTACAATTACTCTGTCATGGCTTCGGCCTTGCAAAAATGTATAACCTTCGTAGGCACCGCTTGAATCACGAAACGTGAACAACGTCATCGCAAGCTCGCGACCGCCGTCTCGGTAATTCTTTGAACTTGTACTCACTAAACCCGATTCCCGCATCACGGGATCGTTCGAACCCACCCACGCAGGCGCAGTGGATCCGGGAACAGCATTCCAGTTACCGAATTTCGCGGGCCACTGCCGGTCGGCGGCTCGCAGACATGGCGTTAGAAGGAAAAGCAAGGAAGAAACAGCGGAAATGAGGAACCGTAAACGCATCAGGCCAATTCTATTAGACACCTTCAGGTTACTGCGGGTTCCTGCTTTGTTCAACTGAGGCGGAGGCCATCGAGCGGCTGGCCGGTTTGAGGGGCATCTTCGGGACATTCACGGTCATGCTGTTCAGATTCTGCAGGTAGCTGGCAACGCCTTGATATAAGCCTTCGGCGACGCGCTGACGATGCTCGGGCTTCTTCAGCAACTGTTCGTCGGCCGGGTTGCTCAGGAACGAAATCTCCGTCAGGATCGACGGCATGTCCGCCCCGATCAGCACCACGAACGGCGCCTTGCGCACGCCGCGATCTTTCACCGGCTTGTAGTTCTTCTGAATGCGCTTGGCCAGCGACTCCTGAATGTCCGAGGCAAACTCCCGCGACTCGTCGATCTTCTCGCTCCGCGCGATGCGCTTCACCAGATCTTCCAGGTCGTGCACGCTTTCGTTCGCGGTGGCATTTTCCCGCGCGGCCACTTCCATGGCTTCCGCCGAGCCTTTCAAGTTCAAATAATAGGTCTCAATCCCGCGAGCCTGATGATCGCGGCTGGAATTCGCATGGATGGATACGAAGAGATCGGCCTTCTGTTCGTTGGCAATATGAGTGCGCTCTTCCAGCGGGATGAAGGTATCATCCGACCGCGTGAAGACTACATCCGCGCCCGGCAGCCGCTGCTGAATAATTTTCCCCAATCGCAGCGCTACATCTAGGCACAAATCCTTCTCCATCAATCCGGTAGGACCGATCGTGCCGGTGTCATGCCCGCCGTGCCCGGGATCCAGAACAATGCGCCCAATCTTCAATCCCAAAGCGCGCGTCAACGTCGACTGGCCATCCCGCAACGGCTGCGCGGTCGTCGAAGGCTGTATCAAATCGGGTTTCGCGCCCTTGCCTTTCGCGCGTGCCTTAGCCGAAGGCAGTGTCGCCACCGGCGAGGGCAGGGCACTCGGCGTGGTCACGCTCCCGGAATCGCCGGCGCCAGGTCCGCGCACCGCCACTTTGGATGAGGATGCAGGGAATGCCGAAGCCGGAGATGACGAGGCCGACGAGATTCCCAGCGGCTGCGCGTAATTTGCAGGTCCGCTTGCGCCGGTCGCTCCGGAATCAGCAACTCGCGCGGCTTTCTCCGCCGGCTCCGCGGCAACCTGTGCTGCATGCACCTGCTCATCCGCTTGCGCCTGCGCGGCCTGTTCCTTTTCGCTGGCCGCAGCCTTCGCGGACTTGGGCGCCACTCCCGGATACAAATCGATCACCAGTCGCGGCGGAGTTCCCGCCAACGACGCCACATAATCCTTCACTCCATTCACAGCCAGCACCACGCGCACAATTCCCGGATGGTACTGCCCCACGCGCACGTTGCTCAGCAGCGGCCCTTCCACATGCACGGCCTTTCTGGCTGCCTCGGGCGTCAGCTTGGCTACGTGCAAATCAAAAAAGATGCGCTCGGGATTCTGCAACCGCGCCGACGAATACTCCACGCGATCCTCAAGCTGAATGGTGACCCGCGTATATTCCGCCGTAGCCGCGGCGCTGACATCCTGCACCCGCGCCGCGTCGCCCTTGGGCCGCGAAGCAGCCGGCGCAACGCGCATCGCGGGCTCCGATTCTCCATGGGCCGTAGACTCGCGCGAGCCGGACGAAGCGCTTCCCAGCTCATCCGCGCGCAACGCCGATTTTGCCGAATTCGGAGGGCTTGCCTTCGCTGGTGGCGTGGTGTCATGATTCTGCAGCACCGCTAATTCCGCGCGCGCCTCCTGCGCCTCTCGACGGTGCGCCGAGCGCGGATACTTCCTCAGGAACTCATCAAAGGTCCTGGTCGCCGCAGCCGTATCGCCCAGCTGATCCTTTTGTAGTTGGCCTATCCGGAACATGGCCTCTTGCGCGTGCTTGCTGCCCGGATAGTCGTGCAGCAGGAAGCGGTAAGAATCCACGGCCGACTGTGAATAGGCGCGCCCAAAGCGATCGCCCATCTCGGTGTACAGCTCGCCCAGCGTCATCAGCGACTCGGAAACCTCCGGAGCACGCGGCGTAATCAAAGCGACACGTCGATAGCTCGCGACGACCTGTTTGTAGTCGGCCAAGGAACGCTTGCCGGGCGCCTTCACGTTCAGCGCCGCGCGCTGATCTTCGGCGCGTGCGAACTGGTCAGCGGCAGCCTGACGCTTGGCATTGGAGACGTTGGATTTGGAGGAGCCTTCCGCGCGCACTGTGGAAATCAAAGGAAGAAAGCTACAGCCGACGATGGCAATTACGCCCAAGGTGAAAACAGGCGAAGCGGGGGCGAACCCTTTGTGGAAAATTTTTCGCCGTGCAGACATGCGCCCTAGGCCCTCTGCAACTCCGGTTGCAGAGGGCTCGCGCACGCGCACGAGCACACAGCTACCGGGTCCTGATTATTCGTTCGTGAATATGATGCGGCCGCTGGATTCCACGTTCTTGTGGATGGCCCGTGGATTAATCCACAGTCCATCAAGACGTCCCGATCCTGGGCGGAAGTAGGCATTCTGTACTTTTTGTACGTAGTCCCGAGTTTCGCGAAATGCCGGAATACCATGGGCGCGGTCCACTGCGCCTTCTCCAGCATTATAGGCCGCAAGGGCCAAATCCAGGTTGCCATCATACCTCTGCAGGAGCACCTTTAGGTAACGAACCCCGGCATCGACGTTCTGTTGCGGACTCCAGGCATCGTTGACCCCAAATCTCTGCGCCGTGGTGGGAATCAGCTGCATCAGGCCGATCGCACCTTTGCGCGACTTGGCCGCAGGATTCCAGCCGGATTCGGTTTCGATCACCGCGCGAACGAGCGCGGGATCGACGCGATGGCGTTCGGCAGCTTCCCGTACGATCTTTTCGGCGCCGTCGCGATCCAGGTTGAACGCGGCCCGCGCGCGGCCGGTAAACGAAGCCTCCGCAGGCATATAGATCGACGGGCGCGACTTGACGGCAGCCAGCTTGAACGTCGCCGGCGGCTCGGCGTTGACCCAGAAGTGCCGACCGCTGTTATCCACGACTTTAGCAATCTGGGCGTTGGCGGGTTTTCCACAGACCGCCGTCAGGCCCAGAAATGCACAGGCTGCAAGGAGCGCACGTTTAGTCATCGCTTGCTGGGGAAGGCACACGATAGCCTCGAATGACCTCGCGGAATGTTACAAATCGCGTCAGTGGGGCGTCGATAGGACCACGGTACCACTGTCCACTGACGGACACGTTTGGGCGCTGCCCGTCCGGAAGGACAGGCACGCGGACTATAACAAAGGCTCGAGCAGCGAGGGAACGCTCTGGAGGGCGCTTTTTAGACCGGATGTGTCTTTTCCGCCAGCCTCGGCGAGGTCCGGGCGGCCGCCGCCCTTGCCGCCGACTTTGGGGGCGAGGACCTGGATTAACTTGCCGGCATGGACCTTTGCGGTGAGGTCTTTCGTAACTCCGGCGATGAGGACCACTTTGCCGTCTTCGGGCATGCCGAGGACGACGACCCCGGAGCCCAATTTCTGGCGCAGGGAATCGACCAGTTGGCGCAATCCTTCGCGGTCTACGTTCCCGACCTCTTCGGAGACTAGCTTGGTGCCTTTGATGGTCTGTGCGCGGGCGGCCAGATCGTCGAGGTTGCTGAGGGCGCCTTTGCGCTTTTGGGTTTCCAGTTCCTTTTCCAGTTGCTTGACGGTCTGCGACAGCTTTTCGACGGTGGAGAGAACGGCGTCTTCGGCGACGTTTAGCTGACCGGCGACTTTGGTCAGCATCTGGGCCTGCTGCTGGTAATGCTCTAATGCACCGATACCCGTTACGGCCTCGATGCGGCGCACACCTGCGGCTACGGATTGCTCGCCGACGATCTTGAGCACACCGATGTCGCCGATGCGATGAACGTGGGTGCCGCCGCAGAGTTCCTTGGAGTAGAAGCCACGGGGGGCGCGCTCGTCGGGAATGGTGACCACGCGGACGTTGCTCTCCGGGTATTTGTCGCCGAAGAAGGCGAGAGCGCCGGAAGCCAGGGCGTTGTCGAGCGAGGTGATATTGGTCTCGATCTTGGTGTTATGGCGGATCTCGTCGTTGACCTGCTGCTCGATGTCGCGCAGCTCTTCGGCATCGACATGCGCGAAGTGGGAAAAGTCGAAGCGCATACGGTCGGGAGCGTTGAGCGACCCGGCCTGCTTCACATGAGTGCCCAGCACGTTCCGCAAAGCCGCGTGCACCAGGTGTGTCCCCGAATGATTGCGCATCACGCGCGCACGACGGTCGGCGTCTGCCACGACGGAAACGCGATCGCCGACGCGCAAAGTTTCCTTCGCGTTGACCTTGTGCGCGACCAGGCCGGCGACCGGATAGTAAGCGGCGGTGACGTCGGCGAGAAGCTGCGATGCGGAGTTATCGTAGAACGCTCCGGTGTCGCTGACCTGTCCACCGGACTCGGCGTAGATCGGCGTCCGATCCAGAACGATCTCGCCTGACTCACCAGCCTTCAACTCATTGACCGGTCCACTCTTCCCGATAATCGCGTCAATGCGAACGTCCTTCGCCGCCGTACACTGATAAAAATCCTTCTCGGTTTTGAAGGTCTCCGCGATTTTTGCAAACGCGGGGCTGGCCGTTTCTTTGTGCGCACCCTTCCATGAGGACCGGGCGCGCGTGCGCTGTTCCTCCATGGCTTTATCGAATCCGGTTTCGTCGAACTGAATGCCACGATCGCGCACGGCGTCGCGAATAAAATCGGCAGGCAGGCCATAGGTATCGTAAAGACGAAAAGCTTTGTGGCCTTCGTATTTGCCGCCAGCCACCAGCTTCTTCAGATCCGAATCCAGCCGCGGCAGACCGACTTCCAGAACACGAGTAAAGCGGTTTTCCTCGCCGCCCACGGTTTCGATGATTCTGGGCAAAGACTCGGTCAGTTCGGGATATGCGCCATGCATCAGGTCGGCAACGGACCGCACCATCTCGAACAGGAATGGCCCTTGGGCGCCCAGGACGCGCCCATGATAGATGCCGCGTCTCATGATCTTGCGCAGCACGTATCCACGGCCTTCGTTGGATGGAACGACGCCATCGTTGATTAGAAATGCGGTAGCACGCGCGTGATCGGCGATGACGCGCAGAGATGCGGCACCACCCCGGCCTTCTTCAAGGGCTTCTTCTTTTTCGGCGTCAACGCCGCAGAGTTCGGCGGCGCGCTTGAGTAACGGGATGAAAAGGTCCGTGTCGTAGTTGGAGATTACGCTCTCAAGGACCGCGGTGGTACGCTCCAGGCCCATGCCGGTGTCGACGCAGGGTTTTGGGAGCGGCGTGAGCGTGCCGGTGGCGTCGCGGTTGAATTGCATGAAGACGAGGTTCCAGATTTCGACGTAGCGGCCGCACTCGCAGGGGAATTTGCAGGCGGCGTGGCCCTCTTCGGAGGCGGCCGGGCCCATGTCGTAGAAGATTTCGCTGCACGGGCCGCAAGGGCCGGTGTCGCCCATGGCCCAGAAGTTGTCTTTGAGGCCGGGGACGAGCACGACGCGATCCGCTGGAACTTTCTGTTCGATCCAGAAGCCGCGCGCCTCTTCATCGACGCCAAGTTTGTTGCCGGGCGCGACTTCAGCGCTGCCGAACACCGTCGTGTAGAGCTTGGCCTGGTCGATCCCGAACCATTGGGGCGAGGTGATCAGTTCCCAGGCGTAGGCGATGGCGTCTTTCTTGAAATAGTCGCCGAAGGAGAAATTGCCGAGCATCTCGAAAAAGGTGTGGTGGCGCTTGGTGAAGCCGACGTTTTCGAGGTCGTTGTGTTTGCCGCCGGCGCGGACGCATTTTTGCGCAGTGGTGGCGCGGGTGTAATCGCGCTTTTCCAGGCCGAGGAAGACGTCCTTGAACTGGTTCATACCGGCGTTGGTGAACAGCAGCGTGGGATCGCCGTGGGGCACGAGCGAGGAGCTGCGGACGCGGCGATGGCCTTTGCTCTCGAAGAAGCGCAGGAAGGTTTCGCGGATGTCGTTGCCGGTCCAGTTCTTGCCGCCGCTGGGATTGCTGGTCACAGGTGCTCCGTGGTGCGTGTAGAAGGGACGGAGGCATTATCGCAGCCGACAGAGGACGCGGGCAAACCGCAGTAATCGAACGAACCGAAAGGCTAGATGATCTCCTCGAGTGGAGGCTTAGGATCGATCACGCCGCGGTCCCTCCACTGTGACCGGGCGCGCCGAAACCGCGTGCAGGAAAAGCCGGGCCGCTTCGGGCCCTTCGGCTTTCGCCTCAGGCTAAATGGGATGACAGGAAGGGAATCAAACCAGGCCCGCCACTTCGCGGTCTGGCACGCGTCGCGCGGTTGTTGAATAAGTCTTGTTGGGAGGACTACTCTAGCGAAAACTAGGCTCGCCGCAGGCTTGGCGGTGATCGAGTGCCGCATGTGCGCTGGGCGGCGATGGGCTGGCCGGGAGGAGCAGATGCGATTACGGGATACTGTGCTGATTTGTGTGGCGATTGCGGGATTGCTGCTGGCCGGAGGGCTTGCTTCCCGGACAGCGCCGCGAACAGCGGCGGTGGCAACGCTTCAAGTGAAGATCCGCGAGTGGAATGTGCCGACGAAAGGAGCGCACCCGCACGATCCGGCGGTGGCGCCCGACGGCTCGCTGTGGTTTACCGAGCAGATGGTCAGCAAGCTCGGACGGCTCGATCCGGCCAGTGGAGAGTTCAACGAGTATGCGCTCAAGGGCCAAAACGATGGTCCGCACGGGTTGGTGGCTGATCGCGACGGCAACATCTGGTACACAGGGAATTTTGCGGCGCATATTGGGAAGCTGAACCCGCGGTCGGGGGAAGTCACGCAATACAAGATGCCGAACGAGAAGGCAGAGGATCCGCACACGGCAGTTTTTGACGCGCAAGGGAAGTTGTGGTTCACAGTGCAGGTGGGAAATATGGTGGGGCAGCTTGATCCGAAAACAGGAAAGATCGAATTGAAGCAGGTGGCCACGAAGGAGGCGCGACCCTACGGAATTCAGATCAACAGCAAGGGCGTGCCGTTCTTTTGCGAATTCGGCACGAACAAAATGGCGAAGATCGAGCCGAAGACGATGGAGATTACGGAATATCCGCTGGCCGAGGGCGTGCGACCACGACGGCTGGCGATCGCGGCGGACGACAAGGTGTACTTCACTGACTATCAGGGCGGGAGGCTCGGGCGCCTCGATCCGGGTTCAGGCAGCGCCAAGATGTGGCCATCGCCGGGGGGAAGCGGATCGAATCCCTATGGAATTACCATCACGCCGGACGGGATGGTGTGGTACAGCGAGTCGGGCGTGACGCCGAATACGGTGGTGCGATTTAATCCGAAGACAGAGGAATTCGCGCGGGCTGAGATCCCTTCCGGAGGGGGCACAGTGCGGAACATGGCGGCGACATCTGACGGGCGCGTGTATCTGGCGTGCAGTGGCGTCAACAAGGTAGGAGTGGTCGAGCCAATCCACTGATGGCGCGTCGCGCGCGAAGCAGTGCAACTATGCGGTTTTTTCGAGTTCGGCCCGACGTCGTTCGGGCGGCGTCCCCGTAAACCTCCACCGCTCACAAATGGGCTCGGCTTTTCGGCACCCCAGTGATACCTACACCTTTAATTGATGACCGAAGCGTTCCACAACGTTAGCGATCTACCCTCTCCGTGAGTCTGTTGTGCGCGCAAAAGGGGAGGTGGTGTGGCTTCATCTCTTTGCTTGCCGGAACTGAGCGGCCCGACCTTTCACAGCGGAGTGTTGTTCGAATGGATTCATGCCGCAGGATTTTGTTATCCGTGGGAGCCCGCACTCATTTGGCTGCACGTCGCGTCTGACAGTTTGATCGCGCTGGCCTATTTTTCAATTCCCATTGCGCTGATCCATTTTGTACAAATAAAAGCGAGATGTTCCATCTTGCTGGATGTTCGTGTGTTTGGGCGTTTTCATCGCGGCATGCGGCTCCACGCATGTGATGGATATCTGGACGCTGTGGGCTCCTTCCTATTGGCTTTTGGGCGGGGTCAAGGTGATTACGGTGCGGGCTTCGGTACCGACGGCAATTTTCCTGGTTCGGCTCATGCCAACGGCATTGCAACTCCCCAGCCCCGAGGAAATGAGGACAGCCAATGAGCTGTTGAGGCAGCAAGCCGCCACTCTGAGAGCGAGCGAAAAGCGCTTTCGCCAAATGGCGGACAACATTCAGGAAATATTCTGGATGATGAACGCGGAGACGAAAGAAGCAACCTACCCGAGTCCGGCGTTTGAACAGATCTGCGAGCTGCCTTTAGATTCGCTGTATTCAAATCCCACGTCTTACCGCGGGTTACATCCGGAGGATCGCGAACATGTGCTTGCAGCTGCTCGAGAAGCTGAAGAGCACCAACCGGTTTGAGGAAGAATTTCGCATCGTCTGCCCGAGCGGGACGGTGAAGTGGTTGCGGGCCATCGGATTCGTGGCGAAGGATTCGGTGGATCAGGGATTGACATTCGTAGGGGCCGCGCAGGAAATCACACTTCACAAAGAGATGGAAGGGGTGTTGGTCAACTGCGAGATTGCAGTCACTCCGGACAAGGAAAAATCCACCAGGCTTTTGTCCGAATGCAAGCAGCTGGCGAATCGTTGCATTCGCGAAATCCGCACCCTTTCTTATTTGCTGCATCCGGCAGACCTAGAACAGGTCGGCCTGATAGAAGCGATTCGCGGCTACATCAAGGGCTTCAGCCAAAGGAGCGGGATAAAGGTGGCACTGGAGCTGTCACCGCATCTGGAACGGATGGGGAGGGTTATCGAGCTAACCCTATTTCGGGTGATGCAAGAGAACCTTATCAATATCCAGCGGCATTCGGGAAGCTCGCGAGCCACAATACGAATCCAACGCAGCACGAACCTGACGCTGGAGATCAACGACTATGGGAGCCGAGCATCGGCGCGCTTGAACAGGGGAGAAGGGATCCATTTCAAACCTGGGGTTGGCATTTCCAGCATGCAGGAACGAGTGAAATCGATCCCAGGGCGGTTTGACGTTGACTCAACGGCCGACGGCCCGACCGTACGGGTGAAGATACCTGTGGTGCACGTAGCGGTGTGAAGGGACCG
>Ga0134124_10001030_pt1 | contig 22330 bp, 31 predicted proteins | sample KB304_FD_96880 | JGI IMG/M metagenome (GOLD analysis project Ga0134124, IMG submission 96880) | Terrestrial soil microbial communities without Nitrogen fertilizer from Kellogg Biological Station, Michigan, USA - KB3-0-4 | ecosystem: Environmental > Terrestrial > Soil > Unclassified ... | reverse complement strand
TGAGAGACCTGTTGCGGCCGGATGGCCGCTGTACGATATGCGGCGGTGCGCGCATCACTCGTGCAGATGCGCGAAAGCTGAAGGACTAGCCCCGTGGTCATTGGATATTGCTTGCGCTGTTCGGGTTGGAGGGCAACTACGAATGGATGTCACTGGACGCGCGGCTGGGCTTGGGTCTGTGATCCATGCAATGCGCTGTACTACGGAAGTCCGCTTTGGTTTTGGTTGTAAGAGCACCCCCGTGTCCGCACCCGACAATCTTCCCTACGGCTGGGAATACCAAGAGGAAACGAACTGCGTCGTATGCGGTGGATGCGCGTTCCGGTACGGTGCTGAGCATCCAGACAGCGACGGGCAATGGACTTGCCCGAATTGCGGTGACGGGAATGCCAAGCAAGCCGCCGAACTGCTGAAAAACTAGCCCCGTGCCCAACCCCGCATCTGAGTTCGTGGTCTACGACGCCAGAGACTATTTTGGTCCACTCTCAGTCGGCTGGATAGTGGTTCACAAGCCATCCGATCTATACGGATGGACCGGAGTCGTGGTCACGGCGACGCAAATGGCAGCGAGGATATTGAAACGACTGGAACAGGAGCGTGACAGCCTGTCACGATAGCCCCCATGGCATCATTCCCCGAAGTCACATCGGATGATCTGAAGGCACATCTAATCGAGATTTCGCGCGATCCTGCATATCCGCTCTCAACTACCGAACGCGCGCTGTATTCACTTTTGACCCTTCCGATCATTGCCCAGTCCGCCTGCACTGAGGACGAGCGCGAGGCAGTAATTCGCAATGTGACCGCCGCGATGGACGCCGCAGTGGCCGCCGCCGCCAGAAAACCAAACTGACTAGCAGAGCACCCCCGTATGCCGATTGATCAGACGATAAGATTTGAGCCGAATAACACCTTTGAAGAGGGCGCAACTTTCGCATTCGACCAGCGCGGCCATTTGCTTGTTTCCGTCAGCGAGGAAAAGGCGGTCGATAGCTATAATCAGTCATTTGAATGCACCCTGACAATGACACCAGAGCAAGCAATCCAGCTTCGCGACTGGCTCGTTGTCCAATTGTCACGGTAGCCCCCCATGGCCAACTATGACGAACTCTGTAGCTACGCATACTCAAGGCGCTGGCAAGATCGCGTAACACCGCTTGAGCGCGGCCGGTCTGCGGCTCGGAAAGGGCGCAGCCGTGACAGCAACCCGTTCTCCGAGTTCCTCCCACAGTCGCGTGAGGATTGGTTCGCTGGATGGGATCAGATCAAGTTGGAGAAATAGCCAATGAATACACCCCAGCAAGGCCCGGCGACGGCAACGGTCTATAAACGCGAGTATGACATTCAGCGGATCGAGAAACTTGATCCGATTGTCGCGGCATTACAAAAATGGCGCGACGCTGATCACGAGCCCACGCTGGCACTCAGCCGCAATGATGTAGTCAACATCCTTGAGGGCATTTATGCCCTCCGCAGATTGTCAGAGTAGCCCCGCGGCAAAACAAAAAGCCCCAGAGCCGGAGCCCTGGGGCGTTATTAGGTGCTTGCAAATATTTTGTTTGCCCTAGAGGCGCGGCAGGTGCGAGCTCACTAAGCCTGCTAACGCCCCGACGACCGCCGCCGCTCCGCTGGCCCAATGCCAGCGCGTTTCTAGAGTGCGGATGCGCGACTCATGATCCTTCCGTGCGCCGATCATGTCATCGAGCTTTGTTTCGATGCGCGCGAGGCGATCAAGCACCTCGGCGTGACACGCCGGCGGATAGGTCATTTGTTAGTCGCGTTAAACGTCCGCACTGCCATTTGCAACACGGGCACGAGCCGATTGATGCGGGGAAGTTCTGCCTTGAGCACACCGAGCAGGTGTTCAATGTCAGGCAGCGCCGCGTCGATCTGAGCGATTTGCTCGTCGGTGAAGCCCTCGAAATGGAGGGCTGCGGTTTCGACGAAGCGCATTATTTTGGCTGGCCGACTGGCGTGCCTGTCACGGTGCGGAGCATAGCCATAACGACGCCCATGCCGATCATGGCAACACCGGACCAGACATGCCCCTGCGGGATAACGGTGGCCCAATCGAATGTTTGGGCGACGCCAGCGAGTGCGATGCCGGCCGAAACCAGTAGAGTGCGAAAGCCCGTCATGTCATATTCTCCTTTTGTGGTTAGGTAGTAGAGTTCGCCAAGTCGGCGACCGCCGCTCGGATTTTGTTGTGCACCCACGGATCATTGATGATCGCGATGTGCGATTCATGGCGCTGGTACTGCGCCACGCGATCGCTCCATTCGTTCCCGGTCCAGCCTTGGCCCGGCACATCAATTCCTTGGCCCAGGTTCGCCGGCTCGCGCTGGAAAAACCCGAGCACGCGGCATCCGGTGTCGACTATTTCGGTGGAGTATTGCGCCGCCGGGTCGATCGGACACAGCAGGTCGACGCCGATGTCCATATTCGCGAGGCGATTATTCACATTGATCGCGGCCGTCGCTCCGAACGAGTGCCCGATTAGCACGACTTTATGATGATTGAGTTTGTAAGATCGCGCACGTTCCGTGATGCTTCCGACGTGCCCGAAACTAGCCGGCCAAGTCCCATGGTCCTCGATTTCCAATTCCACACCGGGAATTGTGTTGAGCATAGCGAGCAAGTGTTCTGGGCCGCGAGTGAGCCACACGCTAAAAAGCCCGCGGATAACGAAACCCTTCACCATTACCGCTTGATCCCGAGCGTCTTTTCCAACCAGGCGACGCGCTGCGACAGCTCATCGGCCATCGCCTGAATGACCTTTAGCGCCTCCGTGGTAGTGGCGAGGCGCCGGCTTACATCATCGCATTTATGTCCGCTCAAGATTCCCTCGCAAATTTTACGGTCGGATCGAGTTGCGCAATCGTCGCTAAGATCGGCGCACAACCGGGCTGCGGGTCCATGACGTGTGAGTCAAAAACACCGTCGCGGACAAACTTGCCGGGGCGCTGTACTGAGGTGCCCCCGAACACGTATGGCGACGGCAATCCGCGCGCGGCATAACCCCAGCCGTTGAACGTCTCGCACCAGAAAAGTTGTTTCTCGATGATGTCGAGGCGCGGGACGCCGGCGAGGCCATCCAACTTTAGCGCGTCGACCGCGCCATCGATAAAGGCGTGTGAGCCCAGGAATGGCCCGCGCCCCTTCGGCACAATGGTCGTGCGGTGATTAAGGGACTGGCCGTTGCCCAGATAGGTGTGAAAATCCGCGTCACTCTCGCGGCGGTGCAGAACCGCGATCAATTCCCACGGCACGGCGGTCAGTAGCGTAACCGCCTGATAGATGCCCTTATGATCTACGGCGAATTGCGCGATCGCCTTGAACTCGGCGAGCCGAGCATGGTTGATCGTCATCTTATCCCACCACGCCGCGTAGCGGGGCCACATTGCGCTGTATCGCATGGCTTACTGCAGAGCGTAAACGCGATATGTCGAGATCGCGTTGATCGTGAAAATCTCAATCAAGAATTTGTGGCCGTTGGTCGTGTCGAGCGCATCGCCTGGACTGGCCTTAGTGGTGAAGCCCGAGAACGTAATCGCGCCGGCCGACGCATTATTCGTCACCAATATACGCAACTCACCGTCCATCGTCGGCGCCGGCAACGTGTGCGCGCCTCCGTTGGTGTAATACCATTGCCGCACCGATGGCAGATCGGTGTTTGAAAGAGCAAGCGCGGTTATCGTTCCCGACGAAACAGTGCCGAGACTGCGGGAACTTATCTTCGACCATTGGTTATAGCTGGACGTGTCGTCGATGTAGCCCGGCTGATCTCCCGGCAGGTAGGTTGCCGACGAGCCAAACGTGGGGACGATTGCGCCCATATATTCAGCATGGAAACGAACGCCGGTGGCTCCAGTGCCAGTAAAGGTTATGTTTTCTACGTCGATGCCCCCGCCCTCGCATACCACGAAAGCATCAGAGAAGTGTGGGGTGCCGACGAGGTTTATCGTCGATACCGCGGAGCCGCCCGCGTTTGCGCCTTGGCCGAACGCTGCGATATGGGCGATGCCGTTCCCCGAGATCGTGTTGGTGCCGTTCGATGTCCACCCGTTCGTCGAGCCAGTGCCGACTGCGACGACGTGGTAGCCCGCCGTGCAGTCGCCGAACTCGCACGACATGTAGTTGATCACGCCGCCGTAAATAGAATAAAGAGCGTGCCCCGTCGGATTAACGAACTTTAATCCTCGTACGATGACGGTGCCGCCGAACGCAAATATGCACGTATCCGTCGAACTGAGCGTTACATTTGACGGTGTGACCGTGTCGCCGACCAGCGATAGCGAAAAGCCATTGTCGCCACGAAGCCCTCCGTTAAGCGATAGGTCTTCGCTGTATGTGCCAGCCGCAACGTTTATCGTGACGGCATGGCCGTTCACATCGAGGCTATAGACGGCATCTATCGCGTGCTGAATCGTCAGAAATGGATCGAGGCTGCTCTGTCCGCTATTGCTATTGCTGCCTGTCGTGGCGACGTAGTAGGCGCGGTCGTCCTGCAGAATTTCGGGAATGTCTGGGAGATTACGGAGCGTGGTTGCGTCGAGCCCCAGATTTTCGATGGCCTGCGTCTGTTGCGTCCCCGTGAGGTTCTGCGCGATGTCATAACGTAGCGCGGTGCTGGGGAGCGCCGGCGCAAATCGCGCCCTTAAAGCAGGCATATCTGATGATCCAATACGTTAATTTGTCGGCCGCAACATCCAGTTGCCATTAGTTCGTGCCCACCAGTATCCAGCGCGTATCTGTCGCGGCATAAATGAATGTCGCCGCAGACCTGCCGGAGCGCAGAACTACGTTGCCGCCTGTTAGGGTGTTAATGCGAAATGCCGCAGTAGAAGACGCGTCCTCATTCACAATCGTCATTTGTTGGGCCGTCGAATTGTAGAACGTCAACCGCATTCCGTCGGTAGGGTCTTTTATTCCGCCGATGGAAAACGCCCCTGTGGGGCCGCTTAGACGGCAGAATGCGCACGGCCCGATGTCGATGTCCGAGTTAAGGCCGTTCACGAGTGTGATCGGATTTGTTTCGGTGGCAAAATAGCCGATGGTGTCGATTGACCCGTTTTTGTCGACAAAGAACCGATTGGCGAGTTCGATGAATGTGCCGCCGGCTACGATAACGTCGGGTTCGGCGTAGATGGCGCGGTGAAAGGCGCCGTCTAATTTTTTGAACCACAGCCCGGCCGTGGTATTCCCGGTGCGGGCAATGACCGTGATGCCAAGCTTATCGTAGATGGTGCCGGGAGTGGCCTGGTCCGTGCCGTTGTTAACGATCGCAAGCTCAATGCCCGTTATAAACCCATCGCCGACCCCACCGGGATCAATTTGAGCAACGAAGTTTGCCGCCCAAGCAAGACCCGTAGGATTGCTACCGTCGATGTAGCCAATGCAGTCGAGCCCGACCATCGCTAACTCTGTGTCGGGATCGGGGCTTGGGTCCGCCGTGCCGGCCGTGATTTGCAGGGCCGCTTTTTCATATGTCGCAGTCGCGCCGCTTGGCGACGCGAAAGCGACAATATGTGCGTTGTTCTGAGAGCCGCCGGCATCAAAAAAGTTGGACACCTGCAGGACGGACGCGGGGGGGCTGCGCTCAACTTGGTCGCTGCCGAGACGCGCATAACTCGCGGTGATGCTGCCGACGCCGAGTTCAGCTTCAGAGCCTAGGCCGATGTTTTCCTTAACTTGCGTCTGCTGCGGCCCCGTTAGCGTTTGCGCAACATCATAGCGCACAGCCGTGCTGGGCAATGCTGGCAGGAAGCGCGCCTTTAATGTCTCGTTGCTCAATCGAGCACCCCATCTATGACCGGGAGCGTTCCGGCTAATAGCTGATGTTTTTGTCCGTCGACTGTCAGCATAATGCCGATGTCGTATTCTCCCGCCGACAGATTGCGCATTTCCGTATCAGAGAACAGAATCGTGAGCGTGCCGGCGTCGGTGTCGATGGTGATGTGTCCGTCGTCCGTTGACCCGGTGAGGATGCAAAGTGATTGCTCATCTGGCCGCACCCCAAGAGTCGCCGTCGCCCCTGTAAGGTCGGGCGCCGTGTTCGTATCGGGGTCGGTGAGCGTGATGATGAGTTGCCACGTCTCGCGATTGGACGTGGGCGGAAGCGAACCTGTGAACATGGATCAGAGCTTCATGTAGATGGTGACAACCTTTGTAGGCTGGGTTCGCGAAAACGCCGACGTTGAACCGGTGCTGCCGCTCGTGCCAGAAATCGAGACGCTATGCGTATGGCTCGCGCTAACGCCCCCCGACGTACCCGTGGAGGTCATACTAACCGTGTGAGTATGCGCGCCGTTGGAGCTCGTCGTCGCCTGCGCACCGCTGCCCGCGCCGATGAGGCCGCCTGCGGCGCCCCCAACGTTTGACGCCGAACCATCACTGTGAGTATGCGCACCATCCGAACTGGTCGTCGCGGAGCCGCTGACGCTCAGCGAGTGCGTATGATCGGCGCTCTGTGTGCCGGTCGTCGCACTAGCAGAAAACGAATGTGTATGAGCCGGAATATTTGCCGTCGCCAACGCTACGGTTTCGGAACCACCGCCGGCGCCGAGCGTGATGCCGTCAACACCTGAGCCAGCCGAGGTTAGACGGCTCGCCGCCGTCGTCCCCATGTCGTCCATTCCGGCCAGCACGCAGCCGCGGAAATCCGGGAGCGCGATAGTCTTGTTTGCCGACCAGTCCGCGGTTGCCGTGGCCCCGCGGCCCGTCGATACGCTCAGATTAGAATCTGCACCCCAGAGGTACTCGAAAAGCGCCTGACAATCAGAATTAGCGCGCTCCGTAGCGCCAGACGTTGCGCTGCCGATGGTGCGACCGTTTGTGCGGACCCAGCCTGTGTGAGTGCCCGTGCCGTAACGGTGCTTAACGTCGCCGGTTTGCAGCACGGTGGTCGCGTCCACCGCAACACTGCCGCCGCTGCCGCTCGATGCGCCGACGACGAGAAGATTGTCGGCAGAGATCACCGTCACGCCCGTCGAGTCGGTCAGCCTGATCTTAATGTTGCCGTCAGCGAGGAAAAACGCCGGCACGCGACCGGACGCGTCGAGAGTGATCGGATTCGGATAGGCGATCGTCAGCCCGGAATCCTGGTAGGCGCTTTGCGGCGTCGATGTCCCGGCCTGGTAGAAATAAAGAAGGCCGCCCGAGAGCGGCCTTCCATCCGAGTCAAATTGCTGCGATAGGCTAAGGCTGATGGTGCCTGCCATTATTCAGTCCTTCGATGTCAGGAAGCGACTATTGGCCTTCGATGGCCTCGGTCGTCGCGTTGGTCGGGGCCCCGACCGGGACGAAAGGCGGACGCAATTGGCGTTGCGCGGCGTTGAGAACGCCGGCCACATCTTGCTGATTGGCTTGCGGATTCGTCAGGACGTCGGCGAGCACCCGGTCAGAACGCGAGCGCACTGTATCGCGGTAGCCCGCGGAGAGGGCGCCGAGTTTCTTTGCCAAGATGGCGGGCAGGATCGCGCTCGGGTGCAGCGCGAGCTTTACGAGCTCGGTCGGCAATCCTTGGGCCTGCTCTTGTTCAGCAAGGCGCCGCGGTGTGGCGGAATTGCCGAGCGCCCGATGGGTCATCGCCGATGACTTGATCTCAAAGTCGAGCGCGGCATTCCACTGCGCGCGCGCCTCGGGCGTCGGCATTAGAGCATCGATCTTTGCGCGCATCTCGGGTCTGTCGAGCGCGCCGGCGAGGTCCGCCATTCTGGGCTTGTTGCCCATTTGCCGAAAGAGCGCAGAAAGGGCGCCGGTGACATATGCCTCGCGGTTAGCGTCCGTCATGTCCGCGAGCGCGGCCTTCACCTCGTCGGCGCCGACCTTCGGGCTTGGGAGATTTGCGCCTTCCTGGATAGCGTCGAGATACTGTGACGGGCCGGACCACGCATTGCGCGCCTCGGCATATTTCGGATTGAATTGGTCGACCACGCCCACGACGCGGTCGCGCATGTCGCCGATGACGCGCGCTGCGTTCTTATTCCCGCCGCGGAGCGCCGAGCCGACCATGTCATCGGCCGCCTTTTTCCAAGCGTCGATGACTTGCATGAGCGGCGCTTGCGTCGGGTCTTGAATGCCGTATTCGGTCTGCAGCGCGTTGCGGAACTCCGCGCTGTTTGCGATCTGCTTGCCGTAGCCGGTCGAGACTTCTTTCCCAAACGCCTGCACGATCTCGGGCACGTCCCGAGCGTTGAAGTCCATTGCCTCTTTGTAGATTGGGGCGGAATCCGTAGCGCGTTGCGCCATCGTCTCCTTAGTCGCCTCGATCGCCGACCGGCGCGTGCCGGTGAGGCTGGCGAGGTCCATCGAAAGTCGCGTGGCCTGCTGCTCTTGTCGCGCCGTAAGTGCCGGCACGACCTGCGTGCGGCCAGCGCCGGGCGTCTGCGCGATGCGTTCGAGGAGGCCGCGGCCGTTCTCTCCGAGAGCATCGGCCGCGGTGGCGACGCCGGGGCGGACCGCCTGAGCGTCAGCTACGTCGGAAGCGAATTGCGCCGGCGTAGTTTCGTCGCGGATCAGGGCGCGGCCGAGATCGATGCCTGCCTGTGCACGCGGATTGAGCGCATTGCGAACGCCGGTCGCGAGAGCCCGGACGGTCGGGGCGACAACGCCGCCAATGACGCCGCCCGCGGCTGCGCCGACGCCAGCGCCTTCCGCGGCGCCTGCAGCGCGGTTTTCTAGGCCCGGTTCGGCATTGCCTGCGCCATACGCCGCGCCTGCAGCACCGCCGCCAAGGATCGCGCGCACGAGGCCCGGAAGCTTGGCAAGGCCCGTCGCGGCGCTAACGGCCCCCGTAACAGGGGCGGCCGCGACCGCGGAGCCGACAGCCCCGGCGACTTCGCCGGGGATTTTGACCGCTGCGGGGATCGCTGCGTTGCGGGCTTTTTCGTCCGCGAGGTTTTCTTCGTAGCTCTTGCCCGTGCCGATGATCGGCAGCGTATTGCCGGCTGCCGCGAGCTCGTCGGCAAAGCCGAACGTGGCGCCTTGGGCGAGCGACCGCACAGCGTCATCGACGTGTCCGAGCACGCCCTTTGACGGCGCCGGGATAAGATCGGCAAACGCGTTTGCTGGCGCGGGTGTAGTGGGCGCGCCGCCTGATGGGATCAGGTCGTCAAATGCGGCCATTTACTGCCCTGCCGTGGCCGATGTAGCCGCAGCCGATGGTACGCCGGCTTCAATTAGACGCTTAAGCACGACATCGCGCGGCGCACCCTTTGCTATCGCGTCCCGCGCCTGCGCAATAAGCGAATTGGCCTCATCGGCATTTTGCACTTTAGGAATAGTCGGCGTCTTGGCGGGCGCTGCGGGCGATGCGGTGCCGCCCTTATCCTCAAGGAAGCGTTGCCGCATCCGGCCTTTGACTTCGCTCGGCGCCTCAATTCCTGCGCCGATCTCCTGACCCATGAAATCGACGACGGCCTTAATCTGTCCTTTGGACCACGCCGCCTGAATGACGTTCTGAGCCTCGACTTTGTCGTGGACTGTCGGGCTTCCTGTAGGACTAATCGCGCGAGCGTAAATGTTCACAAGGGAATTTAATCCCTGCCCAAGCTTGACGACGTTTTCGTCGCCCGTGTTGGTTCGCCACGCCTCGATGATCCGGTTAACCGCTGGATATTTCGTTCGATCGACCGCGTCTGACGCGGCCACGACCAGCGGCGCAATCTTTGTAAATTCGGTCGAGGCCATTTCGATGTTGGCCTGCTTCGTGCCGATCGTGCGCTGGCCCGATTTCTCGCCTACGAACTCCGCATTCGCAGCGGCCTGATCAGCGCCGGTCTTTCCTTCCGCGGCGTTCTGTCGGGCGATCTCTTTGCGGACGGCGGCGAGATTTGTGGCACCTTGCGCCCCGCGGCCGAGATTCATCAGGGCCGAGGTATCGCCGGCGCGCGCCTGCTCCGCCATCGCCTTGACGGTATCGTCGTCGAGAAGGCCCTCGCCGCTTGGCGCGCTGATCATTTCGCCCGTCTTCTGGTTGAAGACGCCGCCGCCGTAGGGGATAGTTCCGAATTTGTTGGCGTTGTTCTCCGCCGTCAGCCTCGCAATCCCCTCCATTGCGGTTTCGTGCTTTGCAGTTTGCGCCAGTGCGGCGGCCTGCTGTTTAGCCGAAAGATCGTGGAAGCGAACTTCCTCGGCCAACGAGGCCTGATGTTGTTGGCTCGACTGCGCCAGCGCCGCCTTTTGCTGCGCCAGCGCGAGCACCGGCCGGGCCTCGTCGAGCAAGCCTTGCTGCGCAAGCGCCGCGCCAGCTTTGTCCACGTCGAGGTTGCCGTTTGCGTCGGTGGCGCCGGCGACTGTGTCCGCGATCTGCTGCTTGCGCCGATATGCGGCGATCGTGTCGCCAATCTCGCTAAGCGGCCGGAAGTCTGGCTGCTGCGGAGTGACGGGGCGCGGAAGGTCTAGCGGCTCAATTTTGAAGACCATCGCTAGGCCACCTTGCCGCCGAGATAGCCCTTGGCCGCTGCGCCGCCGAGGCTAAACAGCCCGTTCCAGAACGTATTGCTGGCGTTCTGCTCGGCCTGGGCCTCGGCGTTATTGCTGCTCGCGAGGCCGCTGGCGACGTTCGACGCAACGCCGGTCTGACCCTGCGCAACGTTCTGCGCGACGCCCGCGCGTGCCGCTGCGGTATTCGTATCGAGGCCCGTCAGTGATGTGCCGAGTCCCGTGAGCAGGCTGGCGCGCTGTGCGGCGTCATTGCTATAGAGCCCAGCTTCGTTGCCGTAGACGCCCGCCTTGCCGCTCGCGGCGCCCGCCGTCGTCGATGCCTCATAGGGCAGGAAGCCGAGGAGGCTATTGCGCCAATTGCCGTAGTCCTGAGCCGCGACGCCCTGCGCGCGGTTGCGGATTTCGTCGAGCGTGTTGCCGCTGCCAGCGATGCCGAGCGACGCCGCCCTGTTCGCTGCGGCCTTAGTGGCCTCGTCGACGGCGAATTGATAGCCGGGGCTGGTCGTGAATGCCGACTGAGCGCGCGCAGTGCCATCCGCACCGTTCACGCCGAGCGAGTCGAGGGCGAGACTGGTCGCGCCGCCGTATTTCGTGGCGAGGTCGGAAAGCGGAGTGTACGCGTCTACGGCATTCCCGTAAGCGTCGACGGCTTTGTTCTCACCCGTATCAACCGCGCTGAGCGCCTGGTTGCCGTAGTTGGTGAGGGTATTCGTGCCGGTCTTATAGGCGTTATTGAACAGGCTGTCCGCGGTCGTGCCGTATGTGCTCAGCGCGTTGTTCGCGGTCGTGCCGTAGTTCTGATAAAGCGCCGCGTTTTGCGACGCCGCATTCTTGGCGGCGTCGTTAGTGAAAATATCGAAAATTCCCATTCTCAGGCAGCCTCATAAGTGATCGAACATTCCAAAAGCGCCCCGTCGACACCGGGATAGGTGCCGTCGTATTTGCGCACTCGGAAGTTGGCGGTAGACACCACCTTCACATTGAGAGATGTCGAATCCAATTGATTTTTCCCGCAGCCCACATGACCTAGAATTGCATTAGGCGCTACAGGGACGGAAACATCGATATATCCAGCGGCAGTGCCGTTGGTCGTGATGGTGATGCCAAAATTGACAAAGACGAGCTTGCCGAGCTGATAATAGCGCCCGGTCGCGGCAACCGTTGTGAACGAGCCCGTTTGTGGCGCAAGCGTTGGCGTAAACGTGACCCACGTCCCGGCAATCGTCCGTTGCACCCGTAGAAGCCAGTCGTACCAAGGCTTAGCCGGGACAAAGCTTTGCGCATCTGTTAACGGAACGTCCTGCCCCGGAATAGGCAACAGCGAGGCCATTACACTCTCGGGCTTTCGGCTTGCGTGGCGTTCATAAATCCAACATGCACCGGGTCAGCAATGTCGATCCGCCAACGCCGCCCGTTCCATGACGATCGGCCAGTGCAGGCAATCAGCGACACAAGCTGATCTGTCTCGGATTGCCGCCCGAGTTGTCGGATCAGCGGCGCGCGGTAAGTTTGGCCGCCGTCGTCGGACCACGAAATCTCGACGGTCGGGTCGGTCTGTATCGGGTCGCTGCCAGCAGAAATGCCGACGCCGGTGACGAAATTGAAGTCCGCTCGCCCTACTCGGGCACCGACCGGGAATTTCTCTACTGCGGCGCTTTCCAGCCGCCAGCGAAACGGGCTGCTGATCTCTTGGTGAACGGCTGACGTGATCTCTTGAATGTTGCCCGTCTGCGTATCGCCGCAAAGCCACTTGCCGAAGGCGCCGATGCCGCCGGTGATGCGCGAGCGCGTCAGCCCGTAGCTGTTGCGCTCAGCCCATGTCGAATTATTGAGGTCGAACACCCACGACCACGTGCTCGATGACACAAGCACAAAGGCGTGGCCCCGGCTCATGTAGACCGAGACTTCAAGCGCGGTCTTGTCGGACACTGCTTCGATCAGGCCGTCGAGGTCCGGCGGGCTGATCTTCTCGGGCGTGTAGCCGTTTAGCCGGTAGACGCAGTTATCGTCGCCGACCCAGACGAGAGCTCGCCCGAAATTGTCCTCGTGTCCGGCCACACAGTAAGGTCCCGCAATTCCGCGCGGGATGACAACTGCCCGCTGGAACGGGAAGGGAGTCGCTCCGACATCGGCCCACACTTCGGTCGTGAAGCTGCCGAATAGGAATAGCTGGCCGCCGAATGGAATGCCACGGGTCAATCCGTCCGGCTTGGCCTCGGCTGTGCCGAACGACAGCGCATTGACGGTTGTGGCGTTCAGGTCGCTAGCGAAGGCGCGGCCATCGCCGACCGTAAATACAAAGAAACCATCGATGCAGCAGACCGAATTGCACGATGGCAAATCGGCGTCAGGCGAACTATTCGTCACAGCCGACGACGTGAACGTGGCGATGTTGCCGTCAGGATCGACGAACACTTTGTCGGGCGTGCCGGCTTTGTTATTGACGGCAAAGAACCCCTTTTTGCTGCCGGTGAGGTTGCCGACGTTGGTCGATGAACCGCCCGAGCTCGTGAACTTCTCAAGCTTGCCGTCGAAGGCGCAATAGAGCACGCCGCCGCTAAGCAAAGCGCCACGAAAACCGCTGCGGCCCGTGGTGCCGAAGTTCCGCAGACCCGGCGCGCGTCTGTACACGACCGGCGATGGTGCTGTGTTCGACAGGGGCTCGACGTAGCCGTTTATGATACGTCCGCCGCTTTCCTGAAACCTGATTCCCGGAGACGTGCTCGTCGGGAAAGGTATATCTACGACGCCGGCCATTACTGCCCGGTCGTGAAGTTAAACGGCGCATAGCGGTGGCCCGCGCGCAGTTGAATATCCGTAGTCAACAGCTTGCGAGTCCGCGGTGGCCGTTGAATGCGCCGCAGCGTCTCCTCGGCTTGGTCGGAAATGACTTTCAGTGCGGCATCGCCGGCGAGGTTGAACGCGGGTGCGACGGCCCAGGCGAGGCAATCAGCGAGCGCGTTGAAGATCGCGAGTTCGATTTCGCCGCCGTTCGGAGGCGATGCCGTGCCCGCATCTGCGACATAGACGATCTCCTGCGCCTCAAGTTCGGCGATCGTGCTGTCAATGTGGCCATCAACGCGGCCGACCTCCTCGTCGCTCGGCGCTTGGCCGGGGACGAGGACGCCGAGATTGTCGAGCACGGCGTCGATAAGCTCGCGCCGCGTCCTGGTGGTCGCCATTATTTATTCACCGCTTTGAGTATCCCAAAGGAGAAGGAGGTAGAACCCCATAACGAGGCCGCTGGCGCCAATGGCGACCCACACTACGGTGGTCACGCCGTCACCTGCTGAATCTCCGCGTTTGCAGCAGCCTTGGCTTTCTGCTCAAGGATTCCTTCGTAACGGAGGTGGTAATTAAATGTGCCGATGTGATCGATCTTGTGCCGGACGTTGGCCCAAATCTCGAACCCAGCGTCGCGCACGCGATGGCAGAACGACACGTCCTCGGAGAGCCGCCCGAAGTCGGGCGATTGGATCACGTCGAACATGCGCAGAATGCGCGGCATTCCGCTTGGCTCAAGCCGCGACATGGCTTTGCGCAAGTATTCGGGCATCTTGTCCGAAAGCTCGGGCTTTCGCCGGAGCATTTCGTCGATCATCTTGCGCGAAATCCACATCACGCCGCCACCGAGCGCGGTCGCCGGCAGGAAACCGTGATTGTCCTGCGCGTCCTTGAGCGAGTGCCCGAGCGGCGCGTTGCCGACGATGCTCGGCGTCATTTCGCGGCGGGCATAAAGAGCGCCCATCAGCGGCTTGTCGAACTTGATGAAATCGCGGATCAGCTCGGGGGAAAAGCCCATATCCGAGTCGATGAACAGCATGTGGCTGAATTGTTTCTGATTGTCGTACCACATGGTCAGAAACAGATTGCGGACCTCGGCGATGTCCGCAGCCGAGAACCACGCAAGCTGATTGGCGATGCCGCAGCGCGTGAGAAACTGACCGATCGAGTAGATCGTCTCGGCAGTTTCGGCCCGCATTGTGCTGCCATACGCCGGGCAGCAAATGAGGACGCCAGTCGGCCGGCGGCTCATATCGAGCACCGCGACGGCTTAACAGCCTGCATTGCGTAGATGAAATTCTCGCCCTGCACTTCAGCATAGGGGCAATCGAAGTCGGCTTTGTAGATGTGGCGATAGTCGGTCATCGCCGTGTTGCCGATCTGCGCGTCGTAGTTCGGCTGCATCAGGAACACGAACTTTTCGCCGGAAATGATCTGCGCGTGGCCGGGATCGCTCCATGCCCACGGGCTCGACCAGTGCGGTGACGTGCCGAACAGGACGCCGCCCGGTTTCAAAATCCGATACCACTCGGTCCACTGCGCAAAGAAATCCCGCCAGTCGCCCTGGCGGCCTAAGTGCTCAAGCACCTCGTAGGCGTGAATTTCGTCGAAGTGGTTGTCGGGGAACGGCAGCGGCCGGATATTGAGGTCATGCACCACGTCGGGCTGCACGGTCGGGTCGATGTCGAGAGTGACCAGCTCTTTCCATTCCTCAGAGCCGGGCAGCGACATCCGCTTGGTATGGTTCGAGCCACACCCGACAAGCAATTCCATTTTTGCCTCCGCAAATAAAAGCCCCCGGCGGGTTGATTCCCGCCGAGGGTTAGTCAGTTCAGACTGTCAGGCTTAGGTGCCCGACAGACGGGTCGCGAGCCGCGGATCGACCGCCTTGACGCCGTAGAGAACGTCGAGACGATAATTCGCGATGTCGGTCGAGCCCGTGTAGTACGGGATCAGACGGACGCTCAGGCCCTTATAGCTCTCGCGCGCCACGTCGACGGCGCCCGGCGGCTTGATCATCGGCACAACGGCCAGCGCAAACGCGTTCCGGTGGAACACGAGATTCTGCTGGTAGTTGGTCGAAGCCGTGCCGACAATGGTGATCGTGGCAGCGTCAGCCGCAACCGCGCTCACCGTCTGGAACGCGCCGGTCGTGATGATCGGCGGGCTGATGGTGAGGGTCGTGGTCGAGGTCGTGGTGCCGTTCGCAGTCGCGTCTGCCTTCACGACGAACTGCTGCAGGTAGGGCAGCGTCGCCTTCGTTACCGGATTGACCGCGAACACCGCGGAGATGGTGAACACTTCGCCCTGCTTGATCGTGACGGAAGCGTCCCAGCCCTTGGTATTCAGGGTCATGGTGCCGGTATCCTGCGAAGTCGCCCAGTCGGTCGACTGAGTGGCGTTCACAACCGGCGTGCTATTGTCGCGGGTGCCTGTAGCGAGCGTCGGCGCGTTCTGAGACATGAACGTGTCGACATCGGCGATCGAGCCAATCGAGCCCTTGCGGTAGGCCGGCTGCGCGACATTCTGCATGTACAGAGCCGTCTGTGAGCCTGCGAGTGCCCAATAGTCGGTCGGCGACAGAACACCATAGCGGCTGTCCTGCGGGACCGCGCCCTGGTCAAGGCGCTCAGTAGCCTTCGCGAAGTCGGCGAAGCTGTCGACGGTCGAGCCGGCAGTGCCGACCCAATTCCACACGTCCTTGTATAGTGCCATCAGGTCGCCGTCGACCTGGTTGGCGAGCTGCACCATTGCCGGCTTGATCACGCGCTCAGCAAGCTCGTCGATGTTGAGGGTCAGTTCCTGAGAGGTGAACTGCCAGTCAACACCCTTTTGCTTGTTGATGACGATCGAGGTTTTGCCCTCGCTCACGTCCTGATTGCTCGCAGTGCGGCCATCACGAACGGTGAAGTCGGTCGGGCGCTTGATCGAAATCGTGTCGCCGGGCGTGTACCCGTTGACGCGCTTGTCGTACTCGTTTTCGTAACCGCGATAGACCTGCTTGGCCATCACGAGTTCGTTGTCGAGAATCTTGACCGCGGCTTGCGCGATCAAGCTTGTAGTAAGTTGGCGATTAGCCATTTCTGCTTAGGCCCTTAAATTTGGGCGCCTCGATACGTCTTCTTGAGCCATGCATTGAGCGCGGCTTCGGGAGAGGGCGCAGCGGCGCCGCCGCGTGGCGGCTTGACCGGGGGAGGCGCCTGGGTTTGCTTTTTGGGTTGCGGCAGAGACAGCCGGGCCTCGATGCGACCGATTTCGCGAGCGGCTTGGCGCTCGGTCATTCGGTTGAGTTCATCGAGCCTGCCGGGATTTTTGGCGAGGTAGTAGACAACGTGTGCGGACTTGTCGGAGTCGAGGATCAGGTCTTCGACTACCGGCGATGCCTTAAGGTCTGCGGATTTAGCCGCCTTCATCACGTCGTCGAAGTCTTTCGCACGCTCGCGAAATTCCTCGACGCGCTCCTGATGCGCCTCGGCGAGCTCGGCACGCCGTTCGGCCGCTCGGGCCTGATGGCGCTGTGCTTCGCCTTGCACGCGGCGGGTTTCAATCCGCTTGTCGATCTCGTAGGCAGTTTGCGCACGCTCAAAGGCGAGATAATCGCCCTTGAAATCTGCTTCCTGCGGCGGCTTGCCGATGATCTTCTCGACCTCGCTCGCCACATCTGCGGCTGAGGGGCTGCCGCTTGTGCGGCTGCTCGCCTCGGCGAGTTGGGCTTTCAGTCGATCAATCTGGCGCTGGTAACGTGCGTGTCGAGGTTCGCGTTTGGGCTTGGCTTTTTCGTCCTTGCCCTCGTCGTCCTCGCCGTCGCCGTCCTTAGCCTCGGTTTCGTCGTCGCTGCCGTCCTCCGATTTCTCGGAGTCGTCTGTCTCTGTTTCGGCCTCGTCGGTCTGTTCGACCTCTGTGGCCTCAGACTGTTCGTCGTTCCCCGGCTGCTCGCTTTGGGCGGCCTCGGTCCCGTCTAGGGTGTCGTCCTGCATTTGAGTTGCACTCGTAGAAAAGCCGCCCGGAGGCGGCTTGGTCATCGTGGCGGCTGTCCACGTCGCGCGGACGCCTGCCCGAAGCTCTTAAACGCGGCCTTGACCGCGGTATGCCTTCCAAGAACGGCGCGCGGCCTTGTTCTTGGGGAAATGCTTGCCCCCGATCGACGTGCGCTTTTTGACGGGGAAGCGCGCGACCGGCGCGGCGATGGCTTTCGCCATTAGTAGACGTATCCCCACGCGTTAATCATCGCGTGCAGGGCGCCCGTGCCGAATGTCGGCATGGAAACGACAACGGCTGTCTCGGGCGTTGCTTTGAGGCAGACCGGGAAAGTCACGGTGAGGCTCGGCGTCGCAGTGGTTGCGCCGGCGATAACGAGCACCTGATAGGTCTGCGTGCCTCCGATTAGCCCCGTGATAGTCAGCGCAACGGTCGTCGCCGATGTGGCGCCTGTGCCGCGCATGTCGAAGCCGCAGAGGTAAATTGACTTCCCGGCGCCGGCAGTGGGCGCGGTGAGCGTGGCTGTCGCGGTTGCTGCGGCGACATCGCCCGAGGTCGCATTGATCGCGACTGCTCGGTCGGGAAGCTCTTGGTAAGTCGTGCCAGCAAGCGCGGGCGTCACGAGCGCGAGGGCGCAGAGGACGGCGATTAGCTTACGCATGGGTTTTGCTTCTCCAATACCGCGGCCAGTGGCGCGGGCTGAAATCTTCAAAGGTTTCGAGGCATCGTGCGCACAGGTAGAAGTCGGCGCATTTGCGTTCGGTGACGATGCGAGCCTTGCCCGATGTGGTCAAGTTGACAGCGCGGTCGCAGCCGTCGCAGAGGACGCGCGTGCTCAGTGGTGCGTCAGGAGCAGGATCGCGCACATTTCCTCCTCGTCGCGCAATCGGCGCAGCAAGGCGTTGGCGTGGGCCTCGACGGCTGTCTCGCGGTAAGCGTTGAGCGCATCACGCTCCTCGGCTCGCCGCTCGGCGATGAAGGCCGCAATAGCGCCCTCCAGTTCGTCGATCTGTCGCCCGAAATACTCGCCTGCGAATTGGTCGAGGCCAGGCGCGAGCGCAATGACCGGCTCGGCTAACTCGCGCTCAAGCTCGTCGCAGATGTCCTTGAGCGGTCTGCCGCGCCCTGGTCCGCGTCGCGAGCGGGGGTAGGGGAATGCGGGGCCGCCGCCGGCAACCGGCGCAGTGCTGATAAATTCGGCGCTGAGACTATCGATCGCCGTCGCAGTTTCCGCGACGGTTTCGTTGATGGTCGTCGCGCCGGCGCTTACGGAGTCCGCTGCTGTCGCGGTTTCCGAGAGGCTGTCGGCAAAGACCGCTGCGCCGCTATCGCTATCCGATGCGCTTCCGGTTTCCGAAACCGTCGAGCCGAACACCGCGGCCGCGGCGATCGTGTCGCTAGAGGACCCGGACTCGCTTAACGTCGGGCCGAAGACGACCGAGGCGCTGTCAGTATCAGCCGCAGTGCCGCTTTCGGCCTGGGCCGAGGCAAAAACCGCAAGCGCGCTGTCGGTGTCGCTTGCGCTCGCAGACTCAGAGGCCGTGCCCGTGAGTAGCAGGCCGCCGGTAATGGAGTCTGAGGCCGAGCCGGTTTCGGATATGCTCGACGCGAAAACAGCAGCCGAACTGCTGGTATCGGTCGCCGAAACCGACTCGGAAAGCGTATTAGCAAAGACCGCTAAATTCGTTAGCGTCTCGGCCGCTGTGGCCGATTCCGCTACCGTGAAGTCATACGCGTTCCCGACGAGGGCAGACTTGCCGACTATTACCGGCCGGGACGGGTAGCCTCTGAAGTGACGAGCCACATCCTAGCCTCAGACCTGCACAATCATGTAGGCGTAGGCGTTGACGCCAGTGCCGAACTTGACGCGGATGCGCGCGAACTTTGAAACCTGGATGACCGGCTCGCGGCCCAGCGGGAATTGCTGGACGAATTGATTTGTGGGCGCGATAAGCTGCGGGCCGGCGAGGTTGCGGATCGTCGTGATCGAGCCCTCGCCGCTCGCGTTGTAGCCGGTCGAGGTAGTACCGACCACGATCAGGTTCGTCGTCGGGTCGCCGCCGTTCAGCGCGTCAGCATCATACTTCGTGATGTCGTTGGCGACTGACGCCGTAACGGTGGCCGCCACGTCCGTTTCGATCAACTCAATTTTGCCCGGCGTTGCAGCGGCGGAGGCGTCAAACGACACGCCCCATTCGATGATTTTCGCCGTGATCGTAGCCGAGGGTTTGACTTGCAGCAGCGTGATAATGCTCGTGCCGGTCGCCAGCGTCGCAAACGATGCAGTGGTCTGCATCGGGCCGCTGCCGATCAAATAAAGTGCCATATTTCACCAATTTCTGCTGCGATTGATCGACTGGTTTATCGCGTAAATTAATTGTTGGACGGTCGCTGCGGCCGTCCACGTCAGAACAATAATGCCGGCGGCGCCAGCGCCGGATGTGGCTTTGGTCGAGCCGTTGCCACCTGACCCGTTGTTGTAGCAAGCGCCAGAGCCCGCCCCGTAAAGCCCCCCGGTCCCGCTGGTGATTGCCGCATTCGTCGCACCACGACAGCCGCCGCTCCCGCCACCGCAACCGTGAACACCGTCACCTAGTTCTGTGCCGGGATTGCCATTGCTCGACGCCGAACTGCTGCCAGCGGTTCCCGTACCGCCAGACGTGCCATCACCCTGCCCGCCAGCCGATGCGGTTGACACGCCAGTATCAACCCCGTGCGTCCCCACGCCGTTTGGGCCACCTGCACCGCCGCCACCCGACGCGCCGAGAGTAGCCGTCTCATTCCCGCCACGACCGCCGTCATTGTTGGCGGCAGCGCCTGTCCCCCCGGTTCCGCCTGCACCGCCGTTTTGTGGTTGAGTGCCGACAGCGCCGCCCTTGCCAGGGTTCGCAATCAGGCTAGTAGTATTCCAAAGCGTTGCTGTGCCATCTGCACCCGCTATTTGCTGGTTCCCGCCTCCCGCCGTAGTGGCCTTGGATGCCCCGCCTTGGCCGATTTGCATGGGCGTAGCGCCGCCAGGGTCGGAAAAATTTGCTATCTTTCTATATTCACCACCGCCGCCGCCCGTGGTCGTAGGGCCGCCGCTTTGCTGCGCTGCTGCCCCACTGCCCCCGCCACCAACCCCTTCAACGAAATTGTTGGCGTTATTCCAACTCGGCGAAAGGCCCGACAGCGTGACACTCGTGCCACTCGTCTGAAACGACTGCGATGACAGCCAGAACCGTTGAAATTTTCGGTCTAGCCAGAGCTCAATGAACCAATCGCGTTGCCAGCCCTGAGAATGCGGCTTGTCGAGAAAGTAAATCCGATCTTGCCAAATGTGCGGAATATGGCCGAGCAAGTGCTTGCGGGTCCACTCGGCATTCCACATCATCAGTTCAAACCTAGCGCCTTTGCCACTTCCCCATGTGAGGCGAATTGCTTGTATGCGGCCGGCGACATCGTTCGCGCCCGCTCATCGCGGGAAAGCTTTGATTTTGCGTCGATTTCAATGCGGCGAATTTTGTTAGTCACCACGTCATAGACGACAGTGACCGACTTCACGCTGGGCGCCGGAAAAATGCGTTGAACACATTGCCCAAGGCGGTGCTGATCTGCGCGTCGGTTACGACGGCGGCGCGCGTCGCCGCGTTGGCGGCGGTGATAGCGACTGTGCCATTAGAGGTCGCGGCGTTAATCACGCCGCTGTCGGTAGCAATTGCATTGGCGAAGAGCGGAACGAAAGAATCCGGGCTGTTGATCACTTGCGCCGTATAGGTCACGCGCTCGCGGTGATAGCCGGTGCTGTCCGCCTCATTGCCGATGGTGACGCATCCCTGAATCATCGCAGCGCGAATGCGGCCCTGGAATGCAGAGTCGGATCGCAGCGCGTCCATATCTGAGAATTGAACCGCCATTGTCTGTGTGCCTCTTACAGAGCCAAGCTATAGGTGACGTTGATCGTGTCGCCGTTCACCACGGCGCGCGAGCCCGAGAACGAGCCGGATGACAGCAAAACGGCCCGGGCCGCCGTGTCGCCTGCGGACGAAATGCCCGCTGCACCGATAGCGCAAAAGGCGCCGGTAATCGTCGCCGAGCCGGAGATTGCGAAGGATGCGGCCGAGGAGGTGGCTTTCGAGCCGGACGACGCGGCGCTAAACGACGGCGTCACGCGGCTGGAAACAGTGCTCTCGACCTGGGGCGACGGCGTCGCATAGGTGCTCGCCGCGTTGCCGACCGTCGTATGCAGCCCGAGCCTGATCGCCGCATAGGCCGCGCCGAGCCCGAGAAACTTGTCGAGGATGGCGTTTTTGCCCTCAGTGGTCACGAGGTTGTGGGCAACATCGGTCCACTTCAGATTCCCGTCCTTGTCGTAGCACTCAACGTGATACATCCCGACCGGGATCAGTGCCTCAGCCGCGTCGCCTCGGCGCACAAGGCTGGCGCCCACCGCAGCCGCGGCGTTCAATTTGTCGTCCATACTGATTTGTCCTATAGAGTGCGCCCCCAACGGAGGCTTTTCAGATGCCTAGTTGCGGGACGTGCAGGTATTGGGCGCCGATCAAGCACCCGAGCACCGGCGAAAACACGAAAGTCGGTCACTGCGTCTGGCGCCCGCCGGTGCTGCACCTCGTACCAATGGAGGTGGACGGCAAGCAGGACCTCGTGCAGCGCAGCTTTTTCCCGATGATCGATGCCGATCGCTGGTGCGGTCAGTGGGAGCGCACCGGGGCGACAATCTCCGCGAGATTGATCACGCCGGCGGAGTTACAGCAGGACCTGGAGTCGGCGCGCCGAGATTTTGAGGCGCAGGACTAGCCTCGTCGAACACGAGCTGCATTCCCTGCGGCGTGCGCTTGATGCCGGTCGGGCGCTTTTGGTTCGCCAGCTTTTCGAGGGTGCCGCGCAGATCGCTCATGAACGGCGGTTCAGGCGGGACGGCCAGCTGATCGACGTGCGTGCCGACTGAGTCGGCGATTTGAATGACGGCGGCCTTTAGCTGCTCAATTGCGTCGGCAAGCGCCTCATAGCGCGGGTCGGCCTGCGTCTGCGCCGTCGTGGCGTTGTGCTCGGCGGCGATCGCATTCTTGTCAGCGATCGAAGCGGCGTGGCCGGCCATCGTCTGCTCGTGCGTCATGCGGGC
>Ga0134124_10001029_pt1 | contig 22335 bp, 11 predicted proteins | sample KB304_FD_96880 | JGI IMG/M metagenome (GOLD analysis project Ga0134124, IMG submission 96880) | Terrestrial soil microbial communities without Nitrogen fertilizer from Kellogg Biological Station, Michigan, USA - KB3-0-4 | ecosystem: Environmental > Terrestrial > Soil > Unclassified ... | reverse complement strand
GGCTCCTTCGGTCGGCAACGGCGCGGGCCAGTGCCCGTTCTCGTTCGCGGCGGGTGACTACACCTTCTACGGCCGCTACAACTCGGTGGCCGGTCAGGACCAGCGCGAGCCGCTGGCCACGACATTCGCTTCCCGCTACATCAACGGCGGCGCGTTCTCGGGTGGCACGGACCTGATCGTCTGGCGCGACTCGAAGACCCGTCCGGTGGGTACCAACGGCACGCACTCCTGCTCCACGGTTCCCTCGTGGTTCCCGCTGAACCAGACCGACGTGGTTGCCTTCGACGAGACGGAGAACCCGACCGATCTGTGCTTCCAGGGTGACAACGTCTCCCCGCCGACCGGCGGCACGCTGACCTGCTTCCCGCTGGAGACGCAGCGCGTCCACCTGGCTGGCGGCAACGTCGTCGCCGCGGATCCGGGTCCGCCGGCTCCGTTCGGCTGGATCTACCTCAACCTGAACCACTCGCTCGCCGCCGGCGACCCGTATCCGGGCCGCGCCCAGGCGTGGGTGATCACCTCGATGTCCGCGTCCGGCCTGTATGAGGTCGGTTACGACGCCATCGCGCTCGACAACGCCACCTCGACGGTTGCCGGCGGCGTGATCCTGATCCCGTAAGACAGCACCCGCTGTCTTGACACCCCAGCCGGGTGGGCCTTCCGAGGTCCACCCGGTTTTTCTTTGTGCGAAGGAGGAAGCGATGAAGAGTCTTTTCACCGTTCTTACAGCGGCTCTGCTGCTGGGTGCTCCGGCCGGAGGGCTCGCCGCCGGCTCCTACGTCCTGCGGCCGGCGCGGGTGTTCACGGCGGAGGACGCGACAGCCCATGCCGGTTGGGTGGTGGTCGTCGAAGGCGAGCGGATCACGGCGGCCGGACCGGCGGCGACGGTCAAGGTGCCGGCCGGCGCGGAGGCGATCGATCTTCCGGACACCACTCTGCTGCCCGGATTGATGGATCTCCACTCGCACCTCTTCCTGCACCCGTACGACGAGACGCTGTGGAACGACCAGGTGCTCAAGGAGCCGGTCGACTACCGGACCATCGTGGCCGTGCGCCATGCCGAGGCGACGCTGCGCTCCGGATTTACCACCCTGCGGGACCTCGGCACCGAAGGCGCGGGTTACGCCGATCTGTCGCTCAAACGGGCGATCGACGAAGGGATCGTGGCCGGGCCGCGCCTTGAGGTGGCGACGCGCGCCATCGTCGCGACCTCCTGCTATGGCCCCGGCCCGCGCGGCTTCAGGCCGGACCTCGAGTTGCCGAAGGGCGCCCAGGAGGTGAGCGGCGCTTCGGAGATCCTCGCCGCGGTGCGCGAGCAGGCCGGACACGGAGCGGACTGGATCAAGGTCTACGCCGACTACCGCTGCGGGCCGGGCGGCGCCCAGTCGCCCACCTTCACCCAGGAGGAGCTGAACGTGCTCGTGGAGGCGGCGCACACGCTCGGCCGCAAGGTCTCCGCGCATGCCGAGACGGCGGAAGGGATGCGCCGCGCGACTCTCGCCGGCGTCGACACCATCGAGCACGGCTACGGTGGCACCGACGAGGTCTTCCGGCTGATGGCGGAGCATCACGTCGCCTTCTTTCCGACCCTCGCCGCCGAGGCCGCCTATGCGCAGTACTTCGACGGCTACGTGCCCGGCGATGTCCCGGGAAAAACGCCGCCGACCGAGGGGATGCGGCAAGCCGAACGGGCGTTCAAGGCGGCGCGCAAGGCCGGAGTGACGATCGGCTGCGGCAGCGACGTCGGAGTCTTCGCCCACGGCACGAGCTGGCGCGAGCTCGACTGGATGGTCCGCGACGGCATGAAGCCCGCCGAAGCCCTGCTCGCCGCGACCGCGGTCGACGCCCGCGTCCTCGGCTGGCAGGACCGCCTCGGCCAGATCCGCCCCGGCTTCCTCGCCGACCTGGTGGCGGTCGCGGGCGATCCGACGAGCGACATCACCGCCGTCAAAGAGGTCCGCTTCGTGATGCGCGGCGGTGCCGTGGTGCGACGCCCGGGCCAGTAGCCGTCGCCGCCGTCCGCCGATGACTCGGAACGGTCCGCCAATAACTCACCTCTGTCCGGAAATAACGGAGGGCGGTCCGCCGATAACTCACCCTGGTCCGCCAATAACTCACTTTGGTCCGAAAATAACGGGTGACGGTCCGGCAATAACTCATCTTGGTCCGGAAATAACTCGCTGCTGTCCGCCGATGACGGGAAGGAGTCGCTCCGACGAGCTGTCGGGGGCCGGCAACGGCTACTCCGGCCGTGGTGCGATGCTCTTGACCCGGCCCACCTGGCCGTTGGTCAGCCGGACCTTGATTCCGTGCGGATGCGTCGGGGAGCTCGTCAGAATGTCCCGGACGATGCCGCGGGTCGTCTTGCCGGTCGCCTGGTCCTGCTTGAGGACGATGTCGACGGTGAGACCCGGGCGGATGTCCTGTCTGCGTGTGCCGTCCATGGCGCCATCGTATCCGCACCTCTCTCGTTTCACGGCATAGCAACATCTCTATGGTAGGGTTTGCATGCAGTCCGAATGAGGAGGTCCGGGTTGTCCGTTCGATCAGCCGCCACAGCGTTTCCTGGCCTGCCGGGCTGCCTTGTCGCAGTCCTTGCCGGGAGCCTGCTCCTCACGGCCGGCGCCGGGTGGGCGAGCACGATCTCTCCTCCCCTGCCCGGAGCCCCGGACTACGTCCATGAGGTGTTCAGCTCCTCCGACGGCCTGCCGGTGGCGGGCGTCAGCGAGGCTGTGCAGACCCGCGACGGCTATCTCTGGCTTGCCACGTTCGACGGGCTGGTGCGCTTCGACGGGGTCCGTTTCGAGACGTTCGACAGCGAGCGGGTGCCGGCCCTGGGGAGCAACCGGATCATCGATCTCGCCGAGGACCGCGACGGCTCTTTGTGGGTGCTCAGCGAGCAGGGGCATCTCGCGCGCTACCACGACGGCGCGTTCAGTGGCTGCCCGGCGCCGCAGGCGGGGCGCGCGGCCTGCGGGCTCCGGCAGGCGGGCGCCGCGCTGTTCACCGTCCTGACGGCCGATCCTGCCGGTGGGCTGTGGACCGGCGGCCCGTCCGGCCTGTTCCAGATCGCCGCGGGCGAGCTCCGGCAGGCCGCGGGGTTGCAACCGGCGGCGCCGATCAAGTCGCTCTTCTGGGACCACGGCGGGCGGATCTGGGTGGGCACGTGGCGCGGCCTGTGGATGGGCCAGCCGGGTCGCTTCGCGCCGGTGGCGCTGCCGCCCGGGTCGTTCGATTCCAACTATCCGTCCGTCGCGGAGGATGGAGAGGGAGGGATCTGGATTGCCGCGTCGCTGGGCGCCGGCCGGCTGCGCGGCGGGGTCTGGGCTCCCGAGGTCACCGGCGATGGATTCGTCGTCCGCGGTCCCGACGGCGGGATCTGGATCTCGCTTCAGGAGAAGACCGGGAACCGGCTGCTGCGCTATCGCTCCGGCCGGCTCGAAACGGTGCTCACCGGCCCTGTCGGAGACCACCGCCTGCTCCCCGGACGCAGCCTCTGCCTCGGTCCCGGCGGCGAGGTCTGGGCCGCCTGGACGCAGACCCTCTACCGCGACGGCGCCCCGGTCCTGCGCATGCCTCCGGACCAGATCGGCTTCACCTCGCTGCTCGTCGACCGCGAGGGCACCCTCTGGGCCACCACCTCGCTGTCGGGAGAGATCCACGCCCTGATGCCGTCGCGGGTCAGCGCGTTCGGCACCCTCGAAGGGCTGCCGAGCGCCGGCGTCACTCCGGTGTTCGCGGACCGCGACGGCACGATCTGGACCGGGGGCAGGAATTTCCTCGCCGCGCTCGCTCCCGACGCCGCCCGCTTCCGCGTCGCCGCCGGGCCCGCGGGCGCGTTGCAGACCGTCCAGGCGATCCTGCGCGACCACGCGGGAACGCTCTGGGTCGGGACGTCGCGCGGTTTGTTCTCATACAGCGGTGCGGGGATCGCCGCGGTCGCGAGCTCCCCGGTGCCGGTGGACCTGGCGGATCTGCGCACGCCGGTCGTGCGCGCGCTCTATGAAGATCGCCGCGGCGCCCTCTGGGTCGGCACCGAGACCGGCCTGTTCCGCCGGGCGCCGCCGTCCGAAGCCGGCCCCCCGAACAACCGCTGGACACATTGGACGGCGCGCGAGGGGCTCCCGCACCCGGTGGTGCGGGTGATCCGCGAGACGCCGGACGGCACGCTCTGGCTGGGCACCAACGGCGGCGGCCTGATCCGCTTCGCGAACGGGCGCTTCACCGCGGTCACCAGCGCGCGCGGGCTGTCCAGCGACCTGGTGCGGGCGATCTGGCCGGCGCCCGGCGGCAAGCTGTGGATCGCCACCGAGAACCGCGGCATCAACCGCCTCGACCCCGCCGCCGTCGACCGTCCGCAGGGGCCGAAGATCGACGTCCTCAGCGAACGGCAGGGGCTCTACGCCAACGGCGTCCATCAGATGGTCGCCGACGACCTCGGCACCGTCTGGATGAGCAGCAACCGCGGTCTGTTCCGGGCGCGGCTGCGCGATCTCGATGCGGTGGCGGACGGCAGCCTGCCGCGGCTGGAGACCGTCGCCTACACCGAACGTGACGGGATGCGAAGCCGCGAGGCCAACGGCGGCGTGCAGGACTCCGGCCTGCGCGATCCGGCCGGCAGGATCTGGTTCCCGACCCAAGGCGGCCTGGTGTCGATCGATCCGCGCCAGGCCCTCCACCCGCGCGAGGCGCCGCCGGTCCATGTCGAGGGGCTGCGGGTCGGCGGAGACGAGACTCCGCTGCCCGCCGGTCCGGGCGGCGCGGTGCGCCTGGAGCCTTCGCAGCGCAGCTTCGCGCTCGAATTCACCGCGCCCTCGTTCCGCGCTCCCGAACGCCAGCGGTTCCGCTACCGCCTGGTCCCCTACGACCGCGGCTGGATCGAGGCCGGAACGCGGCGGGAGGCGGTGTACACCAAGGTACCGCCGGGGCACTACACCTTCGAGGTGCTGGCCTCAGGTCCCGACGGCGCCTGGAGCCAGCAGCCGGCCGCCGTGACCCTTGATGTCGTGCCCCGCTTCTACGAGCGGTCGTGGTTCGAGATCGCCTGCCTGCTGGCGGCTCTGGCGATGGCCGGCACCACCGTCGCCTGGGTGGTGCGGATGCGCAGCGCCCGGCTGCAAGCGCGCCAACGCGACCTCGAACGCCTGGTGGACGAGCGCACGCAGACGATCGGCCGGCAGGCGAACCGGCTGCGCGAGCTCGACTATCTCAAGTCGCAGTTCTTCGCCAACGTCTCGCACGAGCTGCGCACGCCGCTCACCCTGATGCTTGGGCCGCTCCAGGATTCGCTGGCCGGCGAGTTCGGCCCGCTCGGCGGCGATCTCGCAGGGCAGCTCGAGCTGGCGGAACGCAACGCGCAGCGCCTGCTCGGGATGGTGGACCAGCTCCTCGACATCGCCAAGGTCGACGCCGGGCGCCTGCGGCTCGCCCCGCGCCGCGGCGACCTCCGGGAGCTGGTGCGCCGCTGCGTCGAGTCGTTCCTCCCGCTCGCCGAGCGGCGCGGCATCGACCTCGCGCTGGAAGCGCCGGGAACGCCGGTGGAGGTCTGGTTCGACGAGGAGCAGCTCGAGAAGGTGTTCGGCAACCTGCTCGCCAACGCCCTCAAGTTCACCCCCACGGGTGGCACGGTGCGGGTCGCCATCCAGGCTCGGCCCGAGGCGGACCGGGTGGAGGTCACCGTGCAGGACAACGGCCCGGGCATTCCGGCCGATCAGTTGGAGCGCGTCTTCGAACGCTTCCACCAGGTGGCGCAGCAGGCGCCGCCGACCGGCCGGCAGGCGCCTGGCGCCGGGATCGGTCTCGCTCTCGCCCGGCAACTGGTGGAGCTGCACCAGGGCTCGATCGTCGCGCGCAACGTCGAAGACAGCGGAAAGAGCCGCGGCGCCCGCTTCACCGTCACCCTGCTGCGCGGCGTGGGCCACTTCCCCGCCGATCTCCTGGCCGATCTCGCGACGGACGGAGAGCCGACGGCGCCCGGACGCCCGTTCACGCCGCCGCTGGCGCTCGAGCTCGCCGCCTCACCCAGAGACCCGGGGACTGGCCCGGAAGACGACCGGACCACCGTCCTCGTCGTCGACGACAACGCCGAGATCCGCGCCTATGTGCGCCGCCACCTGGAGCCCACCTACCGCGTGCTCGAAGCGGCCGACGGCACCACCGGGCTCGACCGTGCGCGCCGCCTGCAGCCGGATCTGGTGATCAGCGACGTCATGATGCCCGGTCTCGACGGCAACGCCCTCTTCCGCGCCCTGCGCGAAGACGCGGAGATGGAGCTGATCCCGGTCATCCTGCTCACCGCCAAGGCGTCGGCCGAAAGCCGTCTCGAAGGGCTGCGCGACGGGGTCGACGACTACCTGGTCAAGCCGTTCGATCCGCGCGAGCTGCGGGCGCGGGTGGACAACCTCATCGCAGCGCGCAAGCGCCTGGAGGCCCACTTCGAAGGCGATCCCCCGCGGCCGTTGCACGTCTCGGAAGTCGACGTGACCCCGGCGGACGAGGCGTTCCTGAGCCGCGTGCAGGCGACGATCGAGGCCCGCCTGGGGGACACCGAGCTGACCGTCGAATCGCTCGCCGCCGCGCTGGCCTGCGACCGCTCCTACCTCCTGCGCAAGCTGCGCGCGCTGACCGGCGAGACGCCCTCCGACCTGATCCGCTCCTTCCGCCTGCAACGCGCCGAGCAACTGCTGCGCGCGGGAGCCGGCGCGGTGAGCGAGATCGCCTACAGCGTCGGCTTCAAAAGCGTCTCTCACTTTTCGAACGCCTTCCAGGATCGCTACGGAGAGAGACCCTCGGCTTTCGCCGCCCGGCACCGGCGGTGACACCGAAGTCACAAAACGCACTGCCGCTCACGCCGTCCTCCTACAGACAACAATCCGCAGCCTGTGAGCAAGCCGGCCTCTGGCAGAGGCGGACGGGCCGGTGATAGGTTCCCGCTGTTTCCAAACCCACGGTGCCGACCGTGCTGGCCTCCCGGTCCGGGGGGCATCCCAGATGACGTTCCTGTGTTCTTGAGGTCCAACGTATGCTCCGGATGCTCACCGCCATGGCTGTCGCCATGGCCCTCTCGTTCGCCGCTCCAGCGAGCTCGCAACCCCTGATCAAGTCAGCCGTTTCAGTCGACGCCGGCAACACCAAGCAGGCCGGCCAGACCTTCGGCTACCGCTTGACCTACAACTGCAGCAGCACGTCCGGACCCTGTCTGGGCGCACAGGTCGTCGATCTGCTGCCGGCGGAGGTCCAGGAGATCTCTACCGTGCCGGCCAGCCCGACGGGCGACGTGGCCGCGATCAACGTAACCCCCAACTTCGGGGGCAGCGGACGCACGCGCGTGCAGTTCGTGATGGTCAGCCCGTTGACCGCCGGCAACAGCGGCGACCTGCTGATCAACGTCCGCTTCCCGAACGGCTCGACGCCGAACGGCACGGTGGCGACGAACACCGCGGACGCGATCAACCTCGGCGCCTCGCCGGGGACGTTCACCACGCCGCCGGTCAACGTCACCGCCGTGGCCTCGGTCCAGGTTGCGACCACGAAGAGCCTGCTGACCGGCCCGGCGAACCTGGACCTGCCGGAGTCCTACCGGCTGCGCATCTCGGTGCCGAGCAACAGCACGGGCGCGCTCAATCTGAGCTCGGTCGGCCCGGTGGTCGACACGCTCCCCCCGGGCACGGTGTTCAACAGCGCCAGCCCGGCGGCCGACTGCGAGCCCGGGTGCGACGGCACGACGCCGGCGACCGTCACCTGGACCAGCCCCTGCGGCGCGACCATCGCGCCGGGCGGCAACTGCGACATCCAGGTCAACGTGACCTTCCCGAGCGCGACGTTCACCAGCGGCACGAGCGTCACCAACAGCTTCACCGCGACCGGCACGCCGCTCGGCCAGCCGGCGCAGGGCTTCGGACCGGGTACGGTGACGCACACCGTCACCACCTTCGTGCCGTCGGCGACCGCCGGCCTCTCGAAGGGGATCTCGGGCGGCAGCCCCAACCCGCCGACGCTCAGCCAGACCTTCAGCTACGACATCACGCCGTCGAACACCGGCAACGTGCCGCTCGACACCATGGTGGTCACCGACACCCTGCCGGTCCAGCTCAAGCTCACCAGCGTCACCACCGGCTCCTACAACAATCTGTCCCCGTTCGCGGCCGGCGTCGGGGTGCAGGTGAGCTATGAGAAGAACACAGCCCTCGGCACCTTCACCCTCTGGGGGAGCTCACCCAACACCTCCACGAATACGACCCTCACCACGCCGCCGCCGGGCCTGGGAGCCGGTGAGTACGTCACCAAGGTGCGCTGGCAGTACGGCCAGGCGCAGGTGGGCATGGGCGTCAGCACCCGGCCGCAGGTCACCGGCCAGATCATCAATCCCGACAACGCGGGCGCTCCGGTCGCCTTCGGCGCCAGCATCCAGAACTGCGCCGCCCTGACCGCCGTCTACACCGCCGGCCCCACCAACGTGAGCCAGAATTCCTGCAACACGTTCACGCTGAGCGGTCCGTTCGTGCAGCTCAACCCGGCCAAGGACAACCTCACGGGAGGATCGCTCAACACCGGACAGACAGTCTCCTGGCGCCTGCACGTGCGCAGCGACGCGCGGTCGAGCGATCCGGTGCCGCTCCAGGACGTGGTGGCGACCGACCTGCTGCCGGTCGACCTCGTGTTCGTGAGTTGGAGCTTCGACGACCGCTCGACCGGCCTGCCGGCGCCGCAGAATTTCCAGCAGATCCCCAACTACGCCGGCACCGGCCGCACCCTGCTACGCTGGACGTGGAACGCCGGCAGCGGCAACCTCGCGGTCAACCAGGAAGTCTGGATCCTGATCTCGACCACCATCCGCAACGGCGCCAACTTCGGCTCGCTGTCGAACACCTTCAACCTGCAGAGCAATGCGCCGGGCCTCGCCCAGCGCTGCTCCGGCTCCTCGCAGGCCGACACCCTCGACTTCGACGGCGACAGCAGCACGGCGGACACGCTCTGCACCTCGACCAGCTCCGCCACCGTGGCGCCGGTCGCCCACCTGATCTCCAGCAAGCTGGTCGCCGGAGTGTGCGACGGCGGCTTCGGCGCCGCCTCGGCCGGCACGCTGGTCGGCGGCAAGGTGCAGTACCAGCTCAAGGTGCAGAACGACGAAACGGTGCCGATGCAGAATTTCGTGATCATCGACATCCTGCCGTTCGTCGGCGACACCGGCGTGCGCGACACGAGCCCGCGCGGCTCGACCTGGACGCCGCTCCTCGCCGCGCCGATCGTCCCGCCGGCCGGCACGACGCTCTACTACTCCACCTCGGGCAATCCGTGCCGCGGCGAGGTCGGCGGTCCCACCACGAGTTGCGATCCGCCGAACTGGACGACCGTGCCGCCCGATCCGATCTCATCGGTGCGTTCGTTCAAGGTGGAGTTCGGCAACCGCGTCGTCGGTCCGTTCGACTTCGTGAGCTTCACCTTCAACCTGACGGCGCCCGGCGACACGCCGCCCGCGTCGCCGGCCTACAACTCCTTCGCCTACCAGGCGGACCGCGCCGACGGCCTAGGCGCTCTCGCGGCCGAGCCGCAGAAGGTGGGCATCTCGCTCGGCTCCTGCCCGGCGGCGAGCCTCGGCGACTTCGTCTGGGTGGACGTCAACAAGGACGGCATCCAGAACGACGGACCGACCGGCTTGAACGGCGTCTACGCCCGCCTCTTCCAGCCCGGACCGGACGGCATTCCGGGAACCCTCGACGACGTGCCGGTCGGCGTCACAACCACCGGCACCAGCCCGACCAACACGGCCGGCTGGTACAACTTCCCCGGTCTCGCGCCCGGCAGCTACTTCGTCTGCTTCACGGCGCCCCCGACCTTCCTCTTCACCACGCCGGGCCAGGGCACCGCGGCCACCGGCTCCGACGCCAACACCGTCTCCGGCTGCACGCCGGTGGTGACGCTGGCGCCGAACGAGAACAATCCGGACGTCGACGCCGGCCTGATCGCCACCCAGCTCGCGGCGCTCGGCAACTACGTCTGGTTCGACCACAACAGCGACGGCGTGCAGAACGAGTCGACCTGGGACGGCGTCAACGGCGTCACCGTCCGGCTGTACGTCGACAACGGCAACGGCACGCAGGAGCCGGGAACCGGCGACGCGCTGGTGGCGACCACGGTCACCGCCAACGACGTCTACGGCCAGCCGGGCTACTACCTGTTCGACGGCCTGATCCCCGGGCTGCCGTACTTCGTGCAGTTCGTGCGGCCGGCTTCGGCGACCGCCTTCACCACCCAGAACGCGGGCGGTGACGACACCGTCGACTCCGACGCCAGCCTGACCAACGGCGCGACGCAGATCGTGACCCTCGCGCCGAGCGAGGTGAACCGCACTCTCGACGCCGGCCTGGTGACCGCCGCGGGCACTCTCGCTCTCGGTGATCAGGTGTGGCTCGACACCAACGTCAACAACAACGGCCTCTTCGAGCCGCAGAACGGCGAGACGGGGATCGACAACGTCCGCCTCGACCTCTACCTCGACGCCAACAACGACGGCCTGCCGACGATCAACGAATACGCCGGCACGACCTTCACCGCCACCCAGAGCGGCTTCGCCGGCCGCTACCGGTTCAACAACCTGGCGCCGGGCAACTACATCGTGGTCGTCGATCCCTCGAACTTCGCGGGCGGCGGCGCGCTCAACGGCCTGGCATCCTCGACCGGCAACGATCCGGCGCCGGATCCGGACAACGACGTCAACGGCGACGACAACGGCACTCCGCTCGGCGCCGTGATCGGCAGCCGCCCCGTCACCCTCTCGACCGGCGGCGAGCCGACGAGCGAGGACGGCGACGCCAACACCAACCTGACGGTGGACTTCGGCTTCGTGCCGGCCGCCGCGGCGCCGACGCCGGTGTACGACTACGGCGACGCGCCCGACGTCACCGCCGGTACCGGCTTCGGCGACTACAACACCACGGTGCTCGACAACGGCGCCTCGCATCTGCTCGGAGTACCGAACGCGCCGTATCTCGGCTCCTGCGTCGACGCCGACAACGGCTTCAACCAGAACCCCGGCGCGACCGGCGACGACACCACCGGCTCGACGACCGTCATCGGCACCTGCGTCAATGGGGATGATGAGGACGGCGTCACCTTCACCAGCCCCTTCACCCCCGGCAACACGGCGCAGTTCACCGTTACGGCCGGCGGTCCCACGGCGTGCGTCTTGAACGCCTGGGTGGATTGGAACGGCGACGGCGTCTTCGGCGACTCGGCCGGCGAGCAGATCGCCACCAATCTGACGGTGCCCACCGGCGGCCCGACGGTGCTCTCGCCGGCGGTGCCGGCGGCGGCGATCCCGGGCCTCACCTACGCCCGCTTCCGCTGCTCCTCCGCCTCCAATCTCGGACCCACCGGCCCGGCGCCGGACGGCGAGGTCGAGGACTATGTGGTCGGAGTCATCGGCTTCGACTTCGGCGACGCACCGGCCACCTACGGCACCCAGGGTGCGGGCGCGGCGAAGCATCAGGTCGATCCGATCAACCCCCTGATGCTCGGCCACTGCGTCGACACCGAGGTCGACGGCCAGCCCAACGCCACCGCCTCGGGCGACGACGCCTCGGTCGGCACCAGCCACATCGGCGCCTGCTTCAACGACGAGGACGGCGTCACCTTCACCTCCCCGGTCACCGCCTGCGCCTCGGCCTCGGTGAGCGTCTTCGTCACCTCCGGTGTTGGAGGGGGGGGAGCCAAGCTCGACGCCTGGCTCGACTTCGACCGCAACGGCACCTTCGACGCCACCGACCAGATCTTCACCAGCCAGACGGTCAACCCCGGCGCCAACACCCTGAGCTTCACCGTGCCCTGCACGGCGTCGGCCGGCGTCACCTACGCCCGCTTCCGCCTCTCCACGGCCGGCGCGCTCACCCCCACCGGCACGGCGCCGGACGGCGAGGTCGAGGACTACGCCCTGGTCAACGGCGCCGTCGACTTCGGCGACGCGCCGGACACCTATGGCACGACGCTCGCGGCCAACGGCCCCTACCACCGCGTGGTCGCCGGTTTCTCCCTCGGCGCCACCGAGGACAGCGAGCCCAACGGCCAGCCGTCGGTCAACGCCGACGGTGACGGTGCCGACGAAGACGGCGTCACCCTGCCGGCCGGCGCGCTGGTGGCCTGCTCGACCGCCAGCGTCTCCGTCAACCTCACCAACACCGCGGCGGTCGCCACGCCGAAGCTCGACGCCTGGATCGACTTCGACGGCGACGGCCACTTCGACGACCCGCGCGACCGCATCGCCACCAGCCAGGCCCTCGTCTCCGGCGCCAACACGGTCACCGTCAACGTGCCGTGCGACGCCAAGACCGCCGTCTCCTACTCCCGCTTCCGCCTGAGCTCCACCGGCGTCTCCGGACCCGGCGGCCTGTCCCAGGACGGCGAGGTCGAGGACTACGTGGTGTCGTTGGCCGGTCTCGACTTCGGCGACGCGCCCGACCCGACCTACCCGACGCTCCTCGCCTCCAACGGCGCCCGCCACGCGGTGCTGCCGGTCAACAACCCGACCCTCGGCTCGCGGGTCGACACGGAAGCCGACGGCCAGCCCAACGCCACCCTCACCGGCGATGATGCAACTGGCGGCACCGACGACGAGGACGGCGTCACCTTCCCCGGCGACCTCATTCCGGGGACGAACGGCACGATCATCATCGCGACCGGAGCCACCGGCGGACTGGTGAGCTGCTGGATCGACTTCAACCGCAACGGCAGTTGGGGAGACGCCGGAGACAAGGTGATGAGCGACGTCTCGATCGCCGCCAATACCTCGGGCTCCCACACCTTCCCGGTGCCGGTGGGCTCGCCGCAGGGCCAGTCGCCGGTGCGCTGCCGCATCAGCACCCAGGCCGGCCTCGGCGTCACCGGCCTCGCGCCGGACGGCGAGGTGGAAGACCACCTGGCTCCGATCGGCGTCGAGATGCCGCAGATCGGCGCCGCCAAGCAGGTGATCTCGATCACCCGCGACAACAACGACGCGCTCATCTTCCAGGTGATCTTCGAAGTCCGCCTGACCAACCTCGGCAACGTGCCGCTCTCCCAGGTCAACGCCACGGAGAACCTCGCGGCCACCTTCGCCCAGGCGACCTCCTTCAGCGTCACCTCGCTGACCAGCTCGGACTTCACGGTCAACGGCGGCTTCGACGGCGCCGGCAACACCAACCTCCTGGCGCCGGGCAACACCCTGGCGGTCGGAGCCTCCGGAGTCATCCGCCTCAACGTTCGGGTGGTGAGCGGCGGCAAGCCCGGCCCCTACACCAACCAGGTGATGGGCACCGGCCAGAGCCCGGCCACCGTCACGGTCACCGACCTGTCGCAGGACGGCGGTGATCCCGATCCGAACGACAATGGCCAGTCCGGCGACAACAACGTCCCGACGGTGTTCACCCTGCCGGTCTTCGTCGTCCTGATCCCGACCCTCGACGTCTGGGGCCTCCTCGCCCTGGCAGCCCTGCTCGGCCTCTTCGCCGTACGGAAGCTGACCCGGCCGGCACGGACCTAGACCAAAAAAACCGCGAGGCGCTCAGGCGCCTCGCGGCTATCCGAAAAGCCCTTCTGTGAAGACTGCGTGCAGTCGGGCCTGGGCTCAGGAACCCAGGCCCATCTCTTCCAGAGACCGGGCGACGAGGATCTGATCGGCGATCTGATTGAGGCGCTCGGCAGTCCCAATCGCCTCGACCCGCCGTTTGACGTCTTCCGAGAGCGGCCCGAAGCGCGCTCCGAGCTGACGGAGGAGGATCTTCCGGAATCCTTCCTCGAGCCCCTCCTGTTTGCCGATCGCCAAGCCCTTCTCGATCCCCTTCTCCAAGCCTTCCTTCTTTCCCAACTCGACTCCAGCGTCGCGGCCTTTGGCTTCAAGCTTTTCCGCCCAGGTCATCCTCATGGCTCGAACCTCCTCACTGTGGCCGGTCGCCTGGAGCGCTTCGAGCTCCTCGGCGTCCCGTCCTTCCAATTCTAAATACGTTTCCACGCAATTTGACCAGCGGCATACGCTGCCGGTCGGTCAAAGTGGCACCGGCGATGCGCTGTAAGCAGGCCATCTTGTGCTCCGCGCGGCTCATCGCCCCCCGCCGCATCAGGGCCGCGAGAGCCCAGGCAAGCGGCTGGCTCTTGGCCAGGTACTCGGCGGCGAGACTCCTGGCCCTTGGGCCAATCGGTGAAGACCTCCTTGTCCAGAAACTTCCAGTGCGACAGATCGAGGCGCCCGGCAGGCTCGGGCGCCACAAGGGTCAACAAGTCGGGGAGGAACGTCCCGAGCAGGTCCTTGAAGACCTGGTCGTGAAGGCTCCTGCGCCTCCCCTTGAGACGAGGAATGTCATTCATGCCCCTTATAAGACGGAAATCAGGGCTCCAATCTCACAACTTTTTTGGGCGAAGTTTGGATTTATGCCTCCAAAGGGCGAATGTCAGGCAGAAGTCCGTTCAAGACGGTCAGAACAACCCCTCCGCCTTCGCCCTGTACCGCCGGCTCCAGGTCAGGACTTCGCCGTCCTTGAGAATCACCCGCGCGTCGCCGTGGAACCAGGGTTGGATTTCGCGGATGGCTTCGAGGCGGACGATTTCGGAGCGGTTGAGGCGGAGGAAGCGGGCGGGGTCGAGGCGGTTTTCGAGGTCGCTCAGGGTTCCTCGCCGGTGGAAGGCGCCTTCCTGGGTGTGGAAGCGGAGGGTGTTGCCGTCGGCTTCGATGCGGTCGATCTCGTCGACGGTGAGGAGGATCTGGCGGTCCGCCTCGCGCTCGGCGAGGATCTGGCGCAGGTAGGCCGGCTCGGGACGGACCGCCTGGAGGAGGCTTTCGATGCGGCCGGCGAGATCTTCACCGCCGGGCTTGGCAAGCTGATGACGGACGCGGGCGAGGAGGGTCTGGAAACGCGACGGGGCGAAGGGCTTGAGAAGGTAGTCGAGGGCCTGCACCTCGAAGGCGCGGAGAGCGTGCTCGTCGTAGGCGGTGACGAAGACGGTCAACGGCATGGCGGCGACTCCGACCTCGGAGATGACTCCGAAACCGTCGAGGCGCGGCATCTGGATGTCCAGGAAGACGACGTCCGGCGACGCGGTGCGGATCGCCGCGACCGCTTCGACGCCGTCGGCGGCTTCCCCAATGATCTCGACGTCCGACTCGCCGGCCAGGAGCTCGCGGAGCTTCCGGCGGGCGGGCGCTTCGTCGTCGACGAGGAGGGCGCGGATCACGGACGCTCCTCGGCGTACCGGAGCGGCAGGGTGGCTCGCACGCGGAATCCGGTCCCGCCGGCGCCCCCACCGTTTCCGGCGGTGAAGGTCTGGTCGTTGCCGTAGAGAAGGTGGAGGCGCTCGGCGGTGCCGGAGAGGCCGAGGCCGGTGCCCGGCGCGGCCGGTCGTTCTCCGTTTCCGTCGTCCTCGACTTCGAGGATCAGGTGGCCGCCGTCCCGCCTCGCACGGATCGCCACGGTGCCGCGGCCCAACCTCTCCGCGTTGCCGTGGCGGACGGCGTTCTCCACCAGCGGTTGCAGGATCATGGACGGCACGAGGGCATCGGTGGTCGCCGGGTCGGCGTCGATCGAGACGGTCAGACGGTCGCCGAAACGGGCGCGGAGGATCGCCAGGTAACAGGCGAGCACGGCGAGCTCTTCGTGCAGCGGCACCTCGTCGGTCTGCGCGGTGCGCAGGGAGGCGCGGAGGAGCTCGGCGAGCTGCGCGAGCATCTCGTCGGCCGCCCGCGGATCGTCGTACATGGTCGCAGAGATGGTGTTGAGCGCATTGAAGAGGAAGTGCGGCTGGAGCTGGAGGCGCAGATTGCGCAGCTCGGCGCGCGCCAGGCTCCCTTCGAGCTGGGCCGCCCGCAGCTCGCGCTGCCGCGCCGCCGCGAGGGCATCCCAGACGTGGACCCCTGCAACCACCCCGGTGAACCAGATCACTTGCAACGGCAGCTCCATCAGATACCGGAGCGGCATCACTCCATAGTCGTAGGCGCCCAGCCCGGCCAGCGGGTAGAGAATGGAGCGCAGTCCCCACATGAAAGTGGTCGCCGCGGCGCCGGCGGCGGCCAATGCCGCCAGGTAGACTGCGAGGTAGACCGACAGCCGGCGCGGCCCCCCGGCGCGGGTGAGCGGCAGCTTCCGCACCAGCGCTCGGACGGGGAAGAAGAGCAGCCCTGCGCCCAGGGCACCCGTCAGCTCGCTGATGAACGGCCGGAGAGGATTCTGCGTCTCCCCCTGGGTCAGCACCTCGAGGTAGTGGTAGAGGAAGAACAGCAGACCCGTCCCGAGGACGGCGCCCAGCCAGAGGGCGCCGGAGCGAAGAATCGCCTTGTCCTTCATTTGTATTGCTTCACCCGCGGCCACAGCTCCGCCATCGGCATGCGCAGGCCGCGACAGACGTAGACGTCGAAGTGCTGATACGGCATGGAGTAGGGATGTGAGACATGTCCCGCCAGCTCGACGTGCTCGAAGAGCTTCTCCAGCGTCTCCCGGTTGTCGTCGAGCACGATCATGACCTCGCCAGTGTAGCCGCGCGGCCCCCAGAGGTAGTAGGTGAGATGGCCGCTGATCGCCTTGGGCAGACCGAGAGCGGGGCCGAAGTGGTCGATGGCTCCGGCCTGGCCGTAGTTCTGGCCGAAGATGGCGGCCTTGGCCTGGTCCGCGGGCGGCAGCGCGTGGTAGATCCGCGCCACCTCCTGCGCCATCTCGGGCCAGCCGAAGCGGTCGGCCATGAGCTGCGGCAGCGGGCCCATGCGATGGGTCTCGATCCGCGGCTGCGAGATGCCGAGGGCCTGGGAGTAGCGGATCAGGGTCTCCGGCGGCAGCAGGGGGAGGAAGATCGGCGCGAGGACGGCTCCCGAGACGGCGAGCACCCCTGCGTAGATGGGACCGGCGAAGCGCCACGTACGATGCGCCTCTTGCCGGCGGTCCAGCCAGCGCTCCAGGGCGACGCCGCCGGCGGCGAAGAGCATGGGATAGGCGGGCGCCGGATAGTAGGGCCGGCCGTCGAGGAGGAACATCTCGGCGAGGATGCCGAGGTAGGTGATCCCCAGGATGCGCCAGCGCCGCCCTTCTTTTCCGCCGAGGAACCAGGCGAGACCGCCCAGCCAGAGGGGGAACGCCAGTGGATTGAAGAAGATGATCTGCTGGACCATGAACTGCAACGGATTGAGCGCCACGTCGCGGCCGTTCGCCTTGATGTTGGCCAGCATCTCGAAGTGCGGGAAGTGGTGGCGGACGTCCCACACCAGGTTCGGCATATAGATCAGGATGGCGGCGACACCGCCCAGCCAGAGCCAGGGCGAACGGAGCGCCCGGCGGGCCGGCGTCAGCAGCAGGCCGGCGACCAGGGCGATCCCGAAGAAGGCCATGGAGTGCTTGTTGAGCATGCCGAGGCCGCAGATCACGCCGAGCAGGAGCCAGAGGCGCGACTGCTCCATCGGGCTGTCCGGATCGGCCGGATCGGCGCGCAGGATGCGGATCACCACCCAGGCGGCGCCGGTCCAGAAGAGCTGCTCCAGCGCGTTCATGGTGGAGATGCCGTGCAGGATCAGCCAGAGCGGCGCGGTGAGCACGGCGAGAGCGGCGATCCCCTGCGCGAAGCGGCGCCCGCCGAGGTCGCGAGCCATGAGGCCGGTCATCAGGACGAGGGCGGCGCCGGAGACCGCCGGCAGCAGGCGGACGGCGAAGAGCGAATCGCCGATCAGGCTGCGGAGGAGGGCGACGACCGCCGGGAACAGCGGCGGCATGTCGACCAGGCCCCAGGAGAGGTGCTCGGAGCAGGCGAGGAAGTAGAGCTCGTCGACGAAAAAGCCATAGCCGAAGTGTCCGGTCGTGAGCAGGTGAAGAGCCAGCTTGCAGAGCGCCAGCGCGATGACGACGGCGAGCCCACCGGCAGCGGCGGTCGGGACGATCGGGACGGTGCGGTCCGGAAAGGTCTGTGGGGTCGTGGTGTCCATGGCTCCAGGGTGTCCCAATCCTCGGCCGGCGCGAACCGATCCGGGATGAGCGGGACGGAGAGCGGATGAGCGGGCCTCCGGGCGGGATGAGCGGCGTCCTACCCAACTGCATGGGCCGGCCGGGGGCGCCCAATGGAATAATCGCCGCATGGCATCCGATCCGTCCATCCAGCGCGACGTCCTGGTCCTCGGCGCCGGCATCTCCGGCCTCACCACCGCCTTCCTGCTCGCCCGCCAGGGTCTCAAGGTCACCGTCCTCGAAGCCGCGCCGCGCGTCGGCGGCGCCGTGGAGACCCTCGCCGAGGGTCCTTGGCGCTTCGAGATGGGGCCGAACACGGTGCTGGAGGGCAACGCCGACGTCACCGCGCTGATCGCCGCCTGCGGCCTCGCGGAGGAGAAGCTGACCGCTCCCGCCGCCGCCAAGAAGCGCTATCTGTGGAAGGGCGGACGCCTGCACGCCCTCCCCGGCGGCCTCGGCGGCTTTCTGGGGACGCCACTCTTCTCCCTCGGCGCCAAGCTCCGCCTGCTCAAGGAGCCGTGGATCGGGAGGCCGGCGGACGGCCGGGAGGAGACCATCGCCGAGTTCGTCCGCCGCCGCCTGGGGACGGAGTTTCTCGACTACGCGGTCGGCCCGTTCGTCTCCGGCGTCTATGCCGGCGACCCGGAGCGCCTGTCGGTACGCTGGGCGGTGGCGCGCATCTACGCCCTGGAGCGCGATCACGGGAGCCTGATCCGCGGCGCGCTCGCCAAGCGCAAGGGGCCGGCCCCCGCGGGCGGCATGATCACCTTTCCCGACGGGCTGACCGCCCTCCCCCGCCGCCTGGCGCAGGAGATCGGAGATGTCCGTACTGGAGTCTTCTGCCGCCGCGTGACGCGCACCGGCGACGGCTATGCCGTCGAGACGGAGAGCGAGGCCGGCAGCGCATCGTTCACGGCGAAGCGCATCGTCGTCGCCGTGCCGGCCGACGTGGCGGCGCGCCTCCTCGACGACTTGACGGAGGGCGCGAGCCGGCTGTTCGCCGAGATCCCCTACGCGCCGATCGCGATCGTCTCGCTGGGCGTCCGCCGGGCCGACGTGGCGCATCCGCTCGACGGCTTCGGCTTCCTGGCGCCGCGCAAGGAGGGCTTGAACATCCTCGGCTGCCTGTTCACCTCCACCCTCTTTCCCGGCCGGGCGCCGGAAGGGCACGCCTCGCTGGCCGCCTTCGTCGGCGGCCGGACAAACCCGGAGATCACGACGCGCGACGACGACGCCATCCAGGCCACGGTGCGCGCCGAGCTCGGCCGCGCCCTGGGCCTCAGCGGCGAGCCGGTCTTCCACCACGTGCGCCGCTGGCCGCGGGCGATCCCGCAGTACGAGCTCGGCCACGGCCGCTTCATGGAACGGGCGGAGGAGATCGAACGACAGAATCCGGGACTGCGGATCAGCGGCAACTTCCTGCGCGGCATCTCGGTGCCGGACTGCATCAGGAATGCGACGGCGCTGGCGGCCGAGATCGGCGCGGAAATCAGCGCGGAGATCGCTTCGGCCGCGCCAGCACCTCCTCGATGAGGCGGACACCGATCCCCGACTCTTCGATCTCGACGAACCTGCGGCGCATCCGCTCGACGTTCTCCTTGAAGGACGGATCGCCGGCGACCTGGTCGACGAGCGAGAAGTAACCGTCCGCCGGCGGCGCGGCGAAGTCGCCGGCCAGGCCGAGGCGGTGATGGACGACCCGCTGGGCGTTCAACGGCTGGTCCCGCGCCACGGCGCAGACCACCATCGGCACGCCGCGGAAGATGCACTCCTTGACGGTGCCCAGGCCGCCGTGGGTGATCATCACCGCGGCCCGTTCGAGCATCGGAAGCTGCGGGATCCAGGGAAGAGCAATGGCGTCTGCCGGCAGCGGCAGGTCCGCGGGCTCGACGAGGCCGCCGGTCGCGAGGACGAGCTGCCAGTCCGGGCGCTGCGCCGCCGCTGCGGCCACGGTGCGCAGGAAGACGGCCGCTTTCTCCTTGCCGCCGAGGTAGGTCTGGCTGCCCAGCGAGCAGTAGAGGATCCTGCGGCCGGCGTCGAGCCGCTCCCAGGGGAAGCCGCGGTCGTCGCGATCATCGCGATCATCGCGGCGCTCCAGATCGATGCCCGCTTCGACGTAGAACACCTCCGGGTCGGCGTGCAGGTTCTCCGGCAGCTCGAGCTCGCTCGGGCACTGGACCAGCTCGCGCATGGCGATGAGCCGGGCGGTGATGTCGCGGAACCGCTGGGCGCCCGGATCGCACTTCCGGGCGAGCTCGAAGAACGCGGTGGCGCCGCCGGCCAGCCGCAGGAGGACCTCCTCATGGGCGGCGGTGTGCTCAGCCCGGCTGCCGGGGCGCAGGAAAGGCGTCAGGAGGACGACCGGCAGGCCGTAGCGGTAGTCCATGACCAGGGCGTTCAAGCCGAGTATGCTGTTGAGGATGAACAGCTTTGGCCGGGTGCGCAGGACCTGCCGGTCCAGCCCGTCGCCGCGCGAGATGGCGCCCAGGAAACGGTCGTAGACGGCCTCGTGCCCCTGGTCGCGCCAGATCTCGACAGTATCCCAGAGCTTGCGCACCGTGCCGGCCGGAAATACGTCTTCCAAGATGGGTACGAGCTCGAACCCCTGGCGGCGGACGAAGTCGCCGCTGTCGACCAGCCCCAGATACCGCACCTGATGCCCGCGGGCGACAAGCTGGCGGGCCAGCTTGAAGGTGGGGATGAGGTGGCCCTCCTCATGGTCCAGCACGAAGGCGATCGTCGCCATGCCCTCTCCTGTGCGCGGAGTCCAGGCGCCGGAAAATCGTGCGCCTTCATTCAAGACTGTGCGCGCGGCAGGAAAAACGAGCCGAGCCTCTCTCCGGGCAGCGCTCAGTGCGAGGGCGTCGCGGCCTTCTTTTCGTCTGCCGCCTTCTTGGCCTCGGCGGCCTTCTTCTCGTCCTCCGCCTTCTTCTCTTCCGCTTTCTTCCTCTCCTCCTCCCGTTTCGTATCCAGATCGGCCGCCTCGCCCAGATGCTCCAGGAACGACATCTTCTCGCCCAGGCGGAAGACCGGCGCGCCGCGGGGGTGCCAGAGGACGGGGCGCAGGAAGGTCGCCACCTGGAAGGAGACGACACAGAAAAGGAGCAGCCAGAGGAACATGCCGCTCTGCGCGCCGATGGAGGTGAGGGCGCGGCGCAGGAACCGCCAGCCGACCAGGAGGGCGAGCACCCAGAGGAAGATGTGGATCCAGGTCACCGCCAGCAGGTAGCGGCTGCTCAGCGAGAAGAGCCAGGCGATGGGGAGCAGGCCGGCGAGGAGCAGACCGAGGGTGCCGGCGAAACCGGCGACGACGGCGAGGTAGCTCCGCCACGACCAGCGGACGCCGTTCAGGGCCGCGAAGACGTAGAGGCTCGGCGCGCAGAGAAGCAGGGAGAGCCCCACGATGAGAGGCGCCTTGAGAGCGGCAAGTAAAATTTGCACGCCGCCCTGGAAGAAGCCGGCCGCGGCGCCGTAGAGGGCGCAGCAGGCGAAGCCGGCGGCGAGCAAGCGGAAGGGCGCGAAATTCATCCCCTGCCGCGCCCGGTCGAGGACGGCGAGAGGCTGCGCCAGGAGGTCGTTCATCGGGCCGAAAGCACCGTGCGGCTCGGTGACCGGCTCCAAGATCAAAGGAGGCGGGGTCTGGGGGTCGGGGCGGGAGGTTGGTTCCATCGGATCACGGTCTCCTGATCAGTCGGGAAAGACGGCATCCAAAGCGGTATTCCAGAGGTGGGGAACGATGTCGGTGACGACGAATTCGTAGACGTTGCCGTCCAGGGCGTCCCGGCGCAGGAAGATGACCGGAGCGTAGACGCTGCCCACGAACGGGCGCAGCACCCAGGCGACCTCGCCGCCGACGATGGCGTAGGTCAGCACCCAGAGGATCCACACGGTGCGCAGCGCCCGCGGTGGCGCTTCCACCCGGCGCAGGCCCCGCCACAACACCATCGTGCCGGCGAGCCCACAACCGCCGACGAAGAGGGTGTGCATCAGATACAGAAGGTTGTGGGCCGTCCGCGCCGCCGGTGACGGGGCCGGGGCGCAGTGGATGAACAGCCAGGCGACCGGGGAGAGAGAGGCGAGAAGGAGGCTCGCCACCGCGAGGCCGAGAAAGGTGAGGACCGCCACCTGGCCGAAGCGCAGGGGCACCCCGAGGAAGCGCGCCGCGAGCCAACTGAAGAGCAGGGTGAGCGCCGAGGTCAGCAGCAGGACGAGCGGCAGCTTGAGCGCCACGTAGCCGGCGAGCCGCGGACCGTGCCAGCCACCGAAGACGGCGCCGTAGAGCGCGGCGCAGGCGGCCATGCGCAGAACGAGCCCGCCGCCGTGCCGCGCCAGGTTCCTGCCCGCGGCCACATCGGCCAACAGGCCGTCGAGCCCGCGCAAAAGCCGTCCCGCC
>Ga0134124_10001027_pt1 | contig 22376 bp, 20 predicted proteins | sample KB304_FD_96880 | JGI IMG/M metagenome (GOLD analysis project Ga0134124, IMG submission 96880) | Terrestrial soil microbial communities without Nitrogen fertilizer from Kellogg Biological Station, Michigan, USA - KB3-0-4 | ecosystem: Environmental > Terrestrial > Soil > Unclassified ... | reverse complement strand
GGGGATTGCCCTGAAGTATCTGGACTTTGGTGGCGGCCTGGGCGTTCGCTACACCGCAGAGAAGCCGCCATCGCGCCAGGCATACGCGAGAATGGTGGCGCAAATGGTGCGGCGGCTGGGTTTGCATCTGTTACTGGAGCCCGGGCGCACCATCATGGCCCCGGCGGGAATCCTGCTGACGCGCGTTGTGTATGTAAAAGAAAATGGCGGGAAGACGTTTGTGGTGGTGGATGCGGCGATGAATGATTTGATGCGGCCGGCATTGTATGGCGCGATCCATCCGATTACGGAACTTACGCGCGCCGGCGATGGCGGGATCGATCGTCACAGAGTGGATATTGTGGGACCGGTCTGCGAAACGGGAGATTGTTTTTTGCGGGATTGGCCCTTGGGGCGCGTCGCGGTTGGCGACGTGCTGGGAATTTGGACGGCTGGGGCATATGGTATGGCGCAAGCTTCAAATTACAACGCGCGTTGCCGGCCGGCCGAAGTACTCGTAGAAGGTTCGCGGTGGCGAGTGATCCGGCGGCGGGAGACGCGTGCCGATTTGTTGCGTGGACAAGTAGTGGTTTAGTCTCTCCATTGTGAGGGAAACGTTTCTGCCGCTGCCGCGTATATTGCTGCAAAGGAGAAACAATGCGAAGACTTACACTTCTGGTCTGCCTTCTGGCGCTACCCGCCGTCGCCTGGATTGCTTCGACGTAGAAACTCTCGCGAAAGGTTATACCTCGCCCCATTTCAGTTTGCGGTGCAGGATTTCAAAGTAGGATTTCTTCAGCGGTTGGATCAGCTTCAGACGCTCTGCGGCTCTCTTCATTCGGACTTTGTCTTTTGGTTCGATGGGAATCCCCGTTTGCCCATCCAGAGTCAGAAAAACGGATTCGGTGTTTGGCGATACATTGACTTCGACCACGGAAGAGTCGCGAACGACTACTGGCCGATCGCTGAGGGTGTGCGGGCAAATCGGAGTGATGATCCAGGACTCTACGGACGGATGTACGATCGGGCCGCCGGCGGATAGCGAGTAAGCGGTCGAGCCGGTGGGAGTGGCAACAATCAAACCGTCCACGCGGTAACGGCAAACGAAGTCCTCGTCGATAGCGAGCTCGAGTTCAATCATGCGCGCGAGCTCCCCTTTGTGGATCACTATTTCGTTGACCACGCTCTGGCGTTCGAGAAGAGTTCCAGCGCGCTCCAATTGGACATCGAGCATGACGCGCTCGCTTACGCTGAACTTGCCCGCCATTGTTTCTTCCAGTGCGGGATAAAGTTCTTCGAGTTTGAAACTCGTCAGAAAGCCCAGGCTCCCCATGTTGATCGGCAGAATGGGAATACCGAGTGGCGCTGCGACTCGCGCGGCGGCCAGCAATGTGCCATCGCCACCGAGAACCAGCAGCAGCTGGGATTGTTCGGCAACCTGTTCGCGAGTAAGACCCCGTGAAGCATCGCTGAGGCAGCTGGAAGTTTCCGTGTCGTAAAACACGCGAATTCCGCGGGCTTCGAACCAATGAAGCAAGTCGGGCACAACGACGGCCAGGTTGGAACGTCTGGGCCGGGCGATAATCCCAACTGTGTGGAAGGAAGCGGAAGGCTGCATGGGTGCTAGCGATTCTACAGCGTCTTTTTTCGCGTGTGCAGAAAATACTCCTGATTGCCTTCGGCACCAACGAGATGGCTGGGTTGAACGCCTAGAATTTCGAGGCCGGTTTCGATGGCGGCACGGCGCACGCGATCGATCGCCTTTTCGTGCAACGCGGTATCGGCAACGATGCCGCCTTTACCGACGGCCGCGGAAGGCAACTCGAACTGCGGTTTGACGAGAACCAGCATAGTGCCCGCTGATTTGAGGATCACAGCCATGGGCTGCAAGACTTTTGTAACGGAAATAAAGGATACGTCTGCGACCGCGAGGTCGATGGTTTCGGGTATGTCTTGCGGCTGAAGCTCGCGGGCGTTGCCTTCGATGCGAATTACGCGAGCATCTTGCCGCAGCTTCCAGGCCAGCTGATCCACGTTGACGTCCACTGCGTAAACGCGGGAGGCGGCGTGTTGCAGTAAGCAATCGGTGAACCCGCCCGTCGAGCTTCCGACATCGAGGCACACCAAGCCTGCCGGGTCGACCGAAAAGTCCGAAAGAGCACCTTCCAGTTTGATGCCACCGCGGCTGGCGTATTTCTGGATGCGACTTGCGATCGTGAGTTGCGCGCTTTGTTCCAGAGACGTGCCGGCTTTATCCACGCGCTGGCCATCGACGCGAACTTCGCCCGCAAGGATCATGGCGCGGGCTCTTGGCAGGGAATCTGCGAGGCCGCGCTCGACAAGCAGGGTATCGAGCCGTTTTCTGGCGGATTTCGGATTCATGACGACGCGCGGCAGTCAGGCGCGGCGCAGCACGAGGAATTCGGCGATGTCGCGAAGGCGGGCGGCCCTGTCGGCGTAACAAGCGAGTTCAGCTATCGCGCGGGTCGCGAGGTCGTTGGCGATTTCGTGCGAGCGCGCAAGCCCGTAAATGGCGGGATAGGTGGCTTTTTGTTGCGCCACGTCCTTGCCCGCGGTTTTTCCCAGCGCGGCCGAGGATTCTTCGACGTCCAGAATGTCGTCGGTGACCTGAAACGCCCAGCCGATGTTTTCGCCGAAGCGTCGAAGGCGCGCGACGTCTTCGGTACCTGCGCCCGCACAAAGCGCGCCGCTGGTGACCGATGCGCGAATGAGCGCTGCGGTCTTCGACCGATGGATGTACTCGAGCATTTCGGGTGCCACGGATTTGCCTTCTGCCTCGAGGTCGGCGACTTGGCCGCCGACCATACCGTTCACGGTTCCCGCGGCGGAGGCAATTTCCGTAAGCATGGCTACGCGCCGCGACCCATCAGCAGGAGTAGCAGCGATTGTTGCGAACGCCAGCGTGAGCAGAGCATCACCCGCGAGAATCGCGATGGCATCGCCAAACTTCTTGTGGCACGTGGGCTTGCCGCGGCGAAGATCGTCGTCGTCGAGCGCGGGAAGATCGTCATGGATCAGCGAATACGTGTGGATCAACTCGATCGCGCAAGCGGGATACAGCGCAACCGAGGTGTCGGGCATGAAGATCCGCGCAGCCTCGAGGCAAAGCATCGGGCGAATACGCTTGCCGCCGGCCAGCACGCTGTAGCGCATGGCTTGATGGATGGAAGAAGGTTGCGTGGATTCAGGCGGTAGCAAGCGGTCGAGACACGCATCGACGGCGATGCGATCTTCCTCAAAGAAAGCGGGCAGCTTCATCGCGGCTATTGATTTTGGAACGGAGCCGTGAGCAACGGTCACGACTCGCTCTCGCGCTCAGGGTCGAACGGTTCGGCGGCGAGCTTGCCGTCGGCCTTTCTCAGCAAGATCTCGACACGGCCCTCGGCGTCCTCGAGCTGCTTCTGGCATTCGCGAGACAGCGCCACACCCTCCTCAAACAATTTCATGGCGTCGTCGAGAGAAAGTTGCGGGCTCTCCAGGCGGCGTACAACTTCCTCGAGGCGAGCAAGCGACTTTTCAAAATCCGGCTTCTTCGGTGGCTCAGGTCTTTTTACAGGAGTTGAATTCACGCAGTCAGGCCTTGTCTCGCGCGACGCCGGATTCGGAGCTGGCAAAAGTGTCGGCGAAGATGCGAGAACCATTCTAAGGCACGGCCAAGAATTGAAACAAGCTTTGTGAGATCGCGAGGCGCCGAGGCGCACAGGCAAAGGCTTCGAGATCGATTCACCATTTACGGTGCGGGCTTAAGGGTGAGCGTGTGTTTGCGCGTGCGTGCTTCAGCGGGGTCGCTGAATGGCTGAAAGATCGGCTTGCCTTCGTACCAGTAGGGAAACTGGTCGGCGTAGTGGCTGCTGCCCAGTTGGCCGGATTGTCCCGCCGGGATGAGGAGAATCGATTCATCCCAATTGCCAAGATTGGCGACAAAGCGCATCGCTGGGCCGTGGCGTTTGGTCGCCGCCCGCACGCTGTAGCTGGTGCCTGCTTGCGGTTTGCCGGTGATGCTGAGCAGAGCTTTCAATACGCCCTCGCGCCCGATCGGGTGAAGCATGTCGAGTGAGTTGAACTGCCGCCATTCCCAGTCCTGGATACGCGAACTCTTCGCGTCTTCGGCTAGTTTCGCGACCGCGCGGTCGGCTGCCGCCACCAGGAGATCGTCGTAGCTCTTGTAGGCGGGCGGTAGCCATTTGCCGGGCCGGTCCGTGAGGATCTTCTGCAAAAAACTGGTGCTCCGCCACTGATAGAGGCTGGTCTGATCCGCAAGGTACGGCTCCAAAATCAGCGCCAGGGCCGCGCGGCGAAACGCAACGAGAAAGGACACTTCCGCGGAGTCGGCATCCGCGATGCCATTCCAGTCCCTCAAGGAATCGATCAACTTTTTGGCACGATCATCGTTGGGCGCCCTGGTTCTTGCCGCGGCGGAAAGTTGGTCGGCGAGAAAAACGTGGGGATAACTATAGGTGTCAGTCTGCACCTTCAGCATGTCGACCGGTCGAAGGTCGCGCTTGTCATGAAGCAGGTCGTAAATCCGCGCGGTGCGATACGGTTCCTCCCAGTGATCCGTCAGGTACGGCTTGTAATTCGGTCCGACCACGCGTGCGTTTGCAGTGACGATCAGTCCGCTATCGGGATTCAGGGCCTGCGGGAGCTGATCGAACGGAATGTAACCCGTCCATTCGAAGTCATCGACGTCACCCGGAACGGGAACCTCGCCGTGTCCTCTTTTGCGAAGCGGGACACGAGCCGCCATCACATAGCCGATGTTGCCTTTGATGTCGGCGTACACCACATTTTGCGCAGGTCCCCACACGTGTTTCATGACCCCACGAAATTCATCCCAGTTCTGCGCTTTGCCGAGCAGCATATACGTGTTGGATAGGCCGCCGGCTTCCGTCGCGGTCCACCGTAAGGCATACGCTTTGTCTGCTGCGCAGCGAACAACAGGGCCGTGACGTGTAGCGACGATACGAAGATGCTCGTCCGGCCTACCTTTCACGTGAAGGACTTCGTCATAGATCTGGGCCTTCAACCATTTCCCATTTGCACGATATTCGTCGGGCGCGGCGGGATTGAATTTCTCGATGTAGAGGTCCTGAACGTCCGCGCCGTTATTGGTAAAGCCCCAGGCGATGCGATCATTGTGGCCGATCACGACCAGGGGAGCGCCAGGCAAAGTGAATCCCTTGACGTTCCAGCCCGGCCCGGTGAGATGCACTTCGTACCAGATGGGAGGGATCGACAGCTCCAGGTGCGTGTCGTTAGCAAGAAGCGGTTTGCCAGTGGCGGTGTGATCTCCGCTGACGACCCAATTGTTGCTTCCGAGGCTGTGGCGGATTTCCTGTTGCGTTTCCGCAAGATAGCCGCGCACGGAATGCGCAAGGATCGACGTGAGATCGGGTAAATTTTCGGCGACCGTATCGTCTCGGCGCGGACTCGAGACTCCGGTCTTGAGAACGCCGTCTGATTCCATGTCGTCGTCATCATCGTCTTCGTCGTCGGGGTCCGCGCGCGAGTGCCGCGAGCCGTCGTTGATCGCATTGGGATCGCCAACCACAAAGTGATCCATCGCCGCTTCCGGGGAAAAGAGATCGCGCGCTCTTTCCCATCCGATTTTTTCGGAAACCGTCGCGCGGTTCAGTTCCTCTTCCCAGGTGTTCGTGAGCGTTTCATACATGTAACCGGCGATAACCAATGAATCCGAGATTTGCCAAGGCTGCGGCTTGTACTTGAGAAGCGAGAATTCGAGCGGCAATCGATCGCGATGCTGGTCGATAAAGCGATTGATGCCGCGCGCATACGCTTCCATCAGGATGCGTTGAGCAGGCTCCATCAGCGGGATGTCGCGGTCCGCCGCGCGACCAAAGCCGAAGGTGCGGAATTGTTTGTCGACATCCAGCGTCGCCGGGCCAAGGATTTCCGAGAGTTGGCCGCGCCCCACGCGCCGCAGCAGGTCCATCTGCCACAGACGATCCTGTGCCATGACGTAACCCTGCGCTTCGACCATATCTTCCACGGAACCTGCGCGGACATGCGGAACGCCCCAATGGTCCCGTTCGACCAATACGTCGTTTTGCAAGCCAGGTAGGCGGATCGTGCCTTGCAATTGCGGCAGCGGCCGGTACACGAACCACCACACGACGGCTGCAACGATGACGACTACAAGGGCGACAAACCAGGACAAAAAACGCAGGAAGGATCGCAATCTTACTCCCATCGCAAAGGCGAACGGTCAGTCTAGAGTAGCCAGGACATGGGCGCAACTTCCGCGAAACCAAAGTGCAAACCGGCGGAAAGGGATGATGATTGTGAGAGGAGCAACCGAAAAACGCACGCGCGCAGGTGCTGCTACAATGCGAGTAAGGGATAAGACCACGACCCATGATTGCAGTGCGCCTCATTGGTGTACTCGTTCTGGTAGCGCTTAACGGTTTTTTTGCGGCCGCGGAATTTTCGTTGGTCGCGGTGAGGCTTTCGCGCGTGCGGCAGCTGGTGCAGAAGGGCAACGCGCGCGCGCGAATCGTTGAAGAGCTGCTGGGCGACGTGCATCGAGTGGTCTCGGGTGTCCAGCTGGGCATCACTCTGTCGAGCCTGGCGCTGGGTGCGCTCGGTGAAAGCACGCTGGCGTCGCTGGTTCAGACGATCTGGCCGCGGCTGGGTGGGTCGACGCAAGGGACCCTTATCGCCCACGCGGTCGCGCTTGCGGTGGCGTTTGGCATGCTCAGTGCGTTGCACGTGGTTGTCGGCGAGCTGGTGCCCAAGACGGTCAGCCTGGCGCGCGCCGAACGCGTGGCCTTACTGGTCGCACGACCCTTTTCGTGGTTCCTGCACACGTTCCGCTGGGCCATCGACCTGCTCGATACGATTTCCGGCGGAATCGTAAGAGCGCTAGGCGTTTCGGAGCCGCAAGGACATAACGCGCCGCATTCCACCGAGGAACTGCAGATCCAGATTCAACAAGCGCGAGAGCGCGGCCTGCTCGCACCCGGGGAAGAAAAATTCATCGTTAGCGCCATCGAGCTGGGGCAAGTGCAAGTGCGCGAAATCATGGTGCCGCGCCCGGATATGCATGTTCTTCCTGTGGAATCGACGTTGGATGACGTGATGCGCGCCTTTGCCACCACCCAGAAATCACGAATCCCGGTATACCGCGGAACCGAGGATCAGATGCTCGGCTTCGTGCACATCAAGGACATGCTTTGGGTACTGCTCGATCGCGAAAGGCGCATGGAAGAAAACGTTGCGCCAACGCCGTTCGATTTGCGCCGAGTCCTGCGGGAATTGCTGATCGTACCGGAGACCAAGCCTGCCGACGAGCTGCTGTTGGAATTGCGGGCGCGGCGCGTCGGCCTGGCGCTGGTGGTCGATGAATTTGGCAGCATTCTCGGGTTGGTCACGCTGGAAGACATTCTCGAGCAAGTAGTCGGTGAAATTCACGACGAGTTCGATGTGGAAGAGCGGCCGCTGACGCTGGCGGATGGCGCGGTGATCTTCGATGCAGGCCTGAACGTGCGCGATCTCGATGCGCAATACAACATCACCTTGCCGGAAGATCCCGCCTATGCCACCGTCGGCGGTTTTGTGCTGGACCAGCTCGGATTCATTCCGCGTGGCGGCGAGAGCTTTGAGTATGGCAACTTTCGCTTCACGGTCGTGGAGATGGACGGGCGGCGCGTGGCGCGGGTCAAAATTCAACGCGTGCTGCCTTTGACGGATGCATCCGCGACGACCGAACCTGTTGGCGAAACTTCTCCGCCTCCTGCGCCGCCAGCCGACACATCAAAATCCGACACCAGTCCTGCAGCGCGAACCCGCTGATGACGCGCCACGTCTTGCAGCGCTTCCTGCTCACTCTGCCCGCCCTGTGGCTGGTGCTTACGCTGGTTTTTCTGATGATCCACATTGTGCCCGGCGATCCCGTGGAACAAATGTTGGGCGAAGGCGCGGCGCCCGGCGAAATCGTTCAATTGCGGCATGCCCTCGGCCTCGATCAGCCGCTGTTGAAACAGTACGGTCATTACTTGAAGCAGCTCGCGCACGGCGATCTCGGGCAATCTTTCAAGTTTCAGGCGCCGGTGCGCCAAATTATTTTCGAGCGCTATCCCGCAACATTGAGCCTGGCCTTCCTGGCTTTAGTGGTATGCGCGGGAATCGCGATTCCCGCGGGGGTGACCGCCGCCTACCGGCGAGGCCACGCCGCCGACCGAGCGGTTGGCGTGTTTACGCTATTTGGCCTCGCGGTACCCAACTTCGCGCTGGGCCCGGTCTTGATTCTCGTCTTTTCCATCGAATTGGGCTTGCTGCCCGTTTCCGGGCGCGGCGGCCCTCTTTACTATGTGCTTCCAGCGGCGACTCTGGGCGCGGCGCTGGCCGCAATCCTTACCCGCATGGTGCGCGGCTCGATGCTCGAAGAACTTTCCAGCGACTACGTGCGCACCGCCCGCGCAAAAGGGCTTTCCACCGGAGCTGTGCTGTTCCGCCATGCTTTCCGCAATGCGCTGATTCCCATCATCACCATTCTTGGATTGCAGTTCGGCACGCTGCTGGCGGGCACGATCATTACCGAGACGATTTTCTCGTGGCCCGGAATCGGGCGTCTTACCGTACAAGCCATTTCCTCGCGAGACTACCCCCTGCTCCAGGGCTGCATCCTGGTGATCGCTCTTTCGTATGTCCTGGTCAATCTGCTGACCGATGTTTTTTATGCGCTGATCGATCCTCGGGTGCGCTTGTCATGAGAGCCCTCGACGCCACTCGCCAGTTCCTGCGGCAAAGTGTGCTCGCTCGCATTGGTTTCGCCGCCGCCCTGGTCCTCGTGCTCGCCGCGCTCCTGGCGCCCTGGATCGCACCGGCCGATCCCGCGGCGCAAAATCTGCCGGCTCGCCTGCAAGCGCCTTCGCACGCGCATTGGATGGGCACGGACGAGCTGGGTCGCGATACGCTATCGCGCACGCTGTACGGCGCGAGGATTTCGCTGCTCGTTGCCGTATCCGTGGTTTGTGGTTGCAGTTTCACCGGACTGATTGTCGGCATGCTGGCGGGCTACGCGGGCGGATGGTTCGATCGCTTTGTGAATCTGCTGCTCATTAACGCCTTTCTTTCGTTCCCGGGGATTCTGCTGGCAATTGCCTTCGCGGCGTTTCTCGGGCCGGGCATCAGCAAGGTAATTCTGGCGCTGGTAATCACCGGTTGGGCCGGCTACGCGCGATTGGCCCGTGCGCAGGTGCTCAAAGTGAAAGAGTTGGAATTTGTGCTCGCTGCGCGATCGCTTGGCGCGCCGCACCTGCGCATCCTGGCGGCACATTTACTCCCGAATATTCTGCAGCCGGTTCTGATTCAGGCCACCATCGGGATGGCCGGAGCAATCCTCGCTGAATCCACGTTAAGCTTTCTCGGACTTGGTGTCCTCGCGCCGGTACCCAGCTGGGGCGCGATGCTCAACGATGCACGCAGCCACTTGTTTGACGCTCCACACCTGGTCATTTTCCCGGCGCTGGCCGTGATGGTTGCCGTGCTGGCTTTCAATTTGTTAGGCGACGCATGGCGCGACTGGCTCGATCCGCGCACGCGTTCACAAATGGCGGCCATGGAATCGACACGCTAAAGAGCAAGTGTTTCCGGTGGCGAGTCTTTCGGTAAAACGGGGACCTAGCTGTTTTGCAGGGTCACTGCTGCACCGCGTCCCAATCCAAGCGTTTTCGCAGCGTTACCCTTGTTGATCGCGACTTCCATATATCCATTCGACCCAAAATACGCGATCGGTTCATTGGCGTTCCCGAGCGCGAAGGTGTCCACCAGCCGGGTGACCGCATGCGTCCCGATCTGCAACTTCAGCTCGCCCCCGGAGGCGGCGCCATTCGGGAGATCTTCCTGCCGGAAGTTCGTGACCAGGTTCCCGAAACTGTCCACGCGCATCACCACGCCCTTCAACGCACCGTCGCCGGCCTTCGGCCTGGGCAACGCGAATCGCTTATAGTCCTGAATCTCTTCCCCCATGGCCGCGGTCTGCCATCCTTTTGAGAGCCATGCGGCCAGCGGAGCGAAAATATCGCGGCCATGAAACGTCTTACTCACCGGCTGTTGATAGTAGTGCTCCGCCGTGGCATGACGCACCACCGCGTTCGGATCGCGCTCGTAGACCAGCGATAGGACCCCGTTGTCGGGGGCGATGAAATATTGATTGTCTGCTGTCGCAAGAATCGGCCGCCGCTCGGTTCCCACGCCGGGGTCGACAACCACCACGTGAATCGTCCTTGGCGGAAAGTACGAAAACGCCGAACCGATGGCCAAAGCTCCATCCAGCAAATCGTAAGGTGTGACGTTGTGCGTGATATCGACAATCGTAACTTCTGGATTGATCTTGAGGATGACGCCCTTCAGCGTGCCGACCAGATGATCGCTGGTTCCGTAGTCTGTGGTAAGTGTAATGACCGCGTTAGCCAATGATTGCTCCCACTCGGATAGTCAGAAGAGGGGTTGAGACTGCGTGGAGGAGACAACAACTCTTCCTTCCTCACGCTAACCAACAAGGCAGGTGGCGTCAAGAAAGGACGCGAGGGTTGCTGTGCAATCGGCAACGCCTAGCACCGCGAAGGGATCAGCTCTCGCCCTGATCCGGCGCGCAGGAGTGCCACTCGGGATCTGGGAAGTGCAGGCGGCAGAGCCAGAGGCCGCAACTGGAACAGCGGCGCTCGGCAGCCCGCTCACACGGGTCTTCGCGGCGGGACACTCCCTGGCAAGACCGGCGCTTGATCGGCCTTTTTTTCGATTTATCCATGCCGGCGTCCGTCGAACTGCCAGAGCATACAACAAATAAAGCCAGATGGATGGGTCTGTACCCGAGCCGCGCGGATGGGTTAGAATAACGGCGTCGAGCGGGCGTCGTACAATGGCAGTATAGAAGCTTCCCAAGCTTCCTCTAGGTAACCCTAATACGCTGAACTGGCGGCACTTAACCACAACAAGATTCCTAGTAATTGGAAAATGATGGAAAACGGAACGGATCCCAGCCCCAGCTGAGCTTACCCGATTGGAACAACCTGGGCTCGACCACAGGCGATATCCTCTTACTTGCGAGGGCGGAAGGCATCCAATTGCGGCACGCATTCCGCCCCCCTGACAACACCGTGGATCAATGGGAATCGAGCCTCGCTCGTTGTCCCGTTTATCGTTCGCCTTCGCGTCTGGCCGCGTCTGCCTCTTCGGCCAAATCACGCAGAAACGCGAAAAATGCCGGCGACTGCCCAATAAAAAGTCCCATGGCCGTCAGGAATTTGAGAGCGCCCGTCGCCGCGCCTGTAGTGTTGGTCGGACGAATAATGGAGCACGCCGGCAGACTCTTGCTCAAGAATACGGTTGGCTCAGGCATGATCAGGTTCGTTTGGAAATCCTCTCCGCCAAACGGAGAGGCATTGAGGTCCGGAAATACAAGTGTTGAATCGCTGGGATCAGTCAATGGTGGGGCATTTCCCGCTTTGTCGTGCCAAGTCTGAAAGTGCATTGCCTCGGTTCCACCGATGCTGAGGACAATCTGTAGAACCTCCGAACTGCTTACGCGCTGAGCCAGCGATGGATAGAGACTAGTGCCTCCTTGCTCGATGGTGGCGAAATGAAATCCCGCGGTATTCGCAATTGCTTGGAGGTGATTGGACGGGCTCAAGTCGGCATCGCTTCTGGGGATTGCCGGATGTTGCCCAACTGCCAGGCTCGGAACGGCTTGAGGGAACGTGTCCCCGAAATCCGGGTTCTGAGTACGGCTGCGGTACCGGGTCCACCAACTCGTGTCCACCGTCAGTTTCATCAGATTTGTCAGCCGCGGCTTACCGCTCGATCCAGTCGCGGTACTGCCTGGCAGCATGCGAAACGGCTCTAAGTCGACTACGTCCGCGCCCTTCGAAGCCAAATAGGCGTTGATGAAAGTCTCGTGAGTGAACTCATCTTCGGTGTTGTCGTGGATATATTGATTCATGTCTCCGTCGAGAACCTGGAGGGCCGCCGTGTAGAGTGGGCTGCCACTCCCTCCTGGAACCTCATTGTCCTGGATTCCTCCAAGTTCGTTGTATTGGACCCACAGATCGGTCTCGAGGATCTCGGCTGCGGCCAAGAACCTTAGAATCGCTGCATCTCCGCTCGAGAGTTTTCCGCTCCTCTCTTTTTCCTGTTCGGCTAACACGGGGGTTCCGCTCGCAAGAAGACCTGTCGCCAAGGTTGCCGCTCCCGCCGCGACCATTCCGTTCTTCAGGAATTGTCGGCGATTCTTGTTGTTCTTGGACTCCCGACTAAAACTATTCATGACTTTCTCCTTTTTCGATGATGTTTCTGAACCGGACCTTCGATGCTCCGGAAGATCTGCACTTGTTGAGGCGCGCGTGCAGGTCTCCGGAGCACACCGCGCTTCAGCAGTCCCAAGGCGAAGCGATTGGCACTGTTGAAGCCTTGGGGTGACGCATTCCACCCCGACAAAACTGTGAATCAGCCGTGACGATTACTGAGCATTCCCTTCGGTCAACTCTGAAGACACTGCGGCCAAATAGCCGAACAGGCCTCCGGAGCCATGGTTCGGTCCGGCGGAGAAGTACACCTGTGTGGCTGGCGCTGCCGCAGCATCGCTATTGGCTGGGCTGACGTTGCCAGGGCTGAGCGCCCAGATGCCGTTGATGGCGAGTGCCTTCCCGCTGGCGTCCTGCAGCAGCCCATCGAATTTTCCGGTAGCTAGATCGTATGCGGCGATGAAGCCGCTCGACTGAGTGTCTCCCCCACCAGCGAACTGCCCGATGAGCAGGTCATGGCTGAAGCGTCCGAAGTCAAGCGGAGCAAGAGCCACGCCCCACGGAGCGTTCAGCCAATCGCCGTGCTCGAGACGCTGCAAGAGCTGACCAGTGGAACTATAAATGTCCACGAAGCCAAATCCCGGGCCGTCGGTTTCAAACCGCGACCCTTCCTCGTGGAGCACATAGGTGACGACTGTGTCGTTGCCGATGGCCTGCACGTTAAAAGGCACATAGTTGCGCGGCAGGTTCTCATCCACGAAAGAATTTTCAGCGGAGCGGCCGTTATCATGATCGGCTGAGTCTTCATCGGGGTGCTGCTTGCGCAAGTCGACGAGGTGAAATGCGTTGTCATAAACATCCACGCGACCCTTGGTAAAGTTTGCCGCGTACAGGAAGCGGTTGCCCTCAATAAAAGCGCTCGTCAGACCGGTGTAGCTGGACCCGTCGGAAGTCTTGACCACAGTCACGGCTTGTGTGGAAGGAGGCGCGGCGCCTTGAGCAACAGCGACAGTTGGATTCCATCCAGCAATCGTTCCATCAATCGTGGAGAAGAGGAACGCCGCCGGTTTGCCTGGCGCCAGCAAGAAATCTGTTTGACCGCTGTTGGCGATGGTGCCGGTCGGTGTACCTGTTGGCGTGTTTTTGTTATTCGGATCGGATGGTGGGATGGTGACGATCAGGGATTGCTTGGTTCCTGCGCCATTGTAGAGTGTGCTGAATCCTGTTGCGTTGTCAGAGATCCACCAAGGACTGCCAGAGCCGCGGGATATACCCCAGGGATTGATCAATTGAGGATCAGTGACAGCAGCCACTCCCGACGTGTTGGAAACAAGATTGGTTTGATTGTAATGCTGCCCAAAGCAAGCAACTCCCGCGATCAAACTCAATGCTGTACTGACTGTAAGACGTAGCAACGACTTCTTCATCTGCACATCTCCTTTTTAGTGTGTTCGTATTCTTGTTGCGTGCCGGGCCGGGTGATTTCGGGTTTTCATCTCACGAATTGCGCGGCATGGTGCCGGCAATGTGAGCTACGTCGTGCGCCTGCGTGTGTGGAACACGCGCGATGTCATTCAAAAAAAAACAACGAGGGAAAATCTGTAGGCTTCTAGCGCCATCACTCTCGCTTGTCGTGATCGCCGGAGTGGTCATTGTCATCGCCATCGTTGGAGTTCTCGCCGTGATCCCTCTCGCCGGCTAGAGCAAAGGCGTAGACTTTGTTATTTCCGATTCCCGGTGGGATATTTCTGTAACCGGATAAGACGTTACGATTCCTCATACTCTGTATTGCCTTCTACTCCCTAAATTAGTTGCGATCACACTCGCCCGGCGTTCGTTTGGCTCTGCACCAACGGGTTGCGCCGGATTGCGCGAACGCTATATGGATTGAAAAATGCAACCGGCGGTGACGGCTAAGCGTCCAAAGGAGGTGACAGATCGTCCACAAGTTGAGGGTTTCACAAATCCGCTGTCAGAGGTTTTGGGATCAATCAGAATTGAAAAAGCAGAGTTCACACGTTTGGAGGCGACTTCCCCTTGGGGATTTCGCTCTTCCGGTTTAAGAGGAAAGCGTGTATTGATAGTCTTCGTAGTTGGCGGTTCGGCGCTTCTGAAATTCGCAGGCGAACCGGAAGCCACGCCTCTCTCCGGCGGCGACCTTCTCATTATGTTCGATGATCAGCCGTTTTCGATGGCGGATCATTCGTGCTCGAGAATTGTTGATTCCAGCGAAGTGAGAAAACTAAGAGTTAACGGTGTAGTTCGTTACGGGGGCGGTGGCCCGATCACGACGCTGCTGTTCGGGAAGTTCACTATGAACACGCTCGAGGCTTTGCCGATTCGCTCGATTTTGCTACAGCCTTTATGTCTGAGCTTAAGCCAGGACCGGAGCCAGGCGTTCCAATCCGTACTGGATCTCTTGGCGGCTGAAACCGCTCAGCCTGGAATGGCTTCCTCATTCATGATTAGCCGTCTCTATGAATCACTTCTTGTGTATGCCATCCGGGCGTACGCTAGTAGCACGGCGGCTCCGCAATCGGGCTGGTTGGCCGCCATTTCCGATAACCATCTCAGCAGAGCCATTCAAGCGATGTATTCGGGTATCCGCAAGAACTGGTCTGTCGAGTCCTTGGCTCGTGAAGCCCGGATGTCGAGGTCTGCCTTTGCTTCAAGATTTAAGCGCGTTTTGGGCCAGACTCCTCTCGCCTATCTCACTCGGTGGCGGCTGCACAAGGCTGGTGCCATGATCCGGTCGAGCAATACATCACTCTTTGAAGTCGCTAAAGCCGTTGGATACGAATCAGAGGATTCCTTGAGTCGTGCGTTTACGCGAGAGCTCGGTGTGTCTCCGAACGGATACAAGTGCATGCATGCCCAAGAGAATGAATTGTCTGGGTGTTAAGAAAGCTGGGAAGGGCACAACACCGCCGTCAGAAACAGTTAGTTGCTTGCATAGATTTGTATGAAAAACAACTGGACCGGGTTCCATAATCATGCGAGCAAGCTGAATCTGAAAGACGAAAGCGTCGCAAGGGTCAGCACGATTCCTCCTGGTCCGCGACTGTAACCAGGCCAAGAAATCCTTCGGCAATCAATTCCTTACATAGAGATTTCACTTCCCTACGGCACTGCACCCTAGTCGTGACAACAATGTGATGCAGCGTTTGAGAAGGACAAGTCACATCCGCTGTCCACATGGCACAGCCCGTCTTGTCCATCGACGCAAACTTTGGAGGCAGGAAATGCGAAGCCGATCCAATAGAACCGAAACGACATCGGAAGAGGCACTCGTTCGGGCGAGCCGGCGTGGAAATCAGCAGGCAATCGAGACACTGTTCCGCCGGTACCAAAGGCAGTTACTTGGGGCAGCCCGGCGTATTTTGGGAAATACGGAAGACGCCGAAGATGCATTGCAAGACGGGCTTCTTTCGGCATACCGCAATGTGCGGCGTTTCGAGGGGCGCTCCAGGTTTTCGACATGGCTGACCCGCATCGTGGTCAATGCGGCACTCATGCGGCGACGCCGTGCCACAGGACTACGGGTAACCTCGCTCGACGCTGAGCACCCAGAGAGTCAACTGCCGCTGTCAGAGCGCTTGCAAGCTGAGGATCCCAATCCTGAGCAACTGTTCGCGCATACCGAATTGAAAGAAATGATTCAATCGAATGTGGGACAACTATCGTCCCCACTACTCATAGCATTCGTACTCTGTGGGATAGAAGAGCACTCACAGGAAGAAGCCGCGAAACGCTTGGGGATCACGCTGCCAGCAATGAAAGCGCGGATGTTTCGGGCCCGATACAAGTTGGCTGAGAGCTTAGGACCCCGGCTCGAGCGACAGAAGACGACGACATGAAGAGGCGAGTTCATGAACGTCGTGCTTGTTGAATAACTATCCTTCGCCGTCTGACAAGAGCGGGAAGATTATTTTTGTCCAAATTTGTCGAGCGCTTGCGCGAACGTTGTGTCTAGCGGTACCGGCTCAAAACCAGTTCTACTCTCTTCTTGATGCTTATTGATCGTTTTGAGCATTACGACTCGCCCATCAATATCGATTTTTTCCGCGCTCGTTTTCCACACTCCCGGCGACAGATTAACGCGCGTAATTTCCGTGGTGCCACCTTGCTCCACGTGGCCGATCAGTCCGTAGCCAAACTTCACGCGTGTTTCCAATGAACCAGAAAGGCGGGCAATTCGCTTCTCGTGAAGATCAATGAAAACTATCCCATCCAAAGCATGCAACACCCGTTGCTCGTAGGTCTTGGGCTTGAACCCAGGATTTGGATGAAACGCGATTCTTTCGGACTCTCCCTCTTTGCCCTGATCCTCAAAAACAAAGGCGTCAGGAGTAATGCGCAAAAGTTCGTCGATTATTTTTTCGTCGTCGTCCCGTTGTTTCCGGATCGCGCGTCTCCCAGACAGATTCTTCAGCAACTCTTGGTGCTGATCCTCCTCCTCTTTCATCTGCATTGATGTGGGTGGATGGCCATCCACTGCAAGCAGGTGACGAACTGGGCCGTCCACCGTCTCGATTACCTGCTCGCGAAATACGTGGTCGTGATTGTGGCGCTCCGCGGTATAGGACCACAGCGTTTTTCTTTCGCGATGTTGTAGTTCGTTGTAGCACGCTTCGCCGATCAACTCCTTTGGCGTTTGGGAAGGCAACGATGGCGGCAATGCCATGGCAGCAGCAAACGTGAGCGTCATGAAACCTGAAGCGTGTGGGAGGAAAGATGTCGTTCTCGATAGTTCCATCGCGATTCCTAATATCCGATTACCCGCAACAGGACCAAGACTGTCGCACAGATCCTTTGAAGCCAGAGTTTCATAAAGGGTTCTCCTCTCTCTTTCATTCTGGTGGTCAGCGAGAGACAGTGCGGCTAGGATGAGTGTTTCTACTGTTAGTGTTTGTAGGCAAGCTGGCCAGGAGCGGAGTCGAAGCCAGAGCTTGAAACTCAAAGTGAGGATTAACCCGGGGACTTACTGTTTCCCGGGCCACGCGTAGAGATAGCCGATGGCGCGAACACTACGAATCCTCTCACCGCCGTCGGGCTGTGGACCAAGCTTGCGTCGAAGGTTGGTAATGTGAAAATCGATGCTTCGATCGAAGGGCGAGAATTTCCGTTCCAGAACGCGCTCCACCAGCTTATCTCGTGTGAGCACCTGGCCTGGAAACTCGAAAAACATGTGCAGCAGCTCAAATTCCGCGGATGTTAAATTCAAGGGCGCGCCGGCTTTTGAGACAGTGCGCGCGCCCAAATCAAGTTCTAGGTCTCCAAATTTGATTTTTGGAGGTCTAAGCCCGGTCTTGTTGTCCGATTGCCAGCCCGATCTTCGGAGAATGGCAGAAATTCTTGCAGCTAGTTCGCGCGGGTTGAACGGCTTCGCCAGGTAGTCGTCGGCGCCGAGCTCCAACCCAAGGATGCGGTCAAACTCTTCGCCCCTGGCAGTAAGCATCAAAACAGGAGTCCGCGCGCGCTGGCGAATGTCCTTGAGAACGTTAAATCCCTTCTTGTCCGGCAACATGACGTCCAGCACGATCAACTCGAAACTGCCCTCGATTCCCGCCTTTGTGCCGGCCTCACCCGTATGCACAAAAGAAACCTGGAAACCCTCCGTCTCCAGGTAGCGCTTCAAGATTTCGCAGAGTTCACGATCGTCATCCACAATAAGCAGATGCGGTCGGAGCTTCGCCGTCGCCTTACCGGCAACTTCCGTTGTGTTCGCGTTACGTGTGCTCTTGTCGTCCATGACGACTCCGACGAATCCCTTCTGAACCAGGAAAGGCATGCCCAAACGAAGCCCAAAGAAGAAATCGCTTTTCCCGACCGTATTATGCCGTGTTGTTTACCAACCATACGATGCAATTTGGGGCGGGCCGGTCACCTACAATCCGTCGCACGGCTCGACTACCTGAGCATCCCGCATCCAGCTCAGGCGATACTAAGACTAGTGTGAATGTTGCGGGACCCACCAAGCAGGAAGGATCTTCTGAAGGTGTATTTTTTTGGCCAACGGCCCCCATTGAGGCTCAAACTCGGTAGCGACGTTCCCGATAGCAATCTGCAAGAACTCACTAGCCATACGCTGTTCCGCATGCGTTACATCGTTGTAGCCGTTCGGAAGGATACCCATGCCCACGAAGCCCCCGGCTGCAGCAGAAGCGAAGTTACTTACGGCGAGAGTATTTCTGCCGGAATCCGTCTTGTCGATGACGGTGAAGGCGACCGCGTGGAAGGTTCGGCGCAATGGATTGGTGCTAGTGGAGCGCAGGTAGCGAGGGTCTTCATGCAGAAGGAAACCCGTAAGAAATTGCGCAGTCTCCCGGGAGGTGCGATCGGCCTCTTTGTAACCGTAAATTCTGCCAAACGCGGCAGCTCCATCTTTCCATTCTCTTGGGTAGTGGTTTGGCGGATTCAGCATTTGGAAGCCTGCACCAAACGCAGGAAGGATTACGGCGGGCGGGCCAAATGATTTATGGAGGTAGATACGAAACTTGTCGCCGCCTGTTAAGGGGGTTCTGGTTGGAGGCAGCCCCAGCACCTGGTTCGGTTGCGGGCCTGAAGGCGCCACGGCGTTCTGGTCTTGCCCTTGTGCTTGTCCCTTAGGCAGGGGTGCATCGGGCAAAGGGTCGCCAGTCGAGTCTTGCCGACCAGGTTGGAGTTCATCTCCAAGGAATATCGATGAAGGAGCAGCGTCTGAAGGATCGCTCGACGCCGGTTTGGCTTTCAAATTCTGTGCGGCGACAGAACGCGGATGAAGACAAAAAATGGTGGTCGCAAATAATACGATGGCGCACGAGCGCCAGGAACCGATGCGGCAGTAAGTCATAAGCCTCCACGCAAGATAAAGTGTTCCTGCATGTAGGATATGGGGAGCTTGAGGATGGTGCAGCCAGCAAGGGTAGAGCGTCTGTAAGGATTTGTTAGGCCTTGGCTGGAGGGCTGTTCGCAACCCGGGTTGTATTGTATACATCGAAGTGAGAACTGCTGGTCAGGAAGGAAGTACTTTTGCCTTTTGATCTTCATGCGAGACTCCTCAGGGTGAGAGCGAGAGTGCCCATGTACCGGCTCTTTCTGAAGATCTTTTTTTGGTATTGGCTGACTGCTTGGGGCATGATCGCGATCGTGCTTCTCGGCAGTCGCCTGACGGGCATGAGGCAGGTCTCCGCTCCCAACATGTATGAGACTGTTGCGCCTATCCTCGCCGAGGAGGCAGTCAAGGCATTTGAATCAGGTGGCCCTGAGGCCTTTGCTCGTTTTTCGCAGGGCAACGGTCACGGTAACGAACGGCAACTCTTCTTGCTCGACGGATCGTATAATGACGTGCTGTCGCGGCCGCTGTCAGACGACGGTCTTCGAGTTGCGCAGTCAGCAAAAAACGGCCAACTCGTCGTATTTCGAGCGCACATCGCAGCTTACAAGTTTGTCTCGTCTTCAGGGCATCCGTACGTGCTAATGCTCTACCTAGCGTCCGATTTGCGGCGGATAGCCGAAATACTGTGGGGCGAGGGCCTCCCTTTTAGCATTTCTCTGATCGTTTTGGTCACCTTACTTTGCCTCGGGCTTGCTTATCACATTGCCTCCCCGATCCACAGTATTCAGTCGACCGCTAGGAGAGTCGCGCAAGGAGATCTCAAAGCGCGAGTGCCGTCTTCCGTTTCCCGGCGCTATGACGAATTGGCTGCTCTCGCAAAAGACTTCGACTCGATGGTTGGCCGGCTTGACTCACTGATTCAAACGCAAAAGAAGCTTCTGAACTCGGTATCGCATGAACTGCGCTCTCCCCTGGCTCGCATTAATATCTCCCTGGCTCTTCTACGAAATCGTTTCCCTGCCGATTCTGACGATCTGTTTCAGCGTCTGGATCGTGATGTTGTGAGAATCGATCTGCTGATGGGACAGCTTTTGACGCTCTCACGCCTGGAAGCCCGGTTTTCAGCTTCGGAGAGAGAGGACGTGGACTTCGCGCAGCTTGTCGAGGAAGTGGTGGCCGACTGCAACTTCGAAGCACAAGCCCTCGGCAAATCCGTCAGTCTTCAGACAAGCGGTTCGATCATTCTCCGGAATGCCGATCCCCATGCCCTTAGGAGCGCTTGTGAAAACATCATTCGTAACGCAGTCCGCTTCACGCGGCCGGGAAGCGATGTACTGATTGTTCTGGAGTTCCATCGAAGCACTCCCGAGCCGCTAGTGTTTCTTTCTGTCCGAGACCACGGTCCTGGGGTTCCCGAAGATTCGCTCGAAGCAATATTTCAGCCCTTCTATCGAATAAACGGGGAAGGGGAAGCAACAGGAGGGAATGGTCTGGGGCTCGCCATTGCTTCTGAAGCGATTCGCATGCACCGCGGTACGATCCGCGCCGAAAACCTCCTGCCTACGGGCCTCGAAATTGTTGTCCAGTTGCCTGCCGCACAGGACATAGTAGGCGCTCACGGAGACGAGATCTCAAAGCCCGAGCATAGCACCGCGCTATAGGCATTCGCTTCAACCGACAGAACGGCCCCCTGGTTCAGTCTCGGTGAACCGATGCGTTACGTTGTTTCCGGACAGAGTTCGATCGCCTGAATTACTTCCTCAGTCTTTTCCCCGCGCGGGTGACTCCATACAAATCCTCACAGGTAACTGATCGTTCCTAACAGCACTGCGCAGTTGCCCTCCGCACAATAGAAACCGGCGAGGCATCATGAAGGTCAGAAGATGGTTGCTCGATAAATGCTGTGCCGCGCTCGTATTCCTGTTTCGGATGCTCGGGGCGCGCGCACGGATGCATCTGAGTATCTCCCCGGGAGATGACAAATGATCCCATCTCTCGAACAAACCGAAGAGAGAATCTCACAACCTGGAGTTGCACGACCGGCCCACGTTGCAAACGGCACTTCCAAATCAAAGAGGATGTGGGTCGTTTGTCTGGTTGCCATCGTGGTGCTCGGCGTCACCTTTGCGATGCGATCTGAGAGGCTCAAGCACAAGGGAAATCCCACAGCCGCCGATGAAGCAAGCCATTCCGTCATCATTCGCGCCGCCACAGCCTATCGAGGCGATATGGGCGTGTATATCAATGCCCTCGGTACAGTAACGCCAATTTCTACGATAAACGTCTTCAGCCAAGTGAGCGGTCAAGTCCTTGCAGTGCACTATGCGGAGGGACAGATCGTACTGAAAGGCGACCCGCTCATCGATATTGATCCGCGACCATACCAGGCACAGTTGCAGCAGGCAGAAGGCCTACTGGATCACGACCGCGGAGTTCTGAGCCAGGCGCAGATTGATCTTGCTCGCTACAAGGAGGCCTTCGCTTCGAACGCTGTTGCAAAGCAGGTTCTCGACGACCAGGAACAGATCGTGATTCAGGACCAAGGAGCCGTCAAATTCGACCTTGGTCAAGTGCAATATGCAGTGGTCCAGCTTAGCTACTGTCACATCACAGCTCCCACTTCCGGGAGGGTTGGTCTGCGGCTCGTCGACTCAGGCAACACCGTTTTCGCGGGGAGTTCGAACGCGCTCGTGGTGATCACTCAACTCCAGCCGATTACCGTTGTGTTCAACGTGGCGGAAGATCATCTCGGAGAGGTTCAAGCGCAACTTCATCAACACAAACCTCTTGCTGTGGAAGCTTATGACCGGTCGGCCGAAACGAAGGTGGCAACGGGCACCTTGCTGACTGTCGACAACCAAATCGACACGTCGACCGGTACGGTCCGATTCCGCAGTGAATTCAGCAATGGCAACCTCGCTCTTTTTCCAAACCAGTTCGTCAATGCGCGGTTGTTGGTAAAAACACTCAAAGACTCAGTCCTCATTCCAAGTGCCGCGATTCAGCGCAATGGAACGCAAGCATTTGTGTTTGTTGTTGAGAAGAATGTGGTGTCAGTCAGGAATATCACCGAGCAGAGCACGGACGGCAATACGGCTGCAGTCGAAGGTCTGCGTGCGGGAGAAATCTTAGCGCTCTCGAGTTTTGACAAGCTGCAGGAAGGAACGCTGGTGCAAGTCGAACCGTCCGCGCCAAAAAAAACAGCAGTCGATAAGGGAGCCAGGTTGTGAGTCCCTCGCGCCCGTTCATTCTTCGACCCGTGACGACTGCGTTGCTTATGGTGGCGATACTGGTCG
>Ga0134124_10001025_pt1 | contig 22385 bp, 21 predicted proteins | sample KB304_FD_96880 | JGI IMG/M metagenome (GOLD analysis project Ga0134124, IMG submission 96880) | Terrestrial soil microbial communities without Nitrogen fertilizer from Kellogg Biological Station, Michigan, USA - KB3-0-4 | ecosystem: Environmental > Terrestrial > Soil > Unclassified ... | reverse complement strand
GTAGGGTCCGATGCCGGTGGCGACGAACATCAGCCACGACAGCAGCGCGCCGCGCGTCGCCGGCGTGCCGTCGCCGAGGAACGTGCCGGTCTTTTCCGCGAGGTAGAGCAGGATCGCGTTACTGTCGAACACCGTGACGTTGTCATCGGTCAGCGCCGGTACCTTGGCGTTCGGGTTGACGGCGAGAAACGCCGGCGTGAATTGCTCGCCTTTGCGGGTATCGACCGGCATCGGCGTGTAGGCGAGCCCCGTTTCCTCCAGCATCAGCGCAACCTTCATCGGATTGGGCGAGCGGCTGTAATAGAATTTGATCATGCAAAATCCTGCGTTGATGCAACGCAGCGCGTAGCAGGGAGCGTGCCAAGCTTCACGCGGGCGCGCCGAAGCCTTCCAGCCCGCGTCCGTGCGCGCAAGACCGACAGACTGTCTGCTTTGGCGACAGTGCTGCAGCGCAGCGAGAAACGGCTCCGGCTAAGGATTGGTCTCCGAGACGCCGAGCTTCTTGTAGAGGTAGGAGCGCGAGATCCCTAGTTCCTCGGCCACGCGCTTCTTGTTGCCTTTGCAGCGCGCGAGCGCTTCGCGAATGAGGTTGTCCTCGACCTGCGCCAGCGCGCTTTGCAGGTTGCCGGGTTTGCCGCCCTCCGCCACCGGCGCGGGCTCCGGCACGACGGGAGCGGCGGCTGCCACCGGAGCAAAGTCCGCGCGCTTGAAGTCGGAGACGCGCACGCGGTTGCCGCCGCAGAAGATAACCGCGCGCTCCATCTCGTGCCGGAGCTGGCGGATGTTGCCCGGCCACTGCTGCTCGGCGAGATAACTGTAGACGTCGTCGTCGACCTCCGGGATCGTCAGTTGATGGCGGCTGCCGAACTCGGAGAGGAATTTCTGGAACAGGATCGGAATGTCGTCGAGCCGTTCGCGCAGCGGCGGCACGGTGAGTACGATCGGGCTGATGCGGTAGTAGAAGTCGAGACGGAAACGCTCGTTGGATACGAGGTTCTGCAGATTTCGATTGGTCGCGGCGATCAGCCGGAAATCGACCTCACGCTGGCCCTCGCCGCCGACACGCTGCACGCAGCGGTCCTGCAGCACGCGCAGCAGCTTGGCCTGGATGTCGAGCGGCATGTCGCCGATCTCGTCGAGGAAGAGCGACGAGCCGTTGGCCTGCTCGAATTTGCCGCGGCGGCCTTTACGATCCGCGCCGGTGAACGATCCGGCCTCGTAGCCGAATAGCTCGCTCTCCACCAGATTGTGCGGCAGCGCGGCCGAGTTCACGATCACCATCTTCTGGCTCTGCCGCGCGCTCAGGCGATGGATCGCATGTGCGACCAGCTCCTTGCCGGTGCCGCTTTCGCCGAGGATCAGCACGGGAATATCGAGCGGCGCCACGCGCGCGATGTCTTCCTTGAGGCGGCGGATCGCATCGCTCTTGCCGACGATGGTATCGAGGCTGAAGGCCTCGCGCCGCAGCACATGCGCTTCGCGCCGGTAGAACTCGAGCTCTTTTTCCAGCGTGTTGATGCGGTTGTTGAGGATCTGGACCTGCTCCGGGTTCTTGAACATCACGCGCCCGATGGCGCCGACCAGCGTGCCGTCGCGGAAGATCGGCGTGCGGTTCACTACGCGGTCCTGGCTTCGCATGCGCTGCACGTCACCGATCTCGGCCTTGCCGGTCTTCACCACGCGGTCGAGGCGGGTGTTCTCGATGACGTCGCCGACCGCGCGGCCGATGGCCGAGCCGCGGTCGAGGCCGAAAAAGTCTTCATGCACCGGCGAGAGAAATGCGACGCGCGCTTCCGCGTCGACCACCGTCATGGCGTTGAACGGATCGGTCAGCAGGTGATGGATGATGTCCCAGGCGAAATCGACCGCCGCCGTGAACTCGAACACCGTATCGGTGACGTCGTCGACGATCACGCCGACATGCGTGTCCTTGACGTGAATCCAGATGACGACGAGCTTGCGGTCGTTGGTCGCGACCGGCATCAGCCGGCGGCGGATCGCTTCCAGGCGCCATGTCTTGTCGCCGACCAGCGTCACGATGCGGGGGTCGTTGCCGAGCCCGCTGGAATAGATGGTGCGCCCGTTCGCGTCGGTCACCACCAGGCCGGCAAGGCTGCGCGTATCCTTCATGGCACTCCCCCACTGCAGTCTTTTTCTGATCCGCATGTCGCGGATTGATGTTGCAGTGCAACATCAATTGTTTCTTCGGTGGACAGCGCTTAGCACGCCTGTCCGGTCGGCGAACACGATCCTCGAAGGTGCTTTATTTAAGAGCACATTTCGGACGGGTTCAACGTATTGCCGGTTTGGCACGTCGATTGCTCTACTTAGACAGATCATCTGTAGGCTCATCCGTAAGCGCGCGCTGGACAATTGCATGCAGTCATCCGTCCCCGATCGGGCCACCGCGCCGGCGGAACCGGTCGAGTTGCCGGTGGTATCGCTGGGGCAGGGCTTCCGGTTTTTGACCGGCATGCGGGTCCTGGACTTGAGCACCTCGGTCGCCGGCCCCTATGCCGCCATGCTGCTTGGCGACATGGGTGCCGATGTCGTGAAGGTGGAACGGCCCGGCGCCGGCGATGACGCGCGCGCCTGGGGCCCACCATTCGTCGACGGCGAGTCCGCCTGGTACCTGTCGGTCAACCGCAACAAGCGCAGCGTCACGCTCGACTACGCGCCGCCGGAGGGCCGCGCGGTGCTCGAGACGCTCATCAAGGCGAGTGATGTGGTGGTGGTGAACCAGCCGACGCGGGTACAGAAAAAACTCGGCATCGACGCGGCATCCTGCCGCGCCTTGCGCGGCGATCTCGTGCACGTGTCGATCACCGGCTTTGGTTTGCAAGGCCAGCGCAGCGACTGGACCTGCTACGACCTGATCGCCGAGGGCTATTCCGGGGTCATGGATGTCACCGGTGAGCCGGACGGGCCGCCGCAGAAGATCGGCGCTCCGGCCGCCGATATGCTGGCCGGTTCGGATGCGGCCTTCGCCGCCGTCTCCGCTCTGTTCGAGCGCAGCCGCAGCGGCAAGGGCCATTCGATCGACGTGTCGCTAGTCGAAAGCATGACGCGCTTCCTCGCCTGTCGTATCGTGCCCTATCTCGCGACGCAGGATTTGCCGCGGCGTTCGGGCGGCAAGGACAGCGTGATTGCCATTTATCAAGTGTTTGAGACGGCGGACCTGCCGCTGACCTTGGGGCTTGGCAGCGACGCCATCTGGGAACGCTTCTGGGCCGCCGTCGGGCAGCCGGATGTCGCCCGCCAGCCGCGCTACGGCTCCAACAGCAAACGCCGCGAAAAGCGCGCGGAAATCGTCAGCCTGATCCAGACCATTCTCCTCACCAAACCGCGCGACCACTGGCTGGACCTGTTCAGCAAGGCGCGCATCGCGTCCGGGCCCATCTATCGCATCGACGAACTGGTCGACGATCGTGAGTTCCAGCAGCGGGGACTGTTCTATACCCTGGAAGCGGACGGACGACGGGTGCCGCAGGTCGGCACCGGCTTCCATGTCGACGGCGAGGCCAACGTTCCGCGCATGGCGCCGCCGCGGCTGGGCGCATCGACCGTCGACGTGTTGCGCGATATTGCGAAGCTGGACGACGACAAGATCGCGGCGCTCAAGCGCGGCGGCGTTATTTGAAGGAGAGTGCGGTGGCCTATCAGACGATCCTGTACGAAGAAGACGGGCCGATCGGGACGATCACGCTCAATCGTCCGGATGACGGCAACATGTTCAACGTGACCATGTGCCACGAAATCCGCGACTGCATCGAAAATATCCGCCGCGAGACGCGCACGCGCGTGCTGGTGATCACCGGCGCCGGCGACAAGTTCTTCTGCATCGGCGGCCGCAAGGACGGCATGGAAGACACCACCCTCTACGCCGGAACGCTGCCAACGCTGGAAATGTACGAAGCGATCGATCGCCTGCAGAAGCCTGTCATCGCCTCGGTCAACGGCTTTGCGGTTGGCGGCGGCAACGTGCTGCAGATGGTCTGCGACATGACCATTGCCAAGGAAAGCGCGGTGTTCCGTCAGGTCGGCCCGATGATGGGCTCGTTCGATGCCGGATACGGCACCTGGTACTTGGAAGACCTCGTCGGGAAGAAGCGGGCCAAGGAAATCTGGTTCAACAATCCGAAGATGTCGGCGCGCGACGCGCAGGCGCTCGGCCTGATCAACCGCGTGGTGCCCGACGATAAGCTGAAGGAAGCAACGCGCGCCTTCGCGATGGAGACCGCCGAGCGCGGCCCCTTCGCGCTCGCTTCGGTCAAGGCTGCCTTCAACGCCCGTCACGGCGGCGTCTCCGGATTGGCCCGCATGGCGCACGACCTGTTGCTGCGCTCGTATCTGACCAGCGACGAAAGCCATGAGATGTCGGCTGCGTTCGCGCAAAAGCGCAAACCGGATCCGTCGAAATTCGGGCGCTAATCCATGCGGCCGTTTCTTACCCTGCATCATCCCGCGCTGGCCAAGCGCTATTACGCCGAAGGCACCTGGCGCGACGAGACGTTCTACGGGCTGCTGCGCGCCAATTCCGCGCGTGCGCCGGATGCAGTAGCTTTGCGCGACGGCCGCCGACAACTGAGTTGGCGCGAGTTGCAGGCCTGGGTCGATGGGGTTTCCGCCGACCTGCACGGGCAGGGGATTGCAGGCGGTAGCCGTGTTTCGATGTGGCTCGGCAACCGCGCCGAGTCGGTCGTGATGTTTCTCGCCTGCGGGCGCAACGGCATCGCCTGCAATCCATCGCTCCACCGCACGCACACCTCGGTCGATATCGTGACCTTGCTGGAGCGGCTCGACGCCAAGGCGCTGCTGACCGAACCGGGCTGGGGCGCCGACGGCACGCCGGGCGCCATCGCCGGCGCGCTGCAAAAGACGCCGTCGCTGCGGCGCATCTATACGCCGGCCGATTTTCCAGCGCCGGGAGCGGCGGCCAGTGCGGCGAGCGAGGATCCCGACAAGGTGCTGTATCTCGCGTTCACGTCGGGCACCACCGGCATTCCGAAATGCGTCATGCATTCGGACAACACGTTGCTCGCCAATGCGCGTGACATGGTGCGCGACTGGGGCCACGGGCCGCATACCAAGCTCTTGTCGCTCAGCCCGCTGTCGCATCACATCGCCTGGGTGGCGGTGGCGCAATGGCTGCTCGCCGGCTGCACGCTGATCACCGATGATCCGCCGGCGGGCACCGCGCGGATCGATTGGATCGTGGAGACCGGCGCAACCTACGTCATGGGCGTGCCGACGCACGCGATGGACGTTCTCGCCGAGCAGGGCAAACGCGGCTTGCCGCGGCTCGGCTCGGTCCAGGTCTTCTACATGGCCGGCTCGCCGATTCCGCCGTCGGTCTGCGAAGCCTTCGTGCGCCAGGGCATCAAGCCGCAGAACATCTACGGCATGACCGAGAATTCCTCGCACCAATACACGCATCCGACCGACGACGACGCGACGATCATCACGACCTGCGGCCGTGGCGGCAAAGCCTACGAAGTGCGGCTGTTCGATCCGCTTGACGACAATCGCGAAGTGCCGGCCGGCACCGTCGGCCAGATCGGCGGTCGCGGCGCCGCGCTGATGCTCGGCTATTTCGCCAACCAGGCCGCAACCGAAGCGAGCTTCAACCGCGACGGCTGGTTCCTGTCCGGCGACCTCGGCGTGCTCGACGACAAGGGCAACCTGAAGATCGAAGGGCGCCTGAAGGACCTCATCATCCGCGGCGGCCACAACATTTACCCGGCGCATATCGAGGCGCTGGCGCTGCGCCATCCCAAGGTCCAGCGCGTCGCCTGTTATCCGGTGGCGGACGAGCGGCTGGGCGAACGCGCCGTCATCGCCGTCATCGGCGACATCGATGCGACCGAACTGATCGCGCACCTCACGCAGCAGGGTCTGTCGAAATACGATATGCCGGAGTTCTTCCTCAACGTGTCGGCGTTCCCATTGACCGCCAGCGGCAAGGTGCTCAAACGCGAACTGGTCGAGATGACCAAACGCGGCGATTTGGCGCCCGCGTCCGTGCGCGAGACGCCGCAAGCGAGGGCCGGCTGATGCCCGTCACACTCGAACAGCGCGACAATGTCGCAATCATGGTTCTCGACCGCCAGGAGGCGCTCAACGCGCTCTCCTTCGCGGTGATCGACGAGATCGAGAAGGCTTTCGACCGCGTCGCCGGCATGCCGGTGCGGGCTCTCATCATCACCGGCGCGGGCGCGAAAGCCTTTTGCGCTGGCGCCGATATCAAGGAATTGCGCAACCGGCCGCTCGCCGCGCAGCGCCAGGGCATTGAGCGCGGCCAGGCGGTGTTCGCCAAGCTCGACACGCTGCCGGTGGCGTCGATTGCGGTGATCAACGGCTATGCCTTCGGCGGCGGACTCGAACTGGCGCTGGCCTGCACGTTCCGGCTCGCCACGCGCAACGCCAAGATGGGCCTGCCGGAGATCAAGCTCGGCCTGACGCCGGGCTATGGTGGCACGCAGCGCCTGCCGCGCGTCGTCGGCGAGGCGCGCGCGCTGGAGATGATCATGACCGGCAAGACGATCGACGCCGAGGAAGCGCAGCGCATCGGCCTGGTCAGCCGGCTGGTCGACGGCGATCCGATCGAAGCCGGAATGACCTTTGCGCGCGAGTTCACCGGCTACAGTCTGCCGGTGCTCAAGTTCGCGCGCGACGCGGTGCAGCGCGCCCTCGATGTTCCGGTGCCGGAAGGTCTTAAGATCGAGGCCGACCTCGGCACGCTGGCCTATCGCACCGCCGATGCCGAAGAAGGCATGGCGGCGTTCAGCGAGAAGCGCAAACCGGGTTTCCGCGATGCCTGAGGGAACCATTGTCATCACGGGCGGCAGCCGCGGCATCGGCGCCGCCATCGCGCAAGACCTGACGCGCCGTGGCTACGGCGTGGCGGCGCTATCGCGCAGCGGCGAGGCGGCGGTAGGCAAGGGTTATCGTTGCGACGTGACCGACGAGCAGTCGCTCAAGGACACGATTTCCGCGGTCGCCGCCAACGGCCGCGTGACCGGCCTCGTCAACAATGCCGGAGTGCATCGCGCCAAAGCGAGCCATGAATTGTCGGTCGCGGAGCTGAACGAGACCATGGCGCTGAATATGACGGCGGCGATGGTCGCCTGCCGCGAAACCTATCCGTACTTGAAGGCCGCCGGCGGCGGCATCATCGTCAACATCGGCTCGTTCTTCGACAAGCTCGGTGTCGCCGAGAACATCGCCTATTGCGCCTCCAAGGCGGCGGTCGGCGCGCTCACCCGCTGCCTGGCGGTGGAATGGGCCAAGGACGACATCCGCGTGATGAACGTCGCCCCCGGCTATGTCGAAACCGATCTCAATCGTGACTTCCTCGGGCGCGACAAGGTGAAGGCCTGGCTCGGGCGCCGCGTGCCGATGGCGCGCGCTGGGCAGGCGGACGAAGTGGCGCGGCTGGTGGGCGCGATCTTTGCCGAGAACATCGGCTATCTCACCGGCGAGACGATCTACCTCGACGGCGGCCAGGGCATGAACCACTGATGAAAATATTCGAAACCCAGCAGCGCCGCCGCGAATGGTCCGAGGAGGAGCGCCTGGTCCTCGACCAGGTGCGGCATCTCGCCGACACGCTGATCGCGCCGAACGCCGCGCGCTATGACGCCAGCGGCGAATTTCCCGCGGACAACATCCGCGCGCTCAACGAGCTTGGCGCCAACACGATGTTCGTGCCGGAGGCCTTTGGCGGCGCGCCGATGTCCTACCGGCTCTATCTGGAAGTGGTGAAGACGATTTCCGAGGCCTGCGCCTCGACCGGCATCATCTACGCCACGACTTTTCACGGCATGAAGCCGCTGATCGATTTCGGCACCGACGAGCAGCGGACGCGATTGCTGCCGCGCATCGCGCAGGGCGGCCTCGGTTCGCTGGCGATCACCGAACCGAACGCCGGCTCGGACGCAACCGGCATGACTATGAAGTTCACGCCCGACGGCGACGACATCATCGTGCAGGGCGGCAAGACCTTCATCAGCAACGGCGACGTCGCCGATCTGATCCTGCTGTTCGGCAAGTGGTCGGAGATCGACGACTCGCGCAAATCGATCTCGGTGCTGGTGTTCGAGAAGGATACGCCCGGTTTCGAAATCGTGCGGCTCGAGGACAAGATGGGCCACCGCGCCGCCTCGACCGCCGCGCTCGCCTTCAATGGCTGCCGCGTGCCGCGCGGCAATCTGCTCGGCAAGCCGGGCGACGGCCTGCGTCTGCTGCTTGCCTCCTTGAACAAGTCGCGGCCGAGCGTCGCCGCCCATGCGCTCGGCATCGCGCACGCCGCTTTCAAGGACATGATCGCCTATATGAACGAGCGCGTGCAGTCCGGACGCCGCATCGTCGACTTCCAGGCCAACCAGTTCACGATCGCCGATCTCGCCACCGATCTCGCCATGGCGGAATGCTGGCTCGATTACGTCGCCTCGCTGGTCGAAGCTGGCGGCTCGGATTTCGGCCTGGAAGCCTCGATGGCCAAGATGCGCGCGTCCGATCTCGCCATGCGCATCTCGACCGAAGCGGTGCAGATGCACGGCGGCTACGGCTACTGCAAGGACTATCGCGTCGAGCGGCTGATGCGCGACGCCAAGATCACGCAGATCTGGGAGGGCACCAACCAGGTCCATCGCCAACTGATCGGCCGGAGCTTCGCAGCCAAATGAGCGGCATCAAAACCGTCGGCGTTTGCGGGGCGGGCGGCACCATGGGCGCCGGCATTGCCATCGTGGCTGCGCGCGCCGGCTTTTCCGTCGTCTGTTACGACACGGCCGAAGCTCCGCTCGGCAAGGCCGCCAAGCAGACCGAGACGTTTTTCGGTAAATCGGTAGAGCGCGGCAAGATGTCCGCCGCCGACCGCGACGCGGTGCTGGCACGCTTCGAGCGCAGCACCGATATCGGCAAACTGGCGCGTTGCGATCTGGTTATCGAGGCGGTGTTCGAAAACCTGGAGGTGAAGCGCAAGCTGGTCGGCGAGCTCGACAAGGTCTGTCCCGAGCATACGATTTTCGGCTCCAACACCTCGACGCTGTCGATCACCGAGATCGCTTCCGGTTGCCGAAGGCCGGAGCGGGTGGTCGGCATGCATTTCTGCCTGCCGGCGCAACTGATGAAGCTGGTGGAAATGTCGCCCGGCATTCTCACGTCCGAGGCGACGTTCCAGGCGGCGTGGGATTGGACGCTCGCCTGCGGGCAGATTCCGGTAAAGACCCAAGACAAGCCGGGCTTCATCCTCAATGCGCTGCTGGTGCCGTTCAACAACGATGCCATTCGCGCGGTGGAGGCGGGCGTCGCCGACGCCGCCAGCATCGACACCGCGATCAAGGTCGGCCTCGGCTACAAGATGGGGCCACTCGAGCTGATCGATCTCGTCGGCCTCGATACGCAGATCCGTTTGTGCGAGGCGTTCTATCCGATCACGCTCGATCCGCGCGCCGCCTGTCCACCGCTGCTGCGGCGGATGGTTGCCGCCGGTCTGCTCGGTCGCAAGTCGGGACGCGGCTTCTACACATACAGCGGCAACACGATGTTCGGGGCCTGACATGCGCTACGCCATCCAGCAGACAGGCGAGAGCCGCTCGTTTCCGGCCGGTGACAAGTTCCTCGCCGGCGCAGCCGCGCAGGCCGATGTCGTTCTTTATCTCGGCACGCGGCCGGTGCTCGACGCGGCCAAGCAAGCCGTTCTGGTCGAGCTCGGCAGCGAATGCCTGGCCGAGCATGTCGACGAGACGGCGCCCGCGGCCAAGAACGTCCTGGGCTTTGCCCGCTATCGCAACGGCGCCGATGCGCCGTCTAACCTGGTCGAGCTGGTGCGCTTTGCTTCGACCGGCGAACAGGCGATTGCCGCCGCGACGGCGGTGCTCGAAGCGGCCGGTCTGAAAGTCGTTGTCTGCGCCGATCAGCCGGGCCGCATTCTCGATCGTCTGCTGCGGCCGAAATACAACGCTGCGCTGCGCTTCTTCGACGAAGGCCTGGCGACGCAGGCCGACATGGACACGACCTGCAAGCTCGGCCTCGGCTATCCCGACGGGCCGATCGAGCGCGTGCTGCGCGGCGGCCTGAAACATCACTACGACGTGACGCAGGCGCTGTTTGAAACCTACGGCACGCCGGCTTACGCGCCGCCGCGGCTGGCTGTCGCCGCTGCGCGGCGCGAGGACACATGATGCGCCCGCTCGCAGGGATCACCGTCCTCGATTTCTCGACCCTATTGCCGGGTCCGATGGCGACACTGCTGTTGGCCGAGGCCGGCGCCGAGGTGATTAAGATCGAGCGGCCCGGCCGCGGCGAGGAAATGCGCAGCTACGCGCCGAAATGGGGCGCCGACAGTGTCAACTTCGCGATGCTCAATCGCGGCAAGAAAAGCCTTGCGCTCGACCTGAAGGATCCGGCCGAACGCGCCAAGCTGGAGCCGCTGATCGCGCGCGCCGATGTCGTGGTCGAGCAGTTCCGCCCCGGCGTGATGGCGCGGCTCGGGCTCGATTACGAGAATTTGTCGAAGAAGAACCCGCGCATCATCTATTGCGCGATCACCGGCTACGGCCAGACCGGACCGAAGCGTGACAATGCCGGCCACGACCTCAATTACATCGGCGATGCCGGCCTGCTGGCGCTGTCGATGGGCGATCTCGCGCACCCGGTGGTGCCACCGGCCCTGATCGCTGACATCGCCGGCGGCACCTATCCGGCGGTGATGAACATCTTGCTCGCGCTGATGCAGCGGCAGAGCAGCGGCCGCGGCTGCAAGCTCGACATCGCGATGTCCGACAACCTGTTTCCGTTCATGTATTGGGCGATCGGCGACGGGCTCGGCGCTGGGCATTGGCCGGGCAACGGCAGCGAGTTGGTCAGCGGCGGCTCGGTGCGTTACCGGCTTTACCCGACCAGCGACGGGCAGGTGGTGGCGGCCGCGCCGCTCGAGCAGAAGTTCTGGGAGGAGTTCTGCGAACTGATCGGCCTCGAAGGCGACCTGCGCGACGACACCCGCGACATGGCGGCGACCGCGCGGCGCGTCGCCGAGATCATCCGCGCGCAGCCGGCCGAGGTCTGGCGCCAGCGCTTCGCCGGCCGCGACTGCTGCTGCAGCATCGTCGCCACCGTGCGCCAGGCGCTCGACGATCCGCATTTCCGCGCACGCGGCCTGTTCGACCACGTCCTCACCAACGAGCAGGGCGCGCGCATGCCGGCGTTGCCTGTCCCGGTCGCCAAGGATTTCCGTGCACCGGCCTCCGAACCCGCCTCCGCTCCGCCGCTCGGCGCACACAATTCCGAGTTCCTGACATGAAAGCTGTCGTTGTCCGCGAGTTCGCCCCGTTCGACCAAATCGAGATGGGGGAACTGCCCGATCCGTTGCCCGGAAAGGGCGAGGTGATCATCGACATCAAGGCGGCGGAGGTGAACTACCCCGATCTCCTGGTGATCTCCGGCCAGTATCAGGTGAAGCCGCCGCGGCCGTTCTCGCCCGGCAAAGCCGCGGCGGGGATCGTCTCGTCGGTCGGTGAGGGCGTCACCGGCCTGTCGGTCGGCGATCGCGTGAGCGTGCAGGTCGAATACGGCGCCTATGCGCAGAAACTCCGCGCTCCGGCGGTGAATGTCTTTCGCATGCCGGAGGGCGTCGAATTCGCCACCGGCGCGGCGCTCGGGCTCACCTATCAAACCGCGCATTTTGCGCTGGTCGAACGAGCGCGCATCAAGCCGGGCGAGCACGTACTCGTGCTCGGCGCTTCCGGCGGCATCGGCATCGCCAGCGTGCAACTCGCCAAGGCGCTCGGCGCCGGCAAGGTGATCGCCGGCGTGCTCGGGCCGGCCAACGCCGAAGTCGCCCGCAAATGTGGGGCCGACGTCACCATCGATCTCGGCACTGTTGAATTGCGTGACGGTCTGCGGGACGCGGTCCGCGCCGCCACTGGCGGCCACGGCGCCGACATCGTCATCGATCCGGTCGGCGGGGCTCCGGGGACAGGCGCGCTGCGCTCTCTGGCCTGGTGCGGGCGCTTGATCGTCATCGGCTTCACCGCCGGCGATATTCCGACTTACCCCGCGAATTATCTGCTGGTGAAGAACATCGCGGTGCTCGGCCTGCAGTGGTCGGATTATCGCGACCGCACGCCCGATTGGGTTCGCCAGGTACAGGACGAGATCTTCGCGCTGCATGTTGCCGGGAAACTCAATCCGGTGATCTACCGCAAGTTTCCGCTCGCCAATTTCAAAGACGGCTTGAGCCTGCTGCGCGACGGCAAGGCGCAAGGCAAAGTGATCCTCGACGTCTGACATAAGAGAGAAACGCAATGAACATCGGCGGCAAGAGCGTCTTGATCACCGGCGGCTGCGGCGGCATCGGCCTGGAAATGGGCCGGCTGTTCGCCGAAGCCGGCAAGAACGTGACGCTGGTCGACGCCAAGATCGAGCCGGGCGCGGCGTTGGCGCGCAGCAACAATCGTATCGAGTGCGTTCAGTGCGATTTGTCGTCGCCGTCGGAAATCGAGCAAAAGCTGAAGGACCGTCCGGCCGACATTCTCATCAACAATGTCGGCATCTCGCCGAAATACGACGCTGCCGGAAATCGCCTGCGGTCCTGGACCATCACGCTCGAGCAGTGGAACAATGTGATGGCTACCAACGTCACGTCGTATTTCCTGTGCACCCAGCTCTGTCTGCCGCATATGATGGGGCAGAAGTTCGGCCGCATCGTCAACATCGCGTCCTACGTGACGCGCATCGGCGGTTATCAGGCCTGCGCCCATTACACGGCGTCGAAGTCGGCCGTGCTCGGTCTCACCAAGGCGCTGGCGCGCGAACTCGCGCCCTACGGCATTCGGGTGAATGCGATCAATCCCGGGCGCATCGACACGCCAATGACGCAGGATGTGCCGAAAGAAGTGAGCGAGGGACTGATCCCGCAGATTCCGGCAGGACGGCTCGGCGTGCCCGCCGATATCGCCAAGGCGGCGCTGTTTCTCTGCTCCGATCTCTCGGACTACATGACTGGCACGGCGCTCGAGGTGAACGGCGGCCTTTACGTCGGGCCGTAGAGCATGATTCCGAAAAGTGGATACCGGTTTTCGGAAAAGATCATGCTCAAACAAACCGTCAGATCGGCGTGAAGCCAGGCGGCAGCGTGCCGGCGTAAGACGGCCGCTGCAGCAGCGGGCGCGACCATTCGGCCAGCCGCGGCGCGGCCTTGCGCCATTCGGGCGTATGCCGGAAATCGAGATATTGCAGCGCCACGCCGAGGACGAGATCGGCCGTGGTCATGCTGCCGCCGGCGATCGGCTGCCCGGGCTTGGCGATTGTCTCGAAACTTGCGAGCACGCGGTCGATACGTCCGAGCTCGCGGTCGAGCACGACCTGCGACTGCGTCGGCGCGGGTTTGCGAGATTCGACGGTCCGTGTGGCCGTGGCGTCGATCATGCCGGAGGCCAGCGCCTGCAGCCGCAGCACCTGCCAGCGCGCTTCGCCCTCGGCCGGGATCAGGCGCTTGGCCGCGGGCTGCAGGCTCTCCAGGTATTCAATGATCAGGTTCGATTCATAGAGCGACTCGCCGGCATCGCGCATGAGCACCGGCACCTTGCCGATGGGCGCGCTGTCCAGCAGCGCCGATTCCGGCTTCCAGGCGTCCACCACGGAGAAGTCGCAAGGTTGGCCGGTCTCGGCGAGGTAAACGCGGACCTTGCGGACGTAAGGCGAGGTGGTGGAACCGATCAGCTTCATGACATTTGCCTTCCGGGGAGCGCCTTCATGACGGAGGGTCAGGTTTCGTTGGTGCTCTGCTCCATTAGCGTCTCCACCGCCCGCGAGCGGTGCTTGATGTAGCTCGTCACGGCCACCACGAGAATCGCGCCGATGATCAGGCACAGCGGAATGGGTCGCTCGAAGAAGATGATCGGACTGCCGCCCATTTCGATCGACTGGCGCAGCGATTGCTCCAGCATCGGCCCGAGCAGGAAGCCCAGAACCAGGGTCGAGACCGGCATCGACATCCGCCGCATCAGGAATCCGATGACGCCGAATCCCAGCGCGACCCAGACGTCGAACAGCGTGTTGCGCGGCGCATAGGCGCCGACCACGCAGATCGCCAGCACGATCGGACCGAGGATGCTGTAGGGGATGAGGCAGATGCGCGCCCACAGGCCCACCAGCGGCAAATTGAGCACGATCAGCATGGTGTTGGCGATGAACATGCTGCCGATCACGGTCCAGATCAGCAGCGGCTGTTGCTCGAACATCATGGGGCCGGGTGTGACGCCGCTGATCAGCAGCGTGCCGAGCAGGATCGCCAGCGCCGGACTGGTCGGGATGCCAAGCGCCAGCAGCGGAATAAAACCGGCCATGGCGGTCGCGTTATTGGCGGCCTCCGGAGCCGATACCCCCTCGATCATGCCGGTGCCGAATTTCTCCGGCGTCTTGGAAATCTGTTTTTCCACGTCGTAGGCGAGATAGGCGGTCAGCGCCGGCAACATTCCCGGCAATAGTCCGAGGACGAAACCGATGCCGGTTCCGCGGATGGCCGAGAGCAGGCCGCGCCGCAGCAGGTCGCCGCGCGGGAGCATCGACAGCCACGACCCGAGCTTGCCGGGGAAAATCTGCGCGATCTTCTGATCGATGCTGGTGAGCACCTCGGCGACGCCGAACAGACCGACCAGCACCGGGACGATATCGAAACCCTTCATAAGCTCGATGGTGCCAAAGTTAAGCCGCTGCGTTCCGGTCAGCGGGTCGGTGCCGACGGTCGCCAGCAGCATTCCGAGAACGCCAAGCGCCAGGCCGTTGAGCAAGGATGGCCCGGAAAAACTGACCAAAGCGGTCATGCTGAACAGCACCAACCCGAAATATTCCGGCGGCCCGAAGCTCAGGGCGACGCCAGCGATGCTGGGGCCGATGACCGCGATGGCGATCGTGCCGAGGATGCCGGCGATGTACGATCCGATCGCCGCGATGGCCAAGGCATGACCGGCCTGGCCCTTCTTGGTCATCGGGAAACCGTCTTGCGCCGTGACGATCGAAGATACTTCGCCCGGGATGTTGATCAGGATGGCTGTGGTCGATCCGCCATACATCGCGCCGTAATAGATACCGGCCATGATGATGATGGCGCCGTCGGTCGGCAGGTAGAGCGCGGCCGGCAGCAGGATAGCCATGGCTGAGGCGGGGCCGAGGCCCGGCAAAACGCCGACCAGAGTGCCCAACAGGCAGCCGACCGTGGCAAATCCGATGTTCGCGAAGCTCAGCGCGTTCATCAGACCATCGAAGATGCCGACATGCATGACGAGGCCCTCAGCTCTGAGCCATCAGCGACGCGGCGCGATGGAAGTCGGAAATCGGCAGATACAGCGCCTCGTGCACACCCGGGAACGCGTTGCTTGCGCGCCAGGAGCGGGGCAGATCGGACAAAGCCTCGACCCCGATGCAATGCGTATGCTGATCGAGTCCGGCGATGGGCAGCCAGACCATTTTCGGATGGATGAACGCGTAAGCCTTGCGCGCTCGCTCGGTGTCGTCCGGCGACATGCCGTCGAACGCTACGACATGCAGCGCACCTTGCGGGGCCACGGCAAAGCTGTCCGGCGTGAGTTCGGCGCCGGCGAAAAGATCGCGGCTCCAGTCGATGATGTAGGGCCGCCATTCGAAGAAGCCCCAGTCCGACGTGTATTCGGTCGTTTTGAAAGCCTGCGGTGAATAGAGGATCCACAACGCCAGATAATTGCGCCCCTCCCCCGCCGAACGGCGGAAGCGCTGGCTGGAACAAAAATGCGGCTTGGCCAGCATCTGGCCGATTTTCGGACCGCTATACCAATCGTTCCAGGCCTGCTCCTTGGCAGGGTCGGAAAAGTTGCAGCGCACAATATAGGCGTACATCGGCCGAGTGTTTCCCCTCGTGGAAAAGCTATTGTCGGCTAATTGGCAAGACTTATGCCAGCAAAACGGTGGCTTGAGAGTGCGCACGGCACCGGACAACTGTGCATGCGAACGACAGGCCCGCTTCTCCTGTCCGTTCTCAGGACAGCCCAGCGTCGCCGCATAGGCGCAGCGCCGCAGCATGGATACTGGCATGTCCTTTGCGATGTTGACGGCAAACGCATTCGGATTGTCGCCGCGCGCGCTATTATGTGCGGCGCACAACAGCCTTGGGTGGAGCGCATTTTGCAGGGGAATGGCGAGGCGACCGCGGACGTGATCGTGGTCGGCGGCGGCGGGGCGGGGCTCGCGGCGGCGGCAGAAGCGGCGCGGCTTGGCCGGAAGACAATTCTATTCGAGAAAAATCCGAGCCTCGGCGGCAGCACCGCATGGTCGGTCGGTTCGATCTCGGCAAGCAACACGCCGCATCAGCTCGCGCAGGGCATCCTCGATACTCCGGACGAACACTTCGAGGACCTCGAGGCGCTGGCAGGCGGCAATGCCAATCGCGACAACCGCGCGCTACGCCGGATCCTGGTCGACCACAGCAATGAAATGCTGAACTGGCTGATGTCGATCGGACTGGTCTTCGTCGGCCCCAATATCGAGCCGCCGCACCGGCAGCCGCGCATGCACAACGTGCTGCCGAACTCGAAGGCATTTCCCGACCGGCTCGGCCGCCATTGCCGCGAGCTCGGGGTTGACATTTGTCTCAACGCCAAGGCGCAAAAGCTGATCGTCGACGGCGGCCGCGTGCGCGGCGTCGTTGTGAACCTCGACGGCCAACGGCGGGAGTACACTGCACGCGGCGGCGTGGTGCTGGCGAGCGGCGACTACAGCGCCAGCGCCGAGCTCAAGGGCCGCTATGCGGGCGAGACCGCCGCGCAATACGAACCGGTCAATCCCACCGCGACCGGCGAGGGCTTCAAGCTCGCGCTCGACCTCGGCGCCAGCATCGTGAACGGCGACATCATCCGCGGGCCCATCATGCGCTTCGTGCCGCCGCGCGGGCGCAACATGCTGCAACTGCTGCCGCCGCACCGCTGGCTGGCGCTGATCATGCGTTGGACGTTCGACATCCTGCCGCCGGCGCTGCTGCGGCCATTCGTCATGAGCTTCCTGACGACGGCTCTCGGCCCGTCGGTCGATCTGTTCAAGCGCGGCGCCATCCTGGTAAACAAGGACGGCAAACGCTTCGTCGACGAACTCGACAAGCCCGGCCGCATGGTCCCGCTGCAGCGCGACCGCGAGGCGTTCATCGTCCTCGATGGTCGGCTGGCGCGTGAGTTCTCGACCTGGCCATACTTCATCTCGACGGCGCCCGGCGTTGCTTATGCCTATCTCGATGACTACCGGCGCAACCGCAAAGATATCTTCCACAAAGCAGACACGATCGCGGGGCTCGCCAGCGCGCTCGGCGTGCCGGCCGGCACGCTCGCCGCCACCATCGCCGACTACAATGCGTCCGGGCGCGGCAGCGGACGTCCCGCGCTGGCCGAGGGTCCTTATTATGCGCTCGGCCCGGTGAAGAGCTACGTCGTGTTCACCGACGGCGGGCTTCGGGTCTCGGAACAGCTTGAGGTCCTCAAGGACGACGATCAGCCGATTGACGGCTTATACGCTGCCGGTTCCGCCGGGCAGGGCGGGCTGCTACTGGAAGGCCATGGCCATCATCTAGGCTGGGCTTTCATCTCGGGAAAGCTCGCAGGACGAAACGCGGCGCTGCGTGTTTCGACCTTGAAGCTATAAGATCGGCGCCGACGGAGCGCAGGGAGACGACGATGGCGGTGCACCGGATCCAGGGACTTTTCTTTGTCCTGCTCGGCCTGATTGGCGCGCTCGACAGTTGGCGCATTACCAGCGTAGTGCGCGAGACTGCCAGTTTCGATTCCGTCGGGCCCGATCGTTATCTTCTGATCATCAGCATTCTGATGATCGTCCTGGGTCTCGGTCTTGCCTGGCGGCCACGGCTGGCCGGCGAGTTCAACATCTGGAGCGATGTGCGGCGCTGGCCGCCCGCGGATTACCTGCTGGTCGGCATCATACTGGCGGCTTTCGTGTTCGCGATTCCCTACATCGGGTTTTCCATCGCGTCGCTGGTGTTCTTTGTGACGGTCTACCGGTTGCTCGGCGACTGGTCTTGGCCGCGCACGCTCGCCCTCGCGACCATCACGACCGTTGTGATCTGGTTCGTGTTCGTCTATTTCGCCGACATGTCGATGCCGAAGTCTTTCCTCGGCGTTTAACGGGGACGTCGCGTGAACGTAGTCGCAGCAAAATCCACCGGGTTCGAGGCCGCCGCGCAGGAAGGGCTGAGCCGCAAGCTCTGCGAAGCCGCCGCCGTGCTGCGCTATGAGGATTTGCCGAACGACGTCGTCCGCCAAGTAAAGTTCCTCATCCTCGACACGCTCGGGGTCATTGGCGCGGCCCGCACTGCGCCCGGCATCGAAGCGCTGCACGCGCGCCTGCAGCGCTGGGAAAAGACTGGCACGGCGACCGCGCTGCTTGGAAAGGCGCGGCTGTCACCGCCGACGGCCGCGCTCGCCAACGGCGCGGCGGCGCATGCACTCGACTTTGACGACATCCACGACGAGGCGCGGGTTCACACCTCGGCCGTGCTGCTGCCGACGCTGCTGGCGACCGCGGAAGACAGCGGTCCGATCAACGGCCGCGATTTCATCTTGGCCATGGCGATCGGCGCCGAGATCAACGCGCGGCTCGGCCTCGCCTGTTTCAACTGCCTCGATCACGGCTGGCATCCGACGATGCTGTTCGGCGTGCTGTCGTCGGCGATCGCCGCAGCGCGGCTGCTGAAGCTTGACGTCGACAGGACCTTGGGGGCCCTTGGCTTTGCCCATCATCTGGCGTCCGGGTCGGCGCAGAGCATTCATGACGGCGCGCTGACCAAGCGGCTTGGGCCGGGATTTGCTGCGCGCTCCGCCGTTACCGCGGCCTTTATGGCGATGGACGGCTTGAGCGGCCCGCATCGTCCGCTGGAAGGGCGGGCGGGCTTGTTCCTGCTGCAGGAAAAAGGCGAGGTCATTCCGGCGCGCTTGCTGGAAGATTTCGGCGAACGCTGGGAAGTCATGCAATACGGTTTCAAGCCGTTTCCCTGCTGCCGCTGCTGCCACAGCACCATCGATGTCGGCCTGCAGTTGCACCGCCGCGGCATCAAGCCCGATCAAGTCGCGCGCATCACGATCTGGCAGCCGGCGGTGAATTTCCGCACCGTCGGCGTGCCCTACGACGCCGGCCGCAATTCGGTCGTGCATGCGCAGTTCAATGCCGCCTATTGTTTTGCACGAGCCTTGCACGACGGCGCGGTCGACGTGCGCACCTTCCAACGTCCGCAGATCACCGATCCGTCAATTGCCGCGATTGCCGCGCGCACGACGGTCATGAGCGATGCGGACATGGACCCGATCGCCATGGGGCCGGTGCGCGTGCGGCTGGAGATGCGCTCCGGCGAGCCTCTGACGGCGGACAGTTCGCGGCTGCTCGGCGGGCCGGATGCGCCTTTGTCACAGGAGATGCTGGTCGACAAATTCCGCGCCTGCCTAAATGTCGGTCTTGGCGCCGAACAGGCGGTAAGCGATCGTCTTGCCGATCTCGTGCTCAACCTTGAGCGGGAGCCGCACGCTATCGTTCTTGTGGCCGCTTTCCCGGGCGCGCCGGCGTAAGCGTCAGCGCCGATTGACAGCGCCGCCGTCGACGGTCACCACCGTGCCGCTGACGTAAGAGGCGCGGTCGGAGGCCAGAAAGGCCGCGACCTCGCCAATCTCCTTCGGCTGCGCCATGCGCTTGAACGGCAGCTTTTGCATGAGCGAGCCGAAGGCGGCGGCGTCCGGACCGTTGCCGGGTTCGAGCAGCGACTTGGTGCGATCGGTCAGCACCAGTCCGGGATTAATCGCGACCACACGCACGTCGTAATCGACACTTTCGGTGCCGAGCGCGCGTGTAAACGCCATCAGCGCGGCGTTGCCGGCCGTCCCCACAATAGAGTTGGGGTTTGGAGCCTCGCCGGCGATACCGATGATGTTGACGATGGCGCCGGAGCCGCGTTGGCGCATGGTGCGGTAGATCTCGCGCGTCAGGTTGATGCAGCCGAAGACCTTGAGGTCCCAGGAGGCGCGCCACTTCTCGTCGTCGATGTCGAGCAAGGCGCGGCGTGGGATCGCGCCGGCAATGTTGACGAGGATGTCGATGTCGCCGCACTGCTTGGCGAGTGTGACGGCCGTCTCCGCACGCGACAGGTCTGCCGTGTGAACGGTGACGCCGACCTTATAGCGCACGGACAGTTGCCGTTGCGCTTCTTGCAGATCGGCCGCTGTCCGCGCGGCGAGGTGCACATGGCATCCTTCGGCGGCGAGCGCCTCCGCGCAGGCAAAACCGATGCCCTTGGAGCCGCCGGTGATCAGCGCCGTCTTGCCGGAAAGTCCAAGGTCCATTTAAGTCCTCGTCCACACCGGGCGCCGCTTCTCGACGAAAGCGCGCATGCCCTCTTTCGCGTCGGATGAGGTCATCAGTTCGTCAAGAATGACATGCGCCGCCGCCACGGCTTCGGCATAGGGCAGGTGCTGGGTTGTGAACACCGACTTCTTGGTTGCGGCCAGCGAGAGCGGTGCATTGGCTAGAAGCTTCGCCGCGATCTCGTCGGTCTTCTTCTCCAGCTCGCCGTCCGGAACGACGTAATTGGCGAGCCCAAGCTGCAAAGCCCTGGCCGCCGGCATGAAGTCGCCGGTGAACATGAATTCCAGCGCTATATTGACCGGGATCATGCGGGCCAGCGTCGACGGTCCGCCGATGGAGCAAAGGCCGATCTTGGCGTGCGGCCAGCCCCAGCGCGACGTCTCAGACAGAATGCGGATATCCGCGCCCATGGCGATGCCGGCGCCGCCAGCGAGACACAGGCCGCGCACGGCGCAGATCACCGGCTTGTAGATGCGCTTCAGCGCCATGAAGACCGGCTCGAAGTAGTCGCCTTTGTTGCCCGATGTCGACAACTCCTTCACATCCTGGCCGGGGCAGAAGTCGCTGCCGGACGCGTTGATCACCACCACCCAGGCAGTGTCGTCGAGCCGCGCTTTGTCGATCGCGGCGACGAGCTTGTCGAGCGCCTCCTGGTCGAGCGCATTCTTCAGTTCGGGACGGTTCAGCGTGATGGTGGCGACGCGATCGTGCACCGCGTACAGAATTTTGTCTTGCGGCATGATTTTTCCGTTTCGCGGTTCACTCGACCTTGAAATTCATCTCCGAGACCAGCGTCTTCCACTTATTCATCTCGGACACGACGAAATCGCGGAATTCCTCCGGTGACTTCTGTTCGACGAGAGCGCCTTGCGCCGCGAGCTTCTCCTGCATGTCCGGCGCGGCAAGCGCGCGCAGAATCTCGCGGTGGATTTTTTCGACGATAGGCTTCGGCGTTCCGCCGGTCACGAACACGCCGTACCATTCGAAGGTGTCGTAGCCGGTCAGCCCCTGTTCGGCCAGCGTCGGCACGTTGGGCAGGCTCGGCACGCGCTTGGCGGTCGTCACCGCGACAGCCTTGAAGCGGCCGTCATCGACGTACTGCTTCAAGCTCGGCGAACCGGCGATCGAGAACTGCACCTGGTTCTGCAGCAGGCCCATCACCGAAGGCTGGCCGCCCTTGAACGGGATGTGGGTGATGTCGATGCCGGCCATTTTCTTGATCAGCTCCATCGACAGATGGCCCGACGTGAGGGGGCCCGGCGAGCCGTAGTTCAATTTGCCCGGCTCCGCCTTGGCGAGCTTGATCATGTCCTGCAGGTTGTTCACCGGCGTTTCGGCATTGGTCACCATCAGGCCCGGTACGATGGCAACGAGCGCCACCGGCGTCAGGTCCTTCATCGTGTCGTAAGGCAGGCTCTTGGTAACGAAAGGATTGACCGCGAGCGTGGTCAGGAACATGCCGATGGTGTAGCCGTCGGGCGCCGCCTTTGCCACGGCGCTGGTCGCGATGATCGAGTTGCCGCCCGGCCGGTTGTCGATGACGACGGTCTGGCCGAAGGCCTGCGAAAGCTTGTCACCGATGATGCGCGACAGGATGTCGGTGGTGCCGCCCGCCGGGTAGGGCACGATGAAGCGGATCGTGCGGGTCGGGTAATCCTGTGCCTCCGCCGGAAATGCGAACAGGGCGGCGATCAGCAGCAACGCGAGTGTCCGCGCGGTCGTCATGGTGTGTCCTCCTTTTATGATTTTGTTGATTTTTGTGATGTTGTCGACTTTTGACTTTCTTCGAAAATGATTTTGGCTTCGACCAACTGGTCGATGCGCGCGTCGGAGAACCGCGCGACCTCGGTGAGAACGCGGCGGGTATCCTGCCCGACGTGGCGCCCCGCGTGGGCGATACGGCCGGGCGTGTCGCTCAAGCGCGGCACCGGCGCCGCCAACGTCACGGTGCCGAGGTCCTCGTCCGGCGCCGGCACCAGCATGCCGCGTGCGCGGTAATG
>Ga0134124_10001024_pt1 | contig 22419 bp, 18 predicted proteins | sample KB304_FD_96880 | JGI IMG/M metagenome (GOLD analysis project Ga0134124, IMG submission 96880) | Terrestrial soil microbial communities without Nitrogen fertilizer from Kellogg Biological Station, Michigan, USA - KB3-0-4 | ecosystem: Environmental > Terrestrial > Soil > Unclassified ... | reverse complement strand
GAAGCGAGCGCCAATGCGGACGCGGTCTACAACGCGGTTCGCTTCAGCCTCGATCGCAAAGTGTGCAACACGCTCAACGTGCTGGTCTTGGCGCGAGCCGCGCTGGAAAAGCTCGGCCCCGTGGTGGAGCGCGCGCTGCGTGAGGTAAACGCGCAGGTAGCTGTGGTGCCCGGCTCGGAGGGTATCGTGACGGCCGAGCGCACGATCGCGGAGAGCGCACTCGGTCAAGAGTGGGAGTGGGATCGCATTCCCGAGCTGTCCTTCGTAGTCGCGGATGATTTCGCCCACGCGGTGTCGCTCATCAACCGATACAGCCCGAAGTTCGTGGCCTCGATCTTGTCCGAGCGACCAGGGGCCTTCGAGGCCTTTTACGCCGCGGTGGAAACACCGTACGTGAGCAACGGCTTCACTCGCTGGGTCGACGGCCAGTGGGCTTGGCTCCGGCCCGAACTCGGGCTGACCAATTGGGAAACCGGGCGTCTCCTCGGCCGCAGCGGCTTCTTGTCGGGCGATGATCTAACCAGCGTCCGCGACGTGTTCATCGATCAGACCGGCCGCGCGCCACAAAAGCGCTGAAGGCTTTCGACGAGTCGCGCGGGGCTTCGAGGCCGCGCCCTCGCTGTGCACCCATTCCGCCCCTGGCAAAGCGCCGTCACCCAGGGTCTGGCAACGCTAGCGCGACGACGAGCCCCGCGCCGCGCCTCGTCCCTCGCGCGCAACCCCACCCGTCAGCGCCCGACTCGCCACGCCTCCGCCCCAGTCGCCGGCTCGTAGGCGCGCAGCGCACCCCAATTCACGGCGAGCACGTATTTGCCGTTGAATTTGAAGAAATCAGGGCTGTCGCTGGAGCTGTCTGGGACGGGATGTTCGTACGCTTGGTTGCCGTTGGCTTCGTCCAGGCCGATCAGGAGCCCTTTGCTGCGCTCGGACGGTTGCGCTGCCCAGAGCAGGATTTTGCCGCCGCCAACCGCGATCGCCGCGCCGAAGGTGCACGTCGCGTAGGGCAGCTCTTTGCTCCAGATTTGCTTGCCCCCTTCGGTCACGCGCACGGTCAATATCTCGGTGCCGGAGGCGCGCGCGGTCATGGAGTACTTGCCAGCGCCGACGGTGAGATCGGTGCCTTTGTCCGTCAAGCCCATCAGTCCGGGTTCGTCGTCTCGGTAGCGACGAGTGCTCGTCACCGGGCAGGTCGTCGCGACGCCGCTCGGGAGTTGCACGCCCATGGTCGTGCCGTCGTCCGTGCGCAGTTGCACGCAGCCGTTGCCCACGCCGTAGGCGCTTACCTTGTCTCGCGCCATGACCGAGGTTTTGCCCCACGGGCTGCGCGCGGTGAAGAAATCGACTTGAAAATTGCCTTCGCCGACGAAGAAGCCGTGCGCGCCCAGGCAACCGAGCTGCGTGCCCTTACCGAGCGCGGGCCCGGTGAACAGCACCTGACCGTTGCTGCCGTCGACCACCGTCGGTCGATTGGGTTCGTTTTCACCGGTCAGGCCAGCGACATCGAGCACGCCATCACCGTTGGCGTCGATCAAGCAGCCCGGGTCTGATGCGCTCCAGCTCACGTTGCGCAACGCAGACAAGGCCGTGGGCAACGAGGTCGGCAAGCTGCCGCCGCCCACGTCGCTGATCGCTTTTTGTACCGCGGGTGAGTTCACGCTACTCAAGATTCGCGGAACGACGCCGGCAGAGACGCTGACGGCAGCAACCAGGGTCGCTGTCAGCACGATCCGCGCTCCCGAAACGCCCTTGTGTGGTGGCCCGGCCGGAACATGAGGGGGCTGCGGGTGCAAACCGGGGTGGCCATGATGGCCGTGCCCATGCGCAGTGCCGTAGTTGGGGGGCCGAGGCGGGGGCTCCCGCGACGTGGCCGTGGTCCCGCAGTAGCCGCAGCGCACGGATCCGCCAGCAGGAACCTCCAGGGGCGCGCCACAACGCTCACACTTCAGCAGCATTACTCGTCACGATAGCGCGTTTTGGTTTGCGCTATAAAGGGCGACGAATGCGGCCCTTTCCAAGACGACGATTCCTGGAGCTGACGCTCGTTTCTGCGGGCGCTGCGCTCGGTTCCGTTGCCTGCGGTTCGGACGCCAGCGCAGGTGACTTGGACGCAACCCAGGTCTTCCCGCAATCGCTCGCCTCGGGCGATCCACGTCCCACGAGCGTCGTGCTGTGGACTCGGGTGGTCGACAGCGCCCACGCGGACGCGGATCTGGAACTGAGCCTCGAACTCGCGACGGATGCCGGCTTCACTCAGCGAGTGAGCCTAGACGGCGCAGCGAGTCGCAAGCTACGCGCACTGGCGGCCTTCGACCATTGTGTAAAAACGCGGGTCGACGGACTCACGCCGGGCACGGAGTATTTCTACCGCTTCAGCTACGCGCGCGATGGCGCGCGCGCCACGACGCGCATCGGGCGCACGAAAACCGCCCCGAGCGAAGACGCGGACGTGAGCGTGCGCTTCGCGGTCGTGTCGTGCCAAGACTTCGCGGGCAAGTACTTTCACGCGTATCGAAAGCTCGCCACGCTCGACGTCGACGTGATCGTGCACCTCGGCGACTACGTGTACGAGACCACCGCTGACCCTTCTTTCCAGTCCGAAAGTGCCGAACGTCAGGTGAAGTTCGGCAAGCCCGAGCAAGCGCTCAGCCTGGGCAGCGGCACGGGCGCGTATCAAGCCGCGCAGTCCCTGGACAACTACCGCGATCTGTATCGGCTGTACCGCGCCGATCCGGATCTGCAAGCCATTCACGAGCGCTTTGCGATGATCGCCATTCAAGACGATCACGAGTTTTCCGATGATTGCCACGGTGATGTTTCGACCTACCAGGACGGCCGCGTGGACGAGACGAGCAGCGCGCGCCGGCTCGCAGCCGACCAAGCTTGGTACGAATACATGCCGGTCGATCTCTCGTCGGCACCCACGCAAGATTGGGACGATAGGGAGGCGTTTCCGGACGAGCTCAGGTACTACCGGAACTTCGTGTTCGGTCGGCATCTGGAGTTGGTGATGACCGATCTGCGCCGGTATCGCCCCGATCATTTGGTGCCGGAGGACGCCTTTCCCGGCGCGGTGTTTTTGGAGCAGGCCGAGCTGGAACGAGTTTCGCAAGGCGTGCTGCCGAAGGACGCCGTCGCCTATGTCGACATCGATCGCTACGACGACGGTAGCTACCAACGCGCGCTCGCCGAGGGCGCCTCGCAGCTCGGCTACCGCGGCAGCAGTATCAGCGGCCTCATCAGTGTGCCCTTCATCAACGACGCGCTCGGCGCGCTAGCGCTTTCGCACCCAGCAGCCATCGATCCGGACGCAAGCGAGCTCTCGCGTGGCTATGCGTACCATCAGCTGCTCAAGAGCCAAGAATTCTCGCGCATTGGTTCGCGCTACGTGCTCGCCCTGGGGCCTTTCAACGCGCTGGCCAAAGCGCGCTTCCAGGCGAGCCTCGGGGCGAGCGAACGACTGATGGGCGTCGAGCAACGCGCGTGGTTCTTGGACACGCTGAAGGCCTCGACTCGCACGTTCAAGATCTGGGGCAGCGAAGTGTGCCTAATGCCACGACACATCGATCTGACACCGGTGACCCTCGCGCCAGCGACGCTGCGGCAGAAGATCGGCATTTCTGCCGAAGACTGGGACGGCTTCCCCAACGAACGCGCCGCGTTGCTGAGCGAGCTCAGCAAGCTCGACAACGTGGTGATCGTCTCGGGAGATCTGCATTGTTTCTTCGCCGGGACGCCGTACGCCAACGACGATCCGGAACAGCGCGTGGTCGAGTTCGTCACCGGTAGCCTGACCTCCACGACTTGGCTCGATGGTTTGAGCGCGCTGGTCGAGAGCAACCCGTCACTGCCTCCCGCAACCAAGTTCATCGCGGCATCCGTCCCCACCTTGTTGGTCGATGCGGAGACGCGCCCCAACCCGCACCTAGCCTGGCAAAACCTGGCAGACAACGGCTTCGCCGTGTTCGAAGCCGACGCCCAACGCCTGAGTGCGCAATTGCTCAGCCTGCCTTCGTCCGCGGTCTCTACCGCGCCCGCGGAGCTGGGGGTTGATTTGGCCAGCCTTTTCGTGGAGCAGAACTTCGAAGTGAGCGCGGGGTCCGCGGATCTTTTACGCCACCGTGACGGCGTCCGCGAGCGTTGGGACGTCGCGAGCATGAGCTGGTTGGGTGTCGAGTGAGTGGCATTTTTGCGGGTTCCCACACAAGCCATCGACACGCCGCGCATTCGCCCTTATGACGGCTGCCACCAATAAGGAGGACCCGTGAAGACTTCGTCATTCGCTGCGATTGTTGTGTTCGGAACGTTGGGCTTGCTGACCGCGTGCGGAGGCGGAGCTACTGAACCGCCCGCTGCGCCGCCGGCACCGCCGCCGCCGCCCGCAGTCGAGACGGCCGCCGAGAAGCCGGAGCCGAAACCGGAACCGGAAGCCCCCAAGGCTGCCGAGCCGCGCATGCTCCAGGTGAAGATCGAACCCAAGAGTGGCTCCAAGCTGAGCGGCAATGCCTCACTGATGGAAGTCGAAGGCGGCGTGAAAGTGACGCTATCGGTGGAAGGCGTGACGCCTGGCGGCGACCATGGCGCACACATTCACGAAAAGGGCGACTGCAGCTCACCGGACGGCAAGAGCGCGGGCGGCCATTTCAATCCTGGCGGCAACGATCACGCGCTGCCGACGACGCCCAAGCGCCACCTCGGCGACCTGGGCAATCTGAGCATCGGCAAAGACGGCAAGGGTTCGCTCGAAATCACTATTGTCGGTGCGAACTTGAAGGCGGGTGACCCCAACTCGTTCGCCGGCAAGGCGGTCATCGTGCACGCCAAGAAGGATGACGGGGGTCAGCCGGTGGGCAACGCGGGCGACCGGATTGGTTGCGGTGTAATCGGCTCCTAGAGCCTCTCGGCGTACTGCGGGGGAGTCGAGCAGCTCCCCCGCATTTTGCGTCCGCCATGCTACTTTTCGGGTGCTGCTCGACGCCGGCCCCAACGACGCCCATGTCCCGAACTCGCTCGCCCCGAACGCTCTCAGTGGCCGTGCTCGCTGCCGCGTCGAGCTTACTCGCCTGTTCTTCGCCGCCAGGTCTACGGCGACCCGCTAACGGCGTGCTGCTCGAGGGAAGCGCGAGCGAGGCGCAACTCAGCGTGTTCCTTCAGCGTGAGGCCGAAGACTGGGCCTGGGCAGGCGGACAATTCGACACCCCGGATGATCGAGCGACGCTGGATGCGCGGACACCGCAGACATTCAGCTGGCACGCGGATCCCGCGGACTTCGCCGAAGGCAACGCGGCCGGTGACGTCGTGATGACCCACTTGCTTGAGTTCAGCACGAACCAATCGAGCACAGCGTTGCGCGTCTTCACCACGTTGCCAGAGTACACTCCTGACACAACCGCGTGGCAGAGATTGGTCGCCGTGCATGAGCCGATTACCGTGAGCCTCACCACTGGCAGCTTCGTCGCTGCTGATCTGCCTGAAGACGGCGGTCCGTTCATCGGACAAGCGCTGACGTTCACGATCGAATAGCGTTCGCGCGTTCGAGGCAGCGTGCATCAGTGCCCTCGGTTTGCAGCGAGAGCGGCGTGCGGCACTGGGCTTCAGGGCTCCGATGGCGCGCATTTTTTTGTGCTTGCGCCGCCCGGCCTTCGGGTCAAACGCCGAATATCCGTGTGCAAATCGCGGTTTTCCCGCGGGATCCGAGGCAAACAAAAATCTAGTCGGGTGGTAAACAGCTTGCTATTGTAGTGTCACTGCAACCCCCCGAGAACAGACAGAGGAGCGAGCCTTGCCCATCGAAGTACCGAGCGTCCGAATCCTGATCGTCGATGATGACAAAGCGATCTGCGACTTCATGCAGTCGCTCCTCGAGAAGGACGGCTTCATCGTCAAAACCCTGAGCGACCCGACGCTCGTCGAAGACGAGGTTCGGCAGGGTGATTACCATGTGCTGATCTTGGACCTGATGATGCCCAAGATGGACGGCATCGAGGTGCTGAAGAAGATCCGCGCGGTCGATAGCGACATCGCAGTGGTGATCTTCACCGCGCATCCGAACCTCGATTCCGCGGTGGCCTCGATGAAGCTCGACGCGGTCGACTACATCAAGAAGCCGTTCAACGTGGACGAGTTCCGCGAAGTGCTCGCGCGCGTGATGAAGAAGAAGGGCCTGGCCCGCACGCCCGAAGAGCAGCTGCACAAGATCATCGGCGACACGATCCGCACGATGCGCAAAGACAAGGAGCTCACGCTCAAGCAGATGAGCCGGCGCACCGGGCTCAGCATCTCGCTCTTGTCACAGATCGAGCGCGCCGAATCGAGCCCGTCGATCTCGAGCTTGTACAAGATCGCGATCGCGCTCGACTCGAAGATCCAAGACCTGTTCGGAAACAACTGAGCGGCTGCGGCTAGCGAGTGCCTTCCTCGGGAGGCACTCGCCGCGTCTCATCGCCCGAACACTCGACGAGCGCCGACTCGCCAGCCGGCGTTACTTGACCGGTGGCTCCTCGATGATCGTGCCGCAATTGGTGAACGCGAGGTTCGTGTCGACGCGGAAGTTGGATGCGGCGGTGTGTCGCTCGGCGTGGAACAGATCCAAATCATAGGTCTGCCCGACCTTGATGCCGAGCTTCGCGGCGTCCGTGTCTAGTGAGATCGTGTCTTTGGTCTTCGGGTGCAGGCCGCCCAAGTCGATGGCCAGCTTGTGGTTGATGAACACCCACAGATCGTCGTCACCCGTGAACGAGAAGGTTTCTCCGCCCATGTAGTTGAACTGGGTGTGCACCTCGGTGGTGAAGCCGAAGTTGTGATCCCACTTCTTGCAGGTCGCGCCGTCCTCGGTGCACGTGTTGCCCCAACCCTTTCCGTCGATCGGAAAGAACGCCGAGCTCTCGAAGGTCAACACGCCGTTGTTGGGCTCGAAGTAGAAGTACACGACGTACGGCTTGTTGACGTTTGCCGTGCCGCGATACCACTGATCGAAGTCCATCTTGCTCGTCGTCTGCTGCCCGTTCTTGGGATCGATGATTGGGCCGCTGCCGTTGTAGACCGGCTTCTGATCGTCGCCCAAAAGGTCTTTGACGATGCCCTTGGAGGCGTTATCGCCTTTGTACGTCTCGAAATCCGGGTGCCCGTCCGGCTCGTTCTTACCCTTGAAGTCACGGACGACGCCCAGGATCGCGGTACCGCAACCCGTGGCGCTGCCTGCAGTGCCGCTGGCGCCAGCCGTGCCCGAGCCGCCCCCCGCTCCGACATCCACCGGTGGTCCGAGCTTGAAGCCACCCATGTTGGCCTTGGTGTAGTCCGGAGGCAGCATGTACGGCCCCGAGCCACCAGCCGGGGTGGCGCCCCTGCCGCCGGTGCCGCTGCCCGTTCCAGCGTTGCCAACCGGATCGAAGATTGAGCCGCCGCCAACACTCGGCGAGCTGCCCGCGGCGCCGTTCACTTGCGAAGAGTCAGGGTCACCGCAAGCCGGGAGCACGAACGACAATGGAAGCGCGAGACAGCTGACGAGCAAAGCAGAACCCAACCTGCGGCCAGAGTGGCTGGGCTGCGTCGAAGGGATCGATTCAGGCATTGATCTCGGGTCTCCAGAAACTCGGGGGTTGGCTCGTAAATGTCGCATCAGGCGAAAAGCGATCGCACATCCCATGTGCCCAGCTCACGCACGCCACAATTCTAGCCGAACAACGCGTGTTGCGCCGTTCATTGCATTCGCGAACGTTGGATCCGAGTGTTCACTAAAGCGCAATCGGATGTTTCCAGCCAAACCCCAGGCGGAACCGAGTAAGCGCGAATCCTCCCATGGACTACGCGCACCCAGCATTGCGGATGACAACATACCAACCGAGCGGGCAATGCGGGCCCCATCAATCTCCGGCGATGGGCATTGATCGAGCGGCCAAGTCGGCGCGCGGTCCCAGCGCCGTCGGCGGCGGTGTCGGCGGTGTTGGCGGTGTTGGCGCTGCCGGCGATGGCTGCGTAGGCGGCGGTGGCAGCGTTGGGTCCACTCGCGGTGTTCGTGGCTCGAGGCTGTCGTTGTAGATGTTCACCGCATCGTAAATGTGCGGCTGACCCGCGAGGATCAGCACGCTGCCCGCGAGCACCGCGGCCACGCCGCCGAGCACGAGCGCGGTGCCCGCGGGGCTCGGCTCGTTTGGAGAGTCTTGCTTCGCGAACACCACGGTTCCACCAATCACGCTTCCCAAGCCCACCAAGTCCAAGACGAAACCGCCGAGCACCAGATTGCGCCCGATGCTTGCCTGACGCTCTGCCTCCGGGTTGCTCGCGACGGCATCAGCCAAGCCGCTGCCGAAGGCTGGACCGCCAATGCGCTCGCCATTTTTCACGAACGTCGGCTGTCCGCCCTCGACCACGGTAACGATGCGCGGACTGCGCGCCGGCTCGTAACTCGATGAACACCCCGCCGTAAAGGCCACCACCAACACGACCGCCAAACCTCGACGCATGAATCATCCTCCGGGAAGGGACGTTACAGCAGCGAGTGACGCGGCAACAGCGAGTTTGCGGCAATGATGGAATCCGCGGCCGAGCTGTGGGCCTTGCGCGTCCCTCGAGCGTGCTTACCTTGATGCCTGTCACTGGAGCTCACACCACTCCAGTGAGACCCCTCTTGTTGTGTGTTGGTCTGATGCGACCCAAGCGCCCCTGATGCCGCGGTTCCCCCCTCCCCGCGTGGTCGTCAGGGGCGCTTCCCTTTTGTGGTCGTTTTCAACTCGAAGTGGACCGAAACGGATCGAAGCCTGGGCCTGCGCCAGTGCGTTGGGTGTTTGACGAAGCATTGCTCGCCGCGCACAGTGCACCGGTGCCCCGCATCGTCCCGTCGCACCCGTCGCTTGCGCATTTGGTGCGAGCGTACGGGGTGCTCGACGACGTGCACACCGAGCTGACTGCCGAGCATCGGTTGTATCCGGCGTGTATGGTGTTGCTGAACTTCCTGCACGGCGAGTCCTACCTGGGCGTGGGCAGCGAGCTGAAGCGACTGCCGTCCGTGTATTTACAAGAATTCAGGGATTTTCCCGTGCGACTGCGTTCCTGCGGGCGCACCCGGGTGATCGGAGTCGAGTTCTACCCCTGGGGTGCCCTGCGTTTGTTCGGCCCGCATACGCCGAACGCGCTCAACCCGTGCACGATCCCGCCGCAGGTCAGCCCTGTCTTTGCAGCTCGCATGGAACGCTTGCTCGTGGCGGGCCAGCAAGAGGAGGCGCTGCAGGTGCTCGAAGAGTGGCTCTTGGCACGCGCCGCCAGCATCGATCTCGAGCCCACTGCCGCAGTGCTCGCCGCCTCGCGCTTGGTGGAGAGCGGCGGACTCGACACCGTTGCCGAGTTGGCGGACGGCGTGGGCCTGTCGGTGCGCCAACTGGAACGGTTGTTTCGCGAACAAGTGGGCATGTCGCCCAAGTCGTTGGCCCGGTTGACGCGCTTCGAGGCGGCCCAGCGTCGTATTTTCGAGGGCCGTGAGCTCAGCTTCACGCGCCTGGCCCATGAGCTCGGCTACGCCGACCAGGCCCATTTCAACCGGGAATTTCGCGCCTTTGCGGCACGTTCACCGAGCGGCGTCCTGGCCGAGGTGAAAGAATTTCTGCGGCGCCAAAGCGATGTCGCATTCGTTCAAGCCGAGCGCGCCCTCGTCCCCTAAAGCGATGGCATGACATCCGTTTCCGCCGGGGGCGTGCCGCGCACGCTGCTCTGGTTTTTGGTTTGCACCACGTTTCTGGGCGCGATGGGCATTGGTTTGGTCAATCCCATCGTGCCGTACTTGGCCGAGCGCTTCGCGGCTCGGAATCAACTCGCGCTCGTGCTCAGCGCGCTTGCCATTTCGTACTCGGGCGCCGCCTTCTTGGCGGCGCCTGCGCTCGGCGCGCTGAGCGATCGCTTTGGGCGCCGGCCGGTGTTGCTGCTCAGCGTGCTCGGCTCGGCCGCGGGCTATGCCTTGTTCGGGGCTGCGCAGGCGACTTGGGTTTTGATCGTCGGTCGATTGATCGACGGCTTCACCGCGGGCAATTTCAGCGCGGCGTTTGCTGCGTTGGCCGACTGCACGACTCCGGAAGAGCGCGGGCGTCACTTCGGCTATCTGGGCGCGAGCGCGGGCGCGGGCCTGATCGCAGGTCCGGCGATCGGCGGACTTTTGGCGCACTTTGGACCGGCGGTGCCGCTGTATTTCGCGGCCGCGCTGTGCCTGGCCAACGCGCTCTTCGGTTGCTTCTTCATGCCCGAAACGCGAGACAAGAGCGCGACGACCGAGCCGCTCTCGTTCATGCGCTTGAACCCGTTCAGCCAACTGCGCTCGCTGCTCGAGCTGTCCGCGCTCCGCTCGCTCCTCGCAGCCAGCGTGCTGTTCACGATCCCTTTCGCCATGATGACGACGCTGCTCGCGTTGCTCAGCAAAGATCGACTCTCATGGACCGCGACTCAGGCGAGCACTGTGTTCATCGCCGTCGGCCTGTGCGACGTCGCGGTGCAAGGAGCGCTGCTCGGCAGACTCTTGAAACGGCTGGGTGAACGCCGCGCTGCCCTGCTCGGCCTCGCGCTCGCCGCGCTGGGCCTCGCCGGCATGGCCCTGATCAGCGCGCTCCCCTCCACCTGGTTGATGTTCGCAGCCGTGGTCGCCTTCGCCGTCGGCGAAGGCATCTTCACCGCCTGCCTGAGTGCGCTCTTGTCCCTCGCCGCCGGGCCTGACGCCCAAGGCCGCGTCCAAGGCGGCAGCCAAGGCCTGCAATCCCTCGCTCAGATCGCGGGCCCCCTCGTCGGCGGCCTGCTCTACGCTCGAGTTCACCCCGCGGTACCCTTCGCCGTCGGCGCCGTGCTCTTGATCGGCACTGCGGCGCTGTTTCCGCGCAGCGAGGTGCAGTGCTCGACCTAGGAGCGCCCCCATTCAGCCGAGAGCGGCTCAATGGACGTCGCTAATGCTGCGCGGCTGCGCGGACGTGGGTGGACCGACGACAACAGGTGACCGCAACCTGAACTGGCAATGAACGACAAGACCGAGTGTGTTCCGAACAAAGACTCTGGAATCTCGAAGGCTTCGAGTCGGGGGCTTGAATTCTCTGCGCGGGGCCGTTATGTCGAAGGGCTTAGTTTTCTTCGAGTTTAAAAAAAGGTAACCGCTACGGCGGGGAATACGGTGGGTTTCATGGGTAAGAGCGTTCGTTCCGAATCTGTTCGTCTTTCGCGATCGGTGCTGCAGCTCGGTGGGGTGGCAATGTTTAGCCTGATCGCCTTCGCATGCGGGTCCGAGAGCCAAGCGCCCGTCGGCGGCGCTGCTGGTCAAGCAGGAAGTGGTGAGGGAGGCAAAGCGGGTCACGGCCAGGCGGGTGGAAACGCCGCTGGCCAGGCGCCGAGCGACGGCGGAAGCGCGCAAGGTGGAAGCGGGAACAGTGGTGGGAGCAGTCCGAGTGGTGGGAATGCGCAGGGTGGGAGTGCGCCTCAAGGCGGAAGCGCGCAAGGTGGGAGTGCGCAAGGCGGAAGTGCGCAAGGCGGAAGTGCTCAAGGCGGAAGTGCTCAAGGCGGAAGCGCGCAAGGCGGAAGCGCTCAAGGCGGAAGCGCTCAAGGCGGAAGCGCTCAAGGCGGAAGCGCGCAAGGCGGGAGCGCTCAAGGCGGAAGCGCGCAAGGCGGAAGCGCGCAAGGCGGGAGCGCTCAAGGCGGCAGTGCGCAAGGCGGCAGTGCGCAAGGCGGCAGTGCGCAAGGCGGCAGTGCGCAAGGCGGGAGCGCTCAAGGCGGAAGCTCGGGTAGCGCGCAAGGCGGCAGCGCGCAGGGCGGTGCCGGCGGCAGTGGCGGAGCGAGCGCGTTCTTGAGTTGGCAGAATGGCTACATCGATCCGTCGAATACGGGCAACGTCCACGGCTACTGGTACACCTTCCACGACACGGGCACCTCGACGATTCTGCCAGCTGGTTTTACAAGCGCAGGCGCAAGCATCTGCGTGGCCGGTAACGCGGCCCAGTTCAGCAGCGGCGGCGCCAACTGGGGCTCCGCGGTCGGCTTCAACGCGAATCAAGCCACAGGAACCAGCAGCACCCCAGCTGCCTGGAACGCCACGGCCAAGGGCATCGCCGGCTTTCGCTTCACTCTGACCGGGAGCCAGGTCCCCACCTCAATCCAAGTCAACGTCAAAGCCTCGGGCTCCAGCAACACGTACTGCTCGAAGCTCAGCGGGGTGACCAGCGGAACCTCGCAAGTGGTCACTTTTGGCTCGATCACGCAAGACTGCTTCAATGTCGGCGGCTCGCATCCGGTGGTGGATGCGACGAATATCGAGGCCATCCAATTGCAGATCTCGAGCGTGTCGAGCGGCGTCACCGGCTTCGACTTTTGCGTTACTAGTGTGCAGTTGCTGAGCAACTAGCGCTCCGCGGACACGAGGAGCAGCTGCGAGAGTGATGGCTGCTCCTCGTGCGAGTGCTCGGCACGTCTGACGCGCACAGACATACAACTGCGTCGCAGATGGCCAACCCAGGGAACTCGAGCCGAGGGCCGGATTCGTGCGTCGTCACTTTCGTCCAAGTTCGGGCAGAGCTGCGGCATTTCTCCTGGTGTTGCTGCTTTTATACCTGCGTGGATTTGAATTTGACGGGGACGGCGCGCTTTCGCTGAAGGGCGGCGACGTGCCAATAGAGCCCACAAAGAAAACCCCAGATCCCTCACGGGATCTGGGGTTTTCAACATACCCAGCACCAGTATAGCGCCGCGTGGGAGGAACGCTGCGCTACACCAAGATCTTCTTCTCTCGAATACGCCCGAACTGAACTGCAATTCGCGGCGCGCAGTCCCCGCGATTCACATCGCGGGCCGCGCACTCCGTCAGCAGTCCGTCACTCAGCCGCCAGCACGTCGCTGAAACGCCGGAACATCCCAGTCCGATTCCATGCTGCCGCTCGACGGGAACGTGATCCGCTCCCGCACCGGCAGAGACATCTGAGCCTCTCGCGCGCTCGTTGCAGTCGTCGCGATCGACGGCGCCTGCGGGCGGCGCGTCGAGTACGCCGGAACCGGCGATTCGACCCGCGACGGCTGCGTGGCGCGCGGAGCCGGAATCACGCTTTCGCGCGGTTCGGGACGAACCACGGTGGCGCGGCGTGCGGCTTCGACCGGCATCTCTTCCGTCGCGTGGTGGAAGCCCGTGGCGATGACCGTCACTTTGAGGGTGTCGGCCATGTTTTCGTCGATGCTGGCGCCGAAGATGATGTTGGCGTCCTCGTGGGCTTGCTCTTGGATGAGCGAAGCGGCCTCTTGGATTTCTTTCATCTTCATGTCCGGGCCGCCCACGACATTGATCAGAACGCCGGTCGCGCCGTGGACAGAGATATTGTCCAAGAGCGGCGATTGAACGGCTTGTTCGGCCGCCAAGCGCGCGCGTCCCTCACCCTTCGCGCAGCCCGTGCCCATCAGAGCGCGGCCCATGCCGGCCATGACGGTCCGGACGTCGGCGAAGTCGACATTGACGATGCCATCGAGGGTGATCAGATCCGAAATACCGCGAACCGCTTGGAACAAGACTTCATCGGCCTTGCGGAACGCCTCGACGAACGTCAGATCGTCGTCCGCGATGGTCATCAGCTTCTCGTTCGGAATCGTGATCAGCGTGTCGACATGTTCGCTGAGCGCGGCCAAACCGGCTTCGGCGCGACGCGAACGCTGACGACCTTCGAAACCAAACGGCTTGGTCACGACGCCGACCGTGAGCGCGCCTGCTTCACGCGCCAACTGCGCGATCACCGGGGCCGCGCCAGTGCCCGTGCCACCGCCCATACCGGCAGTGACGAACACCATGTCTGCGCCTTGGACGATGTCCTTCAGACGTTGCACGTCTTCCAGAGCAGCCTTGCGACCGCGCTCTGGGTCTGCACCCGCTCCCAAACCGCGGGTCACGTTTTGACCAATCGCGATTTTCTCGGCGGCGGAATTGGAATTCAAAGCCTGTGCGTCGGTGTTCACGGTGATGAACTCGACGCCTTCCAGGCCGAAGTGGATCATCGTGTTGATGGCGTTGCCGCCGGAACCGCCGACACCGATGACTTTGATGCGTGCTTGGTAGGCACGCGTTTCGTCGGCGAACTCAATGGAAAAACTCATCGTCCCATCTCCCGGATTGGTAGCTGTGGCGCGTCTTCATGAATCCGGGCCTGCCTTCCCTTGCCTTTCACCCTTTCGGGTCGTGGGCTGGATTCGTGTCGTCGCTCTAGAAAGTGTGTCGTGTGCTGCTGGGTATTCGTGTCGTAACGCTAAGCAATCGGAATCAGTGCAGCGCGCTCAGAAAGCGGCGCGGAACCAGTTCCAAAATCCATTTTTCTGGCCGGTCGGGTCCGCGACTGCGGCGGCTTCGACTCGGCGCTCTTCGTCGCTGGCGCGCACACCGCGCGGGGTTGCGTCGGCCAATTGCGTGGCGCCATAGCGCACCAAGCCGACGCCCGTGGCGTATTGCGGGCCCTGCACCAATTGCACGATGCCCTTGACCCCCACCGGAAAGCCAAGCCGGACCGGCATCCCGAGGATCTCCTCGGCGCACTCGACCATGCCTTCCATGAGCGCCGCGCCGCCCGTCAAGACGCAGCCCGAGCACAACTGTTCGAGCAGCCCTGTCTCTTCGATGCGACGGCGTGCCTCGCTGAAGATCTCTTCCACGCGCGGTTCGATGATGTCGCTGAGCAAGCGCCGAGCCACGCGCCGCGGCGCGTGGCCGCCGACCCCCGGAACTTCGATCTCTTCGTCGTCCGAGATCATGCGGCCGAGCGCGCAGCCGTAATTCCGCTTCAAACGCTCGGCCTCGGCCATCGGCGTGCGCAAACCGGCCGCGACGTCGCTGGTGATGTTGTTACCACCAGCGGGCAAAACGCTGGTGTGCGCGATCCCGCCGTCGACATACAGCAGCAAATCGGTGGTGCCGCCGCCGATGTCGATGACGGCGACGCCGATCTCTTTCTCGTCCTCCGAGAGTACGGCGTCCGAGCTCGCCAGCGGTTCCAACACCACGTCGGCGACGTTCAGATTGCAGCGCTCAACGCAGCGGATCACGTTCTGTACGCAGCTGGTCGCCGCGGTGACCAAGTTCACGCGCACCTGCAAGCGCACGCCGCTCATGCCGATCGGATCGCGAATGCCGTCTTGGTTGTCCACCGCGTACTCGCGCGGCAGGGCGTGCAAAATCATGCGATCGGCATCCACGGGGATCGCGCGCGCGCCTTCGAGCACGCGGTCCAGGTCTTGGCGCGTGACTTCACGGCCGCTGATCGCGCACACGCCGTCCGAGACGTGGCTCTTGATGTGCGAACCCGCGACACCGGCGTACACCGTCTTGATCTCGACGCCCGCCATGGTCTGCGCCGCTTCGATCGCTTCGCGGATCGACCGGACGGTCCATTCGATGTTGCTCACGACGCCCTTGCGCAGGCCACGACAGGGCACGTTGCCCACGCCGAGGATGGTGATGCCGTCGGCATCGACTTCACCCACCACGGCCGAAACCTTCGTGGTGCCAAGATCGAGTCCGACGACGATCTCGCTGGAAGTGAGGGAGGATTTCATGGTCGTTCAGCGGCTCCGTTTGCAGTGGCAAGCAGTTCGAGACTCGGCCGACGCTGCCATGCACGGTTCCATAAGGCCAAATTTTGGCGGGTGGTTTCCGCACTTTTGTGGGTACTTCGTGCACGAAGTACTTTTTCGCCAGGCGAGGGCGGGCATTTTCGGGCTCATCGCATCCTCACCACGACGCGCTCGGGGTGGGCGGAGTTGTCCAGGAAGACGATGCCCGGAGTCCGGCCTTTTTTGCGCAATTCGCCGACGACCTCTTCGGCCATCAAGAGCTTCTTGCGCCACGGCCCGGTCCCCAATTCGAGGGTCACGCCGTCTTTGCCGCAGGTCAGCGTGACGTCGCCCGCGTCGGCGATATGGACCTCTTCTGGTGGGTAAACGCGGCTCAGCGGGACGCGCTCGAACTGACGCAACACCTCGAGCCCCATCTGAATGCGTTCGATTTCGCGCTTTCGGTCGCGCTGGAGGTTCTCGGGTGAGGCGCCGCTGATCAGCGGCATGTCGAACGGATCGCCGGCCTGAACCTCTTTGAACGGCACGCCCTCGGGCGTGACCAGATACAGGCGCTCGCCGAGCGCCACCACTGCCGCCGCTTCGCGCTCGCTGAGCTCGACGCGCAGGATGCTGGGCAGCCGCCGGGTCACTTTGACCTCGGAGATCCAGGGATTTTCCAGCAGTTTTCGCTCGGCCACGTCCGTGTCGAGGGCGAAGATGTTGAGCCCGACGGCAATGCCCGATGTCGTCTTGATTTGGTCGAGCGTGGTGCGTTTGGCGCCCACCAAGTCGACCGTGTGGATCGCGAACCTGGGGCTGGTCAGCGCGTAGTGATGCGCGCTCCACGCGACCGCGAGCGACACTCCGACCACCACGGCCAAGCCGGAAGCGAGCTTGAGTGCGGACCAAAGCAGCGCCACGACTCCGCGCGCGCCAGCCATTTCTGCCTCGGATCCGCGACCCTGCGCGGCGCCCTTGGCCTGGACCGCGGCCGGCACGGGGCTTTCGCCGGACGCGAAGCCTTCATCCGGGGCGACGACGTGGCCGCCGTGGGTGCGTTGCTCTCGGCGATTCATGGTTGGCTCCCGCCCAGGCGAGCTCGCAGCCCGCCGCCCACGACGCCGAGGATCTTGTTGATGTCACCCGCGCCGAGCGCGATCACCACATCGCCCGGCTTGGCGATGCGGGCCAACTCCGCGGACATCGCCGCGCGATCCGGCGCGTACTTCACGTTGTGGTGGCCATGCTGGGCAATCGCCTCGGCCAGGTGCTCGGAGGTGATGCCCGGGATCGGCTTCTCGCCCGCCGCGTAAATGTCGGTCAAAAACAGCTGATCGGCGTTGTTGAACGCGCGCGTGAACTCGTCGAACAGGTGCTCGGTGCGCGAGTAGCGGTGGGGCTGGAATGCGACCAGGATGCGACCTTCGTAGGCGCGGCGGGCAGCGTTGAGCGTCGCTTCTACCTCCGCGGGGTGGTGGCCGTAGTCGTCGACCAGCGCGACGCCGTCGATTTCGTCGACCACGGTGAAGCGCCGGGCCACACCGTGGAAGGTGCTGAGCGCGTCCTTCACGACGTCCAGCGGCACTTCCAGCTCGTCGGCCACGGCGATCACCGCGAGGGTGTTCAGCACGTTGTGCTCTCCGGGCATGCGCACGCTGAATTCACCCAGTGATTTGTCGCGGTTGAAGGCCACGAAACTGCTAGAAAGGCCGCGATAATTGAGCGAACGCGCGTGGTAGGTGGCTTGCGGGCTGAGGCCGTAGGTGACGTGTCGGCGATGGATCCGCGGCAGCAGGTCCTGGACGTGGGGGTGGTCGAGGCAGAGCACCGCCAACCCGTAGAACGGTACCTTCTCGATGAACTGCACGAAGGCGTCTTTCAGCTTGTCGTGCGTCTTGTAAAAATCGAGGTGCTCGGGGTCGATGTTGGTGACGACCGCAATCGTGGGCGTCAGCCGCAAGAACGAGCCGTCGCTTTCGTCGGCTTCGGCGACCAGCATGTTGCCTTCGCCCAAGCGCGCGTTGCTGCCGAGGGACGACATGCGCCCGCCAACGACCACGGTGGGGTCGAGACCGGCCGCGCGCAGTACGGTGGCCACGAGCGAAGTGGTCGTGGTCTTACCGTGCGAGCCGGCGATGGCGATGCCGTACTTCACCCGCATTAGCTCCGCCAGCATTTCGGCCCGTTGAATCAACGGAATTCCGTGCAAGCGCGCCTCGCGGACTTCCGGGTTTTCGTTGTCGATGGCGCTCGAATACACGATGACGTCCGCGCCGCGCACGTTCTCGGCGCGGTGGCCGATGTCGATGCGCACGCCCAGGCGTTCGAGGTTTTTGGTATTTTCGCCCGCGCGCAGATCGGAGCCGGACACGTCGAACTCGAGCGTGCGCAAGATCTCGGCCAGGCCACTCATGCCGATGCCGCCGACGCCGATGAAATGCACGTGCCTTACGCGACCGCGAAACATCAGACGGCCTCCCGCAATGACAGCTGCAAGCGTGAAGAAGAGTGAGGCGCGACTGGGTTGGGGGGCGCGGAGGAGCCGTCGGAAGCTGGGCTCGGGGCTACGCGACGCTCACTGAGCGCCACGCCCGCTAACCCCAAAAGATCCCGAGCAACGGCCTGAGCGGCTTCGGGACGACCGAGCGCCATCGCGCGCGCGGCCATCGTGTGCAGGCGCTGTGAATTGTCGAAAAGCGCGGTGATCTCGCGGCAAATGCGATCTGCGGTGGCCTCGGTAGCGGTCAGGCAGAGGGCGGCGCCCTCGCGGACCAAGGACTCGGCGTTGACGCGCTGATGGTCGCCGGACGCGAACGGATACGGCACGAGCAGGCTCGGTCGGCCGACGGCACAGATCTCACTGACGGCGCTGGCGCCCGAGCGCGCGATCACCAGATCTGCCTCGGCCAGGGCTTGGGGCATGTCAGCGATGAAGGGCAGCACTTGCGCGCGCGCTTCGAGGCCGAGTCCGGCGTACAAGCGGCGCGCGTCGGCTTCGTGCGCGGCGCCGCATTGGTGGGTGACGCGCACATTGGATGCCAGGTGCGCGAGCGCCCGCGGCACGGCTTCATTCAATGATTTGGCGCCTTGGCTGCCGCCGAGCACTAGGATACGCGGCGCGTCGAGCCGCGGCGTGTACGGAACTGGCTCGAAGCCGCCGCGGATCGGCACGCCAGCGCGTAGCACGAGGCTCGGCTCGAAGTGCCGCTCGCTCTCGGGAAATGCCGTGTACGCGCGCTGCACGAACGGGGCGATCAGCCGGTTTGCCAGGCCGATCACGCTGTTTGGCTCCATCAGCGCCAGCGGGATGCCGAGCGAACGCGCGCCGAGCGACACAGGGCCGGCGGCATAGCCGCCGATCGAGAACACGGCACGCGGCTGGAGCTTTTTGAGCAACGCGCGCGCTTCGGGCACCGAGCCGGCCGCGCGCGCGACGCCGCGCACGGCACCCAGCACGCCACCCCCGCGGATCGGGAGCACGCGCATCAACTCGAGCTCGTAGCCGCGTTCCGGAACCGCACGCGTTTCCATGCCGCGCTCGGTGCCCACGAACACGAGCCGCACCTGGGGCGCGAGGGCGCGCACCGCGTCGGCCACGGCGATCATCGGGTAGACGTGACCGCCCGTGCCGCCTCCGGCGAGGACCAGCGTGTCGGTCACAGCGCCTCCTTGGGCACGACCGGCATGCGCGGTTTGCGGCGTTCGGCAGCGCGACGTCCGGGCGCGTCGGGGGCAAAGGACGCCTCAGTCACGAGCATGGCGCTGGCTTCGGGCGCGTTCCCCGAGCCGCTATCCATGAACGCCACGCGCGCGTTTCCGGAGCCGGTTTTGCGCGAAATGCTGAGCAAAATGCCCATGGCCGCGGCGCACACCAAGAGCGAAGAACCGCCGTAGCTGACGAACGGCAAGGTCAGCCCCTTGGTCGGCAACACGGACATGGCGACCGCCAGATTGATCAGCGCTTGCACGCCGAACAGCACCGAGATGCCGAACGCGATGTAGGCGCCGTATTCGTCTTCTGCCTGCAGCGCCGTGCGCACGCCGCGAGCGACGATCACCAGGTACACCGTGCACAGCGCGAGGATGCCGATGAAGCCGAGCTCCTCACCGATGATGGCGGAGATGAAGTCCGTGTGCGCTTCCGGCAAGTACAAAACCTGAAGCCCTTTGCCGAGCCCAAGGCCGAAGAGCTTGCCAGAGCCGAAGCTCATCACGGATTGGAAGGGCTGGTAGGCGAGATCTTGACGATGCTCGCTCATGTTGAACCAGGCCACCATGCGTTCCCAGCGATAGGACGTAAAGCGCACCGCCCAGACCGCGAACACCGAGCCGAGCATGGCCAGACCGAGCAGGTAGCCGAGCCGCGCGCCGGCCACGAACAAGAGCGTGAAGGTCAGCAGCAGCAGCACGGACGCGCCGCCGAAATCAGGCTGTTTGAGGCACAACACCATCAAAAATCCCGACATCAGCAAATGCGGCAGCATGCCGATGGAGAAGGATCTGACGCGCTCGCGCTTCTTTTCCAGCGAGTACGCGAGCCACAGCACCAAGCCGAGCTTGGCCGTTTCCGACGGCTGAATGTGGATGGGCCCGACCGAGAGCCAGCGCGCGGCGCCACCACCGCTGTGACCGAAGCCGATCACGCTCAAGATCATCATCACCGTGACCACGCCCAAGATCGGATACGTGAACGCGCGCAGCTTGCGATAGTCGATGCGCGAGATGCCGAAGATGAGCAGCAGCGCGCCGATGGCGTAAAAGCCCTGGCGCTTCAAGAAGTATTGCGAGTCACGGAACACGACCGTGGCTTCGATCACGCTCGCGCTGTAGACCATGACCACACCGAAGCCGAGCAACGCGACGGCCAATGCGGCGAGCACGACATCGACCGGTCCGCGATCCGGACCCCGGCTGAGCAGATTCTTGAGCGTGGTCATGGGCTGGCTCCCCCCGGCGTCTGGCTCTGGGCCAAGCGCTCTACGGCAGACACGAAGCGATCACCGCGATCGGCGTAGCTCTTGAACATGTCGAAGCTCGAGCAAGCCGGGCTGAGCAGCACGGCATCACCCGCTTGGGCGGCAGAAAACGCCTGCTTTACCGCGTCATCCATCGAGCTGGCGCGCAGGACCGGCACGCGCGAGCCAACGGCTTTCGCGATCAGTTCGGCCGCCTCGCCGATCACGACGACCGCGCGACCTTTGGCTTCGAGTGCGGCGACCAACGGCTCGTACGTGCCTTGTTTGTCGCGGCCGCCGGCGATCAGGACGCCGCGCGCTTCGGACAGGCCGCGCAGCGCCGTAACCGAGGCGCCCACGTTGGTGCCCTTGGAGTCGTCGTAAAAGGTCACGCCGCGCACCGTCGCGACGCGGGCCATGCGGTGCCCGAGCGGCTTGAACGCGGCGAGCGCCGTGCGGATCGCCCTCGGACTCAGATCGAGCGCGCGCGCCGCAGCGATCGCGGCGGCGGCATTTTCGAGGTTGTGACGGCCGTGGAGCGCGCTCGTCTCCAGGTCGAACACTTCACCCGAGCGCGTTTCAGTGACGACGCGGCCTGCGACCACGTAGTCCCCGTAGCTGCCGAAGGTGAGGATCTGCCCGCGCCCACGCTTGGCCTGCTGTCGGCAATCGCTGTCTGCCTCGGGGATGATCGCGAAATCATCGGGGTTTTGCCGGGCGAACGCGTTGCCTTTGGCTTCGGCATAGGCCAAAAAGCTGGGGTAGCGATCGAGATGATCTTCGGTGATGTTGAGCAACACGCTGACGCGGGGTTTGAAGCTCGGCACGCGCTCGAGTTGGAAGCTGCTGACCTCGAACACCACGACGTCGTAGCGTTCCTTCACGGCGTCGGCCGTCGGGATCCCCAGGTTCCCGCCGATGAAGGTCTTCAGGCCGGACGCGACGAACATATCACCCACGAGGGTGGTGGTCGTGCTCTTGCCGTTGGTGCCTCCAATCGCCACGATCGGCGCGTCGATGAAGCGCGAAGCGAGTTCGAGCTCGCCGATCACTTCGACACCGGCGAGTTCGGCCCGGGTCAGCTCGGGCAGTTGCGGCACGCCCGGCGAGACCACGACCAGCTGCGCGCTTTCGAACTCGGCGCCTTGATGGCCGCCGAGCACGAGCTCGATGCCGAGCGCGCGGGCCTCGTCCGAGAGCTTTTCCACGGGCGCGCTGTCAGTGCCGACCACGTGCGCGCCACGCGCTAGGCACAGCTTCGCCGCAGCGACGCCGCTCTTGCCCAGGCCGACCACGACCACACGTTTTCCGGCTAATTCCATCAGCGTAGCTTCAGTGAAGAGAGCGCAACGAGCGCCAACAAGACCGAGATGATCCAAAAACGGACGATGATGCGCGGCTCGGGCCAGCCCTTCTTCTCGAAGTGATGGTGGATCGGCGCCATCAAGAACACGCGCTTACCGAAGAGCTTATACGAGGTGACCTGCGTGACCACGCTGGCCGCCTCGACCACGAACACGCCGCCGAGCACCACGCTCAACAGCTCCGTCTTGGTCAAGACGGCGAGCATGCCCAAGCCACCACCGAGCGCGAGCGACCCGACGTCACCCATGAATACCTGAGCTGGGTAGGTATTGTACCAAAGAAAGCCGACGCCTGCGCCGATCATCGCGGCGGCGAACACCGCCAGTTCCGACATCTCGGGGATGCCTGCGATGTCCAGGTATTGCGCGAGCGGGCGGCCGAAGAGGACGGCGCCAGCGACGTACGCCCAGACCATGTACGCGCCCGCGTTGATCATCACTGGGCCGATGGCGAGGCCGTCGAGACCGTCGGTCAGGTTGACCGCGTTGCTCATCGCCACCACCACGAACAGCGCGAAAAATAGGTAAACCGGCAACGGCAGCGAGATCGGGTACTTGTGAAAGGCGAG
>Ga0134124_10001023_pt1 | contig 22450 bp, 13 predicted proteins | sample KB304_FD_96880 | JGI IMG/M metagenome (GOLD analysis project Ga0134124, IMG submission 96880) | Terrestrial soil microbial communities without Nitrogen fertilizer from Kellogg Biological Station, Michigan, USA - KB3-0-4 | ecosystem: Environmental > Terrestrial > Soil > Unclassified ... | reverse complement strand
TTGTATGGTTGTCCCGAAACTTCCTGTTCCTGATCCTGTCACATCTCCTGTCAGGGTGATTGTCTGATCTCCGGTGTTTGTTCCTGATGAGGTTCCTGAGAAGTTGGAGGCGGTGAGTGCGCCGGTTGCGATTATCCCTCCTGCAGTTGTCAGGCTTCCGTCATTGGCAACCGTAAACTTCGTCACTCCTGATGCAGAAGCTGTGAGAATTGCCTGATCACCGGTTTCGTTGAGGATTACCAATGCTTGACCGGTAACAGCACCGGTTGTCGTAAAGGCATTTGTTACATCCAGACCGTTAGTCGCGTCAACATTACCGGTGAAGGTTACTTGACCTGCGCCCGCTTGAGTCAGTGTGCCTGAGTCGGTGAAGGTGAAGAAAGGAGTTCCGGCGTCGGCAATCACAAAGTCGCCGGTTGACGTGAGATCAACGGTCAAATTGCCGGCGAGCGAATTGGTAATAGTTGTGGCAGCGTCGAGGGTTAAACTATTAGAGAGCTCGGTGAAGTTAAGTGCGTTTGCTGCGATTGTGACATTGTCTTCATTGGAAGGTGAGGCAGTAACGGAGAAGAGTGAGCTGAAATCCAGAGTATCTGTGGACGCACCGATAGTGACATCATTATTTTGGATAGTTGCAACGCCCGTGCCGCTTCCGCCTGAATCAACTGCACATTGCCAAGCTGTTCCGATGTCATCCCATTTGAGAATTTCTCCGTCAGAACACCCCTTGAGCAAGGTCAAACCGTTATTGTCGACTTCAAGGCCTGAATTAGATGTCGTTGCTCCTGCTCCTCCCAGGGTTGTCAGATTCACACCCAAGGTGCTTGCGGAGACAGATAAGCCTGCGCCGGTGATGTCATCGACGGTATCGGTGCCGACCGTCAGGGTTGTCCCGACAGTGACACTTGTGCCTACATTGAGACTTGATCCAACAGCAAAAGATCCGGCGACGCCGGTTACTGAAGTGAGTGTTGATGCGAGCTGCACATTCGCTTCGCCGCCGGGCGATTCTCCCACATCAAAGTCTCCGCCGAGGAAATCAATATCGGTCGCCGAATTTGCAACAGCGACATCTCCTTCTTCTATAGTAATACCGCTAATGCCTGTGCTACCGGCGTTTGTGCCTGCTATAGTAATTTTCTTCGAGCCGGTATCGGTAGTTAAGGTGATTCCGGTGCCGGCTGCAAACTCAACTGTGTCTGTATTATTGCCTGCCGTTATCGTATCTGATCCGACTTTGATATTGCTGAAGATTTTTTGTGAAGAACCGAGGTCGCTATTAGTAATAGTCGCTCCGTTAATCGTTATCCCTTCGCCAGCGATAACTCCCAATGCTTCAAGGTTATCAACGTTAGCAGAGATGGTAGGATTCTGTGCGTCTCCAGAGATAGTGATATTGCTACCTGCAACGACGCTGTAGAGAATATTCGGAGCCGTCAGCTTGCCTGAGACTGAAGCGGTGCTGAGGAATTCGGCAGGAACACTGACGCGCATGGCATAATCATGTTTTTGTGTTGCACTTGCGAGTACCTGATTTGCCGAATTAGCTTTGATCTCCTGTTCTGATTCTTTGTGCTGCAGTAAGGAGAGGACCTTGGTCGGTACATGGAGCGTATGGAGAACTGCCATTCCGGTGATGCTTCCGAATGCAACGAGTGACACCAGGAGTGAGACCATAAAGAGTGCCGGCCTCAGAGGAACCTGGGCAAATTTGCCGAACTTCATGTAGTCTTCAGGGTTAAGTGGTTTTTGGGGAGCAAGGCGTGATCTGATCGCCTGGAGCGTTGGCTTTACGGATGACTCTGTCGCGACTGTCAAAGGCTCGGGTGTATTGTCTTTCAACTTCTCAATATCTTTGACCATGAAGATTTTTTGGTTGGCACTTGTTGTTCGGGCGGTGATGATACCTTTCTGTTCCCATCGTCGAAGTGTCTTTCTTGAAATGCCCAGTTGTAATGCCGTGTCGTTTATTGAAAGGTGAGCATTGGCGGCGGCGACTTTTTTGCGAAGTACGGTCTTCACTTTTTTTCCTTGGAGTTTTTCAATTTCCGAAAGGTCGTATCTTCTTTGGTTGCCGACGGTTCGGATAGCGGAGAGCATTCCTTTTTCATCCCATCTACGAAGTGTCTTAATAGAGACCCCAAGAAGAAGGGCCGCTTCGTTAATGGTGAGAAATTGTTTACTCATAAGGCAGTTTGGTTGGGACAAAAATGGACAAACCTACCCATTTTAGCCATAATTCATTTTGCACATACTACAGTACCATTGTCAAGAGTTTTCACGGGTTTTTACACAAATTGGTCCATTTTGCTCTGCAAAGCTACAGGTCCTAAAATGAGGCTAAGGATTGACAGAGAGGGGAATGAATGACACTATATGATGAGAAAGGAAAAAATTTATGACAAAATTTAACGCGCTACTTATTCTTTTTTTTCTCATTGTCTTTTTCCCTGTGAAAACAGTTTTTGCAGACATTTCACTGGGAACGGCATTACCTATAGAAATTAACGAGAAGGTGCAGGACGGTGACATCATCAGTTCAAAAGAAGGAGGAGGGTACGCCAGATCAAATATAGAGAATGCTCCTTTTATGTATGGTGTTGTTGCCTTAGATCCTGCATTTTATCTCTATGATCGTGCGGCAAAGAATCAGATACCCGTTATTACGACCGGAAGAGCATATATTCGTGTCTCGACAGAAAAAGGTGCGATTAAACGGGGCGACGGTATTGCGGCTTCAAAAACACCCGGGGTGGGGGTTAAGTCATTGGATAACGGCTATGTCATTGGCATAGCAAGCGAGCCATATGAGTCTGCAAATCCGAAGCAAATCGGAAAAATACTCGTTGCCGTTGATCCGCGATTTCTGCAGATGAATAATAATTTGGTTGGATCACTGTTGACCTTGCCGCGTTTGAGCTTTGCGGCTACGCCCTCAAATGCGCTGCGTTATTTGGTTGCGGGAATCATTGCAGTTGCCTCATTCCTGATCGGATTCAGATTCTTTGGGCGGGCTTCTCTTGAAGGTGTTAAGGCAATCGGAAGGAATCCTTTGGCTCGGTCATCAATCATTTTCGTGGTTGCCGTGAATACGCTTCTGACTATTGCAGTCATGCTCGTCGGCTTCGGAATCGCCTACGCGGTGTTGGTGCTCTAAAATAAGTATTTTGTATTTGGTATCTCGTATCTGGTATGCCAGAGTTTTTAAAGATTTATACAAAATACAATATACAAGATACGAAATACTAGTTAACAATCCACCAGTTAATCTTGATATCTTTTGTTGCAATGTGAGGTATTTGGATTGTGAATGAATCTTTCGTTTGGCGGGCGATATACGGAGTAACGCCTTGCGTGTCAGAGGTAGCAGTGATGTAGACGAGTGAGTCTTCTTTCATGAAAGGACTGACAATGGTTCGTTCTGTTTCATTGGTTGATATTACAGCAATACCTGCAGAGCCATCAGAGACCGTTGTAGTGAATGAAGTGTCCGCTTGTGCGCCTCTGATGATGGTGAATGCTTTGGCTGCCACATCGTTAAACCTGCCGCTTCCTGAGCCAATGATATCTCCGGCTTGATTGACGGTTAAGACTGCGCTCCCGGTACCTGTTTGAATTTGGAACTTACTTGCCTTGCCGTCTTTACCGGTGGGAAGCTGGAAGAGTAAGTCCTGATTGGGGACCGGGACGATGAGACTTGCCGCAAACTTTCCGCTGACGATGACATCTTTTGCGAAGACCGCGTTGCCTCCGACAGCGAGATTTCCCTCTGTGTCAATCTTGATCCGATCTCCCATAAGGAGAATGTTGCCTTGTCTCAGTGACTGGAGCGAGAGGTCTGCGCCTATGGTGTTAATTCCGGTGTCGGAGATGATCATGCTTTGTCCCAACCGAAGCTTGCCGCTGATGCCGACATCTGTCAGGCTGGTCGGGCCAAGAGAGATCAGGCCTTGATTGAACTTGGCGAATTCGGCGCTGAAGGTGGGCGTTCCAGTCTGCGCTAAAGACTCAGATGGCAAAGAAGTAAATTGATCAGAAGCAGGAGTGGTTGTTGCCAGTTGCGTGTCAGGAGTTGGCGTCGCGCTTGGAGTTGCTATAGTATTATATACATTGGTTATGTTTGTTATATAGTTGGCAGAGAGGGTCGCGGCTTGGATATTGAGTCCTTCTATCTCATCAGCGATAATTCTTCTCGCGCGAAGTGTCCCGCTGAAGCTTGCTCGCCTCGCTTCGATATCGCCGGCGAAGCGGGCGTTGCCTTGGTCGTCTATAGTCGCCAAGGCCGAAGAAGACGCTTTTGTGTTGATTACTGAAATATGTGACCGGTCAAATTGCAAGGCGACATCACTATCTGAAGCAAGCGGGCTGATAATATTGGTTCTTACTTGGTTGACCTCGGCAAGAGGCGAGATGATCTTTTGTGCGAATAATTGGTTTTGTGTATTCTTTAACGTGTCTTGAACAATCGAGGCTACGTAATCGCCCAGACTTTGATCTCCGATCGTTATTTTGTCGGTAGCAATTGAAAGGGTTTGAGTGCTAATGTTGCCGGCCTCAATCAAGGCTGATTTTATCTGATTCATCGTGCCTGCCAAAAGTCCTGTAGTTGGTTCGGGTTGTTCATTTTCCCAGGTCTCAAGATTTCCGGAATCACTCAGCTGCGCTCCGGTATTATTCCAGGTGATATTGAGTGCGATCCTGACCATGCCTGATGTATTTTGAGTAGGATTATAGCTTTCAAGGACGTGTCCGAGGATGATTCCGGGCTTAGTAGCTTTGATAAGCCCATCAGGTCCGAGCGCAACAGGGTCGCCGGATTGAAAAGCTTCAGATGATTCACCAATCTTTACCGGAAGCTGTCCGACGATGCCGACAAGCACGTATGAGGGGTCGCTGTCGTGGTTGCCTCCACCGATGAAGCCGGCTGTGGCCGAGACGATGCCAAGGATGTTTGCGTTGTCCTTGCATTTTGTTACACCGTTATTCGGTCCGAAACAAACGACGTCGCCCTGCTCAAATGATTCAAAAAGATCTGCTTTTTTATAGTATTCGGCATAGTCTTCACCCGGAGTGGTGTAGGCAACATTGCCTCCGCCCGTACCTGTTATTTTTCCTATGGTATGGTTTGTGCCATCAACAAAGCTGATAAAACTATTGTCCGTGGTTGGGTTTATGTTTCCAAGTTTAACAGTCAAGCCATCAGATGTCGTGCCTGTATCAGCATTATAGATTTGTACAATGCTTGTTCTTGTGCCAATCACGCCCGCCAAGTTATCTTGCACATCTAATTTAAAGCCCGGGGCGTTCGTTCCGATGCCGAGCCGCTTGGTATCCTGCTGCCAGAAGAGGGCAGTGCTGTCTTGGGCAAATTGCTTATTGTTGTCGAGGAAAGCGATGCCGCCCGGAGTGAGGCCCGAGAAGGTCACATGCTGCTCTTCGGGGATAGTGATTCCGGCATTCGCTGTCAGAAGTCCGTTGGTGCTCACGGGCCCGTTAAGCGTGGTCGTTTTGTCTACGGTAAGGCTGTTATTGATCATGGTTGCGCCGTAGGATGCGCCGAGTGAAATTGAGCTTGCATCACTGCCGATATTCAAATCCAAAACATGATTATTGAGGAGGTTGAATGTGAGACTGTCTGAGGTAAGATTATTTCCGTTAACTGCAACATCGCCTGCGAACATGCCTGTTCCAACATAGTCAACGGTGAATTTGGCAGACCCAAGTCCGACTGCGCTAATGAGATTACCTGTTGAGTTTTGGTTGATAAGAAGGGCCGGTTGCGAACTTGAGGTAGCGACTATACCGAGCGAATCAGCAACTTGTACCATGCCCTCCATGCCGGAACCGATGCTATAGTTTGTTGTATTTTGAAGTGGTTTTTGCGCATCGATAATTCCGTTACCGTCAGGGTTGAGTTGGATGTTCGCGTTTGAGTCTTCAGCGGTGGTCAGCGTCAAGATTCTTCCGCTCAAAGTGAGTTCTCCTCCTGTAGCTTCAAACCGGGGATTAGCTGTACCTCCTATAGTCAGATCACCCGAAGAATTAAGCGCAAGGATGACATTGCGGGTGTCTGCATCCGGATCGGTAATCGGTAAAAGGCCTTGAACGCGCTCGCTGTCCTGGCTGTATGCGGTGGTCGCGATCTGCTGTCTGGGGAGGAGCTCAGGCTTATCTCCAATGCTTATGCCCAGATAGAGCGTAGGGTTATCGCTGAGAAGTTTTTGATAGATCGGATTTGTTTTGCCAAGCATGGTTGAAAAGTTTCCGTCGTGGTCGGGCGTTACTACTTGTGTTTCTTGCCAGAGCAATGCTGAGCCTGTGGCGGTTGCATTATTATAAAGACTGAACCGCAGTGGTTGCTCTGCGGTTATCGGTGTGTTGGTCTCATCGGTTAAGGTTCCTTCAAAGGCGAGCATCCGTGGTGGAGAACCGGGGAGTGCGGCCATAACAGGAGCGCCGAGGAGCGGAGACTCCATCGCAGCCTGATAGATGGTAAGACCCAGGATGGTCGCATAAACCAGAAAAACCGCAAAGTGCAGATAGTGGACAAATGCATAGGAATGATATGTTTTATACCATTTTGGTCGTGTATAGCGAAGGTGATGAATAATTTTTGCATGGAGCGGAAAACCTTTCGTTGAGATTTCCAAAGGAGCGTAAAGAGCTTTAGGAACATTGGTAATGCTTCCGAAACTTGATTGATGACGTTGGGTGACAAAGCTGTCTAAGGCCGTTGCAGAGCCGGCAAGAGCGGTGCCTGCAGCCGCGCTTGCTCCGATCTTTGAAGCATCGATCATCGTTTCCAGCGGGGCAAAGATTTGTGCGCCTGTCATTTTCCAGAAAGCGTATTTTCCGGCCACGATTAGTTTTACTACAGGTAATAAAACTAGCAAATCAAAAATGTAACTGCTACCGTGTGCCAGCTTCTGAATCATTCTCAGAGGAGGAAATTGAGAGTAGGTAGGTGATTGTTTTGCCGGCTGTGCCTGGCTTACTCGAGCAAGAGCCTCAAGTGATGCATCTGTCGGAGTGTTATCTTGAGGTATTTTTATATCTTTTGATACATCTGCTACTTGGGCAAAGTTAATTTGTTGCTTCAGAAATCCCTGGCTTGCGCACCAGCTGAAATACTTTCGAAGAGAAGAAAGTTTTCGATTTACCGAAACTGCGGAGAATCCGGCATCATTCAGGAGCCTGCTTTTGTATTCCTCAATCATTGCCGGTGTGATCGTTTCAAGCGGCGCTGTGGGGATTTGAGAAGCGATTTGAGGTACGTTTACCCGGGTTGTCCAATCCTTGAATTGATTGATATCCATAATGTAGTTTTTTATGGTCGGATTGCTTGCATGAGAAAGGAATAAATGATTGGTAAATTCTTTGATATACCAAAAGTCTTTTTGTTGAGGCTCATGTGAATCTATTTCAAAAGGATTGTGCTCTGTAAGTTTCTGGCTGATAAGGAACTGATAAAACTTGCTGAGAGAGGAGATATATCTCTTTAGCGATCTGGCAGAAAAGACTTTTGTTTGCGAATCTGAAGAGTTGAGGCTGGATTTATATGATTTTACAATTTCAGTTGTGATTAGCCATGGTGCAAATTCTTTTGCAAAAGTTCCTTCGAACCAATGGATAAATTTTCTGACATCCGAAAGATAATTTTTCACAGTAATTTTACTGTGCTTCTGTCGTCCATGGAGAAGATATGACTTAAATTGGTTTAGTAGTTCCATAGTGATTTAGCCTCAAAATTATACTGATTATACCGATTATTTTAATTTTTCTATACTTCTATTAATACATTAATTCAGCAGGCTATAGCTTGTCAAGAGAACAAATGATAAATGAATTATTTTGCATATCTTTGATATAGATAATTTGCTTACTATTGACGTTTTTCCTTATTTACTCCTCAAGATACGAGAGTTCAGCCATGAATGTAAACAAAAAATAATAGAACAAACATGTCGTTTTAGCCTCATTTTCGGTCGATGAAGGAAATAGTTAGATTTTACGGTCCAAATTCAATAATATGGGTCTTTGGTTATTCTGATTAGCTTCATAAATTCAGGCACAAGAGAGTTTTCTTTCCATTTTAGATAATTGAGGCTAAACAACTATTCCTGTCAGACAAGACAGGTAAGTGATAGGTTTTAAAAACGTTAGTTTATCTTGTCATGGTAATATAAATATATAAATTATTTCGTTTCTTTACGGTTTCATTGCCAGTTCGGAGAGGGGAAAATGTAGCCACAAAATAAATCCTGTAAACATATCACTATAGATAAAAACTCTCGTCAAAACTGATTTGGTGACGTTTGGTATTTATAAGAAAAATGGCAAAGGATGATGATTATTTGCGTTAAAAACCCTGTGAAATGCTTACTTTCCATAAACAATATTGTGTTTATATAATTAATTAACGATACCTAATTAGGTAATTATATCCATCTTATAGAGTTAATTTATTTTTTGCCTTTGTTGCAAGAGAAAAGAGCAAAATAGGACAGGTGAGTCTTTGAAAAGATTTGTTATTGCTACCGCGTAGTTGAAGTAAGGAGTATAAATCATCAAAAATCACCTTAAAATCTTATAGTCTTAATATGAATTCCCCATAGTAGTTATCTTATTATTTTAGCCTCGATATTAGAAAAGAGCGGCCTTGAAATTATACCCTTACTGTTTCATCCTTTTTATTGGTAAAAAATTAAAAGTGAGCAATCATCCAATAGTTACTTATTACTATTTTTTGTCATTATTTTCCTTATCTTCCCGGCAATTTTCCAACACGATGTTTTCCGGAATTTTGTTTTCTATTTTCTCGAGCATTTTATTTATCAGAACGTCATCTTTTGTGATAAATTATATAAATATTGATTTGACAATCTAATCATCTGTTTTCGTGGCTAATCCTATTTTATCCGTTTTAAAATGACTAAAAATACTATGAAGAGAAAAACATTTCGACAAGAAAAGGGCGATTTTAACATACTTTTTACTATGATTTTAGTAAATATATCAAACACTATCATAAGAATTCATGTATAAAAGCAGGATGAGAAAATATAATAGTTCTTCTATTTTGGTTTTTTTTTGCTTAATAGCTGCTTCTTCTCCAAAAAAAATATTTGTTGATCAATAAGTCGTTGAGTTTCCGGTTTTCCGAAAAACAGTTATTGATAAGAACAATGCGTTTCAGGAAATATTTGAAAATGTTTGAAATTCTCAAAATTCTCAATAAGCCCTTAAGTGCTTCGCCGGTTAAAATCTAAAAAAAGAAACAGAGGAGAAGATGGCGTTTTCACCTTTTTGGCACATACTCAGTGATTGTGGTTTTTTGTCAAAATGGTTGCCGGATGTAGTTGGGAGAGCAATCGACAAAATTGACACGAGTTAGTTGGAGAATAGTCAGTTAGTTAAAAGATAAAATTGGCGCTGTTATGTATTTTTGAAAAATACAACAAAAAGAGGAATTGCGTCTGTTCATCGTCGACAAGGAATGTTCTTATTTTAATATGACAAACATGAGATCTTTAGTTTTATCAAAAAAAGATTTTCGGGTCATAGGTATACGGATTGAAAAAAAGAGGATACTGCAAAGAATTTTGATATTCTTACAAATAACCGGGCAAAGGGGGAGTTCGTCTCTCGATTTAAACATTTTAGAAGTAACTATGTAGATGATCGTTCTTCCGATACGTCTGTCACTAAAAAAAGAGATATTTTTTATTTGGCTTCGGAATTCACTACCATAACCCATAGTTATCATTTTATCTTTTGTATTTGGGTTGCCATTTAAAAGAAGAAGTTGGTGGATTTTTCTCAGAGAAACTATCCGTCATAAACGTTCTCAGCCTGGATAACTATAGGAAGTATTTTATCAAAAGGAGAGATTGTCTGATAAAAGGCTATTAGATTGTAATTTCAATCTAATCAACAGGTTTAAGAGGAAATATGTAATGATTTTTGAGAGAAAATAAGAGAATACGTGGGTTTATTAGTTTATTTTTAGATTCTAAAAGCCGTTGATTAGATTGATTTAATGATCTAATCTACTATTTTTTGTACAAAAAAAGACAATTTACGCTCAATATCGGGTAAAAACATATCCGGAAGAAAATCTTTTTGCTCGAAAGGAATTAATAGCTATAAGTCATATTAAAAAAATCAATAAAAACGATAAACATAAAGTATTGTTTATTTTTACTGATCAAAATATGGCCTTATAAATTTAGATGTATGCCTAATTCTTATTTTTTGATTTAAAATTAACATATGCAATTATAATGACGTAGATTTGTGAAAAATATTTGTGAAAACAAAAAATAATTTAATAATATTTGAAGAATGATGACGATCTTACTCTTCGGAGACTTTCTTTCTTATCCGATGAAAAATTAGAAAGGCAACGACGGAGATGAATAAAAGTCCAGAAAGTAATGAAAAAGGGAAGGTAATAAAGTGCACAGAGCGTGTATATAGTGATTGTTCGGGAGAGAGTGCAATGCTCAAGGTTGCCGTATAAAAACCGAAGAGAAGCTTTTCCGACCAGCGTGCTTTTCTGTCTGTTTCCGATAAGTCAGAAGGAAGCAATCTGGTGCTGCCTGCAAGTATGTTTGCCTGTGGAAGGCTTACTCGGCCGACAGTCTGTCCGAACATGTTTTTGATGAGAATCAGTCCTTGTGCCTGAATAAAGTGTTCGCCGGTATTTTTCACCCGGACAGTGAACGGCACAGGGCCATTTTGCAGGGCGATCGGTGCCTCGAAACTATCAATAAAGCCGGTCGCCTTTGTATCGGCGTTTAAGCTCAACAGCACGGGGAGAGCTATGCCTGCCTGTATGCTTGAGAAGCTGGCGTCTTTGGCCTCAGCCTCTGTTCTTGTGGGTATACCGGCTTGCGAGTTAAGAAAGATTATCGAAAAGTACTGATCTTGTGAGACTGTACCATCTTCCGTCATCATGAAGAGTTCAAGCTCTTTCTCTTGTTGCGGTCCAAGCGTAACAGTATCGCTTGTCTCTCCATCAACGAGAACTTGTATCTGCTTTAAAAAGGGATCGTCATCTGTTTTTGTGGCTGATTCGGGAGTGCTGTAGACAATTTTTCCTGATTCATCACCTGCGTCCCGGAAGCGTTTGAGTATGATCTTAAGGCTAATTGTCTCATCGCCAAGATTTTGAATTCGAAAAGGGGCATGAATATCACCCGGTGAGGTTGCTTTGATTTGCAAGACCGTTGGCTTGATTTTGAGTCTAGTACCTTCTGCAAAAACAGTATTTGGTATCTGGTATCTGGTATTTAGTATGCCAAATAGAGCAACGATAATAATAAGTTTTATACTAAATACAAAATACTTCATACTAAATACTAACTAATAGTCCGGTGTTGCGATGATCGTCACGGAATTGCTGTATGCTCCGGGTGTCTGCGTGCCTGAGATGTTCACTTTATAGGTAAACTTACTTTGTCTGTTTTGTACATTTCCGCCTTGAAGAACCGATTGGAATGCCTCATTTCGGGAAAGATCGGCGAGTTGTTTATACATATCGTCCTGCATGGCATCCGTGCGGTAGCCAAAGCCATAGGTGAGCGTGTTTGCCCAGGGCGCCTCTGTGATCTCGGAGCATGAACCGTTATCGCAGGTCGTATCAGGGATAATAAGATTATTCTTAGTTCGCAACGGGTGATCTTGACTTGTGAGTATTTGATAGCTGCTCTTGCTGGTTATTGTGAGGCTAATATCGCGAAGAACAGGGTTTGTAGCTGTCAGTTTACCGAAGTCGATGACATTCTGTGAAAGGCTGAAGGAGAATGCATCAGGCTTATTGGTTTCAGTAACATAGTTAGGGCCTGAGGCTAGAGGCTTCTCTGTTTTTGTTTCCGGTCTTTTTTGAACTTCCTGAACGTATGGTTGAATATTGACGGAGCGTTTTTCAATGGTATAGCTATCATTTGACATGGTTGCAGCCTTCGCCGAAGGCGAGAATAAACAAATAAACAAATAAACAAATAAACAAACGAAAAAGAAGCGTCTCATGGAGCTACTTCAATCATAGGAAGTGGGGAGGGAAAAGTCAAAGAAATGGGAGAGAGTAATGGTTAAAACGCTCTATGGCTATAACGTTTTAACTTCAAAACCATAGGACGTATTTATTAACTCTAGGATGATTCAATTCGGTACGGACACAAGAATATCTTCATGCCTATTTGACAATTGCGGTCATTATTATTATATCTATCTATATCAAAAGATAGCATCTTATTTTACCCCGCTAACAATAGTATGGATTACAGGCTTAAAGTTTCATGAATAAACGCCTACTTTTTTTTATTTCTTTTCTCTGATATACTTCAAAATGTGAGTCAAAACAAGGCTAAATCATCCTCAGCTAAGGCTACAGACGGCAAGACCATCTATAAGCCTGCTTCGATTGAGTTGAAATGGCAATCTAAATGGGAAGAAAGCGGTATTTATCAGCCGGATCTGAAGAATGCTAAGCGTCCGTTCTATAATCTAATGATGTTTCCGTATCCGTCGGCTGAGGGATTGCATATCGGAAGCATCTTCACCTTCGGCGGCGTGGATGTCTACGCTCGCTTCAAACGCATGCAGGGATATGATGTTTTTGAGCCGATCGGCCTTGATGGCTTCGGTATTCACTCGGAAAACCACGCTTTAAAGACAGGAACGCACCCGTTTGACCATGCGAAGCGGACAGAGGACAATTTTTATCGTCAGCTTCACACCACCGGAATCAGCTATGCCTGGAAGAATAAGCTCGAGACCTATGATCCGGGATACTATAAGTGGACGCAGTGGCTCTTTATTGAGCTTTTCAAGGCCGGTTTGGCTTACAAAAAGAAGTCGCCGGTGAATTTTTGTCCGTCATGTAAGACAGTTCTGGCCGATGAACAGGTGATTGACGGTCATTGTGAGCGCTGTAATTCCGTGGTTGAGAAGCGGGATCTGGAGCAGTGGTTCTTCAAGATTACCGATTACGCAGACCGATTATTACATAATATTGAGGGTTTGGACTGGAGCCACAAGGTCAAAATCGCCCAGACAAACTGGATCGGTAAGAAGACAGGGATCAATATCACCTATATAGTTGAAGGTATAGGCGAGGAAATAGAAGTATTTACGACACGACCGGACACCAATTTTGGCGCAACCTTTATTGCAATCGCACCTGAGCATCCGTTGGTGCTCGAAATAACAACCTCGGAAAACAAAGAAGCAGTAAAGGAGTACGTCCACAAGTCGATTCAAAAGTCTGATATTGAAAGAACGGCTGAAGGAAAAGAGAAAAGCGGTGTGTTTACCGGTTCTTATGCAATTAATCCCTTGACTGGATATAAAATGCCGATTTGGGTGTCAGATTTCGTGCTTGCAGGCTTTGGGACAGGAGCTTTGGTAGGCGTGCCGGGTCATGATCATCGTGATTTTGAGTTCGCAAAGAAGTTTGGTTTGGAAATTAAGCGGGTTGTCGTCGGTTCAGATGGTGATACTTCGGCAGTTACCAAGCTCGAACAGGTTCAGGAAGACGAAGGGACGATGGTTAATTCGGAGTTTTTGGATGGGATGGATATTCATGAAGCGACGGAAAAGATCATGGACTATATGGAGGAAAAAAAGTATGGAGAACGGGTGAGTACCTATCATCTTCGTGACTGGCTGATCTCAAGACAACGATATTGGGGACCTCCGATTCCAATGATTTTTTGTAAGGCGTGCGCTGATGTTGGAGATTCATGGTTTACCACAACAGAAGGCAAAAAGCATCACGAATTAGATAAAAATAGCCCTGATAATCAACATATCCTTGGTTGGTATCCTGAAGAAAAGTTGCCTGTTGAGCTTCCGCATATTGAAGATTACAAACCATTGGGTACGGGTAAAGCACCTTTAGCAAGTTATCCTGAGTTTTATGAAGTAAACTGTCCTCGCTGTGGGACTCCTGCTACTCGCGAAACAGATGTCTCAGATACCTTTTTGGATAGTGCGTGGTATTTCTTCCGGTATATCTCAACGGACCGTTCGGATGTGGCTTTTGACACGGAATTAGCCAAAAAATGGCTTCCTGTGACTATGTATATAGGTGGGGCAGAGCATTCGGTTTTGCATCTGCTTTACGCACGATTTGTGACTATGGTGCTTAAAGATCTTGGTTATATAGGATTTGAAGAACCATTCGCACGATTCTACGCGCATGGACTTATCATCAAAGACGGTGCAAAAATGAGCAAGAGCAAAGGTAATGTTATTAATCCGGATGACTATATACATAAGTTCGGCGCAGATTCAGTTCGTGCCTACCTCCTGTTCTTGGGTCCATTCAACCAAGGCGGGGACTTTAGGGACACCGGAATGGAAGGAATGTATAAGTTTATAAAGCGCGTTTGGTTTATGTTTACAAGTCAAACTATTACTGGCGCTAAGGCAGATGCCAGTGCTAAGAAAATGATGCATGAAACCATCAAAGGCGTGACTGAGGATTTGGAAGCACTTCGCTACAATACAGGACTCGCCAAGCTCATGACCTATTATAATTTCTTGGTAAAACAGCCTCAAATCAGCCATGAAGAAGCAACTGTCTATCTGCAGCTGTTTGCGCCGTTTGCTCCGCATATGACAGAGGAAATTTGGGAGATTTTGGGCAATGAGTATTCAATTCATAAGAGCGCATGGCCGACGTTTGACGAAAAAGAGATCGTCCATGATGTCATTAATCTTGCGGTTCAAGTAAATGGAAAACTTCGTGCGGTTTTGGTCTTGGATCAGGATTCACCAAAGGATGAAAAGGGGATTCGTGAGCTGGCAGAAAAAGAACCGGGTGTAGTCAAATTCCTCGAAGGCAAGTCTATCAAGAAAGTTATTTATGTTGTTGGAAAAATCCTCAATTTCGTTGTTGCATAAACGCCTCCGAGCATTTACTCTATACTAGATGGAAAATTCATCCCTTTTTGAAAGACTTAGGTCGAATTGGCTTCCGATAACCCTTGGTGTTGCCGGCTTGTTCTTTTTGGGGTATGGTTTGTTCTCATTGACAGCTTCGAAGAAGGACAAGCCTGATATTTTGTTTGAAGCAGCCTCAGATCAGGCTCATACTGCCGCTGTCTCCAAGGCTCCTGAGAAACGACTCGCTGTAGACGTCGAAGGGGCGGTTGAAAAACCGGGGGTGTATGATTTGCCATCTGACGCGAGGGTTCAGGATGCCTTAATTGCAGCCGGCGGGATGAGTCGGGATGCCGACCGGGCACAAATTGCGAAAAGTCTTAATCTTGCAGCCAAAGTTATCGATGGGGGAAAGATTTATATTCCGCGGGCAGGAGATCCGGTACTTGCAAGCGGCAGTTCGGCTGACGGATCGGGAGTTTTGGGAGCTGAGACGTCGTCGACGATCAATATTAATACCGCAAGCGCCAAAGATCTTGATTCGCTCCCAGGGATTGGCGAAGTAACTGCGCAAAAGATAATCAGTAATCGTCCGTATGGCTCAGTTGACGAACTGCTCAGCAAGAAAGTAGTCAGCAGTAAAGTATTTTCGGAGATAAAAGAGAAAGTTTCGGTGTATTAGCCTTAGATTGTTTCATTGCTTCATTGTTAAATGGTTAAGACGTTCTATGGCTGTAACGTTATAACGTTGTAACCAATAGATCGTATGAAAATATATATTGCAGTATTACTGCTTTTGATGCTTCTTTCCCTTCGTTTTTTCTTTTTTTTCACTTCTCATCACGGTTATAACGATGGTGAGGAGGTTGAATTTACTGCAAGAGTGACGCAAGAGCCGAAGCTTTCGAGTCACGGACAGCAATTTAGCCTCAGAACACCACATAATGATACTGTTTATATCACTACGATGATATTTCCGCGTTTTCAATACGGAGATACCATCATCGTGAAAGGTAAAATTACCGTAAAACAGACAAAAAACAGCCACAAAATTTTCACAACAGTCTACCCGGAAATTAAGCGTTTAGATTATGAAGACAATCTATTCACCTCGATAGCTATATTTATCAGACAGAGGAGTACTCTGCTTTATAATCAGACACTTGATCCTATAAGCTCTGGTCTTTTGCTCGGAATCGTGTTTGGAGCCAAGGCTGATTTCCCACAAGATTTTATTCAGCAATTACGAACTACAGGGGTGCTTCATGTCATCGCGGCATCGGGAATGAACGTGAGTTTTTTCACAGGAGCAGTGATGTTTTCACTCGGAACTATCTTCACAAGACGCATATCACTAATTTTGAGTGTTATTGCTGTTATATTGTACTCATTTTTGGTAGGCGCGCAGGCATCGATTTTACGCGCGTCAATCATGGCAATGATAGCTTTTACTGCAAGTTTTTTCGGTCGGCAGAACATTGCCGTCCTCGGACTTTTTTTAACCGGCGCAGGCATGATTTTGTATGATCCGGGCTTCATTTTCGATGTCGGCTTTCAACTTTCCTTTCTGGCGACGCTGGGAATACTTCTTGTGAAGCCGCTGATTGATAGCGTAAAAGGAGTAGACCGATTGAAAGGGTTGAAGGAAGACTTGAGCACTACCTTGTCGGCTCAGGTGGCGACATTCCCGATATTGCTTGGAACCTTCGGAACGTTCGGCGTCCTGTCGGTTTTGGTTAATATGCTCGTTTTGTGGACTGTGCCCATTTTGATGCTCTTTGGCAGTCTTGCGGTCATCATAGGGCTTGTGGTGCCGCCTCTCGGAAAAATCCTCCTATTACTCAGTTTGCCGTTTCTCTTGTTCTTTGAAGCGGTTGTGAGGTTCTTCGGATCGCTGGGATGGAACCTGCAGCTTGATGGTTTGCCGTGGGAGATGATGGTTGGATACTATTTGGTATTGGCAGCGGTTATGTTATTGATACAGAAAAAGAAGTCACATAGCTAAGACGTTCTATGGCTATGACGTTAAAACGTTTTGACCATGGAACCTAGAACATTTGTTATTTTATGAAAAAATTTCTTATTTTCACCCTCCTTGCTTGTGCTGCTTTAGCCTCGCTTTTTGCCTATCAATACTTCGCCTTCCACGACGGCAAGCTTCATATTGTGTGGTGTGATGTGGGGCAGGGGGATGGCATCTTGGTCACGACGCCCACGGATATGCATATTATGATTGATGCAGGTCCGGATGGGAAAATTCTTGATTGTCTTTCGCGCCATATGGGTTTTTGGGAACGAAAAATTGACCTGGCACTTCTTACGCATCCGCACGCGGATCATTTCTCAGGGTACTATTACTTAGTAGATCGATATACTTTGAATCAGTTTTCGACTGAAGATTTGATAAATAAGACAGTCGGATTTGCAGGACTCAAACAAACGCTTGCGAATCATAAGATTTCCGAAAAGATTGTTCATACCGGAGATAGATGGCGGGTAGGTGAAGTGCTTTTGACGATTGAAGGGCCGACGAAGGAATTTGAGTTTCGTAAAAATCCTGACGGGGTTATAACCAATAGTGCGGAGTCGGCGTCGCTTGTGACTTTGGTAACCTACGGGAGTTTTCGCGCGCTTTTGACAGGGGATGCACCGGTTGATGAGATGGAGGAAATATTGGATGAGGGGATGACTCATGTCGACGTCACACAAATTCCGCATCACGGCTCGTCCACCGGAGTAGACGAGCGCATTCTTGACGTTTTATCGCCGCATTTGGCAGTGATATCCGTTGGCGCGCATAACCGTTACGGCCACCCCAAGCAATCGACGTTGGATTTGTTGCAGCAGAAGGGAATTCATTATCTTCGAACGGATCAAGTAGGGGATGTAGAGATTGTGAGCGATGGGAAAGCTTGGCGGGTTTTATAGAGTGAATTTATTCGACAGGGTTTGACGCTTGATTTTCTTAGGAATGAGGATTAAAATTCGAAGGAATTATGAAAAATATACTCAGGAGAGAATGGGCTGTGCCAAAAGGTACCACACTAGAAGGTCGAGAAGGAACGCAGCAGGTTTCTGGTCTTAGGCTTGGTTCAGGGAGATTGAGTTATTCACAAAGACAAAATGAAGTTCTTTTTGTGACCGACAAGGGGTTGGTGCCTACAGGTGCGACCTTAGTAAGAGAGAAGCGACCATTTGGGGCCGTCGAGTGGGCAGGTGCTTTTAGTCCAAAAGAGGGAAGGACACGGGTTGGACAAGTTATGGCAGATATTGCTCGCGATCCTAATCAGCTTTATTTGGAAGGTGTTTCTTCAAGTCTTACCGTTCCCGGAATGAGTAGAAGAAGTAAAGAAGGATAAATTATCTCCTCACAGCAATTGTTACCGAGACAAGCAGCGTAACTGCGCCGATAAGAAAAATGAACGAGGGAATCTCTCCGAAGAAGATAAAGCCAAGGAATGAGCCGATTATGGGTTCGGACATAAGGATCATTGTGCCGGCACCCACGGCAACGGTCGCAAAGCCTTTGTTGACGAAATTAAATGCGGCGGCATTAAGGACGCCAAACAAGATCAAGAAGCAGATGGTTAGCGGTGCAAGTGATACCGTAATGTGTTCAAATGTCCCTGCAGCGATGCCGCTTGTGAAAACAGCGAGTGCAACGCTCCACAGGGTCAGCGTCTCTGCCGAATTGCCGCGTTTGCTCATTATACGACTCAAAATAACGTAGAGGGAAAAAGTCAGACAAACACCGACAGCATACAGATTACCGATGAATGATGTGCCCAGACCGCTTGGCTGAAAGATCAAAAAGAGAGCAAGGCAGAGAATGATAAAAGAAGTGATAAGCCGCTTGGTAATCTTTTCTTTGAGAAAAAAGTAGGCAAGCAGTGCCGTGACGATCGGATAGCCGGACATGAGAAAGAGCGTGTTGCCGATTGTTGTATGGTAGATAGCAAGGGTGAAAAGAATAATTTGGAAGCCGTAACCGACAATTCCCATAAAAAGCATCAGGAGATAGTCGGAGTGCTTCTTCAGGAGAAATGGTTTGTTTCGCAGTTTCACAAGAAGTGCTGTGAGAATAAACGAGACTGTCAACCGAAGAAAGGTCTGAAGATACGGTCCGGTGTCGATACTGATTGCGCGGACAAGGACACCCATGGAAGCATAGCTGACTGCTGCAAGACTGAGAAAGAGATAGCCCCTGTTCATGTGATTAGATCGGCTTGGTGCCGTGGAGGAGAGTTTTGATCTTATTGGCGAGTTCCTGAGGATCAATTTGGTACTTCAAGATGTAATCAATTGCACCGCTTTCGATTGCTTCGTGCATCATTTCCGGTTCGGAATAATTGGAAACAAGAGCGACGGGAATAGGGGCGGTTGTGGGATTGCTTTTGAGCTGCTTGAGGACATCATTGCCTTTCATGTCGGTGATAATTTGATCCAGAAGAATAAAATCAGGGATATTTTTGGTTGCAAGTTCGATGCCCAGCTTGCCAGTGCTTGCTGAAATAACTTCAATAGCATCTTTTGTCAGGACAGTTGACCATATACCGATCATTGCCTCGTCATCATCAATAATGAGAACTTTCATAGTAAAAGAGTTACAAATGCCCACCCATCTGCAACAACTATACTAAAACTACCAGTAATTATCGCAAAAAGCAAGGAGGGAAATGATATAATAAGCAGATGATGACCTTGAAAGACGGTATTACAGCCGAATTAAAAAATGTTCTTGAACAGCTGAATCTCTCCGAATTGTCGGCGACCGTTGACTATCCTGCAGACCCCAAACATGGCGATTACTCGAGTAATGTTGCCTTGGTTGCTGCCAAGAAGCAGGGCAAAAATCCTGTGGAACTTGCTGAAAGTATTGCGGAGAAGCTGCGCGGTTTGAATTCAAAAATTATTGAGAAAATTGACGTCGTCAGGCCGGGTTTTATCAATTTTTGGATCAAGCAGGAAGTTTTGCAGGAAAGAATGCAGGAAGACATATCCATTCCGGAGACGGAAAAAGGAAAAAAGATCGTTGTTGAATATACCGATCCGAATCCTTTTAAAGAATTTCACATCGGACATCTTTATTCTAATGTTGTCGGTGAATCAATTGCGAGATTACACGAAGCAGTCGGGGCAACGGTTTGGCGCGCAGATTATTTCGGTGATGTCGGCATGCATGTTGCCAAATCTCTCTGGGGACTCCTTAAAAAATTTGACGAAGACAAGATTGCAATTGCCGATTTGGCAAAAAAATCTCTCCATGAACGAATTGCCTATTTCGGGCAGGCATATGCGCTCGGCGCGACCGCCTATGAAGAAGTTGATTCAGCAAAAGAAGCGATGAAGGAGCTCAATTTTCTCTGTTTCAAAGCCGCACAGGAGGTCGTCCTTTCCACGTTTAACGAACAGCCGCAAGTTGACTATGACCGTTTTATTAAAGAAGGCAGCTATCAGTACGAGGAGATTAAAGAACTCTATAAAATCGGCAGAGAATGGAGTCTGGCATATTTTGAAACGATCTATGAACGATTGGGAACAAAATTTGCCGGTTATTATCCTGAAAGCAGAACCGGTGAGTTCGGATACGGTATGGTGATGGAAGGTTTGAAAAAAGATGTTTTTGAAAAGGGTGAAGGGGGAGCAATCATTTTTCCGGGATCCAAATATGGTTTGCATGAACGGGTTTTTATTAATTCACTGGGATTGCCGACCTACGAAACCAAAGATTTCGGCAATGCAGTAGTCAAGCAAAAGGATTTTGCATATGACAAGTCGGTTATCGTTACCGGTAATGAAATTAATGATTATTTTCATGTTGTCATCAAGGCGTTGAGCTTGTTGTATGCGGAATTGGGTGAAAAAACGTTTCATCTCGGTCACGGCATGGTGCGTTTGCCTGAAGGAAAAATGTCCAGCAGAACAGGCAAAATTAAAACAGGCGAATCACTTCTTGACGCGGCAGCTCAGCAGGCAAAGAAGCTTTCAGAAAGTACTGATGAGAAGTTGGCGGAGCAGATCGGACAAGCTGCAGTAAAATATGCGTTTTTAAAGTCCGGCATCGGGAAAGATATTATTTTTGATTTTGAAGAGTCGGTAAGTTTTGACGGTAACTCCGGACCATATATACAGTATACGTTTGCAAGGACGCAGAGCGTTTTGCGAAAGGCGGGAGAATTGTCAGTGGTGAAAAATCATTTATCATTGGCTGATGAAGAGCGGGATTTGCTCAGATTGCTTTCCCGATTCCCGGAGATTGTTCAGGAAGCGGCGGACCGATTATCGCCGAATATTGTCTGTGCTTATTTGTTTGACGTTTCGCAAGCATTTAATTTGTTCTATCAAAAACACCAGATCCTTAGAGCAGAAGGGGATTTGCTACAGTTCCGTTTGTCTCTTACAAAATCTACAGGCGAAACATTGAAAAAAGGACTTAACCTCCTCGGTATCCAAGCTCCGGAAAAAATGTAGCAGCACAAATCGCTTGACAAAGACATGGGTAATTTGCTGTACTGGGAGTGTTCATGGGTTTTAGTAAATATAGTCGTTTTTTTCTACCCGGCATTGCTGTGGTACTTTTAGTTGGCGGACTCGTTGGTGCGGTTACCTTTTCCCAGCAAAAGCAGGAAAATCGGAGTCATGCAGCATATGATCCTGCTAACCCAAAACCCGGGGATCCTGTTGCCGCAGGGACATTAGCGCTCAATGACGGCAGTGGTGCGCCCGCACCAGGCTACCCGGCACCACCGGTGCACATCGGAGGACTCACGCCAGGTGTCAAGTATAAAATTGTCGCTTCGGGGTGGTTTCATTATCAAAAGAACGTCGATTTTAATAGTTTGACTGATTTAGCTTTCGATGATTGGCTTCAGAATAGTGATGGTTGCTTCTGTCATCCTGTGAGCGGCGGCGGCGGGAGCAGATTAGATTTTAATGGAATTCATCCTGCAACCTCAGATGGTTATAACGGTAGCCATACGTACACATTTTATTGGACTGCGGATACGGACCATCTTGATATATATGTCTGGGATACCTATTACCATGATAATGTCGTCGGAGCAACAATTACGTATTCGATGACGGTTGATTCTGTGCCGGGAGATACTACAGCGCCAAGCGCTCCCACGAATCTTACTGCAAATGTGATTTCTGCTACACAAATTAATCTTTCGTGGACTGCATCAACCGATAATGTGGGCGTGACAGGATATAAAATTTTCCGTGATGGCAATGAGATTGGAACAGTAACTCAAACTTCCTTTCAAAGTACCGGGTTGACGCAGAATACAACCTATAAATACACAGTTAAAGCCGTTGACGCGGCAGGGAATAGTTCAACTCCATCAAATGAGGTATCTGCAAAAACATTGGCAACAGATGCCACTGCCCCAAGTATTCCGGGTAACCTTATATCGACAGTTATTTCTCAGACTCAGATTAATCTCTCCTGGAATGCCTCAACAGATAATGTCGGAGTAACCTGCTACAAAGTGTGGCGTGATGGGACCCTTCTGACAACACTCGGAAATGTCACGTCCTATCAGGACACCGGTCT
>Ga0134124_10001022_pt1 | contig 22451 bp, 25 predicted proteins | sample KB304_FD_96880 | JGI IMG/M metagenome (GOLD analysis project Ga0134124, IMG submission 96880) | Terrestrial soil microbial communities without Nitrogen fertilizer from Kellogg Biological Station, Michigan, USA - KB3-0-4 | ecosystem: Environmental > Terrestrial > Soil > Unclassified ... | reverse complement strand
TATGCTTGCCAGGCCAAGCAAAGCACCATAGGGGCAGAGATATCGGCACCAGAACATCTTGTAGAAGAAAGACAAGAATGTGAGGCCCACCAGAATCACCATTGTGGTTCCGGACATTTGAGTGAAGAAGTGAAGCATCTTGACATCGCTGGCGGCCCAATAATCTGCATTCAGGAACTTAACCACGGCTTCGGCAGACATGCCCAGCAGGATAAATACCACGAACATCAGAAGCAGCAGATACTTGATGCCCCGCAATAAAAGGTCGAGCCAGAGCCAGATGCGGAAGTTTCGCCCGAACACCCGGCGCCCGAGCTTGTGCGCCATTTCCGAGAGGGTCCCGACAGGGCAAAGCCAGGAGCAGAAGGATTTCTTGGCAAACAGGCCCATGAGCAGAACCGTCAGAAAAATCACCAGTGCCGCGGGATGAACCGGATGGATTTTTCCGGAAATCAGCCAGTACTTCAGGCTTGTCAGGGCACCGATGGGCAGAAACCCCTCCACGCCCGGCGGACGGGAAACCAGCGGGACGACCGCACCGCTTTCAACGGAATTAACAAACATGCCGAATCGGATGCCGATACCGACCACCCAAAACAAAAAGAACCACTGCACAAAGATGCGAATTGCAGTTACATGCTTTCTTGATTGTTTACCAACAATTGAGCTGATTCCGCCCTTGATGTCATGCGGCTCCATGATCGTTCCTCCCTTTTATAACTTTGAGTCACGGCGATCATAACCGCTATCAACAGCCGGGACTTTGACCCATATCAAGTAAATTCACGTTTTCGAGGGTCAGTTTTGCTGTTCACTGCTTTTGACTTTGTTTGTTTTTCGACTTGCACAGACGACCCCATAATTCCATAATGCTTCCATGAATCCAAAGAGCGCCCCCCCCATCGAAGCAACCCTCCAAAAGTCTTCTACCGGTACCTGGGAGACGCCTGGATCTCCCAGGCTCCAGTTCAAACCGTGGCAGCGCCTCTGGCTTGTCACAGGAGTAATCTACCTGCTGATGCTGGCAGGGAGCTGTTTCGTACTCATGCCCGACCGGGAAAGCATCGAACGGCAGATGGTCTTTTCCGTAACCGAGGAGGTTCGCAGGTTTGACGGCATGGCATTTGCCGGAGAATCCCCCCGAAAAATCTTCGAGATCGCCCGATCACAGGGATATGCCGCCTGGATAGCACAACTCAGGTCCAGATACCACATAGGTCCCGAAGGTAATGCCGGGTTCGACAGAATCGGGAACGAATACCGTGAAGCCGTTTCCGGTCTTCCGGCAAAGAGAACTCTTGGCATAGTGGTCTGTATCGTCGCATGGCTGTTGCCCATGGCCGTACTGTATGCCATGGGATTTGTTGTAGAGTGGATAAAGCGGGGGGGCCGTGGCATTCAGGGATGATGAGATCAGGTATGACTCCGTTGAATGGGCAGGGGTAACCGTTGCCTACAGCTGGTGCCATTCACGGCGCAGAACACTCGGCATTACCGTTCGTCCCGACAAATCGGTATCGGTACGTGTGCCGCTGCGGACGCCGGCAAAAGAAATCAGGGCGTTTGTCACGCACCGGGCTGAATGGGTGCTGAAGGTCTGGAAGAAGCTGGATGCAGGACCAGGCCGGCACCAGCAGTGCTACTGCAGCGGAGCCCTGTTCATGTATCAGGGGAAGGCGCTTCGTCTGGAGTTCGAACAAGACGAGAGCCGTTCTCTGTGCCTGCGGGACCGGCTCCTGGTGCTGACCGCACCCGAGACACCGGCGGAAGAGACTGTTCGCACGATGGTTGACGCCTGGTACCGGAAACAGGCGGCCGTGATCGTGAGGGAGAGGTCGCTCGAATGCCACCGCATGATGTCGGGAGAAGGAATTCCTCTGCCGCCGATCACCATCCGCGCCATGAAAACGCGCTGGGGAAGCTATTCCTACCGAACCGGAAGAATCACCCTTAATCTCAACCTGGTCAAGGCGCCGCCGGAATGCCTCGACTATGTCATAATCCACGAACTCTGCCACATCAAGGTGCGGCACCACGGCCCCGACTTCTGGCGGATGGTCGGTCTATACGCTCCTGATTACCCGTCACTGCGCAGACAGTTGCAGCAATACATCTGATCCTTCACTAATTCTTCATCTGCGCCGCCAGATACCGAACTCCATGCAAGTGTCATAAAACTGTCACAGTTTCGGGTAATAATCCAAAATCCCGCCATTACACCTGCAATTCCGCGTCAATTAATTGTAAAAACAGCAGACTACGCCCTGATAACAGCCGGAACAATATTGGTACACTTTATGCTTCAGACATAATACCGGTATCACTTCATTGTGAAAGGAGTTGAGGAAAATGCCGTGGTATACCGACCCTGACAAAGCCTGTAAGGTATTGAACAAGATTGCCAATCGATACAGCCACACAACCCTTCATGATCTCAAATCCGTCCTGGACCATGTTTCAGCGTTACTATGGGAAAAGCAGGAGCATTATTATGAAGACAGGCGGCACCGGTAAACAATGAGTGTAAATCATCGCACGCTTATCCCGACATATCCGTCAGAAGGAGTAGCCGTCTATGCAGCCTGTCAATGACAGCAGTTTTCAACATCGGGTTATTCCTGCCCAGCAGAAGATTTCCGTCAACAGGGAACCATCGCCAAACTCCGTCAAAACCCATCCGCACAGAGATACGCTTCCGGAGGATATCGTGACCCTGTCGACAGACCGCTCCAGACTTCTTGATCCTTCCGCTAAAAAAGATCCTTCCGTACCCGTTACCCCAGCCGAAAGCAAGGCGTTGCGAGACATCTTCTCCGTATATGCCTGATACTGACCGGCAATAGAGTGGCAACCTGCCTCTCCGTACCCTCTTCACTTTCCGTGGCCATATTTGTATGGACATGACACCTGAAAAAGCCTACTGCTTTAAAACTGCAAACTGCTGAACGCATCCTCCGCAGATCCGGCTGTCAAACAACTCCGTTATCAAGGGGAATGCCACGTGTCATCATCACCGTTCCCTCATGTCCAGTCATGCCCTGACGAAAACATCCAGTTGCAGATGATCGCATCCAATCGCCGAGAGTACGGCCTCCGGTACGACCTTCTGACCTTTGCAAACCCCGTGCAGCTGGCTGCTGCCTCTGCAGAACGAAAAGAGCTGCTTGAGTGGCTGGAGCAGCACGCCAGTTTCGGTTGCGCCGGAACCAAGGTGGATTACAGTGGACTCTCTCCCGGATGCCGCTGCTGCGGTGACGGCAGCTGGTCCTGCCTGTTCGTCAATGGCCGCTGCAACGGGCGCTGTTTCTACTGCCCCACGGCACAGGACGATGACGGGCCGCCGGTTACCAATGGTCTGGCTTTCACGACTCCTGAGGAGTATGCCGCCTATGTGGCCGCCCTGGGGTTCAGTGGCGTCAGCATCAGCGGCGGAGAGCCGTTGCTGACGCCGGATCTGACCCTGTCGTACCTGAGTGCCGTTCGCAAGAGGTGCGGCGATGGTGTGCACCTCTGGCTCTATACCAACGGTACCATGCTGACTCCGGATCTCTGCAGTCGCCTGCATGATGCCGGCCTGGACGAGATCCGCTTCGATCTGGGTGCTGTCCGCTATCATCTCAAGAAATTGCGTCTGACGGTGGGGTACATCAAGACGGTGACGGTGGAAATTCCGGCGGTGCCGGAAGATGAAGAACTGATGAGGCGGAAGATGGTTGAAATGGCCGAAGCCGGGGTCGATCACCTCAATCTGCACCAGATGCGGTTGACGCCGTACAACTTCGGTCCGTTGACGGAGCGGGGGTATACTTTTCTCCATGGCGAGAAGGTTACGCTGCTGGAATCGGAACTCTGTGCGCTACGGTTGGTTCGTTTCGGTCTGGAACAGGGGATTCCGCTGCCGGTGAATTACTGTTCATTTCCCTACAAACGGCGCTTCCAGCATGCAGCTTCCCGGCGCCGCGCAGCGTTGGCTGTCTGCGCTTCCGGCGAGGCGGTGACGGAGTCCGGCTATCTGCGGACCCTTTCCGCAACCGGTGTCCGCTACTCTGAAGCCGCTCTGCTGCAGAATCCAAGCTACCGCTACCCCTTTGAAAAGATCGTGCTGGAAACCGGACGTGCCCTGTATCTGGAACGGCGGCCTGTGACGCCGGATCTGGAGCTGTCGGATGCCGAGCAGACCGATCTGGCAGCAGGCCGACCACCGGAGCGGGTTGCCGGGTTTGAAAGGATTGAGAGTGGTCTGGCAGAGTATTTTTAGTTTTTTCACAGGCAGCGGAAAGCCAATCTCTTCCGGCCAACGTGGCTCTATTTCAATAGTTCGGCTTTGATTGCGTCGTCAATGAAGCTCTCTTCTATCGCCTCCCGCACCCATGTCTCCCTGCATCCGGACAAAACCCGGGCGGCTCCCTCGGCTACGGCGGGAATGTTGCTCCAGAGGGCGTTGCGGATCGATCGCAGCTCGCTCGACTCGGCCTTCCTGCCATCGGCCCACTCCCTGCACCGCCGGCACAGAAGGGCCAGCGTTTCCATGCCGGGTGGCAGATCGGGCCGATAATCCCGCACCCGCGGGTCATCCTTGCTTTCACACCACTCGCATTTGAACCCGGCCCGCTTGCCGATGGCCTTGCCGAAGCCGGCAATCTCTTCCTGCCTCTCCCTGTTCCCCTGGTACCCTTTTGCCATACCCTACCTCGAAAGCCTTTTCTCCAGGATTTTCCGTTCGAACATCCACTCCGCCTTCATGAAGTCGACAAGTCCCGTCATTCTCGTCTTGAAACCGCCAATGAACTCATCCTGCAGCGGAAACTTCCGTTTTTCGTCAACACTCCGGCACAGTTCCCGGCCCAGATTACGGGCTTTTTCATACAGGTTCTCCTCATCGGGAAACCTCCGTATCCCCGCCATGGGCGAGCCGATCCCGCCGACCGAGCACGCTCCGAGAGTATTCACGAAGCGCTCCATGTAGGTAATAACTTCTGCGTCCTCGCCGCCGCCGGATGTTTCGACCACGGCGGCAAACTTCCCCTCCAGGGCAGTGCAGTGGATCAGGCCGTTGCAGCGATCGAACAGCGCCTTCATCTGGGCCGTAACGTTCAAGAGGTAGTTCGGACTGGCCAGGATAAAGCCGTCGCATTCGAGCAGCTTGTCCTTGATGCTTTCGTAATCGTCATTCATGTTGCAGATGCCTACCTTGTGGCAGGTATCACAGGCCACACAGGGTTGAACATTCATGGTTTTCAGGGAGATGATTTCCGTCTCGGCTCCCGACTCCTTCACTCCGACCAGCACTTCCTCCAGGAGGCGACCGGTGTTGCCCCCCATTCCCCGTGGGCTGCCTGTTATGGCGAGTATCTTCATGCAATGTTCCTCCTGTTTTCTTTTATCGACTTGGAATGATGTTCCATGTCCCGGACGTAGAATCATAGACGATCCTGGCCCGCCTGTCATGCAGCTGCTGCAGAACCTGCTCCACCTTCTCATCCAGAGTATGTTCAGAATCAGCCGATCCGCTCCACTCGCGGGTCACGAACTCCTCGATCATCTTCCTAAGGATCTCCGGATCGATCCTGTCCAACGGGATGTCAACCGCCTCTTCGCTCATCAACATAACTCCAACTGTCCGATAACGGCCGGCAGGCGCTTGGGCGCCCTGATCCGGAGCTGTTTGTTGACGTTCATCCGTCCGAACATGACCTGGATATCACCCACCGCTACGCCAAACTCATCAGCAAGAAAACGCACCATATGGTCGGTAGCCCTTCCCGCGCGCGGCACAGCCGTGACGCTGACACAGAGCTGATGCCCCTTCACCTTGCCGATGGCGTCCCGCTTGGCATTGGGAGTGCCGAGAATATCAAGCACCAGGGTATCGCCTTCCCAGGTAAAAAAAGGTCTTTTCGTATTTTCCGTGGCGGTCACAGTTTGCTCTTCACGCTCTCGACCTTCTCCTCCATGGTCTGGTTCCGGTCGGTTCGCGTGCCCAGCTTGATGGTCGTCGAGATCCGCGGCGCTCCCATGGCATGGACTTTTTCATGGCAGCGTTTGATGGCGGCGAACACGTCATCCCACTCCCCTTCGATGTTGGTCCCGTAGGAGTGCAGAGAAGTTTTCAAGCCCGCTTCCACCAGGATTTTTTCACATTCCGCAATGTAGGTGGAGAGGGATACGCCAACACCGATCGGAACAACGCATAAGTCGACAAGTACCTTCATGTGACAGCTCCTTATTAGACCCATGGCTTTGTGAACAACTGCCCCGCCATCCTGTATTAAAACGCTTTACCTTACTCCGGCAGTATCTACCTGTCAACGGCACAATAGCGCCTTGACAGAGCGCTTGCTACGATCCTGTTCATCGTGTAAATATTTACAACAGACAGGAGCAGCCAACCATGACGACAGCAGAATTTCGCGTAACGACATCCAGGCGTACCCAGTTTGTCCCCATCACCGCTAAAATTGCCGGGATCATCTCAAACAACGGCTGGCAGGATGGCGTAGTAACCGTTTTTGTGCCGCACACCACAGCCGGTGTAACTATTAACGAGAATGCCGATCCGGATGTTGCACGGGACATGGAATCGTTCAGTGACGAACTGGTGCCGCAGAGCCGCCGTTTCCGCCACAGTGAGGGAAATTCCGATGCACACATCAAGGCAAGTTTTTATGGCTCATCGGTACAGGTTATCCTGCGGAACGGCACTATGTGGCTGGGAACCTGGCAGGGAATATATTTCTGCGAATTTGACGGCCCGCGTGAGCGGAACGTTTATGTGGCTGTTACACCATGAGCAATGATCAAAATCCTACCTGTTCGACTGTACGACCGCAACCCAAGTTCGAAAGCTCTTGAGATATCAGGGGCTTTTCTTTATGTTTTCAGGTAAAAAAGTGCTCTCCACAAAGACTGTGGACAACCTGTTGAAAGAGAGAATGAGACGCGTAAATTATCACGTATTGTCGGGGCTTTTATCGGTTTGCATAATGAATAAGCATGACGTGTAACCACCTGATTTATAGTGTCAATAGTTATTTTTTCCCTGCATACAATCCTCATTAAAACAGTAGCATACCGATGCTGATGATGAAGGCGTAACAGTGTGGATAACTTCAGGAAGAACGGGACATATTCCGCCCGGTTTACGGCAGCACCACCAGCAGCACCCCGCCCGCCAGCACGCTCAGATTGCAGACCGCCGAGATACCATGAAGCTTCGAAAATTCCTTCCTCAGCGGATGCTCTCTGGTGGTTGTCTCGAACGAACCTATCTGCCGTTTCAGTTCCGCGGCGCGCGGCTCCACGTAAAACGCCTGGAACGACGTCACCGCCAGCATGGCCGCCAGCATGACCACCGGCAGCTTGAGATCAAAGCCGCGACCGGCCAGGCGACAGACCAGCGCTATCACGCCGCAGGCCAGCCCCCAGCGGAAATAGCCGGGAAACAGGTTGCCCACGATACGGGCCGCCGTATCGCGGGCTTCGGTTTTGAAGAGGATCGGCGTCAGCATCAGGGTGAATATGGCGTTGCCGCCGGCCCAGAGACTGACCGCCAATCGGTACAGCATGTCGATATACTGCATGGGTGCTCCTTTTTAATAAGCTGGAAGTTATTTTCTGCGCTGCACTTATCCTGTTTATCAGGGCCAGATTCTGATCACCACTTCAGGGCTCCCGGCTCTATTCCAGCGCCCTGGCATCAACGGCAAAATATTCCGACTCGCCGAAGCAGGTGGTGGGGACGCCTTTATGCTGTTCATAGGAGAGCGAAACCTTTTTTCCCAGGGTCGAATTGAGCTTGCCGATCAACGCCTTGTCACGCACCGAAAACAGGAATTTTTCAGGTATCGCGCCCGGTACCGGCAGCATCTGCAGTTCCCCTTCCCAGGTTTTGCAGAGCCACCCCTTTTCTGAAAATTTCTGGACATACCCGATTCTCTCACCTTTTGAATAGCTCCAGTTAAGCACGATCATGACGTACCCTGCACATAGAGCAACTGCGACCACAACCAGCAACAGAACTATTCTGACCGCCTTTTTCCTTATTTCCTCACCCGTCATAATGCCTCCGATACTGTATAATTATTGATGCAGGGCTGAAACGAACACGCCACGTTCTGAACCGTGTCGCACCCTATCACAATACCCCCCTCATGGTTTCTTTTTTTTCTGCGGTACTCACCTCGATAATTATCCGGCACATGGCATCAACAATATTTTTCATATATGACAAATATGTTGAATATGACAGATTTTGATGACTATTTTAACCCGCACCCGCTTCTCCTCTTTTGTTTTTCACCTGTACAATCAAAGTGTTACACTTGCTGAATCTGGCGGTTTTCTCTGGCGCGTTAGTTGCTTGAATATTTGAATACAGAACGTGAACATTGTCGTTTCTCAGCAAATTTGAGCTGGACCTCATTTTCCGGGAGTCACATGAACATGCCGGGCAACACGCTGGAAATACAGACTCTGGGCCGCTTCAGCATTCATGCCGATGGAAAACCCGTTGCGGCAGTTTGGCCGGACGAACCGGTAAAAGTGCTTTTCTGTTCACTGCTTTCGCCGCTGGACCTTTACTTCACCTGGGACCGTATCTGCCGTTCCCTGTTGGATGTACCGGAAACGCGAACCAGCAGGAGTCAACTGGAGGAGACCATTATTCAGCCCCTCAATGGTTTTCTTGTAAAGGAGCTGGGTTTCAACCCTCTGGTTGCAGAACATGACGGGATAAGAATAGACCAGCAAGGCATCAATGTGGATGCCCACGAATTTCACAGCTCAATCATAGAAGGGCTCAGGCTGCTGTCCTTCGGCAACCATGCCGCGGCACTCGATAAATTCGTCTGTGCTGATTCACTCTATGCCGGCGCCTATTTGCCCGGAATATCGGGGAAAATAATCACCAACACACGCAAAGAGCTGGAGTCTCTTTATACCGGACTGCGGTCATGGACGCTTTGCCGCTCGGACGGAAATCCGGCTGTCCGGACTGTAATGCATTAAATTAAGATGGGGCTTGACCGTCGCGGAGTACGATCAGCCCCGGCCGTCACCGCCAACTCAGCTTTCCCGCCCCATGATGGTTCTTTTGAGATTAGCCGATCAATCCAACAAAAAAAACTCATCACACCCGACCGCGCGGGATTGATGAGTTTTTTGGTTAAAGACAATATTGCGAAGCGTTCTATTACTAAAAACAGGCTTGGTAACGGTGCCGGCATCCGAATAACAAGGAGGCAGGATGTATTTTACAAATGCATTCTGTCTCCCTGCTACTTGTGAATACTTAAGATATTATGGCGCAGGCACGTTGATGTGGGCATTTACCATTGTAACCGAAGCATGCAGAGCTAGCGCCCTGCCATTCAGAGTCGTAATTTCGGTGTTTCCTGCTGTAGAGAACGAGGCTCCTGAAGAAGCTATTATGGTTCCCACCATGGTACCGCCGCCTGCTGCGTTAATCGTTGCGGCACTGCCGACCTGCCAGAATACGTTCTTGGCCTGAGCTCCATTGACCAGAATGACGCTCTGGGGGAATGCAGCTCCCGGGCCGCCTACCGTGAGGGTAGTCGCCATCTGGAAAACCCAGACTGAATTCGGATCACCGCGACCATCCAGATAAAGATCCCCGCTTTGTATCGCAAAGGAGCCTGGAGCAGATTTGTAGACGCCGGGGGCGAGGGTACGGTTGCCAAGCTGTCCGGCACCGCCTCCCAGTGTTGAAACATCAATTCCGCCTGGAAGTGCCGCAGGAGAGAGGTTGTCAAACGCGGTTTGCGCGGCGAGTGCGGCCGCCGATGCGATGACGTTAGGTACTGAGCCGGCAGGAGCGGTGGCTGTGTATATCGTTCCTTTCACGTTGCCGATATTGAGTGGCGTTTGAGTAAAAACGGCGCTCTTATCGTGGAATCCGGTGACTAAAGTAGAAGCTGCTGTGGTGCCGATATTCCCGTTAACTACGGTATAAATCCCCTGACTGGTCATCCCGGCCCCGCCACCAAAGACGCCGAACGTTGAGGCAGTTCCAAGGACGCCTGACTTAGAAGCGCTGGGCGGCTTAGAGGCTTTGTCATGATGATCCGAACCCGCGTAGACGAGCGAGCTGCTGATAACAACACCCAGAATCAACATAAATACGAGATAAGCTTTCTGTGTCTTGAACCTTTTCATAAAATCCCCTTTTAACAATTTATTTATTATGGTTAATTACTAATCTTCTTCTTCGCAACCTTCTTCTTTTCGCATTATTAAGAACATTCTCTCCTCCTTCGTATTTGATATATCCCCCATCCAAAATGATAAAAATTAGCTTTGGGTGAGTTGACCAGGATCATACGTTGGTAACGCATATAGCCTGCCAATACCTGAAGATTCGTAAGGCGAGTGTATTATTGTTTAATAACGGGGTATTAGCTTTTCAGGAGAGATTTCAAGGTCGAATGAAATAGTTCAATTGACCTCAGCATTTGGCGTAACCTCAATATATTGAGGGGCACTCTTAAATGTGGAGGGTGATCCACTCCTGAATCCGGGAGATTTCGGGGGAGGGTTCTTTTGAGATGGGCAGCGGCGTTGTCCTCATAGCCTTACCCCTCCAGACTCTTGGTCACAACTTCATAGACATCGCTCGGCAGATCAGGGACAGCCTGAATCCGCTGCAATTGCTGCTGCATCAGAATACTCCGCCCCTTCTCAAAACGACGCCAGGTGGTCAGCGGGGCAAGCAACTGCGAGGACACCTGCGGATTGACCGGAATCAGCCGGAGCAGTTGATCGGCCAGAAAGCGGTAGCCGGCGCCGCCCGGATCGTGAAAGCGCACCTGATTGTGCTGACTGAACGCCGCGACCAGGGAACGGAACCGGTTGGGGTTGGTCAACTCGAAGGCCGGGTGGTTCACCAGCGCCTGGAGTTCAACCAACGTGCCGGGCAGGGATGAGGTAGCCCGGAGCGAGAACCATTTATCGACAACCTGGCGATCTCCCTGCCAGCGGCGGTAAAAGTCGTCCAGAGCATCCGGGCGTTCGGGACAGTCGCAGGAGGCGAGCGGCGTCAGAGCGCCTATTGAATCGGTCATATTGTCCGCCCGCCGGTACTGCTGCAGGCAGAGGTCGATGTCGTCCTGCCCGCCGCCGCTCATCAGATAATCCAGGCAGATGTTCGCCAGACGCCGCTCGCCGGAGCGGCCATCGTCCGGGGCATAAGGGGATTCGCTCAGACTCCGGGCACGGACAGCAAGAAATTCATCCCTGAACTGCGCCGCCAGGGTACGGATAACTAACTGGCGGGCGGCGTGAATTGCCGCCGGATCGATCACCGGTACGAGTTCGGCAAGGTATTTTTCTGAGGGCAATGTCAACATCTCGGCCAGAAAGGCGCTATCCGGATGGCCGCTCGTGAGTGTTGTCCGGAATGCCCCGGCAAAGGCCGGGTCAAGAGTCAGTCCCCTCCCCTGCTGCACCTCGGCAACCAGCCCGAGAATGAGCTGCGACGCCATCAGCTGCCCCGCTTCCCAGCGACAGAAGGGGTCCGGTTCAAAGGTGGTCAGCAGGGCCAGCTGGTCATGCCGGTAGGGATAATCGAGTTTGACCGGCGCCGAGAAGCCGCGCAGCAGCGCCGGGACCGGTTCCTCGTCCAGACCGGTGAAACAGAAGGTCTCCTCGAATGCGCGGAGATGCAGGGTTCGCGTGGTATCCGTCCTTGAGGATTCTCCGGCCAGTGTCAGCGGCAGTTCTTCCCCCTTTCTGCCGAGCAGACCCATATTCAGCGGGATATGCAACGCACTCTTGTCCGGCTGGCCGGGGGTTGCAGGACAGCTCTGGCTGACGGTCAGGGCAAAGGTTTTGTCTGCGCTGCTGTACGAGCCGCGGACGCTGAGCTGCGGAGTGCCTGCCTGGCTGTACCAGAGGGCAAACTGGTCGAGATCAAACGCTCCGGCTTCAGCCATGGTCGTTACAAAGTCATCAACCGTCACCGCCTTCCCGTCGAACCGTTCAAAATAGAGATCCATTCCGCGCCGGAACTGCTCTTGCCCTAGCATAGTGTGCTGCATCCGGACAAGTTCGGCCCCCTTGCTATAGACGGTCGCCGTGTAAAAATTGTTGATCTCGATGTACGAATCGGGACGCACCGGATGGGCCATCGGGCCGCCGTCCTCGGCAAACTGTGATGTCCGCAGGTTGCGAACGTCTTCAATCCGCTTCACCCCGCGCGACTGCATGTCCGACGAAAATTCCTGATCGCGAAAGACGGTCAGCCCCTCCTTCAGGGAGAGCTGGAACCAGTCGCGGCAGGTCACCCGATTGCCGCTCCAGTTATGGAAATACTCGTGGCCGATCACCTCTTCGATGGCACGGTAGTCTTCATCGGTTGCGGTGGCCGGGGTGGCAAGGACATAGCAGGAGTTGAAGATGTTGAGCCCCTTGTTTTCCATGGCCCCCATATTGAAATCATCAACCGCCACGATCATGTGGCGGTCGAGATCATACTCCCTGCCGTAGACCTCCTCGTCCCAGCGCATCGCCTTTTTGAGGGAACGCATCGCATGGCCGCACTTGGTGCGATTCAGCTCGTGCACGAAGATTTGCAGCGTCACATTCCGCCCGGAGCAGGTTGTGAAGCTGTCTTCGATACAAACCAGGTCGCCCGCCACCAGGGCGAACAGATAGCTGGGCTTTTTGAACGGATCGTGCCAGGTGGCAAAGTGACGGCCATCCTGCAGTGTCCCCCGCGCCCGGAGGTTGCCGTTGGAGAGCAGCACCGGATAACGGTCGCGATCGGCTATGATCGTAGTGGTGAAGAGCGCCAGGACATCGGGGCGGTCCGGGAAGAAGGTGATGGCGCGAAACCCCTCCGCCTCGCACTGGGTACAGAACATCCCGGCGGAACGGTAGAGCCCTTCCAGGGCGGTGTTGTCCTGCGGGCGAAGTTCCGTCGTCACCTGAAGGGTAAAGGCGGCCGGAACGCCGGAGATGGTCAACAGATCATCGGTGACGCTGTAGCGCTCCGGTGCGAGGGTAGCCCCGTCGAGCATCAACCCGCGAAGGGCAAGGTTTTTTCCGTTAAGAACGAGCGGACGAATGCCGTCTGAAGTGTCATGCTGTGCACGAAGCGCCAGCCGGGAGACGACAAGCGTCGTTTCATCGCCAAGCTCAAAGCGGAGGTCGATGCTGTCAACAGAGTAATCGGGCGGTGTGTAGTCGTTGCGATATATGGTGCGGTGGAGTGCTTCAGTCATTCCGGTCATCCTGTCTTTCAAAATTGTGCCAATAGTTTTTATTGATACATATCACAATCATCTGCGACTCATTCATTATTTTTATTGGTAAGCCCGCCCCGATTCTGGTAACAGTGTGGAGGTACGTCGCACGAGACAAAGGAGGGCAATGGATGGAAGAACCTATCACGTTCTGGCTTGACAATAAAATATGTTCTGGGTTCAAGATCGCGGAAATCGGCCTGCAAACCCTGGTGTCGTACCGCGACAAGTATTATGTCGTTGTAAAGGGGGCGGCGCTGATGAAAGGGGTCAGACCGCTGTACTATTCGAAGACATCCATGCCGCTGCTCTGGAAAAAGGCCATGAAAGGGATCCTCCCCCCGCCGGCTGCCGTAATCGAGCACGGTGACGACGAATTTCTTCCGGCGACTACATCGACTAAAAAGGAGCGCACCGCTATGAAAAAGAACACCTCTTCAGCACCGGAATTTTCCGAAGAGCAGCCTCCGGTTACTACCCCACCGCAGAGTGCACCAAAAAAAGCCGCCCCGGCAAAGACACCCGCCGAGATAAAACCGGTTAGAATCGCGCAATCCGTTGTTGCGACCACGTGTCCCTACTGCAATCACAAACAGGATCTGCCGATTGAAAAAGGGAAGAACGGCAAGCCGTTCTTTGCCACCTGCGCCAGGTGTTCAACCGACTTTGCCGTGCGTTTCGTGCCTGTCACCGTGTATCAGGCACAGGTGGCTGCGTTCAAATAATCCATACCAGAATATATCCGGGAGACCCCTCAATGAACAACAACGACATTTTGCGCAGGGTGCGCTACGCACTGGACATAAGCAATCCCGGCATGATCGAAATCTTCAGGCTGTCCGGCTGCACGCTGGAACTGCCTACCCTGCTCAAACTCCTGAAAAAGGAGGAAGAGGACGAGTTCATCTCCTGCAGCAATCCCATGCTCTCGTTTTTTCTCGATGGCCTGATCATCCACAAAAGAGGCCGACGGGAAGGAGATGACGGACAGCCTCCAAAACCGGATGCCTCGCTGAACAACAACGCCATCCTGAAAAAGCTGCGCATCGCCCTTGATTTGAAAGAGGAAGACATGCTTGCGATCATGAAACTGGCCGGTGTGGTCATCTCGAAATCTGAACTGAGCGCCCTGTTCAGAAACAAGGGGCATAAGCATTACAAGGAGTGCGGCGATCAGTTTTTGAGGAACTTCCTGCAGGGGCTGACGCTCCGCAACAGAAAAGTCGCATCGGAATAAACATTTCCCTGAATCCGTGACGGCGGAGTGCCGGAATGCGCGGAAAGCCGGAGCTGCCCGTCGCTTGTGCCGGAACAAGCCTGCATTGCCAGGCGTCCTCCGCTTCCTGGTCAATTAATCATGAAATCCTGGAGCTATAGGCGTTCCGGGCAAATGGAGGCACGGAGGCGTCACGGATTCAGGATATCCATATCATCAAAATTTGCTGACAGACGATTATCTTGGGCATTCCGGTTGACACATCCTGCTTTCTATATTATTCTTCACAACCCGTAAAATCCGGTCAATCAAGGGTTTAGCGGTATCAAACCAATCTCATCCGAGGACATCCACATGCGAAGCGACATGATAAAAAAAGGGCTCGAGCGGACCCCGCACCGCGCCCTGCTTAAAGGGACCGGTGTCCCGCAAAGTCAGATGGACAAGCCGTTTATCGGCGTGGCAACCAGTTTCACCGACCTGATCCCCGGACATGTCGGCATGCGCGATCTGGAGCGCTTCATCGAGAAAGGGGTCCACACCGGCGGCGGCCATTCCTTTTTCTTCGGCATTCCCGGAGTGTGCGACGGCATGGCTATGGGGCACAAGGGGATGCACTACTCCCTCCCGACCCGCGAACTTATCGCCGATATGATCGAGTCGGTGGCGGAGGCGCACCGCCTGGATGGCCTGGTGCTGCTGACCAACTGCGACAAGATCACCCCCGGCATGCTGATGGCGGCGGCACGGCTGAATATTCCCTGCATCGTTGTCACCGCCGGGCCGATGATGAGCGGCCGCGGCCAGGAGGGGCGCCAGTACTCGTTCGTCTCGGATACATTCGAGGCGATGGCCCGCTACAAAGCCGGGGTCATCAGCGACAAGGAGCTGCAGGTCTGCGAGGACAACGCCTGTCCGGGCATGGGTTCCTGTCAGGGGCTCTTCACAGCCAACACCATGGCGATCCTGACCGAGACGCTTGGCATGAGTCTGCCGCGCTGCGGCACCGCCCTGGCCGTTTCGGCGCTTAAACGCCGCATCGCCTTTGCGTCGGGGGAGAAAATAGTCGAGCTGGTTCATAACGACGTCAAGCCGCGCGACATCATGACCCGGGCAGCCTTTGAGAACGCGATCCGCGTCGATCTCGCCCTTGGCGGCTCTTCCAATACCGTACTGCACCTGCTGGCCATTGCCCACGAAGCCGGTGTCGAGCTGCCTCTGGAACTGTTTGACGAACTGGGAAAAGCTACGCCGCAGCTGGCATCGATGAATCCGGCCGGCGAGTATTTCATGGAAGATCTTGATGTCGCCGGAGGCGTCAGCGGTGTCATGAAACAGCTTGGAGACAAAATTCACGATACGCCCACACTGTTCGGCCTTACGACCCATCAACTGGCCGAGAGCATCCAGAATGTGGACGAGGAGGTTATCCGCCCGCTTGGGAATCCGATAAAGAAGGAAGGTGGCATCGCCATCCTCTCCGGAAACATCGCTCCCAAAGGGGCCGTCGTCAAGCAATCGGGCGTTTCCGACGCGATGATGAACTTTGAAGGCATTGCTCGCTGCTTTGACGCCGAAGAACTGGCTATGGCAGCCATCATGGAAGGCAAAATCAAGTCCGGCGACGTCGTTGTGATCCGCTACGAAGGCCCAAAAGGCGGCCCAGGCATGCGTGAGATGCTAGCTCCGACCGCCGCCATCATGGGGATGGGACTGGGGGACAGCGTGGCGCTGATCACCGATGGCCGTTTTTCCGGGGGCACCCGCGGCCCCTGTATCGGGCACATCTCACCGGAAGCCGCCGAAGGGGGGCCAATCGCCCTGGTGAAGGATGGCGATCGAATTCTGCTCGATATTCCTAACCGGCGGCTGGAACTGCTGGTGGACGAGGCGACTCTGGCGACACGCAGGGCAGGATGGAAAGCGCCGGAACCGAAGATCAAAGGTGGGTGGCTGGCACGCTACGCCAAGGTGGTCACCTCGGCACATACCGGAGCGATTACGACTGCTGATTAAAAAAATCTAAACCAGTCAGACCAGTCTGACTAGTCGGACCTGTCAGACAACTTCAACATCAGGCTTGAGGTGAAATTACTTTCACAGAGGTTACTTATGAAAATGAACGGTGCACGAATAATGCTGGAATGTTTGAAAAAAGAGGGCGTGGATACCGTTTTCGGCTACCCCGGCGGTACCGTCATCAATCTGTATGACGAGCTCTTCAGCTTTAAAGCGATAAATCACATCCTGCCGCGGCACGAGCAGGCCGGCACCCATGCCGCCGACGGCTATGCCCGCGCCACCGGCAGAGTCGGCGTGGCAATTGCCACCTCCGGCCCCGGTGCGACCAATACGGTTACCGGCATTGCAACGGCATACATGGATTCGATCCCGATGGTCATCATCACCGGGCAGGTACCGACGGCGCTGATCGGTAACGACGCCTTCCAGGAGGTCGATATAATCGGCATTACCCGCCCCTGCACAAAGCACAGCTTTCTGATACGTGATGTCAAGGATATCGCCATGACCATGAAGAAGGCGTTTTATATCGCCCGTAGCGGGCGTCCCGGACCGGTTCTGGTCGATTTTCCCAAGGATGTCCAGATGGCCCTGGGTGAATTCCATTATCCTGAAACGGTTGAAATCCGCAGCTACAAGCCCAACCTAACCGGCCATCCCCGTCAGGTGGAAAAAGCAGTCGCCATGATTCTCGACTCACGCCGCCCGGTCATGTATGTCGGCGGTGGTGCGGTACTTGGCGATGCGGCGGAGCAACTGACAACACTGGCACGCAAGTTGACCGTGCCCGTCACCACGACCCTGATGGGGCTCGGGTCGTTTCCGGAAAGTGATGAGCTCTCACTCGGCATGCTCGGTATGCACGGTTCCTACTGCGCCAATATGGCGATGACCAACAGTGACCTGATCATCGCCATCGGGGCACGTTTTGATGATCGTGTTACCGGCAAGCTTTCGACGTTTGCTCCGCACGCAAAAATCATTCATATCGATGTTGACCCGACATCGATAAAAAAGAATGTCCGTGTTGACCTGCCGATCGTCGGCGACGTCAAGGACGTGTTAAACAAGATGATCAAACAGGCCGACAAAAGCAGTGAGAAGCTGACGGAGTTTGTCGCGGCTCTGGATTCATGGCATGCTGACATTGCCGGCTGGAAGGAAAAGCATCCGATCGGCTACAAGCAGAGCAGCACCGTGATCAAGCCGCAGTTTGTCATCCAGAAACTGCGCGAGTTGTCCGATGACGACGCCATCATCTCGACCGATGTCGGCCAGCATCAGATGTGGACGGCCCAGTTTTTTCAATTCAACAAGCCCCGTACGCTGCTTACCTCGGGTGGACTAGGCACGATGGGGTTCGGTCTGCCTGCGGCAATGGGCGCTCAGGCCGCTTTCCCGAACCGTCAGGTCATCACGATCTGCGGCGACGGCGGAATCCAGATGAATATCCAGGAGATGGCGACACTGGTACAGAACAAGCTTCCGGTCAAGATCGTCATCCTCAACAATAATTTCCTCGGCATGGTGCGGCAGTGGCAGGAGCTGTTCTTCGACAAACGCTACTCATCCACCTGCATGGAACTGCCGATCGACTACATCAAGCTGGCGGATGCCTATGGAGCAAAAGGGTTTCTGGCCACAAAACCGGGTGATGTCGAATCTGTCATTAAAAAGGGTTTCAAGGAGAACGGGCCGGTGATCATGGAGTTCAGGATTGCCCGCGAGGAAAAAGTGCTGCCGATGGTTCCGGCCGGTGCGTCGCTGAATGAAATGGTACTGAACGCCTGACCCTGTAATCAGCTTACTATTGAGGGGATAAAGATATGCAACATACAATATCGGTTATAGTAGAAAACGATTTCGGGGTACTCTCCCGTATTGCCACGCTTTTTTCCGGCCGCGGGTTCAATATTGATTCGCTTTCGGTAGCCCCTACCAACGAGGACGGTCTGTCGCGGATGACTATCGTCACGCGGGGCGATGCGCAGATCCTTGAGCAGATAAACAAACAGCTCAACAAGCTGATCGACGTGCTCAAGGTTCTTGATTTTACCGGCGGCAGCGCCGTAGAGCGCGAGCTGTGCCTGATCAAGGTCTCCGCCGAGGATGATGCCAGGGCCGAGGTCTTGCGGATCGTAGATATCTTCCGGGCTAAAATTATCGACGTCACCCCGAAATCATATACGATCGAGGCGACCGGCAATCCTCTCAAGATTGATGCAATTCTGGAACTGCTGAGACCGCTTGGCTTGAAGGAGGTTGTCCGCACCGGATCGGTTGCCATCGGTCGCGGCGCCAAGGGGTGGAACGGGTAGGAGAACGAGAAGTTGTTGCGTTATTGTTCCAGCCGCCTGGAAACGGGCGGCTTTTTTCGTTCGGATAGAAGGATTTCTCCTGCGACCGAGGTCAAAACAGCTATTTACGTTGACAGTCGTGGCTGAATGTAGTATTTATTTCGTTCGTTTTGCGTATTATGTCTGACCGGTTTGCCGGATATTTTTGCATGGAGGATGTACCAGCATGAACGTTTATTACGATCGTGATTGTGATCTGAAATTGATTAAGAAGAAAAAAGTTACCATAGTCGGTTACGGCTCCCAGGGTCATGCCCATGCCTGCAACCTCAAGGATTCCGGGGTTGATGTGACTGTGGCACTGCGTAAAGGGTCGACCTCCGCTGTCAAGGCGAAGAATGCCGGGCTCAAGGTGGCAACCGTTGCCGAAGGTGTAGCCTCTGCTGATCTGGTGATGATCCTGACACCTGATGAGTTCCAATCGGCTCTCTACCGCGACGAAATCGCGCCGAAACTCAAAAAAGGGGCCACCCTGGCTTTTGCCCACGGTTTCGCCATTCACTACAACCAGATCGTGCCGCGCGCCGACCTCGACGTCATCATGATCGCCCCCAAGGCTCCCGGTCACACGGTCCGCTCCGAGTTTGTGAGGGGTGGCGGGATTCCTGACCTGATCGCCGTCTATCAGGATGCGTCCGGCAAGGCCCGCAATGTGGCCCTATCCTACGCCAGCGCTATCGGTGGCGGTCGTACCGGCATCATCGAAACAACCTTCAAGGACGAGACCGAGACCGACCTGTTCGGAGAGCAGGCCGTACTCTGCGGCGGAGCTGTAGAGTTGGTGAAGGCTGGCTTCGAAACCCTGGTGGAAGGCGGCTATGCCCCGGAAATGGCCTATTTCGAGTGCCTGCATGAGCTCAAGCTGATTGTCGACCTGATGTATGAAGGCGGCATCGCCAACATGAACTACTCCATCTCCAACAATGCTGAATACGGCGAATACGTCACCGGACCGCGTGTGATCAACGACCAGAGCCGTGCAGCCATGAAAGAGTGCCTGAACAATATCCAGAATGGCGATTATGCCAAGCGGTTCATTCTTGAAGGAGCGTCGAACTACCCCGAGATGACGGCACGTCGTCGCCTCAATGCCGCCCACCCGATCGAGGTAGTCGGGGAAAAGCTGCGGAGCATGATGCCCTGGATCAAGAAAATCGTCGACAAGACCAAAAACTAATTCCACGACGCGAATTCAGACACCCCTCTTCCTCCAGGAGAGGGGTGTCTTCGCATTTTAGTAAGTTAGAAATATTTTCTGTGCTTTTTTTGGCAGAAAATATTTTCGTTAACATACTTATCCTGTTTTAACAGGGCTAGGCAGGTTCATGAATAATTCATCACCGTTTGCTAAAGAAGGTTATCCATTCATCGCTTATTCCGTCGGGCTAACAGTACTGCTGTCAGTTGCTGCCTGGAGACTCTGCTCGACAGTACTGTATATTCCGGCTACACTTGCCTTGCTCGTGACGCTGTTCGTGCTCTATTTTTTTCGCGATCCGGAACGAAAGGTTCCCGCCGATTCTGCCGCGGTAGTTGCTCCCGCAGACGGCACCGTCATCATCGCCGAACGGGTTACCGAAACCCCACTTGGCACAGAAGCTCTGAAAATCAGCATCTTCATGTCGGTTTTCGATGTTCATGTCAACCGGATCCCTTTTGGCGGAACGGTTATTGACACATTTCATCATCAGTGGAAGTTCTTTGACGCCCGCGATGGGCGCGCCTCCTTTGAGAACGAGCGCAATGGCATCGTACTGGAGATTGCCGATGGTGTTCGGATAGCGTTTGTGCAGATTGCCGGCCTGGTGGCGCGCCGGATCATCAGTTATCCACGAATCGGCGATTCTCTGGTACGTGGAGAACGGTATGGCTTGATTCGCTTCGGCTCACGGGTAGATATCTATCTGCCACCGCAAATTGAACCTCTGGTAAAACCGGGTGACAGAGCTGTAGCCGGAGAAACCGTGCTGGCCAGAATCGTGTGATCAAGGATGCGACCTCATGAGTATTGAAACCGTGGACGAGATGAGCGAAAAAAAGGAAAGCATGAAGCGGGGCATCTATATTCTGCCCAACCTTGTGACCGCCGCAAGCTTGTTTGCGGGTTTTTACAGCATGGTGTCAACCTTGAACGGCAACTACGGTACGGCAGCAATCTGGATCTTTATCTCCGCGGTATGTGACGGCCTTGATGGCAAGGTCGCCCGCTTGACCGGCACTACCAGTAAATTCGGTGTCGAGTTCGATTCTCTGGCCGATCTGGTTGCCTTTGGTGTTACTCCGGCTCTCCTCATGTATTCCTGGGCGCTCAAACCCTTCGGCAGACTCGGATGGGTGGCGGCATTCCTGTTTCTTGTCTGCGGTGCCCTGCGGCTTGCCCGTTTCAATGTGCAGGTAGATACCGTTGAAAGTAAACGTTTTGTCGGACTTCCGATCCCGGCGGCGGCTAGTATGGTCGCTTCGACGGTGCTGCTGTTTACTCACTTCGGATGGCCAAGTTCCTTTAAAAAGCTTGCCATACTCGGGCTTATTTATCTGCTTGCGTTCCTGATGGTTTCAAACTTCAGATACTATTCATTTAAAGATCCCGCCTTTATAAAACGACAGCCATTCGGTTTTTTGCTGCTTGCGGTGGTGCTGCTGATTGTGATCGCCGCCGAGCCGGTGGTCATGACATTCGCTGTACTCCTGCTGTATATCCTTTCCGGCCCGATCGATTTTTTAGTTACATGGCCGAGGCGCCGCAGACTGGAAAAAGCTGTACATAAGGGGCATGAGGCTTTGAACAGGGAAGGTGATGTTTAGGAATTAATGTTGAAGGTTGAAGGTCATTCGATTAAAACTGTTTGGTCGTGCAGAAGGTCTTGCTAACAGTCTTCAGCCTTCAGTCTATCAACCTGAGTAGTTACTCTTAATCGATGTCAAAAAGCCGGCAGTTTATAGCATCAGGCGTTATGACCAGAACGGCATAACTGCGGTGTTGGCAGGCATTTGAAAGCGTACCGGGATTTGCAAGCAACAGACCTGCATGATTCTCACACACTCCTTGGTGAGTATGGCCGAACAAGACCGCGTCAACCCCGATTTCCTCAGCTCTTCGCCGTAACCTTGCCAGTCCGGACTTTACCTGATATGCATCGCCGTGGGTCAACAGAATCCGCTTTCCCTCACACTCCCACACATGCTCACGCGGAGCATTTGACCCGGAGTCACAGTTGCCGGCAACATTAATGACCGGGACATCGAGGGCTTCACGCAACAATTCGACATCGGAGCATCCGTCCCCCAGATGTATGACCACATCAACCGGTTCGGCTCTGGTGAGGGCGGTAAAGACCCGGCCAGTGTTCCCATGGGTATCGGAAATGACAAGAACTTTCATCGTCTGACTGTAGCAGAAGTGTTTATTTCCCTAAAGATAAAATTGCAAGGTGTCTGAATATGTCAAAAAAAACCGTCATAATTGCCGTTGCCGTACTTGCTTCGGTCATTCTTCTGTTTGCACTGTCCGTAAAAATTGCTGCGACGATTATCGGTACCGGGGATACGTCCTTGACGAGCAAGGAAGGGGTCGGACTTGTTGAGGTAAAAGGGATG
>Ga0134124_10001020_pt1 | contig 22476 bp, 24 predicted proteins | sample KB304_FD_96880 | JGI IMG/M metagenome (GOLD analysis project Ga0134124, IMG submission 96880) | Terrestrial soil microbial communities without Nitrogen fertilizer from Kellogg Biological Station, Michigan, USA - KB3-0-4 | ecosystem: Environmental > Terrestrial > Soil > Unclassified ... | reverse complement strand
GAGCATCCCGGGGCAGGGCAGCACATTCACGCTCTACCTGCCGCTCACGTACGCGGGCGCGGCCGTGCTGCCCGAGATCGAGCCGCGCGACCCGACGCGCCCGCTCAAGCTCGCCGCTGCGGCGGCCTCGATGCCGCGGCCGCAGACGATCGCCGACGACCGCGCCGAGCTCGCCGCCTCGGACCGGGTGATGCTGATCGCCGAGGACGACCCCGAGTTCGCGCAGATCTTGCTCGGCGTGGTGCGTGCTCGCGGCTTCAAGGGGATCGTCGCGACACGCGGCGCGGATGCGCTGATGCTCGCGCGCAAGCACCGCCCGCATGCCGTCTGCCTCGACATCGGCTTGCCCGACATGTTGGGTTGGTCCGTGCTCGGCCAGCTCAAGCAGGATCCGCTCACGCGCCACGCGCCCGTGCAGATCCTCACGGGCGACGACGACCCGCTGCCGGCGCTGTCGCGCGGCGCGTTCGCGTACCTCACGAAGCCGCTCGGGGCCAGCCTGCTCGAGCGCGCGTTCGACGAGGTGCGCGAGTTCATCGATCGGCCCAAGCGCCGCTTGCTGGTCGTCGAGCCCGAGTCGAGCGGCCCGCTCGCGAAGCTCGTCAGCGGCGACGACGTAGATGTCACGATTGCGGTGACAGGAGCCGATGCGCTGCCGCTCTTGGCCACGCAGCCTTACGACTGCGTCGTCGTCGCGCTCGACCTGCTCGACATGACGGCGCTCGAGCTCATCGACCGCGCGCGCGCGTCGCTGCCGCGTCGCACAGAGGCGTTCGTCATCTACTCCGAGCGCCCACTCGACGAGGCGGAGCGGGACGGGATCAGGCGCGCGGCTGCGAACGGCGTCGTGACCTTCGCGCAGTCGGAGGAGAGGCTGCTCGACGAGAGCTCTCTGTTCCTGCACCGCGACGTGTCGCGCCTGCCGGAAGCGAAGCTCAGGATGCTGCTCTCGCTGCAAGAGAGCGACGCGGTGCTAGCCGACAAGAAGATCCTCGTCGTCGACGACGACGTTCGGAACATCTTCGCGCTGTCGAGCGTGCTAGAGCGTTACCGCATCAAGGTCATCACGGCGAGCACGGGTCTCGACGCGATCCGCTTGATCGAGCAGACCCCGGATCTCTCGCTCGTGCTGCTCGACATCATGATGCCCGAGATGGACGGCTACGAGACGATGCGCAGGATCCGCGGCAATCCGCGTTTCCAGATGCTGCCGATCATCACGTTGACCGCGAAGGCGATGAAGGGCGACCGTGAGAAGTGCCTCGAGGCGGGCGCATCCGACTACATCGCGAAACCGGTCGACAGCGAGCAGCTGCTGTCGATGCTGCGCGTTTGGCTGCGGCGCTGACCGATGTTGGCCGCGGGAGAAAAAGCCAACATCTTGCTCGTCGACGACATGCCGGCGCGGCTGCTGACCTACGAGGCGATTTTAGGCAGCCTCGACCAGAACCTCGTGCGTGCGCAATCGGGCGAGGAAGCGCTCGCGAAGCTGCTCGAGATGGAGGTCGCGACCATTTTGCTCGACGTCAGCATGCCCGGGATGGACGGTTTCGAGACGGCCGCGATGATCCGCGGCCACCCGCGCTCCGCCCAGACGCCGATCATCTTCGTGACGGGCGTGCATCTCACCGAGATCGACCGCCTGCGCGGCTACGAGATGGGTGCCGTCGATTACGTTTCGGTGCCGGTGATGCCGGAGATCCTCCGCGGCAAGGTCCAGGTCCTCGTGCAGTTGTATCTGCAGCGGCGCGAGCTCACGCGCCTCAACGAAACGATGGCCGCCGCCAACGTCGAGCTGGCGGCCGCGCACGCGGCGCTCAAGACGGAGAACACGCGCGAGCTCCATCAGCTGAATCGAACGCTCGAGCGAGCCAACGAGCAGCTGCTCGCCGAGGTCGCCGAGCGCAAGCGCGCGGAGACGCGCTTGCAGGAAGAGGTCAAACGTAAGGACGACTTCCTTGCGATCCTCGCGCACGAGCTTCGCAACCCACTCTCCGCGATGCACAACGGCGTGCAGTTGATGCACGCGACCAATCTGTCGACCGAGCGCATGGCGTGGGTGCGGGAGCTGCTGGACCGGCAAATCACTCATCTCACGAGACTCATCGACGACTTGCTCGACGTGCGCAGAATCACGAGCGGCCGCATCCAGCTCAAGCGCGAGACGCTCGACCTCGAGGCCGTGATCCAGCAATCGATCGAGACCGTGCGTCCGCTCGTTGACTCTCGCCGTCACGCGCTCGTGGTCCACGTGCCTCACGGCTCGTTCAACGTGGACGCGGATCCCGTTCGCTTGAGCCAGGTGTTCGTGAACCTGCTGACGAATGCGGCCAAGTACACGGCCGAGGGCGGCCGTGTCGATCTTACGATTGCGCGCGACGTGCTGGATCCGTCGTGGGTCTGCGTGCGGGTGCGGGACACGGGCTCGGGCATCGCGCCCGAGATGCTGGAGCACGTGTTCGAGCTGTTCGCGCAGGCGAATACGTCGAGAGCGCGCAACCAGAGCGGTCTCGGCATAGGGCTTTCGCTCGTGCGCGGCCTCGTCGAGCTGCATGGCGGCACCGTTTGGGCAAGGAGCGACGGCCCCGGGACCGGCAGCGAGTTCACCGTGCGCTTGCCGATTTCGCGCGCGACGAGTGAGAGCGTTTCCGCCCCCGCCGTGAACACCGACGTTCCGCCGCTGCGTCTGCGCATCGTCGACGACAATGTCGACACGGCGACGGGGCTCGCGGCGCACCTGCGCGAGAACGGAACGCACGAAGTGCGGCTCGCTCATTCGGGGGAGCTCGGGTTGACCGCCGCCGAGGAGTTCGCTCCGGACCTCGTGCTGCTCGACATCGGCCTGCCGGACATCGACGGCTACGAGGTCGCGCGGCGTCTGCGCGCGGACGAGCGTTTCAAGCACGTGCCGCTGGTCGCGCTGACCGGATTTTGCGGCGACGCGGATCGCGTGCGCGCGAGGCTCGCGGGCTTCGACCAGTATCTCGTCAAGCCCGTGCCCTACGCGATGCTGAACGAGGTGCTCGCGTCCTTCGTGCCGTCGCCCGCATCGATCGATTCAGGCAACGTCGTGCCGTTCCCGCAGCTAAAGCAAGAGCACTGAGTCGCGCCGAAGGAAATAAGCGGCTACGTCGTCGGTATCGCGTAAGGCAGCGGCAGCTCATGGAGCGGCGCGCCGTCGACTGCAAGCTCGCCGCCGGACGCCGAATGCTCGACGACCGCTAGCAGCTCGAAGCCCCGGTCCGCAGGCGCCGCGCCGACGACCTCGCCGACGTTCGAGCCATCGGCCGCCGACACCGTTGCGCCGGGTGCGATCGGCGCGTGCGCATCGCAGGCGTAGCGCCGCATCCGCCGCTTCACGGAGCCCAGGTGGTGGACGCGGGCGATCACCTCTTGCCCGGGGTAGCAGCCTTTGTCGAACGAGACGGCGTCGAGCACGTCGAGATTCAACATCTGTGCGACGAAGTGCTCGACTACCTGTGTGTGGATCGCCGGTAGCCCGAGCCGGATCTCGGCGAGCTGCGTGTCGGGCTCCGATGCGCGCGGCAGCTCCGGCGCGAACGCATCGATGGCCGAGCGGGGCCCAACCACGTGCCACAGGCTCGGCCCGATGCGGACGCCGGCGAGGGCGCCGAGCGTCACGACTCCGTTCACTGGCGTGTCGGCCGGAAGTCCATGCGACGCGAGCCAGCTGTCGTCCGCGTCGAGCAGCGCTGCGACGCCGACGTCCGGCGCGACCTCGATCTTCACCGCCGCGCGCAGCACGAACATCGCGAGCCGCTTCGCGGTCGCGGCGGCGACGTCGGCCGGCGTCACGAGCCACCAGCGATCGGCGCGGCGCAAGACGCGCAGCAGCGCGCGTACCCGGCCGCGCGGATCGTGCCAGCCCGCGAGCGGCGCGTGGGACGCGTCGAGCATGTCGAGCGCTCGGCTCAGCTGGCCGTTCAGGAACGTTGCCGCATCGGCGCCGCGCACCTCGATGCAGGCGTAGCTCAACGCCGAACAGTAGCGCGGAGTCATGGGTTAGGTACTGGGAACGACGGCATTTTTGTCAATGAGGTCCAAGGATTACGCGAGCCGCCGTAGTGCGCGCACCGGTCGAATCTGGCAGACTTTACCCATGCCTGGTGAGCGCGAACAAGAGCGGGACACGCGCGGCGAGACGCCGAGAGCCGCCGAATCTTCCGCCGAATTCCACGCCGTCGAGCGCACCGCGAGCCACGCCTCGCGCCCAGCGGAGCAGCGTGCGAGCGCCGAGCACCGACGCGAGATCGGGGGGCCACAAGGGCCGGAGCCCACGCGCTTCGGCGATTGGGAGCGAGCAGGTCGATGCATTGATTTCTAGCCGCGGCATCATAGCCCGCGGCCGCTCCGACTAGGCGGATCATTCGAGGAGAGTTACTCACAATGCAAGGCGTTCAGCGGCCTTTGTCGCCGTATTGGATCTATCGGTGGCAGATCACGATGTGGCTTTCGAGCCTGCATCGGATAACCGGCCTTTTGCTGTCCGCGGGCGCGTTCGCGCTCGCGGTTTGGCTGATCGCGATCGCGAGCGGCCCGCAGAGCTATGCATCCGTGCAGCAGGTGTTCGCTTCGGGCGCGTTCAAGGTATTGCTCGTCGGCTGGACGTTCTGCTTCTTCCTGCATCTCGCGAACGGCGTTCGCCACCTCGCGTGGGACGTCGGCGCGGGCTTCGACCCGAAGACGATTCGCGCGAGCGGCTGGACGGTGATCGTCGTCGCGGTCGTCGCGACCGCCGCGTTCTCGTGGCTCGCGATTCTGTAGAGGTGCCGCAGTGAGTCTCGTCACACCGCTCAATCGCGTTCTCGGCCTCGGCACCGCGAGCGGCGCCGCGGAGCACTGGTGGATGCAACGGCTCACGGCCGTCGCGCTGCTCGTGCTCGGCATCTGGGCCGCCGTGGAGCTGCTGCTCCTGCCCGACTTTTCCTATCGCACCGTGTTTGCGTGGGTGCACCGCCCGTATTCGAGCGTGATGCTGATCCTGTTCGTGCTCGCGGTCGGCTATCACTCCTATCTCGGCGTGCAAGTGGTCATCGAGGACTACGTCACGTCGAAAGCGGCGAAGGTCGTGGCCGTGATGGGCTCGGCGCTCGCGCACACCGCTTTGTCGATCGCGGCGATCTTCGCGATCTTGAAAATCGCATTCGGACCTTCGGCATGACGAGCAAAGACTACGAATTCATCGATCACAGCTACGACGTCGTCGTGGTCGGCGCCGGCGGCGCGGGCTTGCGTGCGACGCTCGGCCTCGCGGAGCTGGGCCTCTCGACCGCGTGCCTCACGAAAGTGTTCCCGACGCGCAGCCATACCGTCGCCGCGCAGGGCGGCATCAGCGCCGCGCTCGGCAACATGGGGCCCGACGACTGGCGTTGGCACATGTACGACACGGTCAAGGGCTCCGACTGGCTCGGCGACCAGGACGCGATCGAGTACATGTGCAAGGAAGCCGTCGCGTCGGTGATCGAGCTCGAGCACTACGGCGTGCCGTTCTCGCGCACCGAGGACGGCCGAATCTATCAGCGGCCGTTCGGCGGCATGACGACCGACTACGGCAAAGGCACCGCACAACGCACCTGCGCGGCCGCGGACCGCACCGGCCACGCGATGCTGCACACGCTCTATCAGCAGTCGCTGCGCCACTCGGCCGAGTTCTTCGTCGAGTTCTTCGCGCTCGATTTGATCATGGAGAACGGTGCGTGCCGCGGAGTCGTCGCGCTCGAGCTTGCGACGGGCCGGCTGCACCGCTTCCGCGCGCGGATGGTGATCCTCGCGACCGGCGGCTACGGGCGCGCGTATTTCTCCTGCACCTCGGCGCACATCTGCACCGGTGACGGCAATGCGATGGTGCTGCGAGCAGGCCTACCGCTCGAGGACCTCGAGTTCGTGCAGTTTCATCCCACCGGCGTCTACGGCGCCGGCATGCTCATCACCGAGGGCTCGCGCGGCGAGGGCGGCTATCTCACGAACTCGGAAGGCGAGCGCTTCATGGAGCGCTACGCTCCGAACGCGAAGGACCTGGCTTCGCGCGACGTCGTGAGCCGCTCCATCACGATCGAGATCCGCGAGGGCCGCGGCGTCGGCGCACACAAGGACCACGTGCACCTGCACCTCGAGCACTTGGGGCGCGAGGTGATCGAGGAGCGCCTGCCCGGCATCACCGAGACCGCGAAGATCTTCGCAGGCGTCGATATCACGAAAGCGCCGATCCCGGTGCTACCGACCGTGCACTACAACATGGGCGGCATCCCGACGAACTACCACGGCGAGGCGCTCGCGAAGAACTCTCGCGGCGAGGAGCACGTCGTCGAGGGCCTCATGGCCGTCGGCGAGGCCGCCTGCGTGTCGGTGCACGGCGCGAACCGGCTCGGCTCGAACTCGTTGATCGACCTCGTCGTGTTCGGACGCGCCGCGGCGAATCGTTGCGGCGCACTGCTCGAGCGCGGCGCGCGGCCGAAGTCGTTCGCGCCGGGCGCGGGCGAGAAGTCCGTCGCGCGTCTCGACAAGCTCCGCAACGCGAATGGAAAGAGCCCGACCGCGAAGATCAGGCTCGAGATGCAGCGCGTGATGCAGGACCACGCGGCCGTGTTCCGAACCGGGGACTCGCTGCAAGAGGGCATCGACAAGCTGGAGCGCGTGTTCGCTTCGTTCGCCGACGTCGGCGTGTCCGATCGCACGCTGATCTGGAACACCGACCTCGTCGAGACGCTCGAGCTCGAGAACCTGCTGCTGCAGGCGATGGGCACGATCAAGTCGGCGGCGAATCGCAAGGAGAGCCGCGGAGCGCAGGCGCGCGAGGACTATCCCGACCGCGACGACCTGAATTGGATGAAGCACACGCTTTGCTGGGTCGATGCGCGCGGCCAGGTACGCTTCGACTATCGCCCCGTCACGATGACGACGCTCACGGACGAGGTGAAGGCGATTCCCCCGAAGGCGCGGACCTATTAAGCGATTTTTCGAGCGCACGATCCCCTAGGAGCCACGATGGCGCAGTTCACTCTTCCCGCGAATTCCAAGATCAAGCCCGGCAAGCGCCATGGCGGCGCCGACGGCGCAAAGAACGTCAAGGAGTTCGCGATTTACCGTTACGACCCGACGAGCGGCGAGAACCCGCGTGTCGATACGTATTCGGTCGACATGGACCACTGCGCGCCGATGGTTCTCGACGCGCTGATCAAGATCAAGAACGAGATCGACCCGACTCTCACGTTCCGCCGCTCGTGCCGCGAAGGCATCTGCGGCTCTTGCGCGATGAACATCGACGGCAAGAACGCGCTTGCATGTCTCAAGCCGATCGAGGACGTGAAGGGCGCAGTGAAGATCTATCCGCTTCCGCACATGCCGGTCGTGAAGGACCTGGTGCCCGACCTCACCGAGTTCTATGCGCAGTATGCGGCCGTGAAGCCGTGGCTCGAGTCGTACACGCCGGCGCCGCCGGATCGCGAGCTGCTCCAGTCGAAGGAAGATCAAGAGAAGATCAACACGCCGTCGGCATGCATCCTGTGCGCGTGTTGCTCGACCTCGTGCCCGAGCTATTGGTGGAACTCGGACCGTTTCTTGGGGCCTGCCGCGCTACTGCAGGCCTACCGCTGGATCGTGGATAGCCGCGACGAGACGACCGGTGAGCGGCTCGATCAGCTCGACGACGCGTTCCGTCTCTATCGCTGCCACACGATCCTGAACTGCACGCAGGCGTGCCCGAAAGACTTGAACCCCGGCAAGGCGATCGCCGAGATCAAGAAGATGATCGCCGAGCGCCGGCTCTGACGCCGCGATGAGCGCCGAGCGACGCGCGGAACCGACGAGCGCGGAGCTCGCGCGGCTGCGTTGGCGCTGTCGGCGCGGCATGCACGAGCTCGACGGAGTCTTCGAGTCGTTCGCGCGAGCGGGGCTCGCGACGCTCGACGCCGCCGATTTGGCATGCTTCGAGCGGATTCTCGACCTGCCGGATCCCGAGCTCGTCGCCTACCTTTTAGGACGCAGTGTCCCGGCGGATCCCGACATCGCGCGGCTCGTCGAGCGAATCCGCTCGAGTCATCGACCTTCGTCCTGAGACGTCATTCATTCTTTGGGCCTGGTGGGGCGCGCTTCACGGCGTCGTGCTCGCGGCGCTCGTTCTGCTCGGCGCGCCTTGGGTGCTGAAGGGCCCGGCCGCGCTCGCGGCCCTCGCGCACGCCGTGGTGCTCCGTCCGCGGCGCACGCCGCGGCTCGTTTGGCGGCGAGGTCGGGTGTCCCTGCCGGAGCTCGGGCTCGACGATCTCACGCTCGGCGGGCGAACGCGCCACTGCCGGCTTTGGATCCGGCTCGACCTACGTGGCTCCGGCCGAGTGCTTGACATACTGCTGCTGGTCGACCAAATCGAGCCGGTGCTCTGGCGGACGCTACGGGCCGAGCTCGCGCGGCTGGCGCTGGAAGCGCCTGGGAGCGGGGAACCTAAGCGGGATCTGCGTTAGAATTGGTCTTGCCGGTATTGCCTCACGAAATTTGAATACCCGCCGAGAAACCGCACACACCGCCGAACTTTTTGGTATCACATGGGGTCTACCGAGAAGCATTTGACAGAGCCAGTCGCGAGACAACCGGCGGGAAGCGGTGCGTCAGACCTGGCGCTGATCAAAAGGGTGCAGCAAGGCGACAAGTCGGCCTTCGACTTGTTGGTCATCAAATACCAGCACAAGATTTTGAAGCTGATCATGCGGTACGTGCGGGATTCGTCTGAGGCCATGGACGTCGCCCAAGAAGCGTTCCTCAAGGCGTATCGAGCGGCGCCGTCATTCCGCGGGGACAGCGCGTTCTACACCTGGCTCTACCGCATCGCGATCAACACGGCAAAGAATCATCTCGTCGCAGCCAGTCGCCGGCCCGCGCATTACAACCTCGACACGCAGGATCCCGAGCAGGCGGAAGTCCTCACCGACTTGCGCGACCTCGATACGCCCGAAGGGCTCGCGCAGTCGGAGGAGATACGCGAAGCCGTGAACCGTGCGATTCGAGAGTTGCCCGAGGAGCTGCGCACGGCGATTCTCCTGCGCGAGATCGAAGGCATGAGCTACGAAGAGATCGCGCAGACGATGGAGTGCCCCGTCGGCACCGTACGGTCTCGAATCTTTCGCGCACGCGAGGCGATCGATCGAGAGATCGCGCCCTTGCTTTGATTACCGGCGTCTAGGGACAAGCGAACAATTCACGGCAGCCCAATGACCGAGCAGATCAGCGACCAGATCTCTGCCTTCATCGACGACGAGCTCTCCGACGAGGAGAGCGCCTTCCTACTGCGCCGCTTCGAGCGCGACACCGATGCTCGCAGTCGAGCGGCGCGTTACACGATGATCGGCGCGGCGTTACGCGACGAGCTCGTGGGGTCCGATCCGGAGATTCTGCGCCGCCGCATCGCGGCTGCGCTGACCGGAACGGCGCCGGCGGCACAGCAGCGCTCTACGCCTCGCGTTCAGTGGCGTTACCTGCGACCCGCGTTCGGCGTCGGAATCGCGGCCACCGTCGCGGTCGCCGCAATCGTCGGCTTGCGCGCGGTCAACTTCGCGCGCGTCGGCGTGCCGGGCGCTGCGACGGCGACGGCGCCGTTGCAAGCACGCACATCCGATCCTGCGCCGAGCTACGTCGTGCCGCGCGACGTCTCCGACGCGCCAGTCGTGATTGCGCCCGCGGTTCGGCTCACGAACTACGTCATGCATCACAGCGAGTACGCGTCCCGCTTGAGCCGCCTACCGGTGCATTCGAACGTCGTAGGCGCGGGCGAGCTCCTGCCACCGGCAGAGACCGTGCCGGCGAAACGCGAGACCACTGGAGAATAAGAGGGTGTCGCGTCGCTCGTTTCTCGGCCGCCCGGTCCTCTTCACTCTGCTCGTTTTGGCCGCGGTCGACGCGTCCGCTCAAGAAGCGCGGGCATGGCTCGACAAGATGAATCGGGCCGTAGAGGAGCTCAACTATCAGGGCACGTTCGTCCACGTGCTCGAAGGCAGCGCCGAGACGTTGCGGATCATTCACCGCCGCGAGGACGGGCGCAGCAGCGAACGGATCGAGTCCCTCGACGGCGTCGGCCGCGAGATCATCCGCCACGGCAACCAGGTCCAGTGCATCCTTCCGGATCGCCGCGTCGTGCTGCTCGAGGAACCTAAAGACCTGAGCCCGCTCGTGTCCGCGTTGCCGAGCTACTCCGACGAGATCGAGCCGCACTACGCGCTCAACTTGCACGCGATCGCCCGCGTCGCGAATCGCACGGCGCAAATCCTCGAGATCAAGCCGCGTGATGCGTTCCGCTACGGCTACATGCTGTGGCTCGATCAAGAGACCGCGATGCCGCTGAAGTCGCAGCTGATCGACGATCAAGGCGCCATCGTCGAGCAGATCCTGTTCACGAGCATCGATCTCAAGGTCGAAATTCCGCCGCAAGCGATCGCCGCAACCATCGACACGACCGGCTTCACGACGCTGCGGCCGCCCGAGTCTTCCCAGCTCGCCGCGGACATACCGTGGCGGGCGGCGAAGGTGCCGGGCGGCTTCAGGCTGTCGGTCGCGACCCAGAGCCAGATCGCGGGCTCGGAGTATCCGGTCGAGCACCTCGTCTACTCGGACGGGCTCGCGACCGTGTCGGTCTTCATCGAGGACCCGAAAACGAAGTCCGAGGTTTCGGAAGGGTTCTCGAAGATGGGCAGCACGAACGCGTTCTCGCTCACGCTGCGCGGCCGCAAGGTCACGGCAGTCGGTGAGGTGCCGCGCCAGACCGTGCGCACGATCGCGTCGTCCCTCGTCACCGAGTAACGCATCATTTCCTATCAAACCTGTGCGACGGCCGTCGGCACGGTCACGCGCGCCGGCGCGGAAGGCATCGAGGTCGAGCTCGCGACTCCTCGCTGCGAAGGCTGCGCAGGACTGTGCGCCTGGCGCATGCCGCGCGCCCAGCGTATGACCTTCGCAACCCAGCGGCCTCTCACCGTCGGCGACCGCGTCGTCGTCGCGGTGCCCGACCGGTATCTGCTGCTCGCGTCCTTGCTCGTCTACGGCTTGCCGCTCGCGGGACTGCTCGGCGGTGCGCTCGCCGGGCTCGCCGCGCTCGGCTCCGATCTCGGAGCCGCAGTCGGCGCGGTCACGGGTGCCGCGAGCTCCGTGCTAGCCGCGCCGGCGTTGCGCTCGCGTGTCGAGCGCGGCACGCTGAGCCGCATGCAGCTGCGTCCGGGCGCCGATGCGCACACTCATTCTTTATAGTCGGCCGGGGTGCCATCTCTGCGAGGATCTCGCGGCGCAGCTCGAGCCGATCGTGCGCGGGCGGGCCACGATCGAGGTCGTCGACGTCGACAGCAGCGTGGCGCTCGAGCGCAGGTACGGCCTCCGGATTCCGGTGCTCTGCGACGGCGACCTCGAGCTCACCTCTTACCCGCTCGACGCCGATCGCGTCGCGCGACACCTAGCGTCAGTCTGAGCGTCGCGCGTTTCGCCGCTCCTCGAGCGTTCGCGGCGCGCACGGACGTGTCTTGAGCGTCGCGCGCGGCGTTTGCGGCGGCGCGCCGCGATGGGTGTCCGCCGGGGGACGCCAAGACGCCATCCCTGGGGCTCGGCGGCGCACATCCCTGTGCGCCGACGCCCCCGGCGAACACCCATCGCGTCACGCCGCCGCAAACGCCGATCACCCGCCGCGAACCACCCGGCCGCGGACGTCGACCGCCTGCAGCGCGGTGCCCCGCGACTGCCACCGCCGGCGGCGGCACCGAACCGTCGCCGCCAACGCGGCTCACCGCTAGGCGCGACCGCGTCTTTGCACCGCGGCGTGCGCGTCGGGTCGCTCACACGATGAGCCGGCGTGCATCGAAGGGGTCTCCCGAGACCGTCGCCGCACAGGGATGTGCGGCGCCGAGCCCCAGGGATGGTCTTCCGGCGTGTCTCGGGAGACCCCTTCGATGTGCGCCGGCGGCCTCGGCAAGAGCGGCGCGACGAGCACGGTTCGGCGACAGAGGCGGGCGAGGGCGTAGGCTATAATGCGCGGCTCTGCGCGTCCGCCGCGCCCGCCAATACCATGGAACGGATCCGGAATTTTTCGATCATCGCTCACGTCGATCACGGCAAGTCCACGCTCGCCGATCGGATCATTCAGCTCTGCGGCGGCTTGACCGAGCGCGAGATGGAAGACCAAGTGCTCGACTCGATGGACCTCGAGCGCGAGCGCGGCATCACGATCAAGGCGCAGAGCGTGTCGCTGAACTACAAGGCGCGCGACGGGCTCGAGTACAAGCTGAACTTCATCGATACGCCTGGGCACGTCGACTTCTCGTACGAGGTGTCGCGCTCGCTCGCGGCGTGCGACGGCGCGCTGCTCGTCGTCGACGCGGGCCAGGGCGTCGAGGCGCAGAGCGTCGCGAACTGCTACACGGCGATCGAGCAGGGCCTCGAGGTCGTGCCGGTGATCAACAAGATCGACTTGCCGACGGCCGACCCCGACGCCGCGATCAAGGAGATCGAGGACATCATCGGCATCGAGGCGAAGGACGCGCTGCGAATCAGCGCCAAGACCGGTTTGGGAGTCGACGAGCTGCTCGAGCGGATCGTCGAGCGAATTCCACCGCCGAAGGGCAGCGAGGACGCGCCGCTCCAGGCTCTGATCATCGACTCGTGGTTCGACAGCTATGCAGGCGTCGTGTCGCTCGTGCGAGTGATGAACGGCGTCGTGACGAAGGGCCAGAAGATCCTCGTGCATTCGACCGGCCGCAAATACGAGGTCGAGCGGCTCGGCGTGTTCACGCCGCGGCCGTCGGCGCGCGAAGAGCTGCGCGCGGGCGACGTCGGCTTTCTGATCGCGGCGATCCGCGAGATCGACGGCGCACCGGTCGGCGACACGATCGTCGATGCGAAGGCGGTCAACGTGGCCGCGCTGCCCGGATTCAAGAAGATCCAGCCGCGCGTGTTCGCGGGCTTGTTCCCGCTCGATTCGGCGGACTACGAGAACTTCCGCGAGGCGCTGCGCAAGCTCGCGCTCAATGACTCGTCGCTATCCTTCGAGCCCGAGGTGAGCGGTGCGCTCGGGTTCGGAATGCGCTGCGGCTTTCTCGGCCTCCTGCACATGGAGATCATCCAAGAGCGGCTCGAGCGCGAGTTCAACCTGTCGCTGATCTCGACGGCGCCGACCGTCGTCTACGAGGTCGAGAAGCTCGACGGCGAGACCGTCAAGGTCGAGAACCCGGCCGACTTGCCGGAGCCGAACAAGATCAAGGAGATTCGCGAGCCGATCATTCTCGCGAGCATCCTCGTGCCGCAGGAGTATCTCGGTGCGGTGATCCAGCTCTGCATCGAGAAGCGCGGCGTCCAGAAACGCATGCTGTATTCGGGCCGGCACGTGCAAATCGAATTCGAGCTGCCGCTCGCCGAGGTCGTGCTCGACTTCTTCGATCGCCTGAAATCGGTGAGCCGCGGCTACGCGTCGTTCGACTACACGTTCCTACGCTTCGAGGCCGGTCCGCTCGTGAGGCTCGACATCCTGATCAACAAGGAGAAGGTCGACGCGATGGCCTTGATCGCGCATCGCGACGGCATCGAGCGCAAAGGCCGCAGGATGGTCGAGACACTGAAGGAAGTCATTCCGCGTCAGCAGTTCGAAGTCGCAGTTCAAGCTGCGATCGGCGGTCAGATCGTCGCACGCAGCACCGTGAAGGCGTATCGCAAGGACGTCACCGCGAAGCTCTACGGCGGCGACGTCACGCGCAAGCGCAAGCTCCTCGAGAAGCAGAAGGCGGGCAAGAAGAGAATGAAGCAACTCGGCTCCGTCGAAATACCGCAAGAAGCGTTCTTGGCCGTGTTGCAGGTCGATAAGAAATGAAGAATACTCCGCCGCCGTTAGCGGCCCGCGACGGGGAGCGACGTTGGATTTCGCGCTGATACTGGTGCTGCTGACCGCGACCGCGGGCGTGGTCTGGCTCCTAGACGTGCTGCTACTAAGACGTGCCCGGATCGACGCCGCCGCCGCCGCGATCGAGTCGCCTCCGCCGGCCGAGCCCGTCATCGTCGAGTACGCGAAGTCGTTCTTCCCGATCCTCCTGCTCGTGCTCGTGATCCGCTCGTTCTTGTTCGAACCCTTCCGTATCCCTTCGGAATCGATGATGCCGACGCTTTTCAAGGGAGACTTCATTTTTGTGAACAAGTTCGCGTATGGGCTCCGGCTACCGGTACTAAATACGAAAATCTTGAAAATCGGTGAGCCAAAGCACGGTGACGTGGTGGTGTTCCGTCTACCGTCCGACCCGAGCATCGACTACATAAAGCGCGTGGTCGGGTTGCCCGGCGACGTCGTGGAGTACGAGGACAGCAGCAAGCAGCTCAAGATCAACGGCCAACCGGTAGAGATGCAGCTGCTCGGGGCATACGAGGGCGAGCCGTTCACGACGATCGGTCGTGAGAAGCTCGGCGAGCACGATCATCAGTTACTGGTGAGACGAGGCGCGGTGAGCCGCGGTGGCCGTTACGTCGTACCGCCCGGCGGTTATTTCATGATGGGCGACAACCGCGACAATAGCCGCGACAGTCGCTTCGAGGGCGTCGAGTTCGTACCGGAAGAGAACCTCGTGGGTCGCGCAGTCGGGATCTGGATGAACTGGCGCTGGCCTAGCGAAGGAGGACCGCAATGGAGTCGCATAGGCAAGGGCGTCGACTAGTCACCGCTCCGCGTTCGCGGCAGCGCGGCATCACCTTTATCGGGCTCATGATTCTCGCCGTGCTTGTCGGCGTGGTTGGTCTTGCCGGCATCAAGGTCGTGCCGATGTACGTCATGGACCTGAAGCTCTCGAAGGCTCTGGAGGGATTGTCGGAAGAGTTGAACGGGAAAGAGGTGAGCCCGCAGAGCATTCAGAACGTTCTGTACAAGAAGTTCTCCGTCGAGGACATCAATCTTCCGAAAGACAGCATCAAGGTCGCGCCGAGTAAGAACGGATTCTCCGTGCGAATCCAGTACGAGAACCGTGCGCCGTACATGGGCGACATCTGGCTGATGGTCGTATTCGACAAGACGGTCGAGATTAGAAAGTGACTTCTCGCGCCGACTGGGCCGAGAAACACCTTCGCTACACGTTCCGGGATCCCGCGCTTCTAGAGCGTGCGCTCACGCACCGCAGCGCCTCGCGCGACAACAATGAACGCCTCGAGTATCTCGGCGATTCCTATTTGAGCTTCGTCACTGCGCGCCGCCTCTACGACTCCCGTCCGCTTGCGGATGAAGGCGATCTCAGTCGGGCGCGCGCGGCGCTCGTTCGTCAAGCGACGCTCGCGAGCGTCGGTCAACGCCTGCAGCTCGACGCGCAAGTGATCCTCGGGCCCGGGGAGCTGCGCTCGGGCGGCGCGCAACGTGTCGCGATTCTCGCCGACGCGGTCGAAGCGTTGATCGGGGCCGTGCTGCTTGACGGCGGCGCGGCGGCGGCAGAGTCTTTGATAGACTTGCTGTTCGCGGAAGAAATCGCCAATCTGCCCGACGCGGCCGCGCTCAAAGACCCAAAGACGCGTTTGCAGGAATGGCTCCAGGGCAGAGGCTACAAGCTGCCGAGCTACAGCGTGCAGTCCGTGAGCGGCCGCGATCATGAACAAACGTTCGTCGTCAATTGCACCGTCGAAGAGAAAGATGCGCACACCAACGGTCAGGGATCGAGCCGCCGTCATGCCGAGCAGGAAGCGGCAGCGGCGATGCTGTCGGTGCTGATCGGTGAGCCCTAGCGACGGCGAGACGAGCCGCTGCGGCTTCGTCGCGATCATCGGCCGGCCGAACGTCGGCAAATCCACGCTGCTCAATGCGCTGATCGGCGAGAAGATCAGCATCGTGACCGACAAGCCGCACACTACGCGCCAGCGCGTGCTCGGCGTGCTGAACCGCGGCGCGGATCAGGCCGTGTTCATCGATACTCCGGGCCACGCACGACGCACCAAGCGCGCGCTGCACCGGCTCATGGCTCGACAGATCCATCAGGCCGTAGAGGACTGCGATGTCGCGCTGCTCGTCGTCGAGGCGAAAGGCATCGGCAAGGACGATCGCGCGCTGATCGACATGCTCGGCGACAAGCTCGACCGCACGTTCCTCGTGCTGAACAAGATCGACGCGTTGCCGGCGAAGTCGCAGATGCTGCCGACGCTGCAGAGCCTCGCCGACCGGCCGTTCGCCGCGTTGATTCCGATCTCGGCGCAGACCGGCGAGAACCTACCTCGGCTCGTCGACGAGATCTTCGCGCGCTTGCCCGTTGGCCCGCCGCTCTTCCCAAAGGACATGATCACGGACCGCGATCTCGCGTTCCGCATCTCCGAGGTGATCCGCGAGAAGCTCATGACGCTCGTGCACAAGGAGGTTCCTTACGGGCTCACCGTCGAGATCGAGCACCTCGGCAAGAACGAGGTGGGTCAGCGTGTCGTTCACGCTTTGATCTGGCTCGAGCGCGAGAGCCAGAAGAGCATCGTGATCGGCAAGCAGGGCGGGGTGCTGAAGCAGGCCGGCAGTGCGGCGCGTCTCGAGCTCGCCGAGATGCTCGGCGAGCGCGTCCACCTCGAGCTCTGGGTCAAAGTTCGGGAGCATTGGGCGGACAACGAGCGGGAGCTGCAGCGGCTCGGCTACGACGTCTCATGAGCGACAGCGAGCGCGTGCTGCTCGAGCACGGGTTCGTGCTGCACCAGCGCGCTTATCGCAACACGAGCCAACTGCTCGAGTGCGAGACTGCGGAGCACGGCCGCGTCGGTCTCGTGGCGCGCGGCTCGAGGCGCGCGGCGAGCGGGCAGCGCGCGCTACTTCAGCCGTTCGTTCCGCTGCGTCTTTCGTGGCTGAAACGCGGCGAGCTCGGCCGTCTGACGCAGGTCGAGGCCGCCGCGGCGAGCTGCGACCTCGCGGGTCAGTCGCTGCTCGCGGGCTACTACGCGAACGAGTTATTACTCCGGCTCACGGCCCGGGACGATCCGAACCCCAAGGTTTTTTCCTGCTATAGTCGCTGCCTCGCGGCGCTGGCGGACGGCGCGCATGTCGCGCGGACGATGCGTATTTTCGAGATGAGCTTGCTCGACGCGCTCGGCTACGGCCTCGAGCTCGATGCGGAAGCCGGAACCGGCGAGCCGCTGCGCGTCGAGCGCAGCTACGCTTACGAGGCCGAGCACGGCCTGCGCGCCACGGCATTCGGCGAGCCCGACGCCGACGTGTTTTCCGGTCGCCACCTGATCTCGCTGCGCGAGCACGTGCTCGACGACGAAGACAGCTTGCGGGCCGCGCAGAGGCTGCTCGGGCATGTGTTGCGGCTCTATCTCGGCGAGCGGCCGCTCAAGAGCCGGCTCGTTCTGCAAGACATCGTCCGCCGAGGCCTTTAGAAGATGAGCGCAAGAGCACCGATTCACCTCGGGGTGAACGTCGACCACGTTGCCACGTTGCGCCAAGCGCGCGGCACGCGCTATCCCGATCCGGTCACGGCCGCGCTGATCGCCGAGCAGGCCGGCGCGGACAGCATCACGATCCACCTGCGGGAGGATCGCCGTCACATACAAGACCGCGACCTCGAAGTGCTCGGCCGCATGATCCAGACGCGAATCAATCTCGAGATGGCCGTCACCGACCCGATGCTCGAGATCGCTGCGCGCGCGGCGCCGTCGGACTGCTGCTTCGTGCCCGAGCGGCGCGCGGAGCTCACGACCGAGGGCGGGCTCGACGTCGCGGGCCAGGCGAAGAAGGTCGCCGCCGCGTGCGCGCGTCTGCGCGAACGCGGCGTCCGCGTCTCGCTGTTCGTCGATCCCGACTTCGCGCAGCTCGACGCGAGCGCCGCCGCCGGCGCGCCGGTCGTCGAGCTGCACACGGGGGCCTACGCGGAAGCCGCGGGCTCCGCCGCTGCGCGCGAGCTCGAGCGGCTCCGCGCGGCGGCCGTCCGCGCTGCGTCGCTCGGCCTTACGGTGCACGCGGGGCATGGGTTGAACTATACGAACGTCGAGCCGATCGCGGCGATTGCCGAGATCGTCGAGCTCAACATCGGTCACGCGATCGTCTCGCAGGCGCTGTTCGACGGCTTCGCGGGCGCGGTCGCGAAGATGAAGGCGTTGATGGTCGCCGCGCGCGCGTGATCTACGGAATCGGCACCGACGTTCTCAAGGTCGAGCGCGTCGAGCAGACGTGGACTCGCTTCGGCGATCACTTCGCGCGCCGACTGCTGCTCGACGATGAGTACCGGTTGTTCGCGGCGAGCAAGCGGCCGGTGCGCTTCCTCGCGATGCGCTTCGCGGCGAAGGAAGCGATCGTGAAGGCGCTCGGCACAGGTTTCTCGAACGGCATCTGGATCCGTGATGTCGGCATGCTGCCTAACAAGCTCGGTCAGCCGCAGGTCGTGTTCTCCGACCGGGGGCGCGCGCTCTGCGACCAGCTCGGCGTCGGCGAAGGGCACCTCACGCTCAGCGACGAGGCAGGGCTCGTGATCGCCGTCGCGGTGCTCATGCGTGCAGGGAACGGCACGGCCTCCGGTGGCGCGGGGCAGGGCGGCAGATGAACACGCTCGCGTTCGACATCGAGACCGTGCCGGACGTCGACCTCGGCCGCCGGCTTTACGAGCTCGACGGCCTCGACGACGCTGCGGTCGCTCACGTGATGACGGTGAAGCAGCGCCAGGTGAGAAACAGCGACGTGCTGCCGGCGCATCAGCAGCGCGTGATCGCGATCTCGTGCGTGATGCGCAGCTCCGAGGGCGTGCGCGTGTTCAGCCTCGGCGAGGAGCAGGCCGGCGAGAAAGAGCTCGTGCAGCGCTTCTTCGACGGGCTCGATCGTTACGCCCCGACGCTCGTGTCGTGGAACGGCTCGGGATTCGACTTGCCCGTGCTGAACTACCGGGCTCTCGCGCACGGGCTATCCGCCGCCCGCTACTGGGAAGTCGGCGACGGTGATCGCGACTTCCGCTACAACAACTATCTCGCCCGGTATCACTGGCGGCACGTCGATCTCATGGACGTGCTGTCCGCTTACGGCGCGAGCGGCCGCGCGTCGCTCGATCACATCGCGCAGCTGCTGAAGCTGCCGGGCAAGCTCGGGATGAGCGGCGCCGACGTCTGGCCGGCGTACCGGCGCGGCGACATCGCGGCGATCCGCAATTATTGCGAGACCGACGCGCTGAATACGTATCTGATCTACCTTCGCTTCCAAGTCCTGCGCGGCGGCCTCGACGCGAAGCAGCATGCCCACGAAGTGCAGCAGGTCGAGGCGAAGCTCGAGCAGTCCGATCGGCCGCATCTGCGCGAGTTCCTCGAGGCTTGGCGCGCCGCGCGACATGCGGGCTGACGGCCCCACGCTGACAGCTCGAGTCGTCGACCTCACGCACGACTGCGAAGGGGTTGCCGACGTCGATGGCAAGCGAGTGTTCGTTCCCGACGCGTTGCCCGGCGAGCTCGTCGAGCTCAAGTTGCGTAAGCGGCGGCGCAAGCTCCAGGAAGCGGAGCTCGAGCGCGTCGTCGAGCCGTCGCCCGACCGCGTTGCCCCCAAGTGCGAATACTTCGGCCGCTGCGGCGGCTGCGCGCTACAGCATCTCGCGTATCCCGCGCAGGTCGAGCACAAGCAGCGCGCGGTCGCGCAGGCTCTCTCGCGCATCGCGCGCGTCGAGCCCGACGAATGGCTGCCCGCGTTCGCCGGCGAGCCGTGGGGTTACCGTCGCCGTGCGCGGCTCGGCGTCAAGTACGTGCACGGCAAGGAACGCGTGCTCGTCGGCTTTCGCGAGCGCGCCGCGCCGTATATCACCGACATGGCGCGCTGCCCGGTGCTCGCGCCGCCGCTCGCGGAGCTGATCGGGCCGCTCGCCGAGCTCATCGCGGGCACGAGCGTGCGCGAGCGTCTGCCGCAGATCGAGGCCGCCGTTGCCGACGGCGTCAGCGCGCTCGTGCTCCGTGTCCTCGATCCGCCGAGCGCAGCCGACGTCGAGGCCTTTGCGGCGTTCGGCGCGCGCAACGACGTGGATATGTACCTTCAACCCGGCGGTCCGGGCACCGTCGTCCCGATCGGCCGGGCGCGTACGCTGCGCTACTCGCTCGCGAGCCTCGGCGTCACGCTCGAGTTCTTGCCGACGGACTTCGTGCAGGTCAACGCGCAGGTCAACGAGCAGCTCGTCGCGACGGCGATCGAGCTCGCGGACGTGCGTCCCACCGATTCCGTGCTCGATCTCTATTGCGGGCTCGGCAACTTCAGCCTGCCGTTCGCGCGGCGCGCTCGCGAGCTTCTCGGCGTCGAAGGGGAGGCGGGGCTCGTCGCGCGCGCGGTCCGGAACGCGGCGTTGAATGGGGTGGCGAATGCGCGGTTCGTGACGGCGGATCTCGCGCAGCCCGACTGGAGCTTCTTCCGCGAGGCTCGCGACGTCGTCGTGCTCGATCCTCCGCGCACGGGCGCCGAGGCGGCAGCTGCAGCGATGAATCGAATCGCGCCGCGACGGATCGTCTACGTCTCGTGTCACCCCGCTACGCTCGCGCGCGACGCGCAAGTGCTCGTCGAGCAGCACGGGTACAGGCTGCGCGCGGTGCGGGTGTTCGATATGTTTCCGCACACGCATCACGTCGAGGCGCTCGCGCTGTTCGAGCGGAGTTGACTGTCGCGGATGCGCTACCGCGCGTCGTGGGGGCGGCGGATGGCGGCCCGTCTCCGAGGGCCTCGCGATCGCGCCAACCCTACCCGCATTTGGTAAATAGGCCGGAGCGGCGGGCCCTCGGTACGGCTGCATTGTGAACGGCTTCGCAGGCGCCCTGCGGGCGTTTCGCTATGCTCCGCCCCGCTCTTGCCGCTTTCGTCGCATAACCGCACTCGTAGGGTTCGATCCCCGGCAAGCGCCGGGTGCATTGAAGCATGAGTCGACCATGGGCATGAACACGACGCTGGTGATCAACGCGAAGGGCGGCGTTGGCAAGACCACCATCACGACGAACCTCGCGAGCTTCTTCGCCTCCCGCAACATACATACGACGATCGCAGACTACGATCCGCAGAGCTCGAGCTTGAATTGGCTCGGCTTGCGCTCTCCCGAGGTTACGAAGATTCATGGCGCAGACCTTGCCCCGCGCCACGGCACCGGGCTCTCCGCCTCACGCCGCCAAATTCCGCGCGAGACTCAGCAACTGATCATCGACGCGCCTGCGGGTCCGTCGCGTCTGCTGCTGCAAGATCTTCTCGCGCGCACGCAGTCGATTCTGATCCCGGTTGGGCCGTCGACGATCGACATTCACGCGACCGCGAACTTCATCAAAGAGCTGCTGCTGATCGGCAAAGTGCGCTTCCGCAACATCCGGCTCGCGGTGATCGCGAACCGCGTGCGCACGACCCGTCCGGTCTACGAGCCGCTCGAGAGGTTCGTCGGCTCGCTCGGCATTTCGTTCATCACGCGAGTCAGCGACTCCGACGTCTATGTCGACGCCGCCGAGACCGGCGTCGGCGTGTTCGAGATGCCGGCCGACAAAGCCGGCGCCGCGCAGCGCGAGTTCCAGCCGATCGCGCAGTGGGTGCTCGGCGACGCGGAGGCCGCCGCGGCTGCGCCGCCCGCCCCCGCGCCCGTCGAGCCCGTGTACGACGCGAGCAACGTCGTGCAGCTCGCGGCCGCTCGCGCCTAAGCCCCCCGTACTGCCTCGTTTGCGCGTCGCTCGAGGTCGAGCGACGTGCGGGCATTTCGGCGCGCGCGTTCACCGAGCGGCGGCACCGTCGACGGCGCGCCGCGAAAAGCGCATCCTAGCGCCGGCGCGCTTGAGCCGCCCGATATCATGGACGCTCTCTCCGAAGTTCTGCAGGCGATTCGCCTCGACGGCGCCCTCTACCTCGACGCCGAGTTCACGGCGCCCTGGTGTATCGAGGCGGGGTTCGGCTTGCACACGGCGGCGAGTCAATTGCCGCGCTCCGAGCAAATCGCGTTCTTCCACGTGTTGATCGACGGCACGTGCCGCGCACGGCTCGCCGACGCCAGCGACGTGGTCGATCTCAAGCCGGGCGACATCCTCATGTTCCCGCACGATCATCTGCACTTGATGGGCAGCGACGTCTCGATTGCGCCCGCGCAGCGGTCCGAGATGGTCGACAAGGGCGCTGGCGGCCTGTTCCGGATAGGGTACGGCGGCGGCGGCGCGAAGACGCGGTTCGTGTGCGGTTATCTCGCCTGCGATCCGCGCGTGTGCCGGCCGCTGTTCAGCGCGCTCCCGCGGATGCTGCGTGTCTCGATCGGCGAAGACGCCGCGTGGCTGCTGCAGATGCTGCGGGTCGGCGTCCAGGAGTCTGTCGCGCAGGGCCCTGGCGCCCGCTCGCTGCTCGCCAAGCTCGCCGAGCTGATGTTCGTCGAGGCGATCCGCCGTTTCGCCGCGCTGCAACCCGCGGACCAACGCGGCTGGCTTGCAGGGCTCCGCGATCGGCACGTCGGCCGTGCACTCGCGCTGCTGCACGCCAGTCCCGCGCACGCCTGGACCGTCGATAGCCTCGCGCGTGAGGTTGCGATGTCGCGGTCCGCGTTC
>Ga0134124_10001018_pt1 | contig 22492 bp, 18 predicted proteins | sample KB304_FD_96880 | JGI IMG/M metagenome (GOLD analysis project Ga0134124, IMG submission 96880) | Terrestrial soil microbial communities without Nitrogen fertilizer from Kellogg Biological Station, Michigan, USA - KB3-0-4 | ecosystem: Environmental > Terrestrial > Soil > Unclassified ... | reverse complement strand
GTCCGACATGGTGGACGCCCCGACTACTTCCTCACCGCGCCGGCGATGATGAGCGCACCGATGATGACGGCCACGCTTACTGGCAGTGCCGACACGACGTTGAAGCCCAGTACGAGGACGCCCACAATGAGACCCGCGCCGAGCAGCCACAGGGCCACTTCCTTGGCCGCTACCATCGCCCAGAAGACGAAGGCTACCCACACCCAGGGCTTGCTCTTTGGGTCGTTGGCGAAGTAGTGCGCTGCCCACAGCAGCAGAGCCGCGCCGGGGTAGCGGATGATTTTGAGAGCAACGAACTCACCCAGCCGGTCGGCCCAGGCGCCATTGACCTTCTCGTCCTGGGCGTCATAGAAAGACTTCATCTTGGCGGCCTCAGGGGTGAGTACAGCCTCCTTCGTTAGAAACGCGAAGATGAAGACGCCCAACAGCCCGAACGGCAAGAAAATCAACGACGTCATCCAGCGCTCGGCCAGCATGCCGTCGGACCACTGCATATACATCACAGACGCGCTGCCACCGCAGCCAACCAACAGCAGTGGCCAAACCTTGCGCAGCCGCTGCATCGCCGAGAGCGGCACGATGTTGGATTGGTACCGTCGCACCGGCCCCTTGTGCATCCACACCTTAAAGCGCCACCCGCCAACCGCCAGAGCCACGATAAGCCAGATGGACTCAACTTGGCCCAAGACATTGTTGGACCACTGTAGGTACGCCATCCAGCTGGCGAGGGTCACGCCGATGGCGAGGGCCACAATAGCGCGCATCCGGCGATAGGGCAGGGGAAGCGGCTCGAGCCACGAAGGCGGCTTCGCCTCGGCGTCCGGTATCTCCGGCTCCAGCGTCAGGTTTGCTTCCATGGTGAGGCCCCTTCGTTTGGCTCAAGTTTATTGGGCAGCGACTGGCTTGGCTAGCCTCGGCGCGCGAGCAAAAAAGGGGCCCGGCCCGTCCCTGGAAGGACGTCTCACCCTCAGCGGCGCCCAGTGGGACTCGGGGTCATAAAAAGCGCTTCACCGGAAGCAATGGGGGCAAACAGTCAGCAAACTCGGGCTGGATTTTGCTCATGCTGCTGCGCGCTGCGTCATCTGAGCCGACAAGCGCCAGCAGCATGCCTGCCATTGTCATGAGCCCGTTGGAATTGCGCACCACCTGCCCAACCAAACGTTCCGGGTAGCCCGTCACCTGCCGCGTCAGGACGTGGATGCCGCTGTGCACAAAGGAATTGAGTGCAGCCAGCGACGTTCCTTTGAACACTTCAAGCATTTCTACAAGTCCAGCCGGAGCTTTGCCTTGCAGTTGTTTGAGCATTTCCGCCAGCCCAGCCAATTTGCTGGCTTCTTTTTCAGTCATGAGGGTCAGGGGGGCCTGCAATCGGACGATGTCACCGTCCTTGGCCGCCCAGACGGTCCAGGCGCACCGAGTGACTGCCTCAAACTGAGGTCGCATCAAACACACGGCCGACAGGAAGAGGTCGGCACCGACAAGTTCCCGCAGCGCTCGGCCATGTTCCAGCGAAACCCCAGCCAGCTCGATGGCAGCATCGTGACGCAGGCTGGGTTGCCACGACTCGAACCGCTCAAGGTCGAGGATGCTGAAGATTTTGTCTTCGAGCTCATTCGACCGGCTCAACAACGCCGAATTTGCGTTCATTCATCCTCTCTCTTCATGGCTGCACGAAGTCGCGTGTTCGGCTGCCAGCACTCTGATTGTCATAGACCCTGCCAGCGACAAGGAAGCGCCACTTAAGGGCTGGAAGGCGGCAACGTCATCTTCGCCGGCTTAGGTCATACATCACTGGCAATTTTGGCGCTGAACTGCTAACGTTCCCATTGATGAGCTTGCCGTTGCCTTGGCAGCATTTATCGAACCTGTCAACCGGCCGCTGGCTCCTTTGAGCGTGCTGCCAATAGGTCAGAGGAATCTTAGCCATGACAACATCGTCCGCAGGAGTTCCGAGGGAGCGCCCTCTTACCAAGTCGCGCTTCAAGCTGGCCATTGAGTGCCCGACCAAGCTCCACTACGCCAAGCCGGAGAATGGGTATCGCAACCGCAACGAAGGAGATGAATTCCTCGAAGCGCTGGCTGACGGTGGTCATCAAGTGGGAGCGTTAGCCAAGTTCCGATATCACCCCGACCCCTACGGGGCCAACATCACAATCGAGACGCTCGACAAGGAAAAGGCATTGCGCCAGACCAGAGAGCGTTTGCAGCAGCCCGGCCGGGTGGTCATCGCCGAAGCCGCCCTGGCTTTTGGGACGTACTTCATACGTGTAGACATCCTCGTGCGAGATGGCCAGCGCATTGAGCTGATTGAAGTCAAATCCAAGAGCGCTGACGACAACGCCGTCGCCAAGCGCTTTTCTGGTTCGGAATGGAGGCCGTACCTTTATGACATCGCCTTCCAGACGGTGGTCGCCGAGAGCGTGTTCGGGGGCTACACGGTCGTGCCAAAGTTGCTCTTGGTCAATCCTGGGAGCACTTGCACCGTCGACGGCTTGCATCAGTACTTCCGCATCGTTCCGGACGTGGCAAGGGGAACGGTGGCGGTGCACACGTCACCGACGTTCAACCCTGCCTCTATTGCGAATCTGCACATCCTCCGACAGGAGGACGTGACGGACATCGTGAACGAGCTAAAGACAAAGAGCATTGACCTCAAAGGCGTCGCGTCGCCCCACAACCAGAGCCTTCAGGCTTTCATGGAATGGGCGGCCACTCTTCAGAGGTCACCGCAGCCTTTCTTCGGTGGCGTTTCCAAGACTTGCAATAACTGCGAGTTCCGGGCGGGCCCGGGAGACGACGCCCGCAGCGGCGTCCACGAGTGCTGGCAAAGGGCCATGGAGGCCGGCACGTTGGCTGGAGCGGGAGACCCGGCTGATAGGCGAATTCCCCTTTCAATCGACATCTGGGGAGGTGGTGCGGGCAGTGTCAGTATGGCCGGTAAGACCATGGACGCACGCCGCGCCTTCCTTTCAGATATCCAGGCTGACGACGTGCGCCCCACGAAGGTGACAAAAACAGTAGGCTTCTCGGCCTTTGAACGGCGGATGGCCCAAGTCGAGGCCTTCCGGGGCGGCAGCCCTGTCGTCCTAAGGGAAGACCGCCTCGCGGCCATGGACGCCTGGGAATGGCCGCTTCACATGATTGATTTTGAAACCTCAACGGCTGCCCTGCCCTTCTTCGCAGGCATGAGGCCTTATGAGACGCTTGCCTTTCAGTTTAGTCATCACATCCTCGAGCGCGATGGGACCGGCGCCGTCCGTATAAGCCATGCGACCCAGTGGATTAGCACCGACGCAAGAGTCAACCCTAACATCAGTTTCGTCAGAGCCCTGCGCTTGGCGCTGATGTCCCACGGCACCCTAACCGGCACGGTTTTTCGATACCACAATCACGAGAACACAGTCCTGCGCGCACTGCGGCGCACCATCGCAGCCGGTTCAGAGCCCGACAAAGACGACCTCCTAGCATTCATCGACCACATCACGAAGCCGAGCGGTGCCGAGGAGAAGCAAGGCGTACAAGCCGGTCCGAAGCCGATGGTGGACCTGCACGCCTTGGTCATGGAGGGGTACTACTCGAAGGAGGCTGGTGGCAGCATCTCCCTGAAGTACATCCTGCCGGCAATTCTGCGGGACTCGCCGAATGTCGCTGCCTTGTTCTCTCGCCCTGGCGTGTTTGGCGGCCAGGCGGTTTCGAGCCAGAACTTCCGCCTTGAGGATGGCCATGTGTGGCTGCAGCAGGCGCGGGGCAATGACCCTTACAAGACCCTTCCGCCCATCTTCAGCGGCAATCAGGCGCAGCTTAACGAAATGCTGATGCGGCTGGCCGGTGACGACGAAGCCACTATCAATCACGGCGGGCTAGCAATGACCGCCTACAACTTCACGCAGTTTGCTGACCTTAGCGCGGCCGAGCGCCAGGCCATTCGTGATGCCCTGCTTCGCTATTGTGAGCTGGACACGCTCGCCATGGTGATGCTGGTTATGGGCCTTTTCGAGCTCCGACAACGCCCTCTTCGCCTTGCCGGCACGAACTGAGGGCCGCTCCAATGACAGTGGCACGCAGCAAGACGGTCGCGGAGGCGCGAGGCGCCGTTGATATGCCCTCCAAGAAGAAGGGCCGGGTAACAAAGGTCAGCCTCGAGCGCATCAACAAGATTGTCCGCGCCATCCGCAAGAAGGGCTCCGTTTCGATGCGGTTCCTCAAGGATGAACTGCTGGTCTCAGAGGCTTCCATCAAGAGAGACATGGACTTCCTGCGAGACAGGTTCCTGTGCCCGCTGGAGTGGGATGCGAGCAAGCGTGGCTACGTGATACGTGATGACCCCGCCTCCGGCGGCCGGTTTGAGCTGCCAGGCATATGGTTCGACGCCTCAGAAGTATTTGCGCTTCTGATGATGCTGCACCTGGTGGAGGGAGTGCAGCCTGGTTTGCTGGAGGAGCACGTTGGGCCGCTGAAGTCGCGCTTGCGCAGCATGCTTGCACAAGGCACAAAGACCTCTCATTCAATTGAGCAGAAGGTCAAGCTCATTCACTTTGCGCCGCGCAAGGTCGAGCCCAAGCACTTTCAGAGCGTTGCGAGTGCGTTGCTTGCGGGCAAGAGGCTGGGCCTGCAGTACTGGAACCGCGACAAGAAAGAGCGCACCCAGCGCGAAATCTCGCCGCTGCAGTTGGTGCACTACCGAGAGAATTGGGTGCTCGATGCCTGGTGCCACAAGCAAAATGGGCTGCGGTCCTTCGCACTCGAGGCCATCGAGGAAGTCACGGTTCTGGAGAAATCGTCCAAGGAGCTGAGCCGGGAGTTGATGCAAGAGCATTTCCAGAGCGGCTACGGAATCTTTGCTGGCAAGGCAGTGCACCGCGCTCGCCTGAAGTTCAGTCCCTGGCGCGCTCAGTGGGTGTCCCTCGAGACTTGGCACCCCGACCAGACGAGCGAACTGCTGGAGGACGGCAGCTACGTGCTGGAGGTCCCCTACTCCAACGACCAGGAGCTGGTGATGGACCTTATGCGGCACGGAGCAGAAGTTGAAGTTCTTGGCCCGCCGGACCTACGGGAGAAGGTCAGCGCCGCTTTGTGCGCCGCAGCAAGAAAATACGTATCCCGCCCGTTGGAGTAGGTCACTATTTGAGCTACCACCTCTTCAATAATCCATTCCAACATCGGGATTGGTCCCGGTCTGGAGTGGATGATGAGGGTCAATTTCGCCCACCTTCGAGAGCGCGCCCGCACCGGCGGGTGGATTAACTTCGCCGTCTTCGACGCGCGCTCGGAATCCGGCAGCACCGCCGACAACTCTCGTCTGCTCGCAAAGCTAACAGTCAAGGCCCGCGCGGCATCCCTGCGGGTCGACCAAGCTGCCCTCGCCTTCGTCAACGGCGGTCGGCTGCAGTTCTACGGTAGTCAGCCGCTTGTGGACTTCCTCTCCAAGAACGGCTTGCCCACTTGGACCCATCAGATTGACGCCTAACGGAAAAGGAGCCTCTTCCATGGCTAAGAACCCTCCTATCGGTGACAACGCCCGCCGCGGAGCCGTGCGCGACCGCTCCCAGGTGTTCAACCCTCAGAACCAGAGCTGGACCAAGCGGAACTCGGATGACGGCAAGTTCATGGAACAGAAGAAGGACGGCGACCCGTTCAAGGGCGTGCGCAAGGAGCCACGAAAATGAACGGAGCACCACATCGCCTCGTGGCCGGCGCCGCTGTTAGCCTCTACATGGGCAAGAAGGAGGCGGACGCCGGCGTCGCGACGCTCCAGCCTGTGGCGGGCGGCATCGCCGCCACCATCTTCACCGGGCTTCCAGACCTTCTGGAGCCCGCCACTTCCCCGAACCATCGGCAGTTCTTCCACAGCGTGGCGTTCGCCGCCTTGCTGGCGTGGGGCCTCTACACGCTGCACAAATGGGAGCCGCAGGACTCCGCCGAGAAGTTCTGGAAGGCAGTCGGAATGCTCGCCATGTCGGGCTATCTCATTCACCTGGCGCTTGACGCCACCACTGCCAAATCACTTCCCCTCATCGGCAAGCCTTGAGATTCCAGACTCGCAAAGGAGAAACAAAAATGGCCGACGCGCAAGTAACCTGCATCGTCAAACCTCACCCGCAGAGCCCGCATGAGCACATTACCCACCTCGGCAACCCCGGCGGTGGCTGGATGTGGCCGCGCGAAGATGTCATCGCGAGCATCGATGCTAAGACCAACACCTTCTTCGTGCTCGACCCGGCTTCAGGCAAGCGTGCCGACATCGGTGTTTTCCGAGAAGCTGGCAAAGCGCCATATCTGAAGACATACGCGGACGGGAACTGGAATAACAACCTCCTGTCTCTGAATCAGTGCCCGATTTGATTTAACGCCGCCGCGGGGTGACGCGAAGGGCAAGGCTGCTGCTCATCGAAGCAGCGGATTTCGCCGAGTACGAGGCAATCCTGGTAAAGAAGGACCATTTCCGCCTGATGTTTGAACCGCATTTTCAACAGGCATCCAGCATCCAGGAGTCATTTCGCAGGCTGCGCCCGCTGCGGCTGGACGCCATGCACGGCCGCCCTGTTTCAAAAGAGGACCTTCTGATGGCGATTGCAGAGTGCATGCGGATTCTGCGTGCCATCGAGACCAACCAATAACCCCGCGTCCAAGCTGGCGGAGAGCCCGACAGGGCTGCGCCTCACTGAAGCGCTTACTTGTTCGTGTACTTCGCCGCCTTTTCACGGGCTTCTTCGCCGTCTACCCAGCGCCGATAGCGAGTGTCTTCGCCGACCCCGCCCTTCGAGCAGCGGTCATGTGCAGGTCGTCTCAAGCCGGATAAGTATCGGAAATGAGTCTAGACAGCGTATCTATTCGGAGTCTTGTGGACCTGTTCTCCGGAGGCGGCGGAATGGTCGTCCTGAATGCGGTGTGCCGGACGTATCGACAAATGGCGCTGAAGAACCCATTTTTTGGCATGCGATGCGGTTTGTTTTCAACAGCAGCAACGGATGCCGCGGTGCGTCGGATAAATTGCTTGTGCTACATCACCTGTACAGGGTAACGTATTTCCCGGAGACATACCCCTCTCCCCTTGAGACCCGAGATGCCGAGAGCAAAGACAAAGACTGAAGTCACTACCCTGAAGATGACCCCCGAGGTGAGAGGCCTGTGGGGGAAATGCGCGGCGTACGAGCAACGAACGCTCGCAAATATGTTCGAGGTGATGCTGCGCCACTACGCGCGCCGCATAGGCGTCAAACCCGATTTGCCAGAACCTGCCGCATCCCCCTTCCTCGCCAAGCCCGCGCCCCGCGCCAGAAGGGCGGCGCCTTGACCACACCCATCTTCTTTGAGGCGGACCGCGCCCGCTTCTTCCGCCCCCTGAATAGTTCGCGGCGCGAATTGGTGGCTGCTTGTCTGCGCGCCCTCTACGACCGGCTTCACGGACCGGCGGCGGACTACTCGCACAACTTGACGCGCGATTCGGTCAAGGAGCTGCTCCTTCCCGTGATTCGCGAATACCGGGACCGAGTCGAGGCCGACCAGGAACCTGATGAATTCACGACTGCTGACGCGAACGACCCGCAGCAGTTGGCGGCCGTGGCGGTGAGAGTGCTGCTTCGCGACGGCTGGCTGGAAGCCTTCCCGGACAGGCAGGGCCTCGTCACAGCATTTCGCTTGACTCGCCCCGGCAAGCTCTTTGCCGAGGCGTTCTGGTCGCTGCAGCGGCCCTCCCGCAGCCGGCAACGCAACATGCGCAGCTGCCGGAACGCGCTCGAGGCAGCGCTTCGCACCAACGGTGACGCCCACGACCTGGTGGACGCCTACGAATATGCCGAGAAGGTGATTGAGGACCTTACCGAAGGCATCGACTTCCTCCAGGAGCGCGTTCGCCAGTTAATGCGCGAGGCCACAGTGCACGACCAGTGGGATGACTTTGTGGAGTTCCTTGACAAGTTCCAAAGGGACTACTCCAAGCAGCTCACGGTAGACAGCGCTACGCTCAATCGAAACGCCATCCGGGCCAAGATTGAGGCTCTCCGCGTAGAGCTCCCCGAACCCAAACGCGAGCGCATCGAAGGCGAGCTTCACGATATCGCCAAATGGGCTGAGCAAGAATGCTCCGGGCCGTCACTGCTCGAGTGGCTGCTTGACCGCATTGAGGAAATCGTCAACGCGGCCCACGATTCCAAACAGCCTGGTTTCGTGAAGGCCATGGACACTTACATCAAGCGCGTCACGGGCCTGGTGCAGCAGTCGATGATGCTGCGCTCAGGTCAGGCGCGGCACGCCTACCTTGCGGCCGTGAGAAAGCTGGCAAGCCTGGACAAGGACGGCCAGGACCGCTTCCTCGCGCGTATTGGCGAACAGCTCGCCTGCGTCGAGGTGCGCCTGCTCGACCCTTCCAGCTTCAAGCTACGCACCGCCAAACAGCGCCGCACCGCGTCTACCGTGTCTGTGCCGCCGCGCGCGAGCCGCGAGGCCCGGCTTGCCGCGGCCATGCGTCGCGCTGAGGATGCCGCTTTCAACGTTTCCAACGAAGAGCTTGCCCAGGACATCCGCAGGAAACTGCGCCTGTACAAACACCCCGTCCGGGTGTCGTCCATTGCTCTCAACACAGCGCGTGACGTCATCAGCGCGATGCAGACGGTGGAAGCCGCACGAACGCATCGCGACAGGGACCTGCAGGTTCGCAGGCTGCCAGGCCGAGTGGAAAACGAGTTCTACAGCGGCCCCGATTACGAAATCACTTTCAAGAAGACCACATGACCATCACCACAGCACTTCGCGAGGAACTTGACGCCGCTGGCGTGAAGATGGAGCGCTTTCGCGAGCTCATCACCCGGCTGATGGCCTATGGCGTAGTCGTACGCGACGAAGACCGCACGGAGCAGGCTTTCTACGACGACACCCGCAAGCTCGAAAAGCTCCTGAGCGACTACTTCGGCATCGCCGGCCTGTACTTGCACCACAACTTGGATGGCCAGTTCTTCCGCCTTTACGCGCCCGGCGCCGTGGTTGACGGTTTGGCGGAGGACCCCAACGAGCCCGTACCCGCCCTCAAGGCCCGCGTTTCAGCGAATTTCGTTGCAACCGCCCTGGCGCTGCGCTTTCTCTACCAAGAAAAGCTCAACCAGGGCTACATCGATGCGCAGGGGGAGGCCCTGGTCACATTCGAAGACGTTGCGGTGGCCCTGCAGACGCAGCTTAAACGCGCGCTTCCTGAAGGCTCCGGAGAGCGTACCTCCCTCCTGGCAGAACTCAAGCGCCACCGGTTGCTGCGCTACTCCCCAAACTTCACCATTGCCGACGAGGACGCTTACCTTGCCATCCGGCCAACCATCCTGGGCGTGGTGTCCAACGAGGCGCTCGCTCTGGCTCTCGATGCCGAGGGAGTCATCGAGACCGAAGAACACACCGAATCTCTCAGGGAAACCGCAGAATGAAGCTGGACCGACTTATTTTCGTGAATTGGGGTCAACTTCCTTCGGGCAGCTACGACCTGGGCAATCTCACACTTCTGACCGGTGAAACCGGCTCAGGCAAATCCACCATGCTGGACGGGCTGCAGACCGTGATGACTGCCGCCTTCAAGGGCATCATGCAATACAACTCGGGCCAGGATGAGGCTGGCCAAGGCGGACGCGGCAAGAGCCGCCGAGACCTGGAGTCGTACATCGTCGGGGCCGAATACAGCAAGTTTTCGCGACCGGAGGGAGCGCACGGCTACATCGCGGCGGTGTTTCAGCCCGATGCAGGCGAGGAACAGTGCAAGCCGATGACCGCCGTGGTAGCCGCTTCGGCGCACTTGGATGGTATGGGTGAGTCGCGTCAAGCCCGCCTGGAGAGCTTTGCCCTGTACATCGCCGACGGCGAATTGGTGCTCGAGGACTTCCTGCCGGATGTCGACGCCGGCAAGCCTGTTCCCCTCGAAAGCATTGGCCGGCAGTTGCGCGCCAAGTACAAAGTTACAGAGTTCCATGACAAGAAGAGCGACTACCTGTGCGCTCTGTATGGCCGCTTCAGGGGCAAGCCGTCCGTTCCCCGCGATGAAGCCCACCTGGCAGCCAGGGCCTGGGTGCAGTCCATCGCGTACCGCAAGATTGGGTCGGTGCACGAGCTGGTGCGCGACGAAATCCTGGACTTCGACAGTCGCCAGTTGCATCAGGACATCGAACGCATCAGCAGCTTGATGAAGGAAGTGGCCAACCTGCGCAAGGAAGGCGCCCGCCTGCAAGGCAACGTCGAGCGCCTGGACACAATGCTTTTGTTGTTGCACCAGACGGGGGCGGCCCACGAAAACCATGTGGTGCAGGAACTGTTCGCCGCGCGGCTGCGATTGGAGACTGAAAAGGCCGACGAGCGCCGTCATCAGTTGCGTATCGAAACCAACGAAGGCGACAAGCGTCGCCGCGCAGCCCTTATCGGCGAGCGCAAGACCCGCAAGGACACGCTCGACACGGAGCGGGCCAACCTGATGGCAAGAATGCAGGGCATTCCCGCACAGCAGCAAAAGGACCAGCTTGAGGGGCGCATCAAGGCAGCTTCATCCGGCGCCCGTCGGGTGCTGAGTGAATTGAGCGAGTCCCTGATTGCGGCGTCGCTGATGGACACGAAGACAAAGGCGCTTCTCGCCACTCCCCAACGGCCCGGAATGGACCGGGTCAACCAGGCATTGGAAGCCGTGGCCGAGGCGTATCGTCATGCAAACGTAGCGCTACTGCGGGACGCGAGCGCGCGCGTCTTCCCGATGGCAACAACCGAGGAGCTGCTCGAGGCTGCCGACCTGCGCGAAGTTGCCTTAGCGTTTGACGCCGCCGGCGATACCGGCTTGCAAGCCCTTTTCAACGCGCTCGCAGGTCCGCAGGGCAGCTTGCAGATTGCTATCACCCAACAAAGTGTTCTGCAAGAATCCGTACGCACAGAGGCGGAGAAACACGTTCGGGAGCTGCAGGCTCGAAAGGCCACGCTTGCCAGCGGGCGGGTCGAGTATCCCAAGCCTGTGACCTTCGCCTTGAGGCGGCTCCAGGAGCAATTTCCTTCCGCCAACGCGCAGGTGCTGTGCGACCTCATCGAGCCCAAGTCCGAAGAGTGGCAGCCGGCCATCGAAGGCTACCTTGGCAATTCTCGGTTCAACATCATCGTGGCGCCGGCTTGGGAAACTCGGGTCCTGGAATATGTGCGCTCGCAGAACTGGCGCGAAGTCAAAGTCGTTCAGGGCAAGCTGTGCCTGGCCGACATGGCGCGTCGCACCATCCCGCAGCATTCCATCATCCACGAGCTGAGTGCCCCCAATGAGATTGCCTGGGCGTTCTTGGTATCACAATACGGCTCGGTGGTGAAGGTCGAGACGACTGCCGAACTGCAAGACACGAACCGCGGCCTGATGCGCGACGGCAAGGCATCAGGCAGCCGCGCCTACTTCCTGGCGGATGTCCGGGACCTCGTCTTCGGGCAGAAGGCGCGCGAGCGCCAGCTGCGTGCAGTGGAGCGGGAGCTGGAAGAGGCGGAAAAACAAGCGAGAGAAGCGCGCGATGCTGAGGCCCGCCTCAAGGTGCTGCAGCGCGAAGTGGCAGGGCTTAAGGAGGCGACTTTCGAAGCCTCTTTCCTGGTGGCGCTCGCGGACGAACTGGCATCGGCCCAGCGTTCCCTCGCAGCACTGGACCTGACGGAGCTGGCCGACATGGAAAAACGCCTGTCGCAGCTGAAAAGGGAGATTTCCGACCTCGAATCGCAGAACACCACAGATGAGCGGGCCAACGCCGTAGCCGACGAGGAAATCAAGGCAGCGCGCAAGGCCGTCCAAGACCTCACGGCTCGGCGTGATGCAGCTCTTGCTGCCGTACAGGCGCAGACGCATCGTCTGGGTGAGCTTGCCCGGCTCAATCCCGCAGTGAGCTTCACCGAGCTGCACCGCCGCGTGGAGGACAAGCTGCAAGGCCCGTACATGACTACGGCGGCCGCGCGAGAGGCGGCCATGGAGCTAAGCAAGGTCCCCGAGCTGCTCATGTCGCAAGCCCGGGAAGCGCTGTCGGCTTTCAACCAGTTCTGCCGCGTCGATGAAAAGTTCGTTGACGCCCTGCCGTTCTCGGCATTGAACGCCCCCTTTGACGACAGCTATGTGAAGGTGCTGGCACTGGTAGCGGCCGCGTCAGAGCGGGTGGCGAGCCTGCGCAAGATGGGCCTGTTCAACAACCAAATCGAGCTGGAGGCGGCGACCAAGTCATTCAACGACGTGTTCACGAAGCACTTCTGCGTTGAAATCAAAAGCCGCGTCGACGACGGCATCCGCACGCTGCGCCAGATGAACAACGAATTGCGCAACCTCAAGTTCGGCCAGGACAGCTTTAGTATCGACTGGGCAACCTGGGAGCCGGAACTGCATGACTACCTCGAGTTCTTCACCGCGGTGACCAAGCTGACCGAGTCGGCCGATTCGCCGGACCTGTTTGGGGACAATGAGCTTGAACCCAAGCACCAGGGAATTCGCGACGCCCTGGTGAAGCTGCTTCTCGATGACGACCAGGAGCGCGCCAACAAAGACCTGTTCCGCATTGCCGACTACCGGAACTACCGGCGCTACGACATCCTCAACAACACGGAAAGCGGTGGCCAAGTTCGCCTTTCCCAATGGGGCACGGGCTCCGGGGGTCAGTTGGAGACACCCGCATACATCGTGCGCGCCGCCGTGGTGACGAATCGGCTGAAGATGTTCGACAAAGGGCCTAGTCTCAAGCTGCTGGTCAACGACGAGGCGTTCTCAAGGATGGACGAACCACGTGCCCGGGCAGTTCTGAGCTTCATGCGAGACAACCTGAACCTGCAAATCATCAGCGCGATGCCCACAATGAAGGCCGGCGCCGTGAAGGACGAGTTCAACCGGGAATACAGCTTCACCCGCCTGAAGCCTGTGGTCAACGGCGAGCTGGACTTCAGCATCGACTGTGCTGACAACGTGTTCAAGACGGACAAGATGCGCGAGCTGTGGACGCGTCAGCGCCTGCTCGCCCGCGAGCGTGCAAAACAACTGTTCGACCTGGCAGAGCCCCTGCCGGTTGAAGGTGCGGCTGCCGTAGTGGAAACCGCTCCGGCGAAATGACTGCAACACCGAACTGGCTGGGCTCGCCGGTCATCCAGGAGTTGTTGAACGGCCTGGTGGACCGCCTGGACGGCGCGGAGGTGCGGGGCAGCGCTCGTGCTCAATCGGTTCCGCTGACGAAGGCAACTTGGCCTGCGCTGTACAACCAGACCTACGAGTCCGACCGGGCAGCGCTTTGGGAACAGGCCCGCGAGTTGCACCGGCTCGGATTCATCGCCATCACGCCCGAGAAAGCTGCCAAGTCCGCGAGTGGCTACGACGCGAATCCCCGGCTTTCGGTGGCAGACGTCGCTCGCGTGCGTGCAGCGGTGGGTCGGCTGCAGCGCTCCAAGTCTGCCAACGAACTGTGGCGCGAAGCGGTTGTCGCGCACTTACTGGTCCCGGACGAGGGCAAGGAAGCGGTCACCTCATCGTGTGTCGTACTGGAGGGGCGCAGCCCTGAAGATATCGTGTGCCGCCTGAATCAGCTGCCTGCGCTTGCAGACAGCGGCATGCTGCTGCGAGAGGTTTCGGCCAGGCTGTTCTGGGGCATGTCGAAGGTTCTGGACCACCGCCAGGCCCTGGTGGCCGCCGTATTGGGCGTGGATGAGTGCCCGTTTCCCGAGTCACCAATCCAGCTGCAGGTGCTGCTGCCCGCCGGCGAGCTGTGCGGCGTTCTCTTCATTGAAAACCTGATGTCCTTCGAGATGGCCACTCGGAGCAAGGCGGACGTCTACCGCGGCCTGGCGCTGGTATATGCCTCGGGCTTCAAGGCCAGCGCTAAGCGCCTTCGCAGTGCGGAGGGGGTTTCTCTGTTCTACGCCCGCAGGGGCACGTTTGCCCAGCCCGAGACTTCCGCGTTTGAAAACTGGCTCTTTCGGGTCGGCGCCGAGCTGCCCGTTTTGTTCTGGGGCGACCTGGACTGGTCAGGAATGCGCATCCTGGCCACGCTGCGAGACACGTTCGGGAATGTCGCGGCCTGGGAGCCAGGCTACGCCCCCATGCGGGCCCACCTGTTGGCTGGCCAGGGACACCAGCCCGAAGCGGCAGAAAAGAGCGGCCAGCGGCCTGTGGCAGGCACGGGCTGCGTCTACGCAGACACGCAGCTTCTCCCCTTTCTTGCCACGCACGGCTTCGTCGACCAGGAGCTGTTTAATCTCTGAGGACGCTTCGGCTCGGTGCTTCATGCCAATTACCCTAGCCTCGAGCGGCAGCTATTCGGCCCTGACCCTGGCATTCGCCGTCTCATAGCGGTAACGTACCAGCATGGGGAACACGGACGCCGGGGAGGACACGGGCTTTTCGGTCAGCCGCCTCGCTCGGGTCGCCGGTTTACGACCTTCTCGGTACAGATTCTTGGTATTTCCCGTTCGCGCAGCGCGCCCTTGACGCTGAGGCCCGAATTGAGAAAGGCGCGCTACCAGCTGCCCCTCAGGGGCTTGACCTTGAAATACTTCTTGAAGTGGTTTTTCATGCCCTGGTCAACCTGCGCATATTCACCAGGGCATCGCTCAGCTCGTTGTGCCGGAAGCTTGGCGAATGCGGCCGTCTTGGCGCCCCCTTCGGAGCCTGTTCCCAAAATCCAACAAGCCATGTTGTAAATGCGCACTTCGTCCAGGCTGTGTTCGTTGGCCAGAAAATTCTTGCGTTCGTCTTCGGACATGGTTGGAATGCTTCGTTCCTGAGCCATCCTCGTCCACATCCAGATGGTCGGCATGATGATGGGCGTTTGGTTCAAGTTCACGAAATTGACAGAAAACCACACCGCAAATTGGTCAGCCACGTCCTCTTCCCGACCAGTCACGGGAACGTGGTTGGTGTGGATGATTGCATGACCCAGTTCGTGAAAGTAGACCCCCCATAACAAGCCGTCTACGATTTTAGCCACCTGCTCCCGTGGCAGCTTCGCCATGAATTCTGTGTCGCTTTGCCCAGCCCTTGCGACCATCTGAAGGAACTCTGTGCAAATGATGATTGCGTGCCGCTGAGGGTTGAAAAACGCGTTCACTCGCCCACACGACTCAAAACCAACGCCAATGTCACTCTTGACGCGCAGCACGTTTGTAATTATCGAAGCCATGCGTTCCGCAAGCTGTGCGCGCTTCAAGGCATCAATGATTCTTTGCTGGTCAGGATTCGAGGAGTCGTTGTAGAAGGGCACGCCCCTGCCCTTGTACAGAAGCTGTTCCAGGGGAACCGCGGCCTGAACAGAAACACTCAGGAATAAAACTGTGAAGAAAATCGAAGCTATCTTCCGCATGTGCCCGTCTCCTCGTTTGAAGCCTGCATGAGTGGCGCACTGCAACTGCGACCCGGCAGACGCGAACATGCCGGTATCTGGGCCAAGCTCATCAGTTTACGCGCTCCCGAGGAGCTTGGCACCCTCCGTATCTCGAGGAGCGCGCGAGTGCCGAAATAGTCACTAGGCGTGGTTTTTCAACCTGCAGGCACTCATTGACCTACAGCAAAGGTACGTCCTGCGTCGGGCATCGCCCCAATAGCGGAGCGCAGGGGCCTTGGCTAGGATGCTTGGGCGGAAGGCCAGGTCGGTACAGAAAACCTGAGGCAGCACATCGAGCGTTGTGCTCTCGGATTCCGCATCAAAGATGAAGAGGGGCTGCTTATGGCACGGGGGAGCAAATCTGGTGGGGGCGCAATCGGCGTCGTGGTGATTGGCTTGCTCGCCCTATTGGCGGCAGTGCCGAAGGAGGTCTGGATTGGTCTGGGCGTCCTGGCCGTAATCGGGGTCGCAATTTACTTCTTCAACCAGAACTCCTCCGGGTCGGCCTCGGCTCAAGCCAGTCCGCCGGCAGCCGCCCCGACCTCTCGAGTAGTAACGGGGACCACTAGGGCCGGTGAGTCCGCCCGGTGGAACGACGATTCTCCGGTTTCCGTTTCCCAAACGCCCGCTTCCTCTGCCTACCGAGTTCCCCCGGCCCCGGCCGGATACGGAAACGCGACCTGGATTCCTGCGGGCAAACCAGTGACCGTCGCCGGCCTCACATTGCCTGGCGGTCTCCTCTATGTCGGCACAGCACTGCCTACGCCGCACGGGCGCAACGACCCGGCACTCATCGACCCCTCAAAGAGCGTGGGCTCGCGCGGGGACTACACCGAGCGCCAGACCGACTACTGGCCGAGCTACTCTGAAATCTCCCCTCCCGCGCGGCGTGCGTACCTGAATTGGCTAGCAGATGGGCGCAAGGACCCCGAGGCTGACATTGGCTACGTGTTCCTTTTCTTCTATGGACTTGAGCGCCGCGCCATCCTCGACGGTCCGAAGGATGAGAAAGCCCAAGCCGATTGGCCCGTCATCGCGACTGAGCTGCGGCGCCTGCTTGCCATTTATGGCAAGTCGAACTCATTTCGCAGGTACGCGAGCGAATTGCTCAGCTGGGTCGAACTCGGCACGTACTCCAGCAAGCTCTACCAGCAACCGATACCGGAGTTCGCGCGCTCGTTCGAACTCCCTCTGTACCTTCGGCTCGCACTTGGTCAGACGGCACTGGAGGCCGCGCCGGTCCCGGCTAGTCTCGCGCTGGCCTGGGCGAGGCTGGACCCAAATATCTATCTGCGCACACCTGCCATCCGGTGCGCGGAGCAGTTTTCGAAGCTCTTCGAGATGAAGTACTCGCAGGCCTTTGGCGCCGGCCTGGTTCTGCCAAAGAACAAGACCAAGTTGAAGTTCGTCTACCGTCCGGCCTCGGCCGGGTTTCAAGGGTACGACGAAATCAAGCTGACTTTTGGCGAGACCCCGGACGTCGCCGTGCTCACGGCGCCGGTCACCAAGATTCAGCAAGTAGTAGAGGCTGCCACCAAGGAACTTGAGGCATTTAGCCGCTACGTGGGCCGAAATCCTGAGGGCGCGACCTCGCTGGACGGGCTCCTTCAGCTCCCAGCCACCCTGTGGCCCGAAAGCGCGCAGAAACTGATGCGCGACTTGCATGCGCGCATGGCCAATGGAATGGTGGTTTTTCCCTTCCAGGAACTACTGACCATGCTGGAAGCCAAAGGCACTGTGACTAAGGACAAGGTCATGGGCCTGGCAAGGGCACTGGAGTCGATGAATATCGCGATGGAGCCAGATGTTCTGAGCGGGGCAAAGACGCCCAAGCCCGACGAAACCGTGGTGCTTTTCTCAGTGCAGCCTGGCGAGGCGGTCAATCGCACCACACCCGCCTACCAGGCCGCCTGTCTGACCTTGCAGTTGGCCAATGCTGTTGCGCTGGCAGACGGCGAGATGGGCGCCGCCGAGATGCGCCAGCTGCGCACCCAGATTGAAGGCTGGACCCACCTGACGCCCGCCCACCAGCAGCGTCTGCGCTCCCACATGCGTTTGCTGATGGCCGAACCCGTGTCGCTGACGGTCCTGAAGAAGAAGCTCGACCCCCTCGAGGCCAGCGCAAAGGACGCCATCGCCAAGTTCATGGCTGTGGTGGCTCAATCTGACGGCACAGTGTCGCCGGCGGAGCTGAAGATGCTTGAAAAGGTTTACAAGGCTTTGGGCGTGGACCCCAAGAAGGTCTTTACAGATGTGCACGCTGTGGCGGCCGATGGCGGCTCTCGCGCAGCCTCTACGGCTGGGTCGTCTGCCGTGGCAAAGCCGGCCACGCCGGGCTTTCAGCTTGACCCAGTCCGAATCGCGGCGCTGCAGAAGGATACGGACAAGGTTTCTGTATTGCTTGCAAACATCTTCAAAGAAGAAGCTCCGGCGCCGGCTCCAGAGGTCGATGTTGAACCCGAGGAGGTTGAATCCAAGCAAGGCCTTTTGGGGCTGGATGTGGCCCATGGGTCATTCGCCCGGGTGCTCTTGTCCCGTCCCGAGTGGAGCCGCGAAGACTTGCTTGACGTCGCATCGGACCTGGACCTGATGCTTGATGGTGCGTTGGAGCATATCAACGAGGCCTGCTTCGACGCACACGACATGCCCCTCACCGAGGGCGAAAACCCAATCGTGGTCAACCGCGATGTATTGGAGAAAGTGGAAGCATGACACCCACCATCAGACCCAAGGACCGTGACGCGGTCATTCAGTCCCTGCGTGCCGGGGTGGTGCCACGCTCAGGCCAGCACCTCATCCAGGTGGGCCGAACGCGAGAGATTGAAACCCTTGTGGGCGACATTGAACGTGTCGCAGACGGGGGCTCAAGCTTCCGTTTGGTGATTGGAGAGTACGGCGCCGGAAAGACATTCTTCCTGAATCTCGTGCGGGCCGTCGCACTCGAAAAGAAGCTGGTGGTGGCCAGCGCCGACCTGAACCCTGACCGCAGACTGCACGCTAGTGGCGGCCAGGCGCGCTCACTGTATGCTGAACTGATGCGAGGCATCTCAACTCGCACGAAACCCGACGGAGGGGCGTTACCAGGCATAGTGGAGAAGTTCATCGCGACCACCAAGTCAGAGGCGAAAGCCTCTGGCCAGCCGACGGAAAACGCAATTCGCCAGAAGCTGGAGCAGCTCACGGAGCTGGTGAACGGCTATGACTTTGCCGATGTGATTGCTGCCTATTGCCGCGGCTTTGAAGAAGGCAACGAGCAGCTGAAGTCAGACGCCATCCGTTGGCTACGAGGAGAGTTCTCCACCAAGACGGATGCCAAGCAGGCCCTCGGCGTGAGAAACATCGTCGATGACGGCGCCGTTTATGACCAGCTCAAGCTGATGGCTCGCTTTGTGCGCTCGGCGGGATTCTCTGGACTATTGGTGAGCCTGGACGAGCTCGTAAACCTCTACAAGCTCGCGAACGTCCAGGCACGGAACTCGAACTACGAGCAGATTCTCCGCATCCTGAATGACTCCCTGCAAGGCACGGCAGTAGGCCTCGGGTTTTGCATGGGCGGGACGCCGGAGTTCCTGCTTGACACGCGAAGGGGCCTCTACAGCTACCCCGCCCTGCAGAGCCGCCTCGCGCAAAACACGTTCGCCACGGACAAGTTGGTGGACTTCAGCGGGCCCGTGGTTCGGCTTTCGAGCCTCACGCCCGAAGACTTCTATGTGCTCCTGCAAAAAATCCGGCACGTCTACGCGCTGGGAGACGCCACCAAGCACCTCATGCCCGACCAGGGCATTGCCAGCTTCATGGAGTACTGCTCCAACCGGATTGGCGACACTTACTTCCGCACGCCCCGCACGACAATCACCTCGTTCGTGAACCTGCTTGCCGTGCTGGAACAAAACCCCGGCGTCGACTGGACGACCCTGCTCGGCGGCATCGAAATCGCACCGGACGACGGGGCAGCCGCGGACTTGAAGGTGGACGACAGCCAAGAAGAACTGGCCTCATTCAAGCTCTGACGCTCGCCGAATGGCCGAGAGCAGCTCCTCGTTTCACCTGCTGGATGAACGCATCCAGCGCTTCATTTGGGCAGAGGGCTGGGAGGAACTAAGGGATGCCCAGGAGCAGGCCATTCCCCTCATCGTCAAGGCTGACAGGGACGTCATCATTGCGGCGGCAACTGCCGCCGGCAAAACCGAGGCCGCATTCTTTCCGGCGCTCACGCATCTGCTGGCAACCGGGGGTGAAGGCCTCATCGTCTACATCAGCCCCCTCAAGGCCCTCATCAATGACCAGTTCGGGCGGCTGGACAGGCTTTGCGAGCAACTTGAAGTCCCGGTCTGGCCCTGGCACGGCGACATCTCGGCGACCAGCAAAACTCGTTTCCTGGCCAAGCGCCACGGAGTGCTTCTCATCACACCGGAATCCTTGGAGGCCCTGCTTTGCAACCGAGGCTCGTCGGTGCGCGCCATCTTCGAGCGCACGACCTTTTTCGTCGTTGACGAACTTCATGCCTTCATTGGCTCCGAACGGGGCAAGCAACTCCAGTCCTTGATGCACCGCATCGAGCAGGCTCTTGGCAGGACGGTTCCGCGCCTGGGCCTGTCCGCGACCTTAGGGGATATGCGCCTGGCTGCGGACTTTCTGCGCGCCGGAAAAGGCGCAGAGGTATCCATCATCGACTCCAAGTCTTCCGGAGGGGAGCTCAAGATTCTGGTGAAGGGGTACGAGGAACCGCTGGTCGTCAAAGCCGAAGACGAGGATGACGAGCGCGAACCCATCACACCTGCACAAGTGGGAGCACATCTTTTCAAGGTGCTACGCGGCTCGAACAACCTGGTCTTTCCGAACTCTCGCCGCGAGGTCGAGCGGTACACCCACTTGCTCAACAAATTCTGTGAGCGGCAAAAGGTGCCCAACGAGTTTTGGCCGCACCACGGAAGTCTTTCCAAAGAGATTCGGTCGGAAACGGAGGCAGCTCTGAAGCAAAAAGAGGTGCCTGCGACGGCCATCTGCACAAATACCCTGGAACTAGGCATCGACATCGGTGCGGTAAAGAGCGTAGCGCAGATTGGTTCGCCCCCAGCGGTAGCGAGCCTGCGCCAGAGGCTTGGGCGCTCAGGCCGTCGCAAGGGAGAGCCAGCCATCCTGCGCGGCTACTGCGTTGAGGATGCCCTCTCCGTTGACGCCTCGTTGGCAACGAAGCTGCGCCTCGGCACGGTGCAGATGACCGCCATGATTTCGCTGCTCCTGGAGAACTGGTTTGAGCCCCCGCGGGTGCACGGCACCCATTTGTCCACACTGATTCAACAAATACTGTCCTCCATCGCCCAAACCGGCGGTGCGACTGCCGGGCAGCTTTACGCGCTGCTGTGTTCGCCCGCCACGCCGTTCTCCAGCGTCACGAAGGCGGAGTTCATCGAGTTGCTCCGGCATCTTGGCCAAAAGGAGCTGCTAGTTCAGGAATCCTCGGGTGTACTGCTGCATGGTCGCGTGGGCGAGAAATTCGTGAACCACTACACCTTCTATGCGGCATTTGCGTCCGACGAGGAGTTCCGAATCGTGGCCGGTGGCCGGACCCTCGGCTCGCTACCGGTCATTCAGATGCTGACCATAGGCCAGCGAATTCTCTTTGCGGGAAAGACCTGGCGGGTGGACGAAATCGACGAACCGCAGAAGACCATCTTCGTCACGCGTACCTCGGGCGGGGTTCCCCCGCTGTTCTCAGGCGGCGGCGGGAGAACGCACTCTCGGGTGAGGCAGCGGATGCGTCAACTGCTTGAGGAGCAAACCAAGCCGGTGTTCCTTGACGAAACAGCCGGACGATTCCTGACTGAGGCAAGGGATTGCTACGCCCGGATGGACCTTTCCCGACAGGTCGTGCTGGACCAAGGACATGAGCTGATGCTTCTCACCTGGCTCGGAGACGCCGCAAATGAAGCGCTAGCGTGTCTGCTTATTCGAAGGGGATATGTTGCAACGGCGGCCGGTCCTGGCGTCGAGGTTCGCAAGGGCTCGAACTCGACCCAGGATGTGATGAAAGCGCTAGGAGATGCCGCGGTCGACGAGCCTCCACCGCTAGACATCCTTCTAGCTAATGTTCAAAATCTGCGCCGTGAAAAGTGGGACTGGGCTCTGCCTGATGGCTTGCTACGCAAGGCCTACGCAAGCCAGTATCTCGACCTAGACGAAGCCTTGGGATGGGCAAAGGCGGTGCCGGCCTAACCGCCAGTCTGTTCGGTCCTGCCCCAGCAACAGCCGCAGCCACAGCGCGCGCCCGAGGAAAAGGCCGCAGAGTCGCCGAGGAACGTGCCCCCGGAGCCATGGACCGCTGCAATCGCTGATTTCTAGGCCGGAGCAACAGCGGAAGCGAGGGACACTGCCTTGTTTGGCTATGCCATCTGCGTTTGGGCCGTTTTCACTAGCAGCTTAAAGTCCGTTTCCAGAATGATGCGGAGCGGCTGGCCCTGCGCTGCCAACTGTTCAGCCTTCCGGTGTTTGGTGCTTTTTTCATGCCCCGCGAGCTTCGACATGTCCTGGTCACCGACAACGAGAATCGTGGTTTTCCGGGTGACACCTTGCTCGACTTGGCATCCTGCGCTTGACGCCAGGTTGGCCGCTTCATTGCGCGGCAGTTCAAGTGCACCTGTAAACACAATCACTTCGCCGTAGAGGTCGCCCTCCGGATTTCCATCGCGGTAAATCGCGTGGCCGGAAGAAGCTTCCTCAGGGAAGATTGGTTGATTGACGCGCAGTACCCATGCGTTCAAGTCCAGTTGTGACTCCTGACACGCAGCGAGCAAAACGTGTCCGGCAGCCTTGGCATCCTCAAGCGCGTCGTGATGCTTGAATTCGTAGCCCAGCCTACCGCAAATATTCGCCAAACCGTAGCCTCGCCAAGCCAAATCTGGCCAGGTTCTCCGCGCCACTCTGGCCGAATCTAGCCAGACGGTTGAGATTGGTCGAAGTTCATATCTTTGGAACGCGCGAGCAATGGCGATTCGGTCAAAATGCGTATGGCAGACACTTACAGTGCTCTCGAGGAAGCTGCGCAATGTCTCGGCAACGTCCGGCATCTTCGGCTGTCCCACCACCATTCGACGGTCGATACCGTGTATGGATACATTGATATCGTCGAAATAGTCTTCGGGGTCAACGAGCGATGACCATTCGTCAACGAG
>Ga0134124_10001017_pt1 | contig 22496 bp, 13 predicted proteins | sample KB304_FD_96880 | JGI IMG/M metagenome (GOLD analysis project Ga0134124, IMG submission 96880) | Terrestrial soil microbial communities without Nitrogen fertilizer from Kellogg Biological Station, Michigan, USA - KB3-0-4 | ecosystem: Environmental > Terrestrial > Soil > Unclassified ... | reverse complement strand
GTTGAGCAAGGACGTATTAGACAGATTGCTCCAGCCGGCAGCCTTCGCACCGGCACGGCTCACTTGCTTGATGTAGCGGGCCGCGTTGTCATCCCTGGCCTGATGGATCTTCACGCCCATACCTATCGGCCCGATCAGTTGCCTGGTTTTGCCTATTTCGGAGTTACCACCATTCGCGACCAGGGTTCCTCCATGGCACCACTCGTTTCCTATGCAGACGATATTGCCGCTCACAAACTTCCGGGCCCCCGCGTTGGTTACGGCGGTTTTCAGTTCTACAGCGACTGGTCGATCGATGAAGAACAGGGGCGGGGAATCGAACCGGAAGCAGATCCGGAGCACATCAAGCGAGCCGTCGATCTGGCCCAGGCCTTCGGAGCGCAGCACATCAAGACTCGGACCTTTCGTCGATGGGACATCAACGCGCGAATGATCTCTGAAGCACATCTCAGGGGCATGCGAGCCACGGGACACTGCTCACATCTCTTACCGCTGGTCGCCGCAGGCATGGATGCCAAGGAACATATCGGCCTCTGCGAGCCTCGTGGCAATACCCATATGTATGACGATCTGATCCAGCTGTTCAAAGTCGCCAGGATAGCTGTGGTCCCCACCATATCGTATCTTGACCTCGCAGTTCGATTGAATCGCAGACAGTCACTACTTGAAGATTACCCGGAACTTGGACCATTTCTACCGGCGAAGGAAAACTTTGGTTGGATGTTTGAACTGAGTCCCGCAGAGTTGAAGGACTTGGAACTCGACATTCAACATTCGCGCGAAGGAACGCTTAAGTTATGGCGAGCTGGAGTGACAATCGGCACAGGCACTGACGTCTGGCAGATTCCGATCGGTGTGCACATGGAACTGGAACAGTTGGTTTCGCTGGGATTAAGTCCGGTTGAAGCAATACACGCAGCAACAGGTGCATCGGCGCGGATACTTGGCGCCGACAAGGATTTGGGCACTATCGAGGTCGGTAAGTGGGCCGATTTGATCGTTCTGGATGCCGACCCACTCATCGATATTCGTAATACGAGAAAGATTTGGCGAGTTATGCAATCCGGTCAGTTAATCGATCGACCCGCAATACTCAAAGTGATACGACCGCGCTAAATCTTAGGCAATTCCAAATTAATAAATGCTTCCACCCGCCTGAGTCGAAGTGAGTGAGCCGTTGTTCACGTTCAGCGTGTATGCAATTCCACCCGTGCCGTGCCAACTCGACAAATTGAACGAACCGCCTTGCGGAACCTTGTATACACCAATATTTAGATACGTTAGCGGGACTTTTTCTGACACTACCTGGGCCGGACCCGGCGCTTGAAGAAAGTAAGCTGCACCCGTTCCAACCATTGTCCCCTGACCATTCGGAAGTACGAGTATCGCGGTGTGTTCGTCGACTCCAATACCTCGAGGTTGTGTGGACCAACCGTTGTCCACGATACGAGCCAGGAAAACCAACGATCGTCCCATGCGATCTCGCGTAACGAAATGTGAGTCGTAGAGCTTGTCGGCACCCAGCGCAGACTGGAAGAGATCTCGTTCGAGGGTCACGTAGTGATGGAATGGGTTGGCGAGCGCTTGACTCGATGTCACCGACCCTATTGCTCCGGTGTAGATAAATTGGCTCAGTACTGCAAGCCCTGCGCTGGTTCCACCGACTGGTGCCTGCTTGGAATTGAGGAGGTAGTTCACTCCTGTTTGCACAGCCGTCCCGCGCCAGAGATTCGTATAGGTCGATTGGTCGCCGCCAGCAATCCAAAGAGCCTCTGCGTTTTGAATGTGGCTGCTGACGTAAGCGGAGTTTGCGCCAGCTACTGAAGTGATAATTATCGTTTCAACTGAATCCATTTGGGGACAGAGTTGTTGAATGTAAGGATTGTAAGCATCAGTGCCCGTAGTTCTGATGACGACAAAATCGCCTCCGCCGGCACGCTGGCACATCCACTGAAACGCCTCGTCAACATCGGTGCCTCCTCCCATTAACACCAATCCCGGACTAAGCGTGTTTGATGGTTGCGCATCAGCGGGATTGCCGGCAATGAACGATTGATAACCAGGCTTCGGTGCGGCGGTTGTCGATATGCAGGTAAGTAAAAGAATTGCGAACGCGATCGCCGACGCAGTGACGGAACGACGCGGCGACGCGGCGACGGACAATTCTGAAAGTAGAGTAGTTGAAACGAAGGAACAGGTGAGCATGTGACATCCTCCTGAATTGATGAGTTTTTTTTCGGTACCCTCTAATACACCTTAGAGAGGCGGGCAGCAAGCCAAATGTCTTTGGCTTGTCCGATATGCTTCAGCTTGTCGATTTACATCATTTGCTCCTCGCCCGAAGAGCTAGAGCATATCGGATACCGATTCCTCAATAGGGGATTTCCCCAGTGTGAAACCTTCAAAGAGTTGTGTTAAGTTTTCCAGCGTTCGAGCTCGCCTGCGAGGGACAGTCAGCTGCGGCGAATTAGCTGCCTGAACTTCAACGCTTTAACTGACCCGATCGAACAAGCAATAAGAGTTTTAAGTAGCGGTACACACATTGGAGCAATTCCCGGTGGTGTGTCGATAACCCCCTTTAGGTTATGACGCCTGAGAGATTCCAACAGACGCTAAAGATCTATCACGCGGCACTTGCATGTGACCCCGCAAAGCGTTCTGCACTTCTGGATGAAAAGTGCGGCCGTGATCCCGATCTGCGGCAAGAAGTTGAGTTGTTACTGGCTGGGGGAAAAACCGCCGAGGCATCGATGCTATCGATGGCAATGAAGGAGTCAATCAGAAGGCTGACAGACGAAAACCCGCGTGTGCTTGTCGGCCAAACTTTGGACCACTACGAAGTGCTTTCGTTGGTTGGGAGTGGCGGCATGGGTGAGGTCTATCGAGCTCGCGATATCAATCTGGGCCGAGACGTCGCACTAAAAATACTTCCTGAGGGTCTTTCTTCTGACGGGGAGCGAAGACGTTTTGAGCGAGAAGCACGTGCAGCCTCCGCTCTTAACCATCCCAACATTCTCACAATTCATGAAATTGAGCAGGTCGATGATCACCGGTTCCTCGTCTCGGAATTCATCGAAGGTGAAACTCTACGTGATCGGCTGGGAAGAGGTCGCTTGCCCGTAGGCGACGCACTCGAAATCGCGATTCAAATTGCCAGTGCTCTTGAAGCTGCACATGCTGCAGGAATAGTTCATAGAGACATCAAGCCTGAAAACATCATGCTGAGGCGAGACAATCTCGTTAAGGTGCTGGATTTTGGACTTGCCAAAGTCTCTGAATTGGTGACGACATCTACTGCGCCAGAGCGAGCTACGCTCGAGTGGTTCCACACCGATTCAGGAGTTGTGCTTGGTACATCGGCATATATGTCTCCCGAACAAACGAGGGGACTTCCGATTGATGGACGCACTGACATCTGGAGTTTGGGCGTCGTCTTATACGAGATGGTTAGCGGGTCGCCGCCGTTCAACGGTGAAACCAAGAGTGATGTGCTTGTTTCAATCCTCCAAAAAGAACCTCCTCGACTTACGAGCGAAGTAACAAATCACAGGGGCGCCCTAAAGCGGATCTTTGACAAAGCCCTACAGAAAGATCGAGATCAACGTTACCAGTCGGCAACTCAGTTACTCGAGGATCTAAAGAAACTCAGGCAAGAGACACAAACACACGCCACAAACCTCAGTACTGCAAGGTCGCTGGCTGTTTCGACATTCAACGCACAAGGTCTGAAGATCGCTCTCTTTGCAGGAATGGTGATCGTTGCCGGACTTGTATGGTACAAGCTGAGTCGACCCACCAATACGCAGCCTGTTCAACCAGCTCCGAAAGTGACACCGTTCACTACCTTTCCTGGGCGCGAGCAACAACCCACCTTCTCGCCCGATGGCAGTCAAATCGCCTTCTCGGCAAACGGAGACAAAGGCGACAACTTCGATATCTACATCAAGCTGGTAAATTCCGAAGCGACCCCCTTGCGACTCACATCGAATCCAGCGGATGACATTTACCCGGCATGGTCGCCAGATGGAAAGCTGATCGCATTTGTCCGCCACGTCGGTGCGCAGATAGGCATTTACACGATTTCGCCTTTGGGAGGCACTGAACGAAAACTATATTCAGGCACTTCCGCATTCTTCTCGTTCTACGAGTTTGGGAACGCGCTGTGTTGGTCTCCAGATGGAAAGTATCTGGCCTTCTCAGGTCAACCTTCCATGGATCAACCTAACAGTATTTTCCTCTTATCGACCGATACTCTGGAAGCACATCAGATTACACAGCCACCCGAAGGCTTTCTTGGAGATTCGACTCCGGCCTTCTCGCCTGACGGCAAACTTCTGGCTTTTGTACGTGGGGCTTCGAGTCGCGATGTCGAGGTTTTTGTGATGCCCGTGTCAGGCGGCGAACCAAAGCGGCTTACGTATGACAATCGCAGTGGAAGGAGCCTGGCCTGGAGCGCAGACAGTAAGTGGATCGTATTCTCGTCGTGGTTTTATGGCGGACTGAAGTTGTTCAAGGTTGAAGCTGCAGGAGGAACTCCACAACAATTGGATGTCGGCACCGAGTTCGCTTCGACTCTAGCCATCTCGAAGAACGGAGATCGACTCGCTTACTCCCAGGAGGTACGAGATACAAATATCTGGCGAATCGATCTCACCGGGTCAACAGATCCTAAGTCGCGCACAAGACTTATTTCGTCGACGCGACAGGACTACAGTCCACAGTACTCTGCCGACAACAAGAAAATCGCTTTCACCTCAGGACGAACCGGCAGCAATGAAATCTGGGTTTGCGATGCCGATGGTCAGAACGCCGTGCCCATTACTTCTTTTGGTGGTCCAGACGTTGGCACTCCACGATGGGCACCTGACGGGCAACAGATTGCATTTGATTCTTTAGCTCCAGGACATCGCGACGTTTTCATTATCGGTTCGCAGGGTGGCAAAGCACGTCGTCTTACGGGCGACGACTCGGATAATGTTCGACCGAGCTGGTCCCGCGATGGACAATGGATTTACTTCGGATCGAATCGCACCGGCGAGTGGCAACTCTGGAAAGAGCCTGCTCAGGGAGGTCAGCCTGTACAGCTTACCCGCAAGGGCGGTCGCGAGGGTTTCGAATCAACAGATGGAAAGTTTGTGTACTACGTAAGGTGCTTTGGCTGTGCGGGACTTTGGAAAGTCTCAACCGAGGGTGGAGATGAAACGTTGGTACTCGACGGAATCTACCAGGGCCTCTGGGGTTTGTTGGATAAGGGGGTCTATTTCATCAATCCCGACACGACTCCTTACGCAGAGATTGAGTTCTACAATTTTGCTACGGGACGCACGACGAAAGTGTCGGTAGTTGAAAAGGAACTGCAGTTGGTCTACCCGAGTCTGGCAGTTTCCCAGGATGGTAAGTCTCTTCTCTACGTTCAGGCGGACAGTTTTGAAAGCGACATCATGCTTGTCGAGAACTTCCGATGAATAGAATCTTTCAAGCAAGGGCCAACCTAAATTCTCTCGCCGCTCCCTAACGCTTGGCTTTGAGTCTTGTAATAGCTTCCTGGATCTTAGGTGCATTAGGCGCCTTTGGATTCTCGCGTAGATAACTTTCCAGTTCTGTAATTGCCTTTTGATACTCTTTCCGCTTGTCGTAAATCGAAGCGAGGTACAGGTGCGCTGCGCGAGCCTGAACAGGCCCCCCAATTGAATACGCTTCTTTCAAAGACTTCTCAGCCTCATCAAGTTTGCCTATTGTGATAAGCGCCATTCCCAGATACAGGTGGGCGTTGAAGAGTCTGGAATCGAGTGATAAAGCGAGATTCAATTCACTGATTGCTTCGCTGGCATGATCAATATTCAGGTACGCTATCCCTAACCCAAGATGAGATTGTGCCGCTCTGGGATTCACCGCGATCGCTTTCTTCAATGTTTCGATCGCCAGATTGTCTTTTGCGACTTCGATGAAAAGAAGACCGAGTTGTTGCAGCGCGAGGAAATAGCTGGGAAACAATTCAAGCGCCCTTTGCAGTTTGTTAATGCCATCATTTTTGTCTCCTTTCGCGATACTGTTAAGGGCACCTTGAAACTCCTTTTGCGCTTCGGGCGGTATGTCCTGAGCGAAGATGGTCCCCGTGATTGTCGTCGGATTGGCTCCGCCCGCATTTTTTAAGGTGAAGTCAAAACGTTCCTTCGAAAAGTTTGCTACTGAAACACCGGAATTGATCAGTTCGATCCTCTGTACCTGCGACTGGATTCCAGTTTCCGCTGGTTTTACTGATATGTAATAAACCCCGGCGACTACTCCACTAAATCTGTAGCGCCCATCGCTCTTAGTAATGTCCTGATCAACTTGGGCCCAGCGTGATTTTGAAGTGTCATGACTACGTTTGGGAGTGCCTTCGCCTCTGGCCCATAAACTGTACCTTCAATCTCGTAAACCGTTTGTCCGAATGCGTTGGAACTCGCCGCAATGACAGACAAATTGGCGATCAAAAGAAGTGCACGAATCTTCAGCGACATCCAGACCTCCTCTTAAATCGGCAGATTATTACTATAGGGTTAGTGCGACAACTCGTTGTAACGCCACTCCCGCTTTCCCAAGCTAAGTCTCGCCTACCGACAACCTTAATTGGTCAACCGAATCAAACTTTGAATCATTTTTTGGGATGGTTCTCCATTTTTTCGTAGTTTGATGGGACCTTGTGCAGAGGCAAGAGCAGTAAATTCCAACTATGTTGAAGGTTTCAACCAAACTTAACTGGGGGCATAAGATTTGCGAAATTCACACCGAATTTAGACCTTTACCTTCCGCGGAAGTTACGGACCCCCTTTACCTTTGGTCCTGAAATGACGCGGAGTTCTACAGGGTTCAGCCACCTCGCGGCGAAATTCTCCCGGCCCACCGGTGGCAAATCTGCGAGTTACACCGTCGCAGTCGCACCAAAGAACACCAACAACCAAAGGAGAGATCATGAATCGATCAAAGCGAAAGACAGCAGTCATCTCCGTTCTGTCGGGACTTCTATTTATGGTTGTACTAAGTCCCGCCGCCTATGCCCAGCATATTCGCGGTGCGTTAGAAGGAACGGTACTCGATGCTAATGGGGCCGTCGTTGAAGGCGCTTCGGTAGTTCTAAAGAGCGCGAGCACCGGGGCTGAGGCCACTACAAGTACCGACGATCGAGGTAGATTCAATTTCCAAAATCTACTGGCGGGCGTTTACTCAGTAGCGATTGAGAAAGCCGGTTTCAGAAAATACGTGGCCACCGACGTAACAGTAAAAGTTGGCAGCGTAACGCCTCTAATGACAACACTCGAAGTAGGGACAACACAGGAAGTGGTCAACGTTACGGCAGTTTCTGAAGCCACAGTTGACACGACTAGAGCAACGGTCGATGGCGTGGTCACACCAAGACAAATCGAAAACCTTCCGTTGAACGGAAGAAACTTTCTTGATCTCGCCCAACAAGAACCAGGAGTACAAGTTCGCGACGGTGGTGATTTTGACCCGACCAAGAACCAGATGGTGGGCGTCTCCATGGGCGGACGCAGCGGTCGTTCAACACGTATTCAAGTCGACGGTGTTGACATCACCGACGAGACAGTGGGCACAACGACCACAAACATCTCGAATGAAACCATTCAGGAGTTCCAGGTCAGCAGGTCAACTCTCGATCCGAGCACAGACCTCACTTCCAGCGGCGCCATCAACATCGTCACACGCAGCGGTGGGAATGAGTTTCACGGCGCCGGATTCGGGTTCTTCCGAGACGAAAGCTACTCAGCAGATTTGCGTCTGAACAAGACCTCTCCGACGACGCAGAAGCCTCCGTTTGATCGTCAGATTTTGGGTGGTCGCGCCGGGGGCTATATCATCAAAAACAAATTGTTCTGGCACACCGAGTTTGAAAACAACAACCAGGACGGCCAGCAATTCACGAGCGTTCCGAACTTCACTCAATTCACAAAAGCTTTTGGGGTGCCACTTGACGAGAGGCTCGCCGGAGCTCGACTGGATTGGAAAGTCAACGACAAGATTGGCGTCTTTTACCGGTTCAACCATAACTACAACTTCGGTGTTACCGGTTTTGGTGGCACAGATCTTAGCGCGTTTGGAAATCTCAATAACACCAATACGCACGTCGCAGGACTCGACTATTCCCTGTCACGTTGGACGCATTCAGTCCGCTTCAGTTATCTGAACTTCAACAACTTCATTGTTGATGCAAACTCAGCTGCGGGAACTCCAACAACTCTCGACCCTGCTGGCGGTCCAATACTCGTCCGCATTACGGGCGGGGTGCAGGACATCGGACCGGATCTATTAGCGCCACAGCAAACGTTTCAGGACAACCTTCAAAGCAAATATGATGGCAGCATGATTTCCGGCAACCACACGTTCCGCTTTGGCTTGTCATACAACCATATCGGTGAAGCAGTGTTCGCCAACTTCTTCGGGTTATCAGCACGCATTCGCGGCAATATCAGCGGTAAGACCTTTGCCAATGCGAATGGCGGTGCTGGAGATCCTTTGAACTATCAACTAAACCAGATCGTCGTCGGCAACGGACTTGGTGCCTTTAGTGAAAGACCAGCGTTGGGGTTCCCAAACGGCGGTACCACTAATCATCGCATCGGTGTTTATTTCACCGACGCCTGGAAGGTCAAAAGAAATCTCACTCTCACTCTTGGTGTTCGTTATGACTATGACAGTGCCCTCGCTGATAGTGACTTGAAACGCACCGCCAAGTTGGCAGAATTCAGCTCGGCGCTCGCGGGCTTCGTCCACAACGACGTCAATAACTTCGCTCCGCAACTTGGTTTTGCCTGGGACATCAAAGGCAACGGCAAGACGGTGATTCGCGGTGGCGGTGGGATCTTTTACGACGGGAATATCATCAACAACATTCTGTTCGACCGAGTGCTCAACCTGCCGCCCGGTCTTGGAAACGACACGCCAGTCCTGAGTGCTGGAGCGCCGCGCCTACTCGATCCGGGAACTGGCGCTTGCATGTTTGACGCTACGAGTTTCAGACCAACGGTTGGTCAGTGTGGCCCCGGGGGTATCAATCTTTTTGCCCTGCCACTGAAGAGCGTTATCGCTGCTGCGCAACGAATGCAGGGTGCTCTTCAGGGTGTTACTCAGGGGTTGGCAGCTAGTTGGCCACCTAAAGGCATTCCTCCACTGTTCGATCAGGTTTTGGATACCGAAGGGAGTGTAATCTTCAACGAGTACAAGAGGCCTTACGGGATCATGCTGAACATTGGCGTCCAACGCGAGATCAAACCCGGTCTCGTTTTGTCCGTCGACTATCTACGCAACCGTGGCGTTCATTTCAATCAAACAACTGACCTGAACAGAATCGGGGCGGCGAATACTCTTGATGTTGCCATTGCTCGCGATGCGATCAGTGCTACCAATGACGACTTTGGTTGTCCTGCGGTTGTCAGTGCAGCAGCAATCAATTGCGCGATTGCGGCAGGCGCTTCGATCGGTGACTACGCGAATTTTGGTCTGGGGGCGGGTAGCGCATTAGATGGTTTCGCATTTCGCGGACAGAACCCAAACTTCCGTGGCATTGGAATGATTCAATCGTTGGGGCTGTCGCTCTATAACGCACTGACTGTTGACCTGCGCGGCAGAATGGCGAAGAACTGGGGGCCAATCAAAGATATGACAGGCACAGTCAGTTACGCTCTTTCCCGCTTCGAGTCATCAGGTGGCGATCAGGATTTCCTTTCCGGTTCGGCTTTCAATGATGCGCCGACCAGGTTCTTCGGACCAGCCGGCCTGGATCGTACGCACCAACTCAGCTTCGGTGTTTTGACAACGCTGCCGTGGGGCATAAACCTGAATACAACAACTCGCATAGCTTCACCATTGTCCCAATCGGCATTCCTCGATTGTCAGGACTGTGGTGCCGCAGAGATCTTCATGAGTGACCTTGATGGCGATGGCATTACAGAAGATCCGTTGCCGGGAACTAATCGGGGTTCTTTCAGCCGTGATGTCAAAGATGGTGCGGCGCTGAACTCACTGATTGGTTCCTTCAACTCGCAAATCTCCGCTGGTTCGTTGACTCCCGCCGGCAGAGCATTGGTGAGTGCCGGTCTATTCTCGGAAGCGCAACTGAAAGCATTGGGCGCGACGTTTAATAATGGATCCGGAATACCGTTAGCACCTACAAATCAGGTTGGACTCGACTGGTTTACCAACACTGATGTGCGCATCTCCAAAGTCTTCACAATTAAGGAGCGAATTAAGATTCAACCGATGGTGGAGATTTTCAACTTGTTCAATTTCGCCAACTACGATCCGCCAGGAAATCGTTTGACATCGTTCTTGAACGGAGCGGCAGGGTCAATTAACGGAACAACTCCAGGTGTTCGGAGTAATCGTTACGGACTAGGCTCGGGCTCATTTGCTCCCGGTATTCCTCGAGCGTTTCAGTTTGGATTCCGAGTTGATTTCTAAAGAAAGCATTTTCTGCTTTCGATTTGAGGGTGAAGCTTCCAGCTTCACCCTTTTTTTCACGCAGAGAAGGTCTAAGGCATTTATCAAACTCTGATGATCTCAAGTTGTCAGCCCGCTCGCCTCATAATTCTCAAAGCCTCAGAGACTGGCATAAAGCTGCCGGATAAAAAAGGCACAAACTTCCTATTGTCTTTGTTTGAGTCAAAGTCTAATCTTCTGACCAGCCAATCAGCTGCGGCAACAGCTTGATCGGTTGCATTCTTCCCGACAGCGCTTACAAAGTGAAAACCGTAATAAGAAGTTCCGCCTCCCAGGCGGACGAGGTTGCGTGGGGTGAGGACACGTAACCACCAGGCGGGGAATTGTGGGAGATTTCCCGCCACTTATTTTTTGATCAAAGCTCAACGATCTCGAAAATCTTCTCAGTCCCAGCCACGCCACACATCAACTCCACCGTTTGAGATCCAATCTAAACAAACTAGATATGCACTTGCGTCCAGCACAAGGGAACACACTCAATAGTAATGCCCTCCCCAGCGGTTTTCCGAGGAGGGCAGTTCAAATTACGTTTCTTCTGAAGCTGTTACAGGGTTTCCACGTCTAAACCGGGGGTGTTAAGCAGCGCGATCTGTGAGGTATTGATCTCAAGTATTCATAGACGGCCGTTAAGTCCCGGTCAGTCTTCTTGCCAAAAACCGGCCACGGCATCACTTGCAACAATCCGTTATCAAACGGAGGAACACCTGGTGATGTTGTATCTTCACCGGTGCGCAACACATGAATGAACTGCTCGAGTGTCAGACCAGCCGGTAATCCATTTCCGTCTGGAGTTAGATTGCGGCTTCTGAATGGACCAAAATCCATTCCGCCAGAAAGGTAGCAATTAACGTTGATTTGTTCCGGGCTTTCGCCTGCAAAGGGATCGCCTCCTGGCACATACGATGGGTTGGTGTGGCAGTCGTTACATCCGCCGGTGTTGACGATGTAGCTACCCAAACCGACGAGAGCGCGGTTCTTGCCCTTGAGATTGAGCTCTACCGGAGCAATATCGAATCCGCGTTGAATGATGCTCTCATCGTTATTATCGATCACTAATGCGACAGGTTGAGTCATATGACCACTTCTTACGAGGTTGTTCGTTTTCGAGAAAGCGGCTATCACCGATGGGCTAATAACAAGTAAAGCGACGCCGGCCAAAGCTAACAATGTACACAGCAAGAGTTGACGTTTCATTGGGAGGCTCCTTTGAAAGAAGGTTAAACCGCAAAACCCTTTCCGGGTTGATGGGAAAGAAAGGACACCTGTGAGACGCAGGTTACGAAGAGGGGCCTGAATGAATTAACCTGGCAGACGGGAATCTGCGGCACCTTGTATCGCAATACGAGCGATCCGTCAATGCGTAGTGGCAAAATGTTGGACTAAACTGCGGTAAGTCACTGACAGCGTGGTCCAACCCCCGCGAGCAAGGTGGTACTGACACAGGATCAAAAACCACTTCTGCCAATAGCGCGCCTTAACCTACTTACTGCCTCAAGCGGGTCGGCAACTTCAATAATCAATTTCTTGTAGCGTTCATGCTCCAGCTCGATCACAATTGTGTTCGCAGGCTCGTGAACATCCCAGAACACAAACTCTCCCTCTTGATAAAACGTTCCAGCCCGAAAGATGTTTGGAATATTAGCTCCCGCGACCTTAAGGCCGTTGAACCAACCCATCGCCGGCTCAGGATCCACGTGAACGCTTCGAATATGAGAAAGAGGTATCGACAGCTGGCTTCGTAAGGACCACACTTTGTCGAACCCCTGCACTTCAAAGATTACTTTGTCAGGTTCTATCGTTATCTCAACCATAGATATTCCTCCGTACCAGGAGGTAGTGTCTGATCTACGGTCTTACCTGCGCAACCTCTGCGGGCTCCGCGACCGCGCGGTTCGAGGCCGAAAACTATTTACGGCTTCCCTTCACCGATTCCCTCGAGATACACAAAGAACCCTTGCCATGGCAACGTTCATTCAGGGTCACTCGGATTATTGAAGAGTACGGTCAACTTAATACTGCCGTGACCGAATTGCGGAAAGTTAAACGCATTTCGATCACCAGGATCGAGCGCAGACGCCGTATCGTCCGGCGGAAAAAGTACCAGCGAGTTGAGGAAGGCAACTATACGCAACTGGTTCGTGGATGATAGACGCGCGAAAGCGTCCCGTGCGGTTTGGGCCTCTCCTCCATGGCGCAAGATGACTTCCGTCAGGTTGATGCTACGACCATCATGACCGTATGGAGCAGTTGAGCCCACTCCCCACAGCGGTGTGGTCAAGAATTCTGTTCGCAGTGTTCCATCAAAGTTTCGTTCATAGAACGCTGTACCGACGTTGTGTCGTTTGAAATCAGTGAAGATGTTCTTAACGAGAAATGAGTTCAACTTCGGGACCTTTAGTGTCGGAAAGCCGGAGTGATCATCCTGCAAATCAAATAATGGAACTGCAGTGGCAAACAGGTTGTTAAAGATGCCGCGCTGGGGATCATAGGATGTTTCGAGATCGGCCACACGACGGTCGCGATTGATTTGGAGGTCAGCGATATGACAATCCGTGCAACCGACGCGCTCAAACAGACTGCGACCCTGTCGCGTGTCGTCTGTCTGTTGGTATAGAGCAGGCTTGAAGTAGTTGAGTAAGTAGAATTCCATATAATCGACGAGACTCGTTGGGATTTCGTTTGCGATTCCATCATGATCAGGATCCGCGATCTGACTGTCTGTCGGGGGCACTTCGAGTTGATCTTGTGCTCCATCAAGAACCATTCCGGCCGGCGTCGTGATCCTCGCGCCGTTGTGCGCTTGCAGCAGTTCTGGATCGACTGATTGCAGACCCATCTCATCATTGAAAGCACCCACAACAAATTCACGGATAGAAATTTTCCCGCCGTGTGCGAAGAATGGCCTCACTCGCAAATCGGGATCAACGCCATGCACTTCGCTGGTATCAACGCTACCGTCCGGCTGAGCCTTGATTGAGCCATAGCTGATGCCCTTGCTGTTTAGGGGTTTGCTTACTGCGTGATTCAAAGCGTGAGCTTCAGCTATCGCATCACTACGAATTGCGCGCAAGTCTTGAGTGATCTCATCGGCTAACATTTCTTTCAAGCCAAGGCCAAAAAGATGTGGAGCATCGCGGCTATCAGGTCGCGTGTTCACATCACCGCCTGAACCAGCTGCGCCGCGAGGTCTTCCATGACATCCGGCGCAACTGTCCGACAGTCCTGCGCCGAGAGCCAGGTTGTTGTTGATGTCGCCGGCACCGTCTCCATCGAGAGGGCCCTGACCCTGACTACGAAGGAACTTGCGTTGGAAGAGTTGGCGACCTCGTCGAATCGCCCGAAACGGGTCACGCGCAATTATGAATGATGAGGAATCAGGTGTTGTCCAACTACCTCGCCCGGCGCCGATCTCCTGGGTAAGCGATTTTGCGATGCCGAAATTTGCGACGTTGGGATTCTGTGTTCTATCTACCATTTGAGCACGAGTGGGTGTGCTCCTCCACAAAATAGACAATCCAAATATGACCAGGAACAAGAAGAGAGCGAGGATTTTGAGGGTCATAGTGCGTTTCATACTAGTCTCCTGTAATTGAGGGGCCTGCTCAGTGGTGCGAAGCGTTTCCTGTGGTAAATAACGGCCAGATCTATTGGAAACGCAGAAACTCACTGCGTTACTCCAGCCGTTTCGTTTCTGCTCGTCTGATATGCGGGTGTGGTAAGATACCCACCCCCGAAGCTAACCTTTGACCACAGGCGTGGGCTCAAAGTCCTAAGAGTAGCGTTAGATAATTCTTAGAGATTTGCTAGAAGAGCTTATGTCGCTGAGCCTCAAACATACTTACAGGTTCGATACGTTTGTTCTCGATGTCGATGAGCAGATACTTCTGCGCGACGGCAGCATGGTTCCTTTGACGCCGAAGGTTTTCGAGACACTCCTGTTACTTGTGAGGCATCAAGGCTCCGTCGTCACTAAGCAGACGATCCTTGAGACTCTCTGGCCGGATGTCTTCGTTGAAGAGAGCAACATAACCTTCAACATCACGAAGCTCAGAAAAGCTCTTGGTGATACCAAACGACCGTCACTCTATATTGAGACTGTGCCGCGGAGGGGGTATCGGTTCAAGACAGAGGTCAAAGAAGTTCTTGTTGAGGATGATTGCCCTTCACCAACTGCGGAAACACTAGTCGGCGGCAATGGACGAGTTGCAACACACGAGTTGGCCTCGACTGAACAATTAACACCATCAGCTCATGACACTGCTCGAGGCATCGCACAACTCGGGCGCAGTTCCCCATCCTATTTCACCGCAACCAAGCGAACAGTCTTAGTTGTACGGGCTTTATTTGCAGTCATTCTCCTGGTGATTGTGGCTGCGGCGAGCTGGCGTTATAGACGAAGTGTTTCGCAGGGTCAGAGACAAAGTGATCAGTTGATAGCTCAGACTTCGGCTGCCATGCCGGATCTGAAATATGAACAGATTACAACTTATGGCAACGTCGTCTCTGCCGCCATCTCGCCGGACGGAAAGCAAGTCGCATATGTTCGGGAAAACAGTAGTCAGGAGAGCCTTTGGTTAATCCAACTAAACACATCGCTTAACGTCCAGCTTATCCCGTCGGGAGATGTCTCTTTTAACAAAGTCTCTTTCTCGCATGATGGTAACTATCTCTACTTCAGCAGCCACACTGCAAATGAGCAAACCAATCTCTATCGTATTTCTGTCCTGCACGGTCCTCCGACGAAGCTGCTCGAGAATCTGGAAGGTAACTACTCGTTGTCAGCTGACGATCGCAGAGTTGTATTCAAGCGGCGCAATCGAAAGGACTCAGAAGACACTCTCTACTTAGCCGAATTGGATAACGGTCAGGAGCGTCCGCTGGTAACCCATAAGCAGCCTGAATGGATCTGGGCGTTTTCGCTATCGCCCAACGGAAAGACGGTTGTGTTTGCGACAGGTGAAACTGATTCTGGACGAGAGACGATGAATGTCCTGGAGGTCGATACCGAGACAGGACAAGAGAAGCTCTTAGTCAAACCGAACTGGTATTACGTCCGGCAATTTGAATGGTTGCCGGAAGGTGATGGCTTACTGGTTTGCGGACGAGAGCGTTCAAATATGGATCCGCAAATCTTTCGAATGTCTTATCCGAGTGGCGCTCTCCAGCAGTTGACTAATGATTTGAACAATTACTTATCGTTCAGTGTTAACGCGGATGCCAGCAAGATGATTGCGGTCCAAAGTCAACTGGCTTCTCATATCTGGGTATCTCAGAAAATCAACGGCAGCAAAGCCAGGAATGTCGCCGATGGTCGAGGCCGAGTTGCGTGGACGGCGGATGGAAGAATCATTTTTAACTCATCGTCAGTTATGAATTCTTCTGATCTTTGGATTGCAAGACCTGATGGCTCAGATCCCAAACAGTTAAGCTTCAACACCGGATTCAACGATTGGCCGGCAATTTCCACAGACAGCCGAATGATAGTATTTCAATCAAACCGCACGGGCGTTCAGCATTTGTGGCGAATGAATTTGGACGGTAGCAATCAGGTTCAGCTTACTAATGGTTATGCGGAAAGAAATGCGGCAATTTCTCCCGATGGAAAGTGGGTCTACTACAACTCTTCAGAAAATAGTTTGCTTTGGAAGGTCGACCCGAACGGTGGTGAGCCGGTTCAATTGACAAACGAATATGCCGCTTATCCGTCAGTCTCGCCGGATGGAAAACTGATCGCTTGTTTTCATTTTCCCAGGGTGAGTCATGAGGCCCGGATCACCGTTAGAAGCGCCGACGATATGAAAACTGTTGCCGAGCTAACACTTGCGCCCGGTTTCTGGATCTCACGCAGTATTCAATGGGAAGCGGACAACTCGACTTTGCTTTATGCGACCGAGAGCGAAGGAAAACTTAAGCTCTACCGGCAATCAATCTACTCTGGCCCGCCACAAGAAGTGTCAACTCTAAAAGGCGAAGATGAATTCGAGTTTGCGTTCTCACCCGATCACAAGCAGCTCGCTTACATAAGTAGCAAGTGGAACCACGATGCGGTCTTAGTCGCGGGCTTGAAGTGAAACAACAAGACCATAATCGTTGACAATGAGCAGCCTCATATCACTTCACTTTCGCCGTAAACACTTCTTCCATCAGATATGGCTGCCGACAACCAGTCGCTGGATCCAGCTGCCGCCGGCTATCAGTCCAGATCGGATATGAGGTTCCGCCAAACGAAACAAGACCTTCGTAGTCTCCCTGTTGATTACCGTAATTAATTCCCAAGCAAGGAAACACACCGTTGCAGTCGTGCTCGTTTGAACTGGTTGTGGTTACCCTGACATCAGCATTCGGGAATGACTGACCACCGTTAGTCGACTTCGCGAGGTAGTAATCCGTTTGATAGCGGAATCCAGTTGTATCGTTTCGAGTGTCGTAGAAAGCAACGTTTACATCGCCTGTCACCGCATCGACTGACATCCAATGGTTAAAACGATCCACGGGGGTAGACAATTGATCTCCAACTCGGATTGGGGCCGACCAACTTGTGCCGAGACTGTCTGAATAAGAGAGAAAAATATCCGTCGTTTTTGCGGAACTCAGATCCATCCAGCTGCAGTAGATTCGTCCGCGATGCGGGCCACTGGATCGATCAACATCGAGGGACGGATAGACAAGCGCGCCGCGAAACGATTCCGCCGGAAGGGCAAAGGCAAAGGCGAGTGTTTTGGGAGATATCGTGGTCGGTATGTCCCACGTTTGTCCTCCATCAAACGAGCGATTGAAAACTATTGCGTTGGCTTTGTAATCGTTCCACGCCGCGTAGACTTCGCCGTTCGGTCCAACCGAAGGAGAAGCACCTATTGATTGACCGGGGCCGTTCGGATCATCGATTCTCGTCGAGGTGAATGTCGCACCGTGATTCGTCGATCTAGCTAGTCTGACACCGCCTCCGATAGACCCGCCAGCAGCAGCATCCCACGCAATGTAGACGTTATCGCGAAAAGGGCTGTTTACGTTTACGTCGGATGTGATCATCGGTTTGTCGTTGAAGTGGTTTGTGCCGTCTTCGAAATCAAAGAAGGTAACGTTTGGGTAAGTCTTTCCGCCGTCAGTTGATTTGGCAACGGCCATTTGGGTTCCATTGATCCCGTTGCCACCGCCAAAGAAAACAACGATGTAACCGTAAAAGACGTTGTTACTCGAGTCGAAGGCAAGCGAGGGATCCGATCCGAAGTCAAGACCGCTTTTTGTTTTTGGCGGAGGCAAGGGCAAGTCAACACCACCCCAGTTTGCGCCGCCGTCAGTCGAGTAGTATCCGCGCATCGGCAATCTAAAGATTTCGTTTGAACCAGCGGCCAAAGTTTTCGGCTTGTTGGTGTTGAGAGTTATGAACGTTTCGCTTTGCGGACCACACTCGTTCGAAACATCCACGTTGCTGCCGTAACTGACCGAAGTTGTGGAGGTGGGCGCCGAGTCAGCGCCGTTATTGAGGATGAACTGATACTTGTCCCACCAGGTTGGGTCATGCGCGGTGTTGCCGGCAGACACTCGTTTCGTTGATGTAGAAAAAAGGAGCGAGATGGCGATTAAGCCAACAATGGATGCAATCAAAAGACTTTTTGTAATTTGCATGAACGGAGTCTCCCTGGTGACACAAGGTTCAGATAGACGATGAGCGAGATGGCTCAAACACGATTAAGTCGTTGATTTATTCAGCGAGCAGCAGCCCAGCTTCCTTTGTCGGGTGACCACTGATCCTGCCGCACTATTGGAGGAGGCGGCATTGTACTGGAAAAGCTTTGAGGAATGAACCATACGATCTCAGATCCCAAGCTCTCTCAAAAGAACAAACGCACCCAACTCCAACGCAGTCAAAACTGCGTTTAAAAACTCAACTTCGATTCAAGAATCTCTCAACCTCAGTGAGTATCCTTTCACCGTCAAGCTCGGTCGCACTAACACGGAGACGCCTGCGAGCCCAGTGCAACAGCCCTGCTTGACGCCCCTGAATACCCGAATTCACCGCAACTCCCAACCGTGTTCTTGAACACCCCCGCTGCACCAAGTGTTCTCTTGCGTCGAACCGCCCGGTAATTCGCCGCGCAAAGTTCTGAGGAGGAACAGAAATGAAACAAAGGATTGGAGCCGGAACCTCTGCCTTCGCCGGACTCCGCTCAAGAAAGAGGGCATGGTTAATCGCCGCGGGATTGATCCTCGCACTCTGCGGTTTAGTATACGCAGCGTACTTTCAAAGCTTTGAAACAGATACCGACGGATGGTTTGGTGCCACTCGCGTGATGTCAGGCACGCACGGTGTGCCATCGAAAACCGGTGCATATCACGCCGAAGATGGCGGCGGCGCGTTCACTCGCTGGGGCGGTTACAGCCAAACGTTTCCAGTAGGGGGCTACACCACATCAATCGATATCTATCTGGATATTGCGGCTCCCTATATGACCGGGAGCCTGACTCCCTACACAAATGACACGAGATTTGACTGGTCGTCGGCGATTGGCGCGCCTTCTTGCGACCATCGCCGCGACTTTGTTTTCAATGCCGGCTTCTACACTGATACAGACAGCACTGGCACCGGTCCGCGGTTTGTAATTAGCGCCAGCAACAACGCTACTCGAAGTGGAGCCTTCCCAAAAAATCCGGGAAGAGATCCATTCACGATCAATGTGGAAGGCTGGTATACGTTTGAGCATAGGTTCTACGGTGTGCCAGGGGGACAGCTCTTTGTCGATCTAACAATCAAAAATGCCTTGGGTGTGCCGCTTCATATGTGGACACTCACAGACCCCACTGACATCATCGGTACAACTGTCGGTGGTAACCGATATGGATGGTTTGTGATAGACGAGTTTCCCGTTGGACTCGCGTTCGACAACTCAGCGCTCATCGGGTTTCAGGACTATTGCACTCCACCTACAAGCACACCGGGAGCGAAAATCACCGGCGGCGGTTGGATAGACACCTTAATGGGCAAAGGAACGTTTGGGTTGACTGCGAAAGCTTCAAACGATGGAACATCGAGTGGCAATCTGACTTATCAGGATCACGGACTTCAGGATCGGACCGTGAAGAGCACAGCCGTCACATCTGTGACTGTGAGTGGAAACTGTGGACAGATAGTTGGCACGGCGACTGTTAACGGCAGTGGCGCATTCGGTTTCCAGGTCCAGGTTTGCGACAACGGAGAACCAGGCAACAACGACACGTTTTCCATCAGCATGAGCGATGGTTACACTGCAGCCGGCGTCTTGCGCAGCGGCAACATACAGATCCACTGAGAAAGGAGAAAACCATGAAAAGAGTAACTTGCATTATGTTCCTGGTTCTTGGACTGGTTACGGTTATTTTCGGACCTGCAAGAACTACAGCCGCTAATGGAGACGTCACAGTTACTGGCGCCGCAACAGCTACATTCGCACAGGGTGCAGTGCTGGGATCAGTTGCGTTGAAAACTCTTGAGGTTGGTACAGGAGTGTTCATTGGGCCTGATGGTGCCGCGAATGGTGTGTATAGCGCCGTGCTTACGGGAAGATCCCTGTTGGGCCAATCACAGCAAATCACGATCGATGGTAAGGTTTTGTCCGGTGAGGTGGCGCCCGACGGCCGTGTATACTTCAACGGAGTCGCCACCATTAATCTGGGGAAAGGCACGCCATCAATCTCAGGTGTTCCGTTTAATGTCTCAGCCACTAGCAACACTATGAATCTGACAATTGACTCGACACCGTTGCCAGCCGCTCAGTTAGCTTCCGGAAACATCAGCATCAACTAATCGCGGCACGCGGTACTAACCGCAACAGCAAAAGGTGGGACGATACTAGTCCCACCTTTTTGCTTTAGTTCCGCAGATTCCCAAGATTATCCAGATTTCTTAAATATCTCGCTTTAAAATCACTCCCACTCTTTCAAATCTCCGTCATCTGCGTAATCTGGATGGTATTCTTAGGGTTTCACCCTAATCACGATCCAATGTCACTCAAAGCAAAGTTCTCAAACGACTTCAAGCCCCAGATACGCGACCGGGGCCACGCTTATTTTCGATCTAACGCAGTTAAGATTCTTAGCCATACCGAGTCACACATCGAAGCCCGTGTAACTGGCAGTGCCATCTACCGAGTGAGCCTGAAACTGGGAAGTTCCTCGCTCGACGTCGCTTGTACGTGTCCCTACTTCGAGAATGGTGAAGACTGCAAACACGTGTGGGCGACGATGCTCGCTGCCGATAGTCAGCAATATTTATCGCGTGTCGATCTCTTGCCAAAGTTACACCTTCGCTTTGACGAAGAGACAGTTATTAAGTTACACGAAGCCGCAAAGAACGATCGATTAACCATTACCAATCGACCCAAACCAAAACCGGAGCCTCTCTGGCGACGCCAACTCTCGCTAGTCACAAACAACTCCAGGACGACTCTAAGCCAACGGTCGATTGGCTGGTCAGACAATCGCACGATCTATTACGTCGTTGATCCGAACGACTCTTACGGCGATTACCTGGGTCTCGAAATTGGTTTTCGCGAGCGTAAAACAAACGGAGAGTGGAGCAAGATCAAGTCGAATCGTATTCAGAAGTCTGCAATCGCCACTCTGAGCGATCCTAAAGATCGCGAGATACTCGCGATTCTTTCCGGTGCTAGTGGAGGGATGTTTCCCGCTTACGACAACAATTCCCTCCCCACTCGTTTCACAATTTCAACTGACCTCCAGCAACTGCTGTTGCCACTGATGTGCTCAACGGATCGTTGTGTCCTGCGTTCAAGCGACCGAAAGGAAGACGCGCGAGCCATCAAATGGGACGATGGTGAGCCCTGGCAATTTTGGCTTGACGTAGAGCGCGATGATGTCAAACAGGACTACACAATTCGCGCAGTTCTGAGACGCGATGAAGAGCAATTGCCAGTGGATTCAGCAGTGCTAATCACCGACGGCATACTGATCACAAACGATTTACGAGCTTCAGTGTTTGACTCAAAGAGCGCACGGGCATGGAAAATGTTGATGCGCGACGGCGGAGGCTTAATAGTTCCGGCAGAAGAATCACCAGCGCTGATCGCTCAGTTGGCCGAGGCATCGGCAGATTTCAAACTGCGTCTGCCGGAAGAACTACAATTTCAGCAAATTCGCGGTACGCCGGTACCTCATCTCATCGTTCGCAAACCTCAGTATAGTCATTGGGCGAATTCGCAACTCGATGCCGAAGTCGTCTTCGACTATGGCGGTTTGAAACTCAATGCTTTCGATCCTCGCGAAGGTGTTTATGAAGCCAAGGAACGCTTATTTCTTGAACGAGATCGTGACGCAGAGTCAGGCGCGATTACGTTGTTGAGTAAGTTGGGATTCAAGGCTGTCTCCGGCTACGCCAACAAACTTGGACTCCAGTTACTTCCTAAGAAACTGCCCGCAGCAGTGCGGGCGCTGATCGACAATGGATGGAAGGTCGAAGCCGAAGGCAAACTCTATCGCAATGCCGGTTCAGCTAATTTGTCAGTGAGTTCCGGCATTGATTGGTTCGAGCTGCATGGTTCACTGGACTTCGGTGATGGATTGCAAGTGAAGCTACCCGCACTACTAAGTGCACTGCGGCGTGGCGAAACAATGATCGCACTTGGCGACGGCAGCCTGGGTCTCCTGCCTCAGGAGTGGTTGCAAAAGTACGGGCTGCTCACATCCCTGGGCGAAGTCGAAGACGATCACCTGCGTTTCAAGCAAACACAGACCGGCGTTTTGGATGCGCTGCTCGCCGCGCGTCCGGAAATCACCTGCGATGAAACATTCGCCCGTGTGCGAGCGGAGTGGCAAAACTTTCGCGGCATTAGTCCTGTTGGCGAGCCGCCTGGATTTGTCGGTACTCTGCGTGACTATCAACGAGAAGGCTTAGGTTGGTTTGAGTTTCTCCAACGCTTCAACTTCGGCGGTTGCCTTGCCGACGATATGGGCCTGGGTAAGACCGTCCAAGTTTTAGCACTGCTGGAGTCCCGACGTAGTAATGG